>Ga0190275_10003236_pt1 | contig 11598 bp, 12 predicted proteins | sample Popmic550T_FD_133745 | JGI IMG/M metagenome (GOLD analysis project Ga0190275, IMG submission 133745) | Populus adjacent soil microbial communities from riparian zone of Yellowstone River, Montana, USA - 550 T | ecosystem: Environmental > Terrestrial > Soil > Riparian zone > Trees stand | place... | reverse complement strand
CGAGTCTTTCGCTCGGCGAGGCGCAGCGCAGCTTCGCCGAAGCCCAGAGACTTGTCCGCCCGGAGGGCGGATACCGAGTCTTTCGCTCGGCGAGGCGCAGCGCAGCTTCGCCGAAGCCCAGAGCCACAGACAGTGGAGTAACGCCAACGATAGCTGGGTAACGAGGGTCAGATGTCTCAAAAAGAGGTCGGCGGACGCCTGGTCTCAGGTCGCTACTCCCTCGAGGTCCCTCTGGGCAGCGGGGGCATGGGGACCGTGTGGGCGGCCGACGACACGCTGCTGAAGCGCCGAGTGGCGGTCAAACAAGTCAAGCTCCCCCCTTCGATCCCCCTTGCCGAGCGCGAGGCGATCAAGGCGCGCTCGACCCGGGAGGCACGGGCGGCTGCCCAGCTCAGCCATCCGAACGTCGTCACCATCTTCGATGTCGTCGAAGACGACGGGACCTACATCGTCATGGAGCTCGTGGAGGCGCCGACTCTGGCCGAGACCGTACGAGCGGACGGACCGCTCGGCTACCGCGAGGCCGCGCGGATCGGACTCGAAGTGCTGGACGCGCTCGAGGCGGCCCACGACAAGGGGATCATTCACAGGGATGTAAAGCCGGGAAACGTGATGTGCCCTGTTGGCGGGCAGGCGAAGCTCGCCGATTTCGGCATCGCATCACTGAAGGGCGACCCCAAGATCACGACCACGGGCATGATCATGGGCTCTCCCTCGTTCATGGCGCCGGAGCAGGCCACCGGCGGAGCGACAGGGCCGGCCACCGACCTGTGGTCACTGGGCGCGACCCTCTACTTCGCCACCGAAGGATCGGCCCCGTTCGACAGGGGTCAGCCCATACCAACCCTCGCGGCGGTCGTGCACGACGTCACCCCCATGCCTCGGGGCGCTGGGGCACTAGGGCCCCTGATCGCCGCGCTGATGAGCAAGGCGCCAGAGGAAAGACCCCATCCGGAAATGCTCCGCACCATGCTCGTGGAGGTTGCCGAGGGGAGACACGCCGACGTGGCCACCCAGGCCCACACCATCACACCCGCCGAGGTGGAGGAATCGCCGCGGCCAGCCCCCGCGACCGAACCCGAGCCAGCGCCGCGCCCGACCCGCGACGGCCGAGGCCGAGGCGGTCTGATCGCGCTCGCAGCGGCGGCACTGCTCGTGGCGGGTGGACTCGCCGTGGTCAACCTCCTGGACGATGAGACGCCGGAGGGAACCCCCCAAGCCGAGGAGAGCGGGGGCCGGGACGGCGGCGGGGGCGAAGAGGAGTCACCCGACATCGGACGCACCGAGACGTTCAGGGCGGGTGACACCGGCTACGGCGTGGACGTTCCCGCCGACTGGGAGGAGCGCCCCCAGACAGAGACAAGGATCGATCTCGTCGATCCCGACACCGACGACTACCTCCGCGTGGAATGGACCGACCAACCCGGCACAGACGCGCTCGCCGCGTGGGAAACCCAGGCCTCGAGCTTTGCCTCCTCGCATGCCAACTACGAGGAGCTCCGTCTCGAGGAGGTCGAGTTCCAGGACTCACCGACGGCGGCGCTGTGGGAGTACAGGTGGTCCGAGGGAGACGCCCAACTGCACGCATACAACCTCGGTTTCGTCACGGGCGACGGTGCCTACGGCTTCGCGCTCAACTTCGTGGCCGACGAAGCCAACTGGGACGAGTCGCAACCACTCTGGGAGCACTTCAAAGCGACCTTCGGATCAAGTTGAAGCAACACTAGTTAACAACCGCGCGAGTAAAGCTCAACCAACTCGTTTGATCATCCCGTCGCTCATGTTGCTCACGCGACAAAAGAAACCTCTTTGAGCAACACCCTCGCTGACCCCTGAGCGCAAAAAGAGTCGTGAACGGTCACTTGAGTCCCGCGCCTAAAGGCGTTTGCGGTCCTTGCCGATTCAGTAGGTGACCGCAAGTCCTAGGCAAAGGATGTGATCCCGAGTGCGCAGGATAATCTCCCTTTCTATTGCGAGCATGGTTCTCGCCGCACTGATCCCGGCGACTTCTGCATCAAGCGCCACCTGCTGGTCTTACTCCGACAAGGAACGATCATTTGCCAAGAAAATCAACCAAGCACGCGGCCGTCATAACGTCGGACGTCTGAAGCTAGATCCGGAACTCTCCAGAGTGGCGATGAAGCAGACGAACTCAATGACTGCCCAGGATCGCCTCTATCACACTCCCAATCTCGGCAGCCGCGTCACGCGCTGGACCATGCTCGCCGAGAACGTCGGCTACGGCGGCACTGTCGGCTCCCTGCACACCATGTTCATGCGCTCGCCAGGCCACAAGAAGAACATTCTTAACCGCCCGTACAAGTACGTCGGCGTGGGGGCGAAGAAAGCACATGGTTACCTCTGGGTCACCGTTGTGTTCCAAGCAACGAGAAACCCCGGCACGAGACTGTCCATGCCCAAATGCTGAAGTGGTAGAGCTCTAGTCCACGACTAGATACTTCGACCCGCTGTACCCGTTCTCGTGCGCCCCGTCCTCAGGCATCTTGGCGGCAACCCTGTAACGCGTTCCACTCTTGCGTTTAGTCAAGGGGAACGACTGCGCGAATCTGCCGGACCCATCGAGTTTCGGCCATTTCTCGGCGACCTCGACGTAGCTGCCCTTGGTCGCTCTCTTGAGCAACCGGACTCGTACGGTTTCACCCGCGTGCGCGGGTCGAACCTGGCCCCCGACGGCAATCCGCTTCTCGTTTGTTCCGTAGTGATACAGACCCGTGGAGTCTGGGTCCCGGTCGCTTGGCGCCATTGTCACGGCGTGCTTCACATTTACTCGGACGACACGACTGTCCGAACCCCAGTGGGTGGTGTTCGTCGAAAACGACGCGGACACGGCGATCCTCCTCCGGGGCTCCAGCGTCGACGAGAACTCGCCATTCGGCCCCGTCGTCGCGGTGGAGTCGATCCTCCACTCGCCTCCTCTGTACTTACTGTGGAGCGTCACCGGTTGATCCGCGAGAGGTTGTCCGGACGCGTCAACGAGGGCTCCACTCATCTCCACGGACCTCCCGTATTTCACGACCGCCGACGACGCCGCGAGACTGAGCCTGCTGACGGTTAGTCCTTCGCCAATCATGGCCTTGGTCTTCCGCCTGAACTTCGGCAGCTGATCGTAGACCCTGTTGCCGGGACACGCCGTTTGACCCGCATCGCGATGACCAGCGATCACCCGCATCTTGCGACCGTTGAAGGAGTGGGTACCCGTCGGATCCAGCTCGTGACGACCGGCCTCCCACGCGAGCATCGCCTTGAGCGACTCCTTCATTGCGACCGGCGGTCCGACGGATGTGAAGTTGCCCATGAGGCTGATCCCGACGCTCCCCGAGTTGAACCCGCCAACGTGCGCACCGGCGACGACGTTGCCCCGGGAGTCCTCGGAGTCGTGTGTCTCCCACGAAGCGTAGTTGCGCGCCCAGCGACCCTCAAAGATCCTGCCGCTCCAGTCGATGACGAAGTTGTAGCCGAGGTCACACCAGCCACGACTCTCTGTGTGGTAGGCGTAGATGGCTCGCATCGTGGCGGCACCGTTGTAGTCGTTATTCGACCCGGCGGTGTGATGCACGAAAATCTGTCGCAGGGGATGAAAGATTCTCTGGCAACCACCCGTCGAGCGTTTCAGTCTTTCATCGGCCCCCCACTCAGCACGCGTAACGATGGGAGGCGCGCCGGCGTCGGATGGCCCAGTGCTTGCGAGAGCAACCTCTCGTTTCGGACCGTCGAGGGTGTTGATGGACTCCATGGTGACCGGTCCCATCCACTCGTCGCCAGCCTTCTTGCCCGCCTTCAGGTGCTTGCGGTATTCGACATGAGCGGGCCGGTCAACCTCGACGAGGCCCGTGAAACGGGTGCTACCCGTTTCCATGTCGTGAGCAATAGGTGCGACTCGCCACCTCGACGGGCGACCCGCGTCATCGATCGTGCGATAGGAGACCCCCGAGTCGTGGCTGCCGTCCCAGGTAAAGCCGATGTGAGTGGGGCGGGAGGCCAGAGACACACGTCCATGCATGCCGTCGAAGGTCACGCTCCGCATGAGTGTCTCGGGGACTCGAATCGTCTGGGCAGAAGCGGCACCGGCCGGGGAGGCGGTGGCGTCGACCAGCGAGGCCGCCATAAGGCAGACCACCAACAAGGCCTCGAGCGGCGCGGCGAGGCGCGCGCTTCCTGATTCCTTCATAAATGAGCCCTTCCCGCGAGAGGGCCAAACCCTAGCGGCGCCCTCGAGACCACGCCAGAGGTGTTCGCGAATTTTGGTCCCCGTGCCAATCCTCGTACGCGCCGACGACCCAACCTACGTCGAAAGGAGGGTTTGACACTCTTATAGGAGTGCTATAAGAGTTACCACTCATGAACTTAATCGAGCCGACCACGGCAGATCCCTCGACGTCAGAGAGCATTCTCGAGTCGTCCACCAGTTCCCAAGCACCACGGTCTCACGCTCAGCGGGCGCTCGGAATGGCTGCCTGGGCCCTCAAGTTTGTCTTTGCTCTGTTCCTGTTCGTGGGAGCGCTCCAGCTCATGCGACTGGGGGCATCCAGCCTGGACGTGCTCCAGCCGGGCGGAGTTTTGGTTCGCAACCCCGGCTCGACGCTCGGTCTTGGGTGGCTGGGGGCCTTGCTGGTGTTGTCGGGATCCCCGATTGCGGCGACATCTCTTACGCTCGTAGCGGCTGGAGAACAAGTCGCTGAAGGTGCACTGCGATTCACCGAAATGCAGGGCTTCACGATGCTGACGGGGTCCCGCCTGGGAGCTGCCTTCGTTGTCCTGATGACTGCCGTGATCTACTCCTTCAGGAGCAAGAACGGGGAACGTAAGAAGCCCCTTTCGACCGCAGTCATGGCGCTGTGCACGACCGCTCTTATCTACGTGCCCTCGGCTTTCATCGGCGCATTGATCCTGAACTGGGGTCCGTTCTCTCGCCTCGACCTACGGTTCCCGGGGCAGTTCGCGGATCTCATCGATTTGGTCTACGGACCTTTGCTCGATCGCATCGAGTCCCAGCCGTCCGCCCTCGTTTTTCTCGGAGGACTCGGCGTATTGCTCCTGTCGTTCAAGGCGATCGACTCGGTGCTGCCTCGGATCGACAGCAGTCGCATGGGGTCGCGCGCCGCATGGCTGAAGCGGAAATGGCCCATGTTCGGCGTGGGCTGCCTGGTCGCCCTGATTACGATGTCCGTGTCGGTTGCCCTAACACTGCTCGTCCCGCTCGTAGCCAAGGGATACGTCAAGCGGGAGCACATTCTCCCGTACATCATTGGGGCAAACATCACCACCCTGGGAGACACCATGCTGGCCGCCTTCGCATTGAACTCACCGGGAGCTGTGCGAATCGTGCTGGCCGAGGTCATCGCCACCAGCGTTTTGAGTGTCATCCTGTTGACGTTCTTCTATCCGCAGGTACGCAGCGGAATCTGGCGCTTCCAGCGCCAAATGATCAAGACCCGCCTACGGCTTGCCGGGTTCACCGCAGCCCTGTTCCTCGTCCCGATCGCGATCATCGCGATCTCCGGGCTGGCGGGCTGAGCATGGCCAACCGAAAGAGCGGACCTCGACAGGTGACACTCAAGATTCCGAGGCCGCTGTACGAGCAACTCCAGCAGGTGATCGAGGACTCCGGCTTCCACTCCGTGACCGAGTTCGCAACTTACGTGCTGCGGGACCTTGTATCTCACCATCGTCGCGGAGAACCGCTCCCGGTTCCCGCCGAGGGTGGGGCCACCGCAGCGGTGAAGGCCGCTCAGGACGACGTCGAACCATTGAACCCCGACGAGATCGAAGCCATTCGCCAAAGGCTCCAGTCCCTGGGCTATCTCTAGACCGACACGGTCTCCCAAACCCCTCGATTCCGGCGGCAGAACGAGTACACTTCGCCGAACCGGCTTGCTTTGGCTCGTTCGGTGTGGCAGTCGGAGGCGAATAGATGTCGCGCCGCGGACCCGGACTTGGCAGGGCCGGCGAAGCATAGGGAAGAGGTCATGGGGGCACAAGAAACGGCGAACGGGCACCTGGTTGAGCTCAAGGATGTCCGCAAGAGCTTCGGCACCAACTTGGTTCTGGACGGCATTGATCTAACCGTCAAGCGAGGCGAGGCGATCGTCATCGCGGGACCGTCAGGTTCCGGCAAGTCCACGATGCTCCGGTGCGTGAACGCTCTCGAGACCATCGATTCCGGTGAGATCACCTTCGATGGGCGGTCGATCTCGCAGGCGGGCAAGAGCATCTACAAGCTGCGAGCTGAGATCGGAATGGTCTTCCAATCGTTCAACCTCTTTCAGCACAAGTCCGTGCTCGACAACATCACCCTCGGGCCGGTGGAGATTCAAGATCTCTCCAAAGAGGACGCCAGAAACCGAGCCGAGAAATTGCTCGAGCGTGTCGGTATTCCGGAAAAGGCAGACTCGTATCCGAACGACCTCTCGGGGGGGCAGCAGCAACGAGTCGCTATCGCTCGTGCCCTGGCGATGGAGCCCAAGCTCATGCTCTTCGACGAGCCAACGTCCGCGCTCGATCCCGAGATGATTCGCGAGGTTCTGGACGTCATGCGGGACCTGGCTAAGGGCGGCATGACGATGCTCGTCGTGACTCACGAGATGGGGTTCGCGCGCGAGGTGTGCGACCAGGTCGTCTTCATCGACGAGGGCAAGATCGTCGAGCAGGCGCCCCCCGATGAGTTCTTCAACCACACCAAAAGCGAGCGCGCCAAGGATTTCGTCGACAAGATAATTCACCATTAACCAGCACCACACATGTCGGGTATAGAGCCGCCTGAAGGTGGTTCAGGGAAAGGGGAGGTAGATGCGAGATAGCAAACGGGTGTGGATCATCGCATTACTGATGGTCCTTGCAATGGTCGCCGCCGCATGCGGCGATGACGATGGAGACGGCGACACCGGAGACGACACCGGTGGTGAGGAAACCGAGACCTACGAGGCCCCAGAGGGCACGCCGATGGCAGAGTGGCAGGAGGAGGGGACGGTCACGATCGGCGTCAAGTTCGACGTTCCACCCTTTGGATTCGAGAACCCGCAAAGCGGTGAGGTCGAGGGCTTCGACGTCGACATGGGGAACTACATCGCCGAGAAGCTCGGAGTCGAAGCCGAGTTCATCGAGGCCATCTCGGACAACCGGATTCCGTTCCTCGAGGACGGAACGGCCGATCTGATTCTGTCGACAATGACAATCACCACGGACCGCGACGCGGAGATCGATTTCAGCCGGCCCTACTACGTCGCACAGGGCCGCATCCTGGTGCCGGAGGGCTCGGACATCCAGGGAATCGATGACCTGGGTCAGGGAACCACCGTTTGCACGGCACTTGGCTCGACTTACGAGGGGACTCTGTCTGAGCAGGCTCCCGACGCGAGGCTCGATCTCGTCGACGGCTACTCGGAGTGCTTCGAGAAGATCCAGAACGGCTCCGTCGACGCGGTCTCGACCGACGACGTCATCCTCACGGGGATGGTCATTCAAGACGACAGCCTGTCGCTCGTCGGTGACCCTCTGACGACCGAGCCCTACGGAGTCGGCGTCGCAGACGGTGAAACCGAAGCCGCCGATTTCCTGAGTGAGACAGTCGAAGAGTCCTTCGATGACGGCACCTGGGACGAGCTCTACGAGGAGTGGGTCGGCCAGTACACGGGTGAAGACCCGCAGCACCCCAGCGAGCTCACGCTCGACGACGCGTACGAGCTTTTCCCGTGCGTCGAGACCTGCTGACGGTTTGAGAGGACGAGCCGGCTGAGGACCGGAACCTAGTTGGACCGGATACTGCCGATCATCACCAACAACCTCGACATCTACGTGTCGGGGTTGTTGGTGACTCTGCAGCTCGTCGGCATCTCCTTTGTGGTTGCGATGGTGGTAGGGACACTGGTTGCCTCTTTTCGCATCGCGCCTGCGAAGCCACTCAACTGGATCGGAGGTTTCTACGTCGAAACCTTCCGCAACGTTCCACTACTAGTGCTCTCGATCATCTTCTCCGCGGGGCTCCTCAGAGCGGGGGTGTCACTAGGGAGGATGTCTGCCGCGAGCGCCGCTCTCGGCCTCTATACGGCCGCCTACATCGCCGAGGCGATCCGGTCGGGAGTGAGCGCGGTGAGCAAGGGGCAGATCGAGGCGTCTCTCAGCCTTGGTTTCACCTACCGACAGACGATGCGCCAGGTCATCCTTCCCCAGGCCTTCCGAACCGTGATCCCGCCGATCGGCAACCTGATCATCGCGATGATCAAGAACTCGGCCATCGTCGCCGGATCGCTCATCGCACTCACCGACATCCTCAAGGTCGCTCGGGTCGTCAACAGCCGGACCTTCGCAACGAACGAGGCCTTCTTCTGGGCCGGGGTCGGCTACCTGTTGCTCACCATCCCGGCGACCATCATCGTGCGAAGGCTCGAAACGCGCTTCGCGATCAAGAGGTAGGGCATGGGTTACCTCTTCGATCCGGCCAACTGGGAATGGATCTTCGCGGGGCGAAACTTCATGTTCCTGCTCGAACGCTTTCTGAACAACATCATCCTCGCGCTGGTCGTCATGGCCCTCTCGCTAATCCTCGGTCTCGTCATCGCGTTGATGCGCATCTCGAAGAACAAGATCACATCCACCGTGACCGGGATCTGGATCGACGTATGGCGCAACCTGCCGGTTTTGCTGATTCTGCTCTACTTCGGCCTGGCCCTGCCTCAGGAAGTCAAAGAGTTCTGGGTCGACATCGCCCCCGGCTTCCTGCCTCCGCAGATAAAAGGCAGCGGACAGGTCGTCGCGAGCATCATCGCGTTGACTATCTACAACTCCGCCGTCATCGCCGAGATCTTTCGCGCGGGGATCCAGTCGCTAGAGCGGGGGCAGGGCGAAGCGGCGGCGGCTCTCGGTCTTCCTTACTGGAAGGCGATGCGAATCGTGATCCTGCCTCAGGGCCTCCGGCGAATGGTCCCGGCAACCGTCGGTCAGCTCATCACGTTGACCAAAGACACGAGCTTGGTAAGCATCCTCGCCATACAGGAGCTCGTTGCCGCGGGGGCGATCGTAAACAGCACCAGCGGAAGTCCTTTCATATCCGGCAGCGACGTCCCGGCCCCCATCCTTCAGGTCTACATCGTGGTGGGTGGGATGTTCGTCGTGTTCAATCTCGCGCTGTCGCTCCTCTCTCGCCGTCTCGAGGTGCGCGAGCGCAAGCGAGCCGGGGATGTCGAGACGATCACGGGCCTCGAGGATCAGATCGCGATCAAACCCGTCTGAGCCCCGCGCGGTGCAGTCTAGGGCCGCGACCTCATCTACTCTGTCGGGCTATGCCTCGCAAGCAGCTCGTCATCTGTCTCTGCGCGTCCATGGCTCTCCTCCTCGCGGCCTGCATTCCACCCGAGGTCGACGTGCAGGATGTCATCTCTCACGACCGCGACACGACGATGGGTCGACTTCAGCGCGAGGGTCAGATGACGGTGGCACTACCCGGTGACTTCGGGCCCTTCAGCTCGATCGATGACGATGGTGCACCCGAGGGATTCGTGGCCGAGCTCGCCTTCGAGGTCGTCGATGCCCTCGGCGTGGAAGCCGACTACGTTGCGGCCTCGGGAGAGGAGGCCCTTGAGCTCGTAAGAGAAGGCGAGGTCGATCTCGCCTTCCCAATGCTCGGCATCACGGAGACCCTGGCCAGGCGCAACAATCTCTCGGACCCCTACTGGGTCGCGCACAAGCGGTTGTTGGTACGGACCACGTCGGATGTGGACACCGCCGAGGACCTCGAGAGCGAATCCGGCTTGGCCGTCTGCCAGTTCGAGGAAGAGCGCACGCGCACGGACATTTCGGAAATCTTTCCCGGAATCCAGAGATCGGATGTCTCGGACTTCCGGCAATGCGGCGATGAGCTGCAAAGCGGCAGTGAAGCCGCCACGGCACCGGACATCTACCTGATGGTCCTCGCCGACGAGCTCGACGGCTACGAGATCCGGGGCGAACAGTTGAGCACCGCCGGTTACGGCGCCGCGCTGCCCCTGGACGCCACGGACATGGCGACCTTCGTCAACGATGTTTTCCTCGACCTCAAGTCGGAGGGCAGGTGGCGCGGCTACTTTGAAGAGTGGCTCGCCCCCGTCGCCAACAACGATGACGCGAACGCCCCCGATCTAGGACTCGAGGAAGCCGCCACGCTCTGGCCGCGCGACTTGGAGTAGTCGCGCCGCTCTACGGATAGTGATAGACGTTTCCAGGATTTCGTTTTGAGTGGAAGATGTGCATCACGTAGATCCTTCCGCCCCGACGGTCGAGCCCGACCCCCATGTGCTTCCACGAACCCAAGATGTTCGATCGATGCCCGCTCGAGTTCTTGAACGCCTTGAAGAGGCTCTTGCAACCACCACCCATCCCCACGTTCTGCGCCAACCGACGCCAGCGAGTGACCGTCCTACCGAGATCACCATCGTGGTAGATGCTTCCGTTCTTCGCCATCCCACGCGCATGGCGCCGCGCAACGTAGCCGAGTTGCTTGTCAGCATCCAGACGGCGCTTTCCGTTGCGGTGACGCATACCGTTGATCTTCTTCAGAAAACAACGCTCACCCTTCGTGAACGAGTACTTCCCGACGGGCTCGGATCCCGAGAGGGACGCCCTCGGGGTCGAGGGCAGGATGCTCAGTGTCACTACAGCGGCCGCCCCCAGGATGACGGCTAACTGAACTCTGGGCACAGGTGCAGCGCGGAAAAGTCGCACTAATGACTCCTTCCAGTCCGTTGCTATCGAGACTCCCGCGACGAAGTCAGTGAGAACGATTACCACCTTTAGCGAGCGCGTGCCCAGTAAATGACAACCCTGTGTAACCAAATGGAGACCATTTGCGAGAAGTAGCAGGTCAAGGGACCAGAAAAAATTAAAGTGAGTATGGACAACCGCGGTCGTCTCATACAGTGTTCAACCATGGCCCAGGGGGAGAGCAACTCCACACGTACAGTTCTGATCGTTGACGATGACGAGGAGATTCGTCACGCGCTACGCCTGCTGTGCGAATCGGAAGACATGGATGTGGTGGGGGAAGCCTCGAACGGAGTCGAAGCCGTTCCGATCGCGCTCCACAAGCAGCCGGATTTCGTCATCCTCGACTACAAGCTCCCTCGACTCGATGGCGAGGGTGCCGCCGAGATTCTCCGAGCCGTCATCCCCGAGACGAAGATCGTCGCCTTCTCGGCGATGCTCGACCAGCAACCACACTGGGCCGACGCGTATCTGAACAAGGACCGCATCGCGGAACTCATGCCTCTGCTGCGCACCTTCATCCGGTAGCCTTGGAACATGGCTAAGGAATCTTCATTTGACGTCGTCTCAGAGGTCGATATGCAGGAGGTGCGGAACGCGGTCGATCAGGCGCGCCGCGAGATCTCTCAACGCTATGACTTCAAGGGGACCGGCTCGAGCATCGAGCTCACCGAGGAGGGCGGGGTTCAGCTGATCCGCGTTCAATCGAACACCGAGCCGAAGGTCAAGGACACGGTCAAGGTGCTCGAGGAGAAGCTCGTCAAGCGCAAGATCGCGCTCAAGGCCCTGTCATACGGGAAGATCGAGCAGGCCGCCGGAGGGACCGCGCGTCAGGCTCTGACGCTG
>Ga0190275_10003235_pt1 | contig 11599 bp, 12 predicted proteins | sample Popmic550T_FD_133745 | JGI IMG/M metagenome (GOLD analysis project Ga0190275, IMG submission 133745) | Populus adjacent soil microbial communities from riparian zone of Yellowstone River, Montana, USA - 550 T | ecosystem: Environmental > Terrestrial > Soil > Riparian zone > Trees stand | place... | reverse complement strand
GAGGCCGGCGAGCAGCTCGGACTCACCCCGGCCGCTCTTGCTCAGCTCCGCTATACCGGCAGTGGCCCCTGCTTCATCAAGCTCACCGCCAAGGCGGTGCGGTACAGACAGTCCGATCTGGACTTTTGGATCGCGGCCAAGGCACGCACGAGTACACGCGATTACGACGTTGCCCAATAACCGCGGAGCCAATCTGGCCGCCTGTAGTTGGTTATGGAGGCAGCCGCTCGCCTCGGCACCGGCCACGGTTGACACGGTGCTTGCCTTAAGGAGTAATAAGTCGGTCGGCCGGGGTCGCGCCTTGTCCGGTGAGCAAGTGTCTGACATGTGCAATCACCCTGGCAGTCATCTGCTTGAAGATCCGCCGGCCCTCCGCGCTGTTCGAACCGGCGGGGTCGCCCAGGATGCCGTTGGGGCTCACCGATCTGACGCCGCCGGAGCGCAATTGCGGTAGCAAGTCTTCCAGCGATTGGGTGTTCCCGGCTTCAGCAAGGTCAAGCCGCACGGCCGTGGGCGCCAAATGCAACATGAGTGACGTCTCTCGGTACCCGGCGTGTGGATCGGCCCGGTCACCGCCGCTGGCGGCGTGCTGGACGGTCATCGACCGGCCTTCGAACCGCATCAACTCGGTAGCGGCTGCCAGCGCCTCAATGTTTCCCCCGTGTCCGTTGATGACGAGCACATGCCGCCAACTCCAACTGGCGTGCCGGACGAATTTCACCAGCACAGCGGTTAACGCTTCGGTGCCGATGGACAGCGTGCCGGGGAACTTCTTGTGCTCACCGGCGGCGCCGTACGGCATCGCCGGAGCCAGCCCGACCTGCGGAAACCGTTCATGAACATGCTGCGCCAGAGCGGCGGCGATGACGGTGTCAGTGTCCAACGGCAGGTGCGGACCGTGTTGCTCAGTGGATCCGAGCGGCAGCACCAGAAGCTGTCGGCTTGATCTTTCGATCTCCGGCCAGGTGGCACCTGCCAACGGAGGAAGGTCGGGCAGGTCAGCCATTTCGCCACCGGGTGATACGAGGGAGCCATCCGGGCAGGTCACTGACCTTGGGAAGGATCGGTTCCAGGGTTCGTTCAGCGAGCACCCCCTGCCAGACCCCGACGCTGTAGGCGATGTCATCAAGTGTCCTGGCGACCAGTGATTCGGCAGCCAACCGGACCGCAGTCCGCGGTGCGGCGGCGGTATCCCGCGCTGCGCGCACGTCCATCGCAATAAGATAGCCAAGGCCACCCACTGCGGTGGCTAGCAGGCGGCGACCTATCTTCGGCGAACAGAGGGCGGCCACAATCAGGGCGGGCAGCATCGGCCTGATCAGCCACCGGCCGAGTGCCCCGCCCGCGCGTAAATGACCCTGGGCTGCGAGCCTGCGCGCGTTTTTGGCGGATAGGTTTGGCATTCCCCACGGCGCGATGGCGGCGGTTCCAGCGGCGGCGGCCACCCCGAGCAGTGGGTGCACCAGTACGCCGAGCAGCCACGGCCCAAATGACCACAAAGACACGTCCACATGCCGGAGGGCTCCGGGATGCTTTTGCCCGAGGTCGGCCGCGCTGGTCCCGTACTCCCGCCGCCGGTTGAGCGCCGCCAGCAGTGTGCCCCGCGGGCGGTGTCCGACCCGGACGTCGGGCAGGTACCGGATCCGGCCGAGCTTGGCGAGCCGCCAGACCAGGTCGACATCCTCGCCGACCTTCATCGATTCGTTGAACCCGCCGACCCGGCGAAACACCTCGGCGTCGACCAGAAGCGCTGCGCTCGGCACGTAGGAGACAGTTTTGCCGATGCCGACATCGGTAGGTGTGCCGCCGAGATCGAGGGCGCACACCCGTTCCTCGAACCAGGCGGCACGGCCGGTGCCCGGCAGCGGGTGAATTCGCGGTGCCGCTAGAACAACCCGCTGAGAATTTGGCCGACCGGTCTCTGATGGACGAGGGCGAAGGTGCCCCATCATCGCCGCGATCCAGTCCGGGTCGGGCAGGGTGTCGGCGTCGAGAAAGGCGATCCACGGGGTGGCCACCAGGGCGGCGCCGGCATTGCGGGCAGCGGCGGGTCCACGCGATCGGTGGTGACGCAGCACCGTGACGCCCCGCCGCTCGGTGCTCAGGGTGGCGAGCGGTTCCGGTGACCCGTCATCAACAATGATCACGGGCAGGTCCACCGGCAGCAGCCGCAGCAGTTCGCGAAGGGGTTCGACCGCCGAACGAGCCGGGACCACCAGCGTCACGCCGGCATGGTCCGTGGCCGGCGGCGTCGGTGCACGGAGCAACCCGGCGGTTTCCAGTCGGCTGAACAGTTCCGCGACCGCCGGCGCGAAGTCGATCGGCTGCCCGTCCAGGATGTTCCGCACCGTTCTGGCCCCGCGCTCGGTCAGGGTGATCACCCGGTACGGCGCGCCACCGGCCAGTGTGCAGCCGTCGAGCCACTTGACGCCCGGGCAGAGCCGCCACCTCGATTCCGCGTCCGTGTACAGGGTTGTCATCCCACGAACCCGCCGTCGACCCTGATGGCGGCCCCGTTCACTGCGGTGGCACCCGGTCCGCACAGCCAACCGACGGCGGCGGCGACTTCCGCAGGCTCGACCAGCCGACCCAGTCGCTGGTGCGGAGCGAAATCCTCGGCGCCGGACAGCCCGTAGACCTGTGCGCTCCGCTCCAACATGGCTGTCCTCGTGCTTCCCGGCAGCACCGCGTTGGCGGTGACCCCCAGCGGCCCGAGGTCGGCGGCCATCGAACGGATGTAACCGAGGGCGGCGTGTTTGGCCGATACGTATCCGGCGAGACTCGGCAGCCCGGTCTCACCGGCCGTCGAGACGACAGCGACGAACCTGCCCGACCCCGGGGTCGCGGTGAGTAGCCGCGGGACCGCTGCCCTGGCCAGATTGGCCACCCCGTGGAAATTCACCGACAGGTCGGTCACCAGCTCGTCATAGGTGAATTCCCAGGCCGGTTTGTGCGTACCGATGATGCCGGCCACCGCAACGGCAACCTGCAGGCCGCCAACCGGAATCAGGCCGATCGCGGCCGCGATGGCCGCCTCATCGCGCACGTCGCCAGACAGTTCGAGCACCTGAACGCCCCGCGTACGGCACTGTTCGGCGACATCGGCAAGCTGCTCCGCTGTGCCTAGGGAATAACCCACCGCCTGGATAAGGTCATCTCCCGGCCCATCCATCAACACCAGGTCGAAACCGTCATCGGCAAGGTTGATGGCGATCGCCGCACCCATGCCACGTGCCGCACCGGTGACGACTGCCCAGGGCGCGGGTGGGGTCATTGCCGGATCTCCTGAATTGGCACCGTGAGCACGGCGAGCGCCTCCCGCAGCAGGGGCAGCAACTCGCTGTCCTCGTCGGCGAGCCATTGCTCATAGCTGGCCAGCGCGGCCCCCAGTGCCAGGTGGCCCAGCGTGCGCGGGATCAATGCATCGTCGGCGACACCGAGCCGCTGAGCAGCGAACCGGGAAACCACCTCACGCCAGGCCCGATATCGCAGTGTCGAATAAGCCTGCAGCGAGGGTGAACTGAGAATGACCATCATCCGGTTACGCAGCGATGCCGTGGCTGCGGCATCGAAGGAATTGAACTCGATGACGCCCGCGGCGATGGCGTCCACCACCGGCAGGTCCGCGGGGCAGCGCTCGAACCAGCAGGCAAAGGATTCGAGTTGGGTGTCGAAATCACCCCAGACAGCGTCGTTCTTGGATTTGAAATAGCGGAAGAAGGTCCGGCGCCCGATCCCGGCGGCAGCGGCGATCTCGTCAACCGAGGTCACATCGAAGCCCTGCTCGGAGAACATCGCCAGCGAGATCTGCTCCAGCTCCGCGCGGCTGGTGACAGCCGGCCGGCCAAGGGCAATGGACCGATTAGTGGCTGACTCGGCCATCCGCACTCCCGTCCTTCACCGTTGCAGTGGATCAAACCCGTTGACAGTCAGACAGATTCAGCCGCCGGTAAACCATTGGTCGCAACTCTTGACATTCGGCACTCAGTGCCAATATTGTCGATTGTGACACGCCACACTGCGTTTGTCATCCCCGCGCCATCGCCGACCCAGGAGGATCAACCATGCCGGAAGCCGTCGTCAACGAGAAGGCTGTCACCGCTGTCCAGAACTCCGAGAGCATTCCCGCAGAGAACACACAGTCGCCGCTGGAAATCTCTGACCTGTTGGTCGAGGACGTTTCCATCGACGGCATGTGCGGCGTCTACTAAGTCGGGGGATTTGGCCATGTTCGGTCCAACCGCAGCGCCGCCGGTTTCCGGCGTAACGCCTCTCCGCGCGAATGTTTTTGACGCCGATCTGCCGTATGAATTGCACCCCGCGGTTGAAGTCCGGCCAGAGCCATTTGGTGCCCTGCTGTATTCGTTCAAAACCAGACGCTTGTCGTTTCTGAAGGACCCTTTATTGGTCACCCTGGTCCGTTCGTTGGCCGAACAGCCGACGGCAGGCGAGGCCTGCCGGGCAGCCGGTATAACCGAGCCCGATCGCCGCAGCATGTTCCTTAGAGCTCTGGCCACGCTGGCCTCGACCGAAACCATCAGGGAGCGCCACGTGCCAACTGCCGGATCGTCAACGTGACCGCGGTGCTGCCGCTGGTCGAGCATTTCGCCCAAGGCCTGGATGCCCCCATCTGTCTCACCTGGGAATTGACCTACGCCTGCAATCTCGCTTGTGCGCACTGCTTGTCGAGTTCGGGCCGGCGGGATCCGCGCGAGCTCAGCACTGCGGAAGCCAAGGCTGTCATTGATGAACTCGAGCGGATGCAGGTGTTCTACGTGAACATCGGTGGCGGCGAACCGACCGTGCGGCCGGATTTCTGGGAACTGGTCGACTACGCCACCGCGCACAAGGTTGGGGTGAAGTTCTCCACCAACGGCATCAAGATCGACAAGGCCGCTGCCCGTCGGTTGGCGGCCAGTGACTATGTCGACGTGCAGATCTCGCTGGACGGCGCAACAGCAGAGGTTAATGATTACGTTCGCGGCAAGGGGTCGTTTGCCACCGCGATGAAGGCGATGGAGAACCTCGCCGAGGCGGGTTTCGCTGGCTTCAAGATCTCGGTCGTCTGTACCCGGCAGAACATCGACCAGCTGGAAGCGTTCAAGGCCATCGCCGATCGCTACCAGGCACAACTGCGGTTGACCAGGTTACGGCCCGCCGGTCGGGGCGCCGATGTTTGGGACGAACTGCACCCGACCGCTTTACAGCAGCGTCAGCTGTATGACTGGCTTGTCCTCAATGGCGAGAATGTGCTGACGGGGGATTCCTTTTTCCATCTGGCGGCGTTCGGTGAATCATTGCCCGGGTTGAATCTCTGCGGCGCTGGTCGGGTGGTGTGCCTGATCGACCCGGTCGGGGATGTGTACGCCTGCCCATTCGCCATTCATGAGTCCTTCCTGGCCGGTAATGTCCGCTCGCCCGGCGGGTTCGCCACGGTGTGGCGGGAATCCGATCTCTTCCTCGAACTCCGCATGCCGCAGAGTGGGGGCGCCTGTGCGTCGTGCTCGGCGTTCGATTCCTGCCGGGGCGGCTGTATGGCAGCGAAATTCTTCACGGGCCTACCCCTCGACGGGCCGGACCCGGAGTGTGTCAAAGGTTACGGCGAGAAAGCGCTGTCCAAAATCGAGCCCGGCAGGGTCTCGCCAAAGTCGTCACTCGACCATTCGCACACCAGGCCGGTCAAAAATGGCCCAATAATGTTGACCCTGAACCGCAAACCCCCGAGCCGCAGCTGCGACGAGAACCCTGTTTCCGACATGCTGGCCGGCAGAACCGGCGCTCGAGAAAGGGCCTCCATATGAGTAATGCATGGTTCGAGACCGTTGCCGAAGCGCAGCGACGGGCGAAGAAACGGCTGCCGAAATCAGTCTACGGCGCTCTCATCGCCGGCTCGGAGAAAGGCCTGACGCTGGCCGACAACCAAGCCGCCTTTGGTGAACTGGGCTTTGCTCCGCATGTGGCGGGGCTGTCCGCGAAACGAGATCTGTCCACCACCGTGATGGGGCAGGCGATTTCCCTGCCGGTGATCATCTCGCCAACCGGGGTGCAGGCCGTGCACCCGGACGGCGAAGTTGCGGTGGCCAGGGCGGCCTCCGCGCGCGGTACCGCGATGGGTTTGAGTTCCTATGCCAGCAAACCCGTCGAGGAAGTCGTCCAAGCCAACCCGCAGACGTTCTTCCAGCTGTACTGGTCCGGCAGCAAAGACCAGATCCTGCAGCGAATTGCCCGCGCCAAGGCGGCCGGCGCGGTCGGGCTCATCATTACCTTGGACTGGTCGTTCTCACACGGCCGGGACTGGGGGAGTCCGGCGATCCCAGAGCGGATCAACCTCAAGGCGATGATCAAGTACGCCCCGGAGGCTGTCACACACCCGAAGTGGTTGGCGGCGTTCGCCAGGACTGGCAAGATCCCGGATCTGACTGTGCCCAACCTGGCCGACCCCGGTCAGCCGGCGCCGACCTTCTTCGGTGTCTACGGCGAATGGATGCAAACCCCACCGCCCACCTGGCAGGACGTCGCCTGGGTGGTGAGGGAGTGGGGCGGCCAGGTCATGCTCAAGGGCGTCTGCCGGGTCGACGACGCGCTGCGCGCTGTTGATGCCGGCTTGGCAGCGATCTCGGTCTCCAACCACGGCGGCAACAACTTGGACTCGACCCCGGCTTCGATCCGGGCGTTGCCCGCCGTCGTCGATGCGGTCGGGGATCAGATCGAGATTGTTCTCGACGGCGGCGTCCGCCGCGGCAGTGACGTGGTCAAGGCGGTCGCCCTCGGCGCGCGCGCGGTCATGATCGGCCGGGCTTACCTTTGGGGCCTCGCAGCGAACGGGCAGGCAGGCGTCGAGAATGTGCTGGACATCCTGCGGGGCGGCATCGACAGCGCCGTCCTCGGCCTCGGCCACTCCACCATTACCGACTTGACCCCTGACGACCTGGTGATCCCGCCCGGATTCGCCGTTGCGCTGGGAGCACGGCGGCTAATGGCCGGGAGCTAAAGCTAATTAGATGGCGGCAGCTGACCGACAATGGCCAGTTAGTGAATGCGCATTCGCCTTTGATGTGGTCTACGGACAGGTAGACACCGCGGTTGCGGCGGCATTCGTGGCTGAACCGAAGTCCCAACGCTTCCTGTTCTTTCAGGGTGAACGCGGTGCCCCGTGTGCTGGTCAGGCAGGTCAACACCGCGCTGCCCCGGGCAAAGATGGTGGGGACCGTTCCTGCCGGGCTGGTGGGCAATTCATGCCGTGCTTGCGTCATCACCTCCCTGTCTCTGAGGGCATGTCCGTGTGCTGCTCGATGCCGGTCAGTGCTGGCGCGGCGGTAAGGAGGGACGACGAAAAGAGGCCTGAGAGTGGTCGCCCCGGCAACAGAGGTGTGGTGCCAGGGCGATCGCGGGTGCTCCCACTTCACGGCCGGGGCGTCTAGGTTAGACGAGCTTTTCGGCATCGACTTCCTTGTTTGTCAATCCGTTCGCGTAGGCCAGTGCGATCCGCGATCTCAACGCCAGAGCTTGCGTAGATTCCTCCTTCCAACCCACCCGTTCCAGCTGCTCGATTCCTCAGATGTCAACTCCGGCAAAGCTTTCGGGCCGTCACGTCAAAGCCATGTTCCTTGCACTGACAACGACATTCCAGAACACTAAAGTGGGTCGATGTCCGCGTAGACCGGCGCGCTGCTGGAAAAGTACGGGATCTGCGGCGGACGTCACCCTTCAGCACGAGAGCGGGGGAGAAAGTTCCGGCGCGAATTCTTGCGGACGGGTCCTCAACCTTCTCGTGCACCAGCGCATCCCTCCGCCCGTTGCAGACGGCAAACCCGCCCACTCCTTCAACATGATCACCCGCCCAGCCTGACCAGGGTCAATCCCAAACCCGTCGCTACGGGTCCGTATGGAGCCGTCGTGGACGGGACCCCGTAGTGCGATCTGGGACCCGAGCGGTGCCAGAACTGCTCGTCATTTGATCGGGCCAGTATCTGAAAGACCTATGCATTAAGGCGCGGGGTGCGTGATGGACTGCTGTCCATCATTCCCGAAAGGTCAACGACAGCCGCGCAGTGCGAACCTATCCGCGGTCAGCCGCGACCTTTGACGCCGGCCAACAGCATTTGAGCGACGTCGACGACCTCCACCGCTTGAATGTCACGGCCGATATCGCCGCTGGTTTCTGCGGTTGGTTGGCCTTGCCGGGCGGTGAGGCCGTCGGTGAGCATGACCTTGCAGAATGGGCAGCCGGTGGCGATCTGCTCGGCCCCGGTGGCGAGGGCCTCGTCGGTGCGTTCCAGGTTGATCCGCTTCCCGATCTTCTCTTCCATCCACATCCGCGCGCCGCCGGCTCCGCAGCACATCGACCTGGCGCTGTTCCGTGGCATTTCTTTCAACGTGACCCCGGACGCCTCGATCAGCTCCCGCGGCGGTGAGTACACCTTGTTGTGCCGGCCCAGATAACACGGGTCGTGATAGGTGACGTCCTTCTTGACCTCGGCGGGGTCCTTCTTCACCACCAGCCGCCGGTCCCGGACCAGCCGGTTCAGCAGTTGGGTGTGGTGGATGACCTCGTAATGCCCGCCGAGGTCGCCGTACTCATTGGACAGGGTGTTGAAGCAATGCGGGCAGGTCACCACGATCTTCCGCTTTGCCCGGTCCCCGAACGCGTCATTGATGGTCTCCACCGTCGCCTGCGCGAGCATCTGGAACAGGAACTCATTGCCCGCCCGCCGGGCCGGGTCACCGGTGCAGGTCTCCGCGGTGCCGAGGACCGCGAACCCGACCGCGGCCATGTGCATCAGCTCCGCGACCGCCTGGGTGGTCTTCTTGGCCCGGTCGTCGAACGCGCCGGCGCAGCCCACCCAGAACAGGTACTCGTGATCGGGGTCGATGGTATCGGTGATAACGGGCACCTCGAACGGCAGGTCTTTCGCCCAGCCCATCCGGTCTTTCTGGTTCTGCCCCCACGGATTGCCCTTGTTCTCCAGGTTCCGGAACAACCCACCCAGCTCGCTGGGGAATTCGGATTCGATCATCACCTGGTAGCGGCGCATATCAACGATGTGGTCGACGTGCTCGATATCGACCGGGCACTGCTCCACACACGCCCCACAGGTCGTGCAATCCCACAACACCTCCGGGTCGATGATCCCGCCGATTTCCCTGCCCTGGTCGTCGATCTCCGAAGGGCCAACGAGGGGGCGCTGCGCTTCCAGCATCCCGATCGGATCCAGGTGCGCGAACGCTGCAAGATCCGCCTCGGACAATTTCTCCTCGCCGGTGGCCAGGTCGATGCCACCGCCGGCCCGGAGATACGGCGCCTTCGCGAACGAGTGGTCCCGTAAAGCGAGCATCACCAGCTTTGGCGACAACGGCTTTGCCGTGTTCCACGCCGGGCACTGCGACTGACAGCGTCCGCATTCGGTGCAGGTCGCGAAGTCCAACCAGCCCTTCCAGGAGAAGTCCTCGACCTTGCCGACCCCGAAGGTGTCCTTCTCCGGGTCCGCCTCCTCCAGGTCCAGCACCTCACCGCCGGACATCATCGGCTTGAGCGCACCCAGCGCCGTCGAGCCGTCGTCTTCGCGTTTGAAATAGATATTGAAGAACGCCAGGAACCGGTGCCACGCCACACCCATCGACAGATTCCGGGCGATGACGATCGCCCACACCATCGAGATGATCACCTTCGCCAGCGCCGTAATCGACACAGCGGCCGGCCAGGCGGGCAGCCACGACCCCAGCCACAACGAGATCGGCGCCGCCCACTGCGGATACGGCAGATAGCCGTTGGCGGCCTTGAACCCCCGGATCAGGAAAATCAATACGCCGATCGACAAGATCACCGACTCGACGAAATACGCCTGCCAGAACGTCGAGCCGGTGAAACGTGACCGCAGCCCGACACGCCGCGGATGCGCCCGCTGCCGCACCACGATCAGATAACCGATCCCCAACACGGTTGTTGCGGCGATGATCTCGACGAACATCCCCCACCACGCCTGATGACCCAGCCACGGCAACTCGAAATCCGGGTTGAAGGTATCCCCAACCGCCTCCACCAGCGTCAACACCAGGGCGCCGAACCCGATCATCACAAACCAATGCGCCGCCCCGACAACACCCCACTTCAACATCCGGGTATGGCCGAGGAACTCCGTCAACAGCGTGCCCAGGCGCGGCAACACCGGGCCCGCGCGGAACCGATCCGACGCCCCCAGCCGCACATGGCGATAGATCTGAACAGACGCGCGGCCCAACATCGCGAACCCGACCACGATGAACACCGTCGCGATCGAGCCCAGTACAAGCGACCACCAGGTCATCGTCGATGTCCCCCATCCGATTCGTTCGGCAGGCCGAAGCGCGGTGTGTCGCTCTGCCGGCGTAACAACCTGCCAGAGCCGGTCAAAGCTAAGCCGCTTGGATGCGTATCCACAATAGCTTGACGGTGCCAGGCGTCGTCGCAGAAATCAAGGCACCAGGAACCCAATACGTGGGTTGGCTGCACTGTTGTCTAGCCGGCGCAGCTAGGGCGTCCAGCTCGGCTTCTGTTCGACGGCGGACACTATCAGTTCTGGCACGACATTTTGCCTTGAAGCCAGAGTGTTCATGTCCGGGGTTGCGGTGAGCGCTGGTTTCGTATTCAATCATCCCACCACTCTCAACAAGGAAGGCAATCGAATGAGCGACCACGTCTACCGAATTACCGAGATCGTTGGCACGTCGACGGAAGGTATAGAAGACGCCATTCGTAAAGGAATCAGCAGGGCGGCCCTGACCATTCGCGGTTTGGACTGGTTTGAGCTGGATCAGGTACGCGGCCATATCGTCGATGGCGAGGTCAACCACTTCCAGGTCAGCTTGAAGGTCGGTTTCCGGCTGGAAGATCCCTCCTGATCTTTCCCCGGACGATTCCGCACGATCGAAATAGGGCTATGTCGTGAGTGCCCGGTGTCATGGAGGACCGCCGACAAGCCCGTCGGAACCAGTCATCTGAGCTGTGACTCCGCCCGGGATCATTACGCCGTTGGTCGCCGAGGTTTGCAAGGCTTGCAAGCGCTCACACACCGCAGTCTTCGGGTCAACCAACCGATGGTCGTGGAGTACCGAATCGCCTGCCTACCGAGCAACCGTTGGCGTCACCAACAGAAGGCTTTAGACTTGCCGCGGCCGTTCAGTCTCACCTTCACCAAGGCCTGCCTGGACTCGGTGACGACCCTCGCATCCTTGGTGCCAAGCACGCGAACTGCGATGGTGTTTGTGCTTGGATTGGCGACGCGCGAGGTGGGCACCCACGTTCGACTGGAGCATTGTGTGAAGCGGACAATTGTCGCTGCAACGGCATGAACCGGCTCGACCGCCATCGCCATCGTCAGCGGTGGATCACGTGGCATGGGAGCCGCCATAGCGTCGCAATTCCTGGCCGAGGGCGCAGCGGTGGTCGTCGGAGACCTCCTCTCTGAGGTCGAGGACAAGTATCTGGGCTCCGCACCGCCCGATCGCTTCCGGTTTCAACATCACGACGTGACGAGCGAACAGAGCTGGCTCGACATCGTCGGGACTACGACCTCCGCGTTTGGCCCGGTGAGCGTGCTGGTCAATAACGCCGCCATCTTCG
>Ga0190275_10003234_pt1 | contig 11601 bp, 12 predicted proteins | sample Popmic550T_FD_133745 | JGI IMG/M metagenome (GOLD analysis project Ga0190275, IMG submission 133745) | Populus adjacent soil microbial communities from riparian zone of Yellowstone River, Montana, USA - 550 T | ecosystem: Environmental > Terrestrial > Soil > Riparian zone > Trees stand | place... | reverse complement strand
GAGGACGAGGACCGCCGCTTCGCCGAGCGCCTGATCAACGACCCCAAGGAGCGGGCCGAGCACGTGATGCTGGTCGACCTCGGCCGCAACGACCTCGGCCGCGTCTGCGAGTACGGCTCGGTCTCGGTCGACGAGCTGATGGTGGTCGAGACCTACTCCCACGTCCTCCACATCGTCAGCCAGGTCTCCGGCACCCTGCGCGAGGGGGTCAGCGCGATGGATGTGCTGCGCTCGGCGTTGCCGGCCGGCACCCTCTCGGGGGCGCCGAAGGTGCGGGCGATGCAGATCATCGACGAGCTGGAGAAGGTCAAGCGCTGCTCCTATGGCGGCGCGATCGGCTACCTCTCCTGGGACGGCGACCTCGACACCGCGATCCACATCCGCACCGTCGTCGTCAAGGACGGGCAGCTGCACGTGCAGGCCGGCGGCGGCACCGTCGCCGACGCCAAGCCGGCGTATGAGTACACCGAGTCCGTGAACAAGGCCAAGGCCGTCTTCCGCGCGGTCGAGGTCGCCTGCGAACAGCCGGATTGGGCCTGACGATGCGGGTGCTGGTAATCGACAACTACGACTCCTTCACCTACAACCTGGTCCAGTACCTGGGCGAGCTGGGGGCGGAGCTGGAAGTGGTCCGCAACGACCGCGCCGAGGTCGGCGAGTTGCTGGAGCGCGGGCCGGACCGGCTCGTCGTCTCTCCCGGTCCCTGCACCCCGGCCGAGGCGGGGATCTCGGGGGCGGCGATCCGCGCTTTCGCCGAGGCGGGCACGCCGGTGCTCGGCGTCTGCCTCGGTCACCAGGCGATGGTCGAGGCCTTCGGCGGCAGGGTCATCCAGGGGGAGCCGGTCCACGGCAAGGACGCCGAGGTCGAGCACGACGGGCGCACGATCTTCGCCGGGCTGCCGAGCCCGTTCGTCGCCGGCCGCTACCACTCGCTGGTCGCCGACCCCGACCTCCCGGCCGAGCTCGAGCTGACCGCCACCCTGGGCGAGGTGGTGATGGGGGCCCGCCACCGCGAGCTGCCCGCCGAGGGCGTCCAGTTCCACCCCGAGTCGGTGCTGACCCCGCAGGGCAAGCACCTGCTGAAGAACTTCCTCGGGGAGGCCTGATGCCCAACGACGTCGTCAGCCGAGCGATCGACGCGGTCTGCGCCGGCGATCACCTCACCGCCGACCATGCCGGAGCGGTGCTCGCGGAGATCATGGAGGGGCGCGCCGACCCGGTCCAGACGGGCGCCTTCCTGATCGCCCTGCGGGCCAAGGGCGAGACCGTCCCCGAGCTGGTCGGGCTGGCGCGGACGATGCGCTCGCTGGCCGCACCGGTATCCAGCGGCCGCTCCGACCTGGTCGACACGGCCGGCACCGGCGGCGGTCCCTCGAGCTTCAACGTCTCCACCGCGGCCGCCCTGATCGCCGCCGGCGCCGGCTGTGCGGTGGCCAAGCACGGCAACCGCTCCAACACCAGCAAGTGCGGCTCGGCCGACCTGCTGGAGGCGCTGGGGGTCGACATCGAGCTCGAACCCGAGCAGGTCGGTCGTTGCATCGACGAGATCGGCTTCGGCTTCATGTTCGCCCCCCGCCACCACGCGGCGATGGCCCATGTCGTCCCCGCCCGCAAGGCACTCGGAGTGCGCACGATCTTCAACTTCCTTGGCCCGCTGACCAACCCCGCCGGGGCGAATCGGCAGCTGCTCGGCGTCGCCGACCGCCACTATCAGGAGACGATCGCCGAGGCGCTGGTGGCGCTCGGCAGCGTGCGGGCGCTGGTCGTCGCCGCAGAGGACGGCCTCGACGAGCTCTCGATCTCCGCCCGCACGCGGGTGATCGAGGTCGCCGACGGCGGCACCGCGGAGTGGTTCGTGGAACCCGGTCAGTTCGGGCTCGCCCCGGCCGAGCTCGGCTCGGTGGCGGGGGGGACGCCGGCGGAGAACGCCGCCACGGTGCGGTCGGTGCTGGCCGGCGAGCCGGGACCGCGGCGCGATCTGACCGTGCTCAACGCCGCCGCGGCGATCTACGTCGGCGGCCTCGCCGCCGATCTCGAGGAGGGCGTCGCCAGGGCCGTCGAGGCAATCGACTCCGGCGCGGCAGGAAACGTGCTGGAGCGGCTGATCGCCGCGACCGCGGTCGACGGCGGCTAGGCTTCGGCAGTCAAGTGGGAATGATCGAGCAGCTCATCGCCGGAGCCAGGCAGGGAGTCGACGCGCGTCGCCGCGAGCTCCCGCAGGCCGATCTCGAGTCGCGGCTGTCGGGCCGCGGCGAGGACCGCCCCTTCAACGAGGCGCTGGTGCGCCCGGGGCTCTCGCTGATCGCCGAGTTCAAGCGCCGCTCCCCCAGCGCCGGGGAGATCTCGGCCACGGCCACCGTTCCGGCGCAGGTCAGCGCCTATGAGCGGGGCGGGGCGGCGGCCCTCTCGGTCCTCACCGACGAGCCGCATTTCGGCGGCTCGCTCGAGGATCTGCGGGCGGCCCGTGCCGCCTGCGGCCTGCCGATCATCCGCAAGGACTTCATCGTCGACCGCTACCAGCTCTTCGAGGCGGCGGTGAACGGCGCCGACGCGGTGCTGCTGATCGTCCGCGCCCTCGACGACGAGGCGCTGCGCTCTCTCTACGAGGAGGCGCGCTCGCTCGATCTCGACTGCCTGGTCGAGGTCCACGAGGCCGCCGAGCTGGAGCGGGCGCTGGAGGCCGACGCCGAGGTGATCGGGATCAACAACCGCAACCTCGACCAGGGCACGGTCGACCTGGCGACGACGTTCGAGCTGATGCCGGATGTGCCGGCGGGCAAGACCGTGGTCGCCGAGAGCGGTATCTCCGGCCGCGCCGAGCTGGAGGAGCTGGAGCGGGTTGGCGTCGACGCGGTCCTGATCGGCGGCGCCCTGATGAGCGCCGCCGACCCCGAGGCGAAGACCCGCGAGCTGACCGGCGCCGACGAAGGCACCCGCGAGCACCTCTACTGACCGCGCCGATCGGCGCGGATTTAGAAAGCCCTTCGGGAAGCATTTAGGGACGGTTCAGCTCCGCGGCGGATGATGGTCTCCATGACCAAGCCACGGCGACTCCTCCGCACCCCCTTCATCTCGGCCCTGATCGGCGGTGCCATCGTCGCCGCCTTCGGCGCGATCGCGATCGCGGCCGGCTGGATCCAGGCCGAGGGCGGCACGACCACCACCGTCTCCGCCCCGCTGGCGGCGCCGGTCGCCGACCGCTCCGGCGAGGACGCCAACATCGTCAACCAGATCTACCGCGAAGACGGCGACGGCGTCGGCTTCATCGAAGCGGATATCGGCGCCGATGCGGCGCCCCAGTCCTTCTCGCCCTTCGGCGAACCCGAACGGGAAGGCGGCGGCACCGCCACCGGCTCGGGTTTCGTGATCGACACCGAGGGCCACATGCTGACCAACAACCACGTGGTCGAAGGGGCGGAGCAGATCCAGGTCAAACTGGGAGATTCCGAAACCGCCTACGAGGCAGAGGTCGTGGGAACCGACCCGTCGATGGACCTGGCGCTGCTCGACGTCGAAGCGCCGGCCGACCAGCTGCACCCACTTGCCCTCGGCCGCTCCGCGGAGATGGAAGTCGGCGACCCCGTGGTCGCGATCGGCAACCCGTTCGGCCTCGACCGCACCGTCACCAGCGGCATCGTCTCGGCCCTGCAGCGGCAGATCTCCGCCCCCGACGGCTTCTCGATCTCGAACGTGATCCAGACCGATGCGGCGATCAACCCCGGCAACTCCGGCGGCCCGCTGATCAACGCCAACGGCGAGGTGATCGGGATCAACTCCCAGATCGCGACCGGCGGCGGTGGCGGCGGCAACGTCGGCATCGGCTTCGCGATCCCGATCGACATGGTCAAGTCCGAGCTCGAGGAACTGAAGGCGACCGGCGAGGTCGACCACGCCTTCCTCGGCATCAGCGGCGGCACGATCACTCCCGACCTCGCCGACGCGCTCAACCTGCCGGTCGAGGAAGGGGTGATCGTCCAGACCGTCGTCAAGGGCGGGCCGGCGGACGAGGCCGGAGTCGAGGGAGGCGATACCTCGGCGACGATCGACGGCGCCCGGGTCAGCCTCGGCGGCGACATCGTCACAGAGGTGAACGGCGACAAGGTGACCTCGATGGACGCGATCATCGAAATCGTCAACGAGGCGGAGCCCGGGGAAGAGCTCGAGCTGAAGCTGCTGCGGGACGGCGAGACGAAGACGGCGACGGTGAAGCTCGGCGAACGTCCCGATTCGGCCGAATCCCAGAGCCCTGAATAGAACCGCTCCGCGACCTCGCTCGCGTAGGCTGATGGGGTGAGGGTCAAGTTCTGCGGGATCACCAATCTGGACGACGCGGCCGAGGCCGTGCGGCTCGGCGCCTGGGGCGTCGGGCTGATCCACTACGACAAGAGCCCGCGCTGTGTGGAGCCGGACGTGGCGGCTGAGATCGGGGCGGCCTTCAAGCGCAAGTGCGAGGTGGTGGGAGTGTTCGTCAATCCCACCCTCGAGGAAGTCGACAAGGCGGTTGAGGACGCGGCCCTGACGATGGTGCAGCTGAACGGGGCGGAGGGGGCCCAGTTCTGCGGCGAGGTGGCGCGGCGGACCGGGGTCAAGGTGATCAAGGCGATCCACGTCGCCAGCGCCGCCGACATCCATGCGGCCGAGGCCTTCCGGACCGACTTCCATCTCTTCGACCGCCGCGGCAAGGGGCTCTGGGGCGGGACCGGGGAGAGCTTCGACTGGGAGCTGCTGCGCGGGCACCGCTCCGACATCCCGGACATCCTCGCCGGCGGCCTGCGGCCCGACAACGTGGCCCAGGCGGTCGCCGTCACCCAGCCCTTTGCGGTCGACGTCGCCAGCGGGGTCGAGGCCGAGCCCGGCCGCAAGGACCACGCGGCGATGGCCGCCTTCTTCGAGGCCGCCCAGCCGGCCGGCGTCACGGGCCAATGAGCGCGGTCGAGGAGCGCTTCGGCCCCTACGGGGGGCGCTACGTGCCGGAGACCTTGATCGCGGCGCTGGACGAGCTGACCGCGGCCTGGGGCGAGGCGCGCGAGGACGCCGGGTTCCTCGCCCGCCTGGACCTCCTGCGCCGGGACTTCATCGGCCGGCCGACGCCGCTGTACCTGGCCGAGCGGCTCTCCGAGCGGGTCGGCTCGACCGTCTACCTGAAGCGCGAGGACCTGGCCCACACCGGCGCCCACAAGATCAACAACGCGGTCGGCCAGGCGCTGCTGGCGCAGCGGATGGGCAAGCAGCGGGTGATCGCCGAGACCGGCGCCGGTCAGCACGGCGTCGCCACCGCCTGCGCCTGCGCGCTGCTCGGGCTGGAGTGCGTCGTCTACATGGGCAGCGAGGACATCCGCCGCCAGGCGCCCAACGTCGAGCGCATGCGGCTGCTCGGGGCCGACGTGGCGCCGGTCGAGGCCGGCGCCCGGACCCTGAAGGAGGCGGTCAGCGCCGCGATCCGCGACTGGGTCGCCAACGTCGACTCGACCCACTACGTGATCGGCTCCGCCGTCGGACCGGCGCCCTACCCGGCGCTGGTCCGCGACCTGCAGCGGGTGATCGGCGACGAGGCGCGCGAGCAGGCGCTCGCCGCCACGGGGGAGCTGCCGGCCCGGGTGATCGCCTGCGTCGGCGGCGGCTCCAACGCGATCGGCATCTTCACCCCCTTCCTGGCCGACGCCGAGGTGGCGCTGGTCGGCGTCGAGGCGGCCGGCGAGGGGCTCGACACGGGTCGTCACGGGGCTTCGCTGGGAGCGGGGGGGACCGGCGTCCTGCACGGCTCGCTGTCGGCCGTGATCGCCGACGAGGAGGGCCAGATCCTCGAGGCCCACTCGGTCTCGGCGGGGCTCGACTATCCGGGTGTGGGGCCCGAGCATGCGCACCTGCGCGACACCGGGCGGGCCAGCTACGTCTCGATCACCGACCGACAGGCGCTGGACGCGTTCGGGGAGCTGGCGCGGCTGGAGGGGATCATTCAGGCGCTGGAGTCCTCTCATGCGATTGCCTGGTTGCTGGAACATCCGGGCGAGGGTGGCGGGTTCGATGTTCTTTGTTTGTCGGGGCGGGGGGACAAGGACATGGCTGAGGTCGTCGAGCGCTCTGGCGGTGGGGGCTCCGGTGGGTGACTCGCCGGAGCAAAAGCGGGGAGGCTCCGTCGAGTCACCCACCGGAGCCCGTCGCGGCAGCGGCGGCCGCTGAGCAGCTGCTGATGACCGAGAGCGGAGACAAGCGGATCGCGGCTGCTTTTGAGCTGGCTAGGGATGAAAAGCGGGCGGCGTTGATGCCTTACATGATGGCTGGGTATCCCGATCGGGAGAGCGGGTTGGCGGTGGCTGCTGCTTATGTGGATTCCGGGGCGGATCTGATTGAGCTGGGGGTTCCTTTTTCGGATCCGCTGGCGGATGGGCCGACTATTCATGCGGCCGCCACGGCGGCGTTGGAGGCGGGGGCGACCTTTGCGACCGCGCTCGAGGTCTGCCGCTCGGTCTCGGAGCGGGTTCCGGTGGTGCTGATGGCCTACTCGAACATGGTGCTCGCCCATGGCGGGGCCGCGGAGTTCGCGCGGCTTGCCGTCGCCGCTGGTGCGGCTGGGGCGATCGTCCCGGATCTGCCGTTGGGGGAGGCCGAGGACGTGCGCGAGGACTTTGCCGCCGCTGGCTTGGCATTGGTGCCCTTGGTGGCGCCGACTACCTCGGCTGAGCGCCGGGCGCGGATCTGTGCGGTTGCGCATGGCTTCGTCTACGTCGTCTCCACGGTCGGGACGACCGGGGAGCGGGCCGAGATCCCCGCCGCCCTCGCCGATCTGGTCGCGGCGACCAAGGCCGATTCGGAGGTTCCGGTGGCGGTGGGCTTTGGGATCGGCACCGCGGCGCAGGCGGCGGAGGTGGGGCGGATCGCCGATGGGGTCATCGTCGGCAGCCGTCTCGTCCGCGCCGCCGGCGAGGGCGGCTCAGCGCAGGGTGCCGCCGATGCCGTCGGCGACTTCCTCAGCGAGACGCGCGTCGCCCTCGCCCGATAGGCTCTCGCCCGCAATGGGAATGGTCGTAACGCTATTTCTGGCTCTGGCCGCGATGGTCGTCTCCTACGCCTTCGGGCAGGGCGGCCCGGTCGCCGGCATGGTCTTCTTCACGGTGCTGCTGATCGGCGCCGTGCTGCGCGTTCTGCAGCCGAAGTCCTAGCCCCTCAGGCGCGGGTGGCGATCACCTCGAGGTACTCGGCCTCGAGCACCATGGCGCGCTCGCCGGCGGTGTTCGCGGCTTCGAGGAAAGCGCGCAGATCGTCGGTCAGCGCCCCTTCGCCCTCGGCCCCGACCCGTTCGTAGGCCGCTTGGGTCGGGCCGAAGTAGGTGCGGAAGAACTCGATGTAGTGGTCGGCCGAGCGGAACGGCTGGCGCGAGATGCGGCGCTCGACCCGCAGGTCCGCGATTCCGTCGCCGAACAGCTCGCGCAGGCGCTCCTCCGTGCCCCACAGCAGCGGCGAGTCGATTCCGGGTGGCGGTGGCGCGTGCTTGGAGATCGTCTTGAACATCGTCCCCACGCTGCCGCCGGGGGACCAGTTGCCCATCCCGATCCGGCCGCCCGGCCTGACCACGCGCAGCAGCTCGTCCGCGGCCTGCTGTTGGTCGGGAGCGAACATGGCGCCGAAGATCGACATCGCGACGTCGAAGCTGGCGTCCTCGAAGGGCAGGTCCTGGGCGTCGGCCTCGACGAACTCGATGTCCAGGCGCTCGGCGGCCGCACGCTCGCGACCGCGCTCGAGCAGGGCCGGGACGTAGTCGGTGCCGACGGTGTTGCCCCAGGCGCGCCGCGCCGCCGAGATCGCGCCGTTGCCGCTGCCGCAGGCGACGTCGAGCACGCGCTCGTCGGGGACGATGTCCAGCGCCTCGGCGAGGTTCTCGCTGGCGTTGTAGACGATGTTGGCGACCATCGCGAAGTCGCCCTTCGACCAGGTCTGCTGCTGGACCTGGGTGACTGCCTTGAGATCCGGTGCGTCGCTCATCTCTCCTCCTTCGTAGCTCCCCCCGAACTTACCGCGTACCGCTCGTCCCGACCAGCTTCTAAGCTGAGCCGATGCGGATCGGAGTGCTCACCGGCGGCGGCGATTGCCCCGGCCTCAACGCGGTCATCAGGGCGGTCGTCCGCAAGGGCGCCGGCAGCTACGGCCACGAGTTCGTCGGCTATCGCGACGGCTGGCGGGGGCCGCTGGAGGGCGAGAGCCGCCCGCTCGGCGTGCCCGAGGTGCGGGGGATCCTGCCCCGCGGCGGCACCATCCTCGGCTCCTCGCGGACCAATCCCTTCGCCGAGGATGGGGGGCCGGCGCGGATCGCCGCGAACATGGCGGCGGCGGGGGTCGACGGGCTGATCGCGATCGGCGGCGAGGACACGCTGGGTGCGGCCTCTCGCCTCCACGACGAGCACGGCCTGGCGGTGATCGGGGTGCCGAAGACGATCGACAACGACCTCGGCGCCACCGACTACACCTTCGGCTTCGACACCGCGATCAACATCGCGATGGAGGCGATCGACCGCCTCCACACCACCGCCGACAGCCATCACCGGGTGCTGATCGTCGAGGTGATGGGGCGCCACGCGGGCTGGATCGCCTTCCACGCCGGCCTGGCGGGCGGCGCCAACGCCATCCTCATCCCCGAGCGGCAGTTCGACGTCGAGCGGGTCTGCGAGCTGGTCGGCCGCCGCTTCGCCAGCCGCTTCGCGCCGATCATCGTCGTCGCCGAGGGGGCGGAGCCGATCGGCGGCGTGCCGACCCGGGAGGACGACAAGCTCGACGCCTTCGGCCACGTCCGCCTGGGCGGCATCGGGCACTGGCTGGAGGGCGAGATCGAGCGCCGCACCGGCAAAGAGACCCGGGCGACCGTGCTCGGCCACGTCCAGCGCGGTGGCACTCCCACCGCTTTCGACAGAGTCCTGGCGACGCGCTTCGGGCTGCATGCGATCGACGCCGCTGAGGCTGGCAGGTGGGGCACGATGACGGCGCTGCGGGGGACCGAGATCAAGCTGGTGCAGCTCACGGAGGCGACGGCGGAGCTGAAGACGGTGCCGGAGTCGCTTTACGCCGAGGCCGAGGTTTTCTTTGGGTAGGCGGGGGGAGGGTCGGGTACCCCTCTCCCGGAGACCGTCGCGCAGCTGGGTCGCATCCCGAGGGTTCCAGCGCGGTTCCTTGAGCCTCCGTGAGAGGGGTCCCCGACCCTCCTACGCGCTTCCCCAGATTGCGCTTGTCTTGGCGGTTAGCGCCCTGCTCGTAGCTGTAGTGGGATGTGGCGAGGGTGAGGGGGTTTCGGCCGGGGCGACGATTGCTGCTTACGTGGAAGCGCCGTTGTGCGCGGAAGCTGCGCGGGAGCTGGCGAGGGAAGGCGGGCGGGCGGGCGATCTCCGCGTTCGCGCGGTTTGCCTGGAGAGAGCCGACGATGGCGAGCGGCTGGATCTAGCTGCTGTCGGCGCCAACGCTCGCGGCGCCACCGAGGACTCGTCCACCGTCGCCTACATCGAACCCCCCATCACCCCCAGCTTCTCCCGCCCAATCGTCGAAGCCGCCAACATCGCCGTGATCCGCACCAGCTCCGGGAAAGCCGCGATGACCCAGCTCCTCCGCGCGATCGAGGAAGCGGACGACTCCAGCTCGCTCCGGGATCAGGTCCGCCAGGCCCTTAACTAGCCAAGGGCGGGGCGGGTGACCCTCTCACGGAGGCTCAAGGAACCGCGCTGGAACCCTCGGGGCTCGATCGGCTGCGCGACGGTCTCCGGGAGAGGGTCACCCGCCCCGCCCTGCTACAACAGGTCTTTCAGCGCCTCATCCAGCTCAGAGTGCTTGAACTCGTACCCCAGCTCCAGCGCCTTCTTCGGCACCACCCGCTGGCCGCCCCTCAGCACCCTCCCGAACTCGCCGCCGAATTTGAGGTCGAGGACGAAGCCCGGGACCGGCACCACCGCCGGCCTCCCGAGCGCCCGCCCCAGGGCCTTCGAGAAGTCGTGGTTGGTCGCCGGGTTCGGGGCGGTCGCGTTGACGACCCCGCTGACCTCCTCGTTATCCAGCGCCCAGAGCAGGAGCCCGATCTCGTCGTCGGCGTGGATCCAGGAGATGTACTGATCGCCGCCGGCGAGCGGGCCGCCGACTCCGAGCTTGAAGGGGGTCAGCAGCTCGCCGAGCATGCCGCCGCCGGCGTCGAGGATCTGGCCGCTGCGCAGGATCGCCAGCCGCACCCCTGTCGAGTCGATCTCGTGGGCCGCCCGCTCCCACTCCTGGACCACTTCGGAGTCGAAGCTCTCGCCGCCCGGCCCGGTGTCCTCGTCGACGACCGCGTCGCCGCGGTCCCCGTAGTAGCCCACGGCCGACTGGTTGACCAGGACCGCCGGGCGCCGCTCGAGGCCGACGATCGCCTGCACCAGATTGTGAGTGGCGGTGCGCCGGCTCTCCATGATCTTGCGCTTCGCCTCGTCGGTCCAGCGCTGGTTGATCTTCTCACCGACGAGGTTGACCACCCCGTCGACGCCCTCGAAGGCCGTCGCCGCCGGTCGTTCCAAGGCCGGCTCCCAGGCGTGCCAGGCAACCCCGGGCTTGGCCAGGCGGGCCTTGGCCGGGTCGCGGGTGAGGCCGACCACCTCGTCGCCCCGGGACAGCAGCGCGTCACACAGTGCCGCGCCGATCAGGCCGCTGGCTCCGGTGACGAGCACCTTCATGCGCTTGGCGCCCGGCCTCTCACTGGCTGTCCTTCACCGTCTGGAAGGTGCCGGTCTCCTCGTTGAGGCGGGCGATGCCCTCGCGCCGCGCCTCCTCGACCACCGCTTCGGCCACCTTCGGCGCCACCTCGCGGTTGAAGACGCTGGGGATGATGTAGTCCTCGGCGAGGTCCTCCTCGGAGACCGCCATCGCGATCCCCTTGGCCGCCGCCAGCTTCATCTCCTCGGTGATGCTGGGCGCGCCGGCGTCGAGGGCGCCGCGGAAGATGCCGGGGAAGGCGAGCACGTTGTTGATCTGGTTCGGGTAGTCCGAGCGGCCAGTGGCCATGATCCGCACGTAGGGGGCGGCGTCCTCGGGCATCACCTCGGGGGTCGGGTTGGCCATCGCGAAGACGATCGCGTCGTCGTTCATCTTCGCCAGCGACCCGGCCTCGATGATCCCGGGGCCGGAGAGGCCGACGAAGAGGTCCATGCCCTCGATTACGTCGTCGGGCTGGCCCTGGATCAACTCCGGGTTCGAGTTCTCCGCGTACCAGCGCTTGGCCGCGTTCATCGCGCCCGACTCGTAGTCCCCGCGGGCGGTCGAGAGCGCGCCCTTGCGGTCGCAGCCGACGATCTTGGTGACCCCGGAGGCGAGCATCATCTTCGTCACCGCTACCCCCGCGGCGCCGAGCCCAACCACCAGCACCCGCAGCTCCTCGATCGGTTTGCCGGTGATCTTCAGGGCGTTGAACAGCGCCGCCATCGTCACCACCGCGGTGCCGTGCTGGTCGTCGTGGAAGACGGGGATGTCGAGCGACTCCTTCAGCCGGTCCTCGATCTCGAAGCAGCGCGGGGCGGAGATGTCCTCGAGGTTGATGCCGCCGAAGGTCGGCGCCATCAGCTCCACCGCCTTGACGATCTCGTCGGCGTCCTGGGTGTCGAG
>Ga0190275_10003233_pt1 | contig 11601 bp, 11 predicted proteins | sample Popmic550T_FD_133745 | JGI IMG/M metagenome (GOLD analysis project Ga0190275, IMG submission 133745) | Populus adjacent soil microbial communities from riparian zone of Yellowstone River, Montana, USA - 550 T | ecosystem: Environmental > Terrestrial > Soil > Riparian zone > Trees stand | place... | reverse complement strand
TTCCCCGAGGTGGTCGTCGACCGCCGGGTCCGCGCTGCGGCGCGCCGACCCGGCCAGTGCCACGGTACTCACGACCGCGCCTGCGCGGCGGACGAGCAACTCCGGACTCGCGCCCAGGAACGCCGCCTCGGGCGTACCCATGCAGAAGCAGTAGCAACTCGGGTATCCGGACCGCAACGCGTCGAATACCGAACCGGGGTTGAACGGGCGCCCGCTTCCGACACGCACCTCACGGGCGAGGACCACCTTGTCGACCTCACGTGCGCGCACGCGGCGCGCAGCCTCGGCCACGGCCCGCTCGTACTGGTGGGGCGAGACGACGCTTGCGATCTCGTAGCCGCCCGCCGGGTCGGGGTCGGCCAGCGGCAGCTCGGTGTCCCGCAACGAGGAAACCCTGGCCAGCGCGCGGTCGAGCAGCTCGCCCGCCTCGTCACCGGTCCGGCAGATCACGTTGACGGTCGCCGCCGTTTCGTCCCCGCTGCGGGCCAGCGACACCTCCGGTAGCACCAGCAGCGTCGCGGGCAAGGAGGCCCACTGCGGATCGCGCCCCCCGTCGGGAAAGAACGCGAACCCTCCCACCCATACCGGGCCCGCGGCGAGCCGGTCGGGCGGCTCCCCGATCACCGCGTCTCGCATCAGCTCGGAGCACTCGCTTGCGGCGGCGCCGAACCGGTTGCCTGCGGGCGCGGAATCGACCGCGTACGCGGTGCCGAGCGCGCCGAGCGCGAACCGGTCACGGTCGGGCTGCTCCCATGCGAACCAGCGCTCGTCCGCACGCCTGCTCGCGAACACGGTGGCGGCAGGATCGACGCCGGCCCCGAGCTCGATGGTGGCGCTCGCCAGGACGGGCCTGCGGCGTCCGGCGGCGCGGCGCAGCGCCTCTTCCACGCGTGCGGTGAGCGCGCCGGAAAGCGCCTCAGCCGCTGCGGTTGGCATTAGGCCGGAAGGATCAAGTCTGGCTTCTGCCGCGGGCGATTGCGATCTCGCCGGTGCGAACCATCTCGACGAGCCCGAACTGGCGCACCATGCTCTCGAAGCCCTCGATCTTGTCCGCGGTCCCGGTCAGCTCGACGGTCACGGTGCGGCTCGACACGTCGATGATCCGGCCCCGGAAGATGTCGGCGAGCTGCATGATCTCGGCGCGGCTCACTCCATCCGCCGAGATCTTGAACAGGGCCATTTCGCGGGCGATCGTCTCCTCGGGCTCGAGATCCCGGATCTTGATCACGTTCACGAGCTTGTGCAGCTGCTTGGTGACCTGGTCGATCGGGTGCGATGCGCCGTCCAGCGTGATCGTGATGCGGGAGATGGACTCGTCCTCGGTGGGGCCGACGGCCAGGGTGCCGATGTTGAAGCCGCGCCGCGCGAACAATCCCGCGACCCGGGTCAGCACCCCCGGCTTGTTCTCCACCAGCACCGACAGCACGTGCTTGCGGCCGGTGTGGATGTTGCCCGCAGCCTCGAGGTCTTCGAGCCTCAGGACTTCCTTCGTGCCCGGCTCGCCCATCAGCCCACCATGTCCCTCGCGGCAGCGCCGGCGGGAATCATCGGGTAGCAGTTCTCTTCCTTGCGGACGCGCACGTCGAGCACGACCGGGCCCTCGTGCCCGATCGCCTCACGCATCGCGTCCTCCACGTCGGCGTCCTGGTCCACGCGCATCCCGCGCGCGCCGAACGCTTCGGCCAGCTTCACCCAGTCGGGGCTGGAGCCCATGTCGACGGAGCTGTAGCGCTTGTCCCAGAACAGCTCCTGCCACTGGCGCACCATGCCGAGATAGCCGTTGTTCATGATGAACACCTTCACGTCGACGTCGTGCTCGACGGCCGTCGCGAGCTCCTGGCAGGTCATCACGAGGCTGCCGTCGCCGGCCACGCACACCACCAGCTCGTCCGGCTGCGCGACCTTGGCGCCGATCGCCGAGGGGAGGCCGAAGCCCATCGTGCCGAGGCCACCCGAGTTGATCCACCTGCGCGGCTTGGTGAAGTGGAAGTGCTGTGCGGTCCACATCTGGTGCTGGCCCACGTCGGAGGTCAGGATCGCCTCGCCGCCGGTCACCGAGTAGAGCGCCTGGATCATGCGCTGCGGCGGGATGTCGCCGTCCTTCGGGCCCTCGAACTTCAGCGGCCACTCCTCCTGCCAGCGTCGCAGCTGCTGCCACCACTCGTCCATCCGCGCACGGTCGGCCTCCAGCGCGCGGTACTCGGCGGTCAGCTTCGGCAGGATCAGCTTGGTATCTCCCACGATCGGAATGTGGGCGGGCACGTTCTTGGAGATCTCGGCCGGATCGATGTCGATGTGGACGAACTTCGCCCGCGGCGCGAACTCGGACATCTTGCCGGTGATGCGGTCGTCGAAGCGAGCGCCGATCGCCACGATCAGGTCGGCGTTGTCCATCGCATAGTTCGCGGTGCGGGTGCCGTGCATGCCCAGCATCCCGACCCACTGCTCGTGGGTGCCAGGGAACGCGCCCAGCCCCATCAGGGTGCAGGTGACGGGGAACCCACCGGCCACGGCCAGCTCGGTCAGCTCCTCGGCGGCGTTGCCGTTCACCACGCCCCCGCCGACGTAGAGGATCGGGCGCCGCGCATTCGCGAGCGCCTTGGCCGCGATCCGAATCTGCTTCGCGTTGCCCTCGGCGAAGTTCTTGTAGCCGGGCAGGTCCACCTTCTGGGCCTCGCTCGGGTCGTACGGGATGTCGGCACGCGAGAGGTCCTGTGGGATGTCGACCAGCACCGGGCCGGGCCGGCCCGACCGGGCGACGTGGAAGGCCTCGTGGATCATGTGCGGGATCTCGCGGGGGTCCAGCACCTGGAATGAGTGCTTGATGACGGGCATCGTGATGCCCATCACGTCGGCCTCCTGGAAGCCGTCCGTCCCGAGGAGATCTGTTCTGACCTGGCCGGTGATGAACACCGTCGGCACCGAGTCCAGCATCGCGTCGGCGATCGGGGTGACGAGGTTCGTCGCGCCTGGGCCGGAGGTGGCAAGGGCCACGCCGACTCGGCCCGACGCCTTCGCATATCCCTCGGCGGCATGGCCGGCGCCCTGCTCGTGGCGGCACAGGATGCTGCGGATGCCGGCGTCGTAGAGAGCGTCGTAGGTCGGCAGGTTGGCGCCGCCGGGGATGCCGAATACCGCATCGACGCCCTCCGCCTTCAAGCACTCCATCATCGCGTCGACGGCTCGCATGGCACCCTCCTTTCGTGGCCTGGCCCCCCGGCTCCTGTCCGAGGACGAAAACTGGTCATTAGCGGGCGAAATCGAAGCCGCCGCGAGCATCATCTGCCCCCGCGCCCGTGACAGGCGAGTGTACCAGCGGGTCTCGGGCGGCCGTGAAGGCCCGCCGGCTGCCCTAACGGCGCTGCGCCGGCACGACCGCCTCGGGCTCCGGCCAGTCCATGTCTTCCCCGCAGACCGTGCAGACCTGGTCGGCGATCGGTCGCACCGACCCGCAGCGCGGGCAGCGGCGGCGGGGCTCGTTGCGCTCGAAGCGGTACAGGATCGCGGCGGCCAGGCCGATCCCGGGCAGGCACAGGCCGATCAGGAACCAGACGAAGAACGAGCTGCCCTTGATCTTCCCCACGACTCCCGCCGCGAGGCCGAAGAAGATCGCGATCACGACCAGCGCCCCGCCCGTCATGTGCGCCTGGCCTCACCCCATGCCCTGAAGGCCGCGAGCGCCAGCACGACTGCGGCCAGGAAGATCACGACCTTCAGCACGAAGCCGAGGATCTGAAAGCCGAGCCAGATCGCCACGATCACCGCGGCGACCGCGATCACGAGCCAGAACGTCGGGTTGTCGTTCACAACATCGGGCGGGCTTCGCCCGCATCTAAAGTCTCGTGAGCCGGCTGACCGCCGTCTCTTTTCATATCCCGAGCTTCTCGCGGATCAGGCGGTTGACCTCGGCGCCGTCGGCACGGCCCTTGGTCTCCTTCATCACGGCGCCCACGATCGCCCCTGCCGCCTGCGCCTTGCCGCCCCGGATCTGCTCGACCGCCGCCGCGTTCGCCTCGATCGCGCGCTCGACGATCGCCTCCAGCTCCCCGGTGTCGGCGATCGGCGCGAGCCCGCGGGCCTCCACGATCGATCTGGGGTCCCCGCCCTCCGCGGTCAGCTCGCCGAGCACCTCCTTCGCGGCGCCGCGGGAGAGGGTGCGGCCCTCGACCATTCCGACCAGCTCCGCGAGTGCGTCCGGCGAGAGCTTCGACTCACGCGGGTCCTCGATGCCGTGCTCACGCAGGAACGCGACCAGCTCGCCGGTCGTCCATCGCGCAATCGCGCCCGCGTTGCCGTTCGCGGCGGCCACGCTGGCCTCGAAGAAGGACCCCAGCTCGCTCCATCCGACCAGCGTGCCGGCCACGTCGTCGGCCAGGCCGTAGTCGGCGCGGTAGCGCTCGAGGCGCGCGGCCGGAAGCTCCGGCAGCTCGGCCCGGGCCCGCTCCGTCATCTCCTCGGTAGGCGCGACCGGCACCAGGTCCGGCTCGGGGAAGTAGCGATAGTCGTGCACCTCTTCCTTGGAGCGCAACGGCGTCAGCGAGCCTGACACCGGGTCGAAGTGGATCGTCTCCTGGACGACCGTGCCTCCTGATTCCCAGGTACCGATCTGGCGCGCGGTCTCCGCGTCGATCCCGCGCTCGAGGAAGCGGAAGCTGTTCATGTTCTTCAGCTCCGTCTTCGTGCGGTAGGTCTCCTCGCCGGGCCGGCGCACCGACACGTTCGCGTCGCAGCGCAGCGAACCCTCCTCCATGTTCACGTCCGAGACGCCGATCTGCTTCAGCGTCGTGCGCAAGAGCTGGAGGAACTCGCGCGCATCGGATGCAGAGCGCACGTCGGGCTCGGTGACGATCTCGACCAGCGGCGTCCCGCCGCGGTTGAAGTCGACCACCGACGATCCGGCGCCGTGGATGCGGCCGGACTCGCCGTGGTGGATCAGCTTGGCCGCATCCTCCTCCAGGTGCGCGCGGTGGATGCGTACCGAAGGACCGCCCGGGACCTCGAGATGTCCTCCCGAAGCGAGCGGGATGTCGTACTGGCTGATCTGGTAGCCCTTCGGCAGGTCGGGATAGAAGTAGTTCTTGCGGTGGAAGATCGACCGTGGCGCGATCTCGCAGTCGAGCGCGAGGGCGATCATGAGGCCGTAGTGCACCGCCTGTGCGTTCAGCGTCGGCAGCGTGCCCGGGTGACCGAGACAGACCGGGCACGTGCGCGTGTTGGGCGCCTGACCGAACGAGAGCTCGCAGCCGCAGAACATCTTGGTACGGGTCGCGAGCTGCACGTGGATCTCCAGCCCGATGACCGGTTCCCAGCCGGTGGCCGTGTTACTCACAGGAAAGCCGCCGTGGTATCGAAGGCGAGCGCTTGCTCGAGCGCGAAGGAGGCGTCCAGCAGCCCGTTCTCGGAGAAGGCCGGCCCGGCGATCTGGAAGCCGACCGGCAGGCCGCCGGGAGGCCCGCTGCCGTCCCCCGGCCGTGCCAGCCCGGCAGGGATCGAGACGGCGGGGATGCCGGCCAGCGACATCGGGACCGTGCAGTAGTCGGCCATGTACATGGCCAGCGGGTCGCCGGTGCGCTCGCCGAGCTTGAACGCGACGGTTGGAGACGTCGGGCTGACGACGAAGTCGCACTCGTCGAAGGCCGCTTCGAAGTCGTCCGCGATCTTCGTCCGCACGCGCTGCGCGCGACCGTAGTAGGCCTCGTAGTAGCCGGCGGACAGCGCGAAGGTGCCCAGCATGATCCTGCGCTTCACCTCGTCGCCGAAGCCCTCCGCGCGCGTGCGCTCGTACAGGTCGAGCAGCGTCCCGTTGCGCGCTCGCGGCCCGTAGCGGACTCCGTCGTAGCGGGCCAGGTTGGACGAGGCCTCGGCCGGGGCGATGACGTAGTAGGCGGAGATCCCGTGTGGCGCATGGGGCAATCCGACCTGCACCACCTCCCCGCCGAGCTCGGTGATGCGGTCGAGGGTGCGGTCGAAGACCTCGCCGACGCCGGTCTCGACCCCCTCCGCGCGGGAGCCCAGCTCGTGCGGCACCCCGAACCGCAGCCCCTTCAGGTCGGTGCGACTCGGCAGCCGCACCTCCTCGGGCAGACCGAGTGAGGTCGAGTCGCAGGGGTCGTGGCCGACGAGGTGACGCAACAGCAGCGCCGCGTCGGAGACCGTGCGCGTCAGCGGGCCGCACTGGTCCAGCGAGGACGCGAACGCGACCATGCCGTAGCGGGAGATCGCCCCGTAGGTCGGCTTCAGTCCCACGATGCCGCACAGCGACGCCGGCTGGCGGATCGACCCGCCGGTGTCCGTGCCGATCGCCCATGGCGCAAGCCCGGCCGCCACCGCGGCCGCGGACCCCCCGCTGGAGCCGCCTGGAACACGCTCCGGATCCCACGGGTTGTGCACGACGCCGTAACCGGAGTTCTCGTTCGACGAGCCCATCGCGAACTCGTCCATGTTCGTCTTGCCGAGCATCGGCGCGCCCGCGGCCGCCAGCCGCCGCACCGCGGTCGCCGTGTACAGCGGCCTGTGTCCCTCGAGGATGCGCGACCCCGCAGTCGTCGCCACACCCTCCGTGCAGAACAGGTCCTTGACCGCGAGCGGCACATGACCGAGCGGGGCGTCGCCATCCTGTGTGGGAGGCTCGTCCGCCGTCCACAGGAAGGCGCCCAGGCGGTCGTCGAGCTGGTGGATCCGGTCGCTGTAGGTCGAGAACAGCTCGGCGGCCCCGAGGTCGCCGGCGAGGACTCGCTCGGCCGCCTCGGCGGCGCTCATCCTCAGCACGTCCGCGGTCATTGGCCCGGCGTGGGGACCCGGAAGCCGCCACCGGCCGGATCGGGGGCCGGCTCGAGGACTCGCTCGGCCGGCCAGCTGGGCCGGGGATCGTCCGGACGCAGGATGTTCTCCACGTGGATCACGTGCGAGGTCGGCGGCACGCCGTCGAGATCGAGCTCCGAGATCTTCTCGATGTGGTCGAGCACCGAGGAGAGCTCGCGCGAGATCCGGTCGATCTCCTCCTCCTCGATCCGCAGCCGAGCCAGGCGGGCAACGTGGAGCACCTGGTCGCGAGAGATCACGAAGGGGATGTTAGTAACGAGTCGCCGTCAACAGAAAAGAAAAGGCCCCTCGCAACTACTGCACGATTGCGGAGGGGCCCCAAAGCCGCTGGTTGGTCAAGGTCGGGTCGTCAGGCGAGCTTGACCTCCGACGCCTGCAGCCCCTTCGGGCCCTCGGTGATCTCGAACGAAACGCGCTGCCCTTGCTCCAGAGACTTGTATCCATCCTGCGTTATCTGAGAGAAGTGCACGAACACGTCATCGCCCGACTCGCGCTCGATGAAGCCGAAGCCCTTCTCGTTGCTGAACCACTTGACGGTGCCCTCTTCCGGCACTGCTTCCCCTCCTAGTAGGCGCAGGGCACAACCGACGCTGTGTCCTGACATGCTGGATAAGACGGGCGCAGCCTACCGGAACCGGCCCGCCGGATGGATGTGCGTGCGATGTGACGCTGCGGCGGCTCAGGGAGCCGGCCGTGGGGGTGGCTGAGAGCTCTCCCCCTCCGGCGAGGGCTGCGTACCCGGCTCTGCCGGCGGCGCAACCGCCGGGCCTGCCGGTGCGCTTGGCCCGGTCCCGGTCTGCGCACGGTCGCGCAACTGGTCGCGGGCGTCCTCGAAGCTCGTGCCCTCCTCTTTCATCGCCTCCCAGCCGCCGTATGCGATCACGGCGCAGGAGATCAGCGCCAGCCAGATGCCGAAGCGAAGCTCGATGAACTCGTTCGGCCCCGGCTGGAACACCATCCGCAAGAGCACCATCACCACGGCGGCGATTCCGAGCCCCGCGGTCAGCGCGCTCGCCGCCACGGGTAGTGCGACCGTCCGGGAAGTCGCGGTCACGACAGCAAGCCCGATAGCCGCGATCGCAGCCGCCAGGATCACCAGGTCGGCGATCGTGCCGGTGAAGCCCTGGCCATCCCAGGGGCCGAAGCCGGCGCTGTTCACGGAGACATCGCCGAACGGGGTGCTGACGTCGGCGCCGCCCGCGTACCAGTCCACGAAGAACATTGCGACGAGCAGCACGATCCCCCCGGCGGCGGCGATCATCTCGCCACGTCTCAACTTGCTCAATTCCATCTCAGCCTCCTTTGTGGGGCACGGCCGACCTCCAATGGTCCTATATCAACCGGACCGCACGGCGCGCGCCGCCTTGACCGTGTTGCGCAGCAGCATTGCGATCGTCATCGGCCCGACTCCCCCCGGGACCGGAGTGATCGCCCGTGCGCGCTCGGCGGCGGCCTCGAAGTCCACGTCGCCCACCAGCCCGTCGTCGGTGCGGTTCATGCCGACGTCGATCACGGTTGCACCCTCGCGCACCATCTCGCCGGTCACGAGCCGTGGACGCCCCACGGCGGCGATCAGCACGTCCGCGGACAGGCACACCTGCTCGAGGTCCCGCGTGCGCGAGTGGCACACGGTCACGGTTGCGTTCTCGGCCAGCAGCAGCGAGGCGACCGGCTTGCCCACCAGGTCGCTGCGACCCACAACGACCGCATGCGCTCCCTCCAGCGGCGTGTCGTAGCGGCGCAGCAGCTCGATCACGCCAGACGGGGTGGCGGGCACCAGGCCGTCCCGGCCCTGGACGAGCAGGCCCGCGTTCGTCGGGGTCAGCCCGTCGACGTCCTTCGCCGGATCGACCGCGGACGTGGCACGGGCCGCATCCAGGTGGCCGGGGAGTGGCAGCTGGACGATGATCCCACTCACCGCAGGGTCGGCGTTCAGCTCGCCCACGACGGCAGCGAGCTCCTCCTGGGTGGTGTCCTCGGGCAGCTCACACCCGATCGAGGCGATTCCGACCTCGGCGCACGCCCGGTGCTTTCCCGCCACGTAGATCTGCGAGGGCGGGTCCGCGCCGACCAGCACGGTCGCCAGCCCTGGTGGCGAGCCGCGTTCGGAGACGAGCTGCACCACGTCCTCGGCGACCTGCTCCCGGATCCGGGCCGCAACCGCCTTGCCCTCGATGATCGTCGCCATCGGCTAGCGCCGTCGCAGCGGCGCGTAGTCCGCCATCAGCTGACGCTCTGAGCCGTCTTCGGCGAACCGCACCACCACGATGCCCCCGCGAGCAGTGCCGATCACCACGCCCTCGCCGAAGCTGGCGTGCAGGACGTCGTCGCCGACCCGGAACGTGAGCGGCGCCTCGCGGGGCGCGGTGGAGGGAGCGTCCCAGGAGTCGGGCGGCCCGGCCCCGTCGCCCTCCGTGAGCTCGGCGGGGAGCTCGTCGAGGAAGCGCGAGGGCATGTTGTATGAACGGGTGCCGAACAGCGACCTCGTGCGCGCGTAGGTCATGAAGAGATGCCGCTCTGCGCGCGTGATCCCGACGTAGCAAAGACGCCGCTCCTCCTCCAGGTTCCCTTCGTCGATCGAGCGCGTGTGCGGGAAGACGCCCTCCTCGCATCCGATCATGAAGACCACCGGATATTCGAGCCCCTTGGCGTTGTGGAGGGTCATCAGGGTGACGGTGCTCTCCGCGTCGCGCAGGGCGTCCTGCTCCGAGTAGAGCGAAAGCTGCTGGAGAAACTCCGCCAGCCCGGGAAGGCCGCGGTCCCCCTCCCAGTTCGCATCGAACTCGCCCGCGACACCGACCAGCTCCTGGAGGTTCTCCACCCTCCCCTGCGCCTCGATCGTCCGCTCCGCCTCGAGCCCCTCGACGTATCCGGTCTCGTCGAGCACGCTCTGCAGCAGGTCGCCGACGGTGGAGTGCTCGGTCAGCTCGCGCAGCCGCTCGATGATGGAGGCAAAGCGGTCGAGCGCCTTCACCGCGGCCGGGCCCAGGCCCGGGACCAGCTCCGGGACGGCGGCGATCTCCATCACCGGCTCGCCCATCGTGTTCGCGTGTGCCAGCACCCGGCTGACCGTCGTCTGGCCGATGCCTCGCTTGGGTGTGTTCACGACGCGGGCAAAGGAGACAGAGTCGGCGGGGTTGGTCAGCAACGTCAGGTAGGCGAGCGCGTCCTTGATCTCTGCGCGCTCGTAGAACTTGGTCCCCCCGATCACCTGGTAGGCGACGTTGGCCCGCACCAGCGTGTCCTCCAGCACGCGGCTCTGCGCGTTCGTCCTGTAGAAGACCGCGACCTCGCCCCGCGAGGTGCCCTCGTCGGCCAGCCGCTCGATCTCCGAGGCGACGTAGCGGGCCTCGCCGTGCTCGTCCTCGAGCTCAGCCACCCGCACCGGGTCGCCGGCGCCGCGATCGCTCCACAGTTGCTTGGGCTTGCGGCCGTCGTTGTTGGAGACCACCGCGTTGGCGGCCGACAGGATGGTCTGCGTGGAGCGATAGTTCTGCTCCAGCTTCACGACGTGCGCGCCGGGGAAGTCCCGCTCGAAGTCGAGGATGTTGTTGATGTCCGCGCCGCGGAAGCTGTAAATCGACTGGTCATCGTCGCCGACCACGCACACGTTGCGCTGCTCGCCGGCCAGCAGCTGCAGCAGTCGGTACTGGGCGTGGTTGGTGTCCTGGTACTCGTCCACGAGGATCCAGCGGAACGCATCCCGGTACCGCTCGGCCACGTCGGGGAACAGCTCCAGGAGGTTCACCGTCCGGAACAGCAGGTCGTCGAAGTCGACCGCGTTCATCTCGTGGATGCGCTTCTCGTAGAGCTCGTAGACGTCGGCGGCGGTCTGCTCGAAGAAGGAGCCGACTCGCTCCCGGTATGCAGCCGCGTCCTCCAGCTGGTTCTTCGCACGCGAGATCTGGGACTTGATCGCGCGCGGTGCGAACCGCTTCGGGTCGACCGACAGCTCGTCCAGGCAGCGCCGCACCAGCCGCACCGAGTCGGCGTCGTCGTAGATCGAGAAGCGCTTGGTGTAGCCGAGCCGCTCCGCCTCCGTGCGCAGGATGCGGGCACACGCCGAGTGGAACGTCATCACCCACATCACGCGCACCATGCGTCCGACCACCAGCTCAACGCGATCGCGCATCTCCTGGGCGGCCTTGTTCGTGAACGTGATCGCGAGGATCTCCGAGGGCTTCGCGGCCCCGGTCGCCACCAGGTGGGCGATGCGGTGCGTGAGCACACGGGTCTTCCCCGACCCCGCCCCGGCCAGCACCAGCAGTGGGCCGGTGCCGTAGGTGACGGCCTCGCGCTGGGGCGGGTTGAGCCCCTCGAGCAGCTGCTCCGCGCGTGCGGCGTTGCGGTCTCCGCCGGCCTGCGGCGGTGCGTGGGTCGTTGCGTCCGCCATCTAGAAAAGGGCCACTAGCCTGAGGCCGGGTTCTGGCCGGCTTTGGGCCGCAGGGGGCGCACCTGCGCCGGCTCCTTTCGCTCGACGCCGGTCAGGTCCGCGACCAACCGCTCGAGCTCGCCGATGCGCTCCGCCAGCCCGTGCAGGGCATCGGCGACCGGGTCCGGCAGGTGCAGCCAGTCGGTGTCCGGGCCCTCCGGCCTGCGACCCTCGACGCGCACCGGGTGGCCCGGGTTCCCGACCACCGTGGCGTTTGGAGGCACGTCGTGGATCACGACCGAGTTCGCCCCCACCTTGGCGCCGTGGCCGACCGTGATCGGGCCGAGCAGCTTCGCGCCCGAGCCGATCGTGACGTTGTCCTCGACGGTCGGGTGGCGCTTGCCGGT
>Ga0190275_10003232_pt1 | contig 11604 bp, 11 predicted proteins | sample Popmic550T_FD_133745 | JGI IMG/M metagenome (GOLD analysis project Ga0190275, IMG submission 133745) | Populus adjacent soil microbial communities from riparian zone of Yellowstone River, Montana, USA - 550 T | ecosystem: Environmental > Terrestrial > Soil > Riparian zone > Trees stand | place... | reverse complement strand
TGCGCTCGGCCGTGGTGGTGGCGGCGTACGCCAGGTTGGTCATGGTGTTCCGATCGACGCGAAGAAGTGGGTGTGATCCCCGGCCGGTCTGGGGTCGGGCGCGGTGATCCGAGACTAGAGAATTCCTCTCACGCAATCAATCGCCGAATATTGCGTGAGAAGCGGCGTAATCAGAGGGTCCATGTTGGGGACCTGCGATCTGTTGCGCGGCTAGGGTTTGGTGCTATGGACGTCGTCGACGAACGCATCCTGCAGCACCTGGTCCGCAACGCCCGCGCGACCTTCGCCGAGATCGGCGCCCAGGTGAATCTCTCGGCCCCTGCGGTGAAACGCAGGGTCGACCGCATGATCGCCGACAGCACCATCGCCGGGTTCACCACGATCGTCGATCCGGAGTCGCTGGGCTGGGGCACCGAGGCGTACGTGCAGGTCTACTGCAAGGGCACCGTGTCTCCTCAGGCCCTGTTCGACACCTGGGAGTCGATCCCCGAGGTGGTCAGCGCGTCGACCGTCACCGGGCAGGCCGACGCCATCCTGCGCGTCCGCGCCCGGGACGTCCGCCATCTGGAGCAGGCGCTGGAGAAGATCCGCGGCGACCAGACCATCGACCACACCGAGTCGATCATCGTGCTGTCCCGGCTGATCGAGCGGGGATGATCGCTGCGCGGCTGACGCTCCCTCTCACTACCTGACGCTCCCGTTGCAACGGGAGCGTCAGGTAGTGAGAGGGAGCGTCGGCGGAGGTTGCTGCCAAGATGGCCGTATGAGTGATGAGCCGGATGTCGTCGTCCTCGGCGGTGGCAGCGGTGGGTACGCCGCGGCGCTGCGGGCCGCCCAGCTCGGGCTGCGCGTGACGCTGGTCGAGAGGGGCAAGCTGGGCGGCACCTGTCTGCACCGGGGCTGCATCCCGACCAAGGCGATCCTGCACGCCGCGGAGGTGGCCGACGCGGCGAGACACGGCAGCCAGTTCGGTGTGCACGCCACCCTCGACCGGATCGATGCCAAGGAAGTGCTCGCGTACGCGGACTCGGTGGTCGGCCGGCTGTACAAGGGACTCACCGGACTGATCAAGGGTCGAGGCATCACCGTGATCGAAGGCGAGGGCCGACTGGAGCCGGCAGCGGACGGGCGACTGGGCCTCCGGGTCGGCGATGACCTGATCGTCGGCCGGGCCACCGTGCTGGCCACCGGATCGACCCCCAAGACCCTCCCCGGAGTGCAGATCGACGGGGTCCGGGTGCTGACCAGCGAGCACGCGCTGCGGCTGGAGACACTGCCGGACAAGGCGGTGGTCCTCGGCGGCGGGGTGATCGGAGCCGAGTTCGCCTCGGCCTGGACCTCCCTCGGTGTCGACGTCACGATCGTCGAGGCACTGCCCAGGCTGCTGCCCGGAGAGGAGCCGGAGATCTCGGCCGCCGTCGAGCGCGCCTTCCGCAAGCGTGGGCTCAGCGTCCGCACCGGCGTCGGGGTCGAGCACGTCCAGCCCACCGACGAGGGGGTCACACTACGGCTGGCGGACGGACAGGAGCTCAGCGGCGACCTGGTGCTGATGGCGGTCGGACGCGGACCGGTGAATGCAGGACTGGGCTACGAGGAGGCCGGCGTCGCTGTCGAGCGAGGGCTGGTGGTGTGCGGCGAGCGGCTCCGGACATCGGCACCGGACGTGTATGCGGTCGGCGACCTGGTGGCCGGGCCGCAGCTGGCCCACCGGGGCTTCGCCCACGGCATCTTCGTGGCCGAGGAGATCGCCCACCGAGCCGGCCAGCTCGACCGTGCCCCGGCTCCAGTCCGTGACCGGGACCTGCCCAGGGTGACCTACTGCGAGCCGGAGGTCGCCTCGGTCGGTCTGACCGAAGCGGCGGCACGGGAGGAGTACGACGACGTCGAGTCCTTGACCTACGACCTGGCCGGCAACGGAAAGTCGCAGATCCTCAAGACGCAGGGATTCGTCAAGCTGGTCAGGCGCACGGACGGACCGGTCGTCGGGGTTCACCTGGTCGGCTCGCGGGTCAGCGAGATGATATCCGAGGCTCAGCTGATCACCGGGTGGGACGCCCTTCCCGACGACGTCGCCGGACTGTCTCACGCCCACCCGACCCAGTCCGAGGCTCTCGGCGAGGCGCATCTCGCGCTCGCCGGCAAGCCCCTGCACACCCACGGCTGATCTGCACACCCACGGCTGATCTGCACACCCACGGCTGATCAGCGCGCCCGCGGCTGACTGGGTGGAAGCACGGGGTGGCAGCGAGCGGGACACCTATGGCTAGGCTGACCCACACCGTTACGCTCAGGTCACACGCGACCAGCGCCTGACCCCCCGGTTCCTCGTCAGAAGGAGTCTCAACACCTCATGTCGACTTCCGTAACCCTTCCCGCACTGGGCGAAAGCGTCACCGAGGGCACCGTCACCCGGTGGCTGAAGCAGGTCGGAGACACGGTCGAGGCGGACGAACCGTTGCTCGAGGTCTCGACCGACAAGGTCGACACCGAGATCCCGTCGCCGGTGTCGGGCGTCCTTTTGGAGATCAAGGCCGCGGAGGACGAGACGATCGAGGTCGGCGGTGAGCTCGCGGTCATCGGAGACGCCGACGAAGCCGGCAGCGACGACTCGGCCGGTGATTCAGCCGGTGACACGAGCGGTGACGAAGCCGCAGAGCCGGAGCCCGAGCCGGAACCCGAGCCCTCGTCGCAGGTCGACGAGCCGAAGGCGGCCGAAGCCAGCTCCAGCGGACCTGCTGCGGGGACCGGCGGGGGTGGTGGCGGAGGCACCGAGGTGACTCTGCCGGCGCTGGGCGAGAGCGTGACGGAGGGTACGGTCAGCCGCTGGTTGAAGCAGGTCGGCGACAGCGTCGAGGCCGACGAGGCACTGCTGGAGATCTCCACCGACAAGGTCGACACCGAGATCCCCTCCCCCGTCGCGGGCACCATCCTCGACATCAAGGTGGCCGAGGACGAGACCGTCGAGGTGGGTGCGGTGCTGGCCGTCATCGGTGACGCCTCACAGGCATCCGAGTCGGCCCCCGAGGCCGAGGCGCCCGCGAACGAGACGGCCCAGGTCGACAGCGCCGACACCATCGAGGAGCAGACCGAGGCCGGGGACGAGGGTGGTCAGGAGCCGATCCCGGCCAAGCCCGAGCAGAGCACCGAGCCTGAGCCCGAGCAGCAGCCCGCCGCCGAGACCAAGCCGCAGCCGGAGACGAAGCCGGAGGCCAAGGCCGAACCTGCAGCCGACGGCGAGGGTGACCGCAGCTACGTGACACCTCTGGTGCGCAAGCTGGCGGCCGAGCACAGCGTCGACCTGGCCGCGATCACCGGCACCGGCGTCGGTGGCCGGATCCGCAAGCAGGACGTCCTGGCGGCCGCCGAGGAGGCCAAGAAGGCGGCCGAGGCACCGGCTGCCGCTCCGGCCGCCGCGCCATCGGCTCCGGCGGCGGCGGCGAAGCCGACGGCCGAGCCCAGCAACCTGCGCGGCACCACCGAGAAGATGTCGCGGCTGCGCAAGACCATCGCGAAGCGGATGGTCGAGTCGCTGCAGGTCTCGGCCCAGCTCACCGCCGCCGTCGAGGTGGACCTGACAGCGATCTCGAGGATCCGGGCCAAGGCCAAGGACGCGTTCAAGGCCCGCGAAGGCGCCAGCCTGTCGTACCTGCCGTTCATCACCGCGGCCGCGGTCGAGGCACTGAAGGTGTTCCCGAAGGTCAACGCGACCATCGACACCGAAGCGGGTGAGATCACCTACCCGAGCGCGGAGCACATCGGGATCGCCGTGGACACGCCACGCGGTCTGCTCGTGCCGGTGATCAAGGACGCCGGTGACCTGAACGTCGGCGGCCTGGCGAAGCGGATCGCCGACCTCGCGGCCCGGACCCGGGACAACAAGGTGACGCCGGACGAGCTGAGCGGCGGCACCTTCACGATCACCAACTACGGCTCGGCCGGGACGCTGTTCGACACGCCGATCATCAACCAGCCGCAGGTCGCCATCCTGGGCACCGGCGCCCTGGTGAAGAGGCCGGTGGTGATCAAGGACCCGAACCTCGGTGAGGTCATCGCGGTGCGGGACATGATGTACCTGTCCATGTCCTACGACCATCGGGTGGTGGACGGCGCCGACGCGGCTCGCTTCCTGTCGACGGTCAAGGCTCGGTTGGAAGAGGGCGACTTCGGCTCCGAGTTCGGGGTCTAGTCATCAGGTACCTGCTGGCCGGCGCCTCCGGGTTCTTGGGCACGGCCCTGCGGATCCGACTGGCGTCGGAGGGCCATCAGGTGGTCCGGCTCGTGCGGCGCGAGCCGGGCGCGGGCACCGAGTCACGCTGGGATCCGGACGCGGGCACCATGGACGAGCGCGTCCTCGACGACGTCGAGACCGTGATCAACCTCTGTGGCGTCGGGATCGCCGACCGGCCACTGACGCCCCGGCGCAAGGAGCTGGTGCACTCGACACGGGTCAACCCGACCCGAACGCTCGCCTCGGCTCTGGCCCACCGGCTGGAGTCCACCGGAGTGGCGCCCGCCCTGATTCAGTCCAGCGCCAGCGGTTTCTACCCGACCGACGCGACCGGTCAGCCGATGACCGAAGCGACTCCGGCCGGGGACGGCTGGATCGCCGAGCTGGTCCAGGACTGGGAGAAGGCGGCACGGCCGGCCGCAGACGCCGGCGTACGGGTGGTCTGGACGCGGACCAGCCCGGTGGTCGACTCCTCCGGCGGGATGTTCCCGCTGATGAAGCGGGCGTGGTCGCTGGGCGCGGGCGCGAAGCTCGGCGACGGCACCCAGCACATGCCGCTGGTGCAGCTCACCGACTATCTGCGCTTCGTGCTCTGGGCGGCGGAGAACTCCGAGGCGTCGGGGCCGTACAACCTGACCTTGCCGGAGCCGACCACCAACGCCGAGTTCACCGACGAGCTGGCCACCCAGCTGCGTCGGCCCCGCGTGTTCAAGGCGCCGAAGGCGGTGCTGTCGGCGGTGCTGGGCGACCTCGCCGATCAGCTCCTCGGCGACGTGTGGCTCGAGCCCCAGCGGGCCGTCGACCAGGGGTTCGACTTCCTGGCTCCGGACGTGCAGACCGCCATCCGGTTCTCGCTGCGCGACTGAGCTGTGGAGGGTCGAATCAGCGCGATCTCCGCGCCTGGACGCGTTGCGCCTCGTGAGCGACCCGGAGAAAGACGTCGCGATCCAGGGCTGCTCCCTCACGCCGTACTGCCTCGATCCTGAACCGGAGGATCCGGTCCAGGCGGACCTCGCTCGGACGACCTCTTCTGTCCCACGGCCCGGAGCCGATGTCCATCCAGAAGCGTCCCCATCGCGCCTCGTCCGCGGCATCGCGGTCGTGGTCCTTGCTGGTCAGCATCAGGCCGAGGAGCTCGTTGCGATCACGCGAGACGATCAGCACCGGGCGGTCCTTGCCCCGTCCGTCGCCCTCGTCGTACGGCACCCAGGCCCAGACGATCTCGCCGGGATCAGGCTTGCCGTCTCGACGGGGCGCGTAGTCGAACCGAACCGGGCTCTGGGCTGCGACCGGCTTGCGGCTGGGCGACAGCAGCCGACGGATCCGTGACAACAGCTGCATCGCACCATTGTCGCAATCACCGTGCCGATCGCTCTGTGCCGACAGCGGCCCACCGGCACCAGCCCGCGCCGGACCAGCCCGCGCCTCGATCGGCGTCATCGGCATGATCGTCCGAACGTCAGCCACCGGGCGACACGTGGGGGCCGCCGCCCGTACCGGGCGTCGCCGGGGTGCGCGCGGCGAGCAACTGCTCGCGCAGGATGTCGGCGTGACCGCTGTGCTGAGCCAGCTCGCGGAGCACCTGCAGATGGATCCAGCGCAGAGTCATCGCGCCCATCCGATGTCCGCTCACCACCTCGTCGAGGCCGTGCACGGCGGCCACCTCCCGCGCGGTGGCGCAGGCCTGGTCGTACCCGGCAAGCACTGCCTGGACCGTATCGGCGTCGGCGTCGGTCACAGCGAACGAGTCGTCCACGGAGTCGGGCTGCCCCAGCTGCGTCCTGGGTGTGCCGGTGATCGCCTCCTGATACCAGACCACCTGGACGAACGTCGCATGCTTGACCAAACCGAGAAGCGTCGTCCTGGACGGGACGAGGCGAGCACGCACCTCGTCCTCGGTCATGCCCTCGAGCGACGCCCGGAGGATCGCGCGATGGGCGTCGAGGAAGACGGCAAGCTGTTCGGGTTCATCCAGCGTCCGCTGGGCGAACGCGCGGGCGACCGGACCGGATCCCGAGAAGGTCATGGTCAGGAGTCTTCCATCGCGGATCCGCAGCCGAACCAACGTGTACTGACCCCTCAGTCGTCGTCCGGGGACTCCCGCCACCGTGCCAGCCTGACCTTGTCGACGAAGATCTCGTCGACGGCGCCGATCCGCTGGTAGGTCTGCTGGCTGTCGATCAACGACGACGTGTCTACACCAACCGGGGGCCGGTGCCGGCCCGCGATCGGATGACTCCAGAGGCAGCGCTGAGAATGCACCTGAAGAATCGCGGCGCCGCTCGACGACCACAGCGACCCCACATTCTTCAGGTAGATTCTCGTCCTTGGCGGTCCTTCTGGAGAAGGCAAGAGCCAGCCACTCGGCCCCTTCGACAGGCTCAGGGCACGGCAGAGCCAGCCACGCGGCCCTTCGACAAGTTCAGGGCACAGACCCCGCCGACATAGACTCCGGCAATCAGCTCTGCAGCCGGTCGCGCTCCGCGGCCGAGAGCCCCGCGAGTTCCCACTCGTACGTCGCACTTCTGAGAGGCTCCGCACGTGACCGTCGACTTCCTCTACCCCGGCCCGCTGGGCACCGACCTCGTCGACTACCGCGAGGCCTGGGAGGCACAGCGCAGGCTGCACGCGGAGGTCGTCGCCGGTGAGGCGTCGAACACGGTGCTGCTGCTGGAGCACGCCAGCGTCTACACCGCCGGCAAGCGGACCAAGCTGCAGGAGCGCCCGCTGGACGGCACACCGGTGGTCGACGTCGATCGGGGCGGCAAGATCACCTGGCACGGCCCGGGTCAGCTCGTCGGCTACCCCATCGTCAAGCTGCCGGAGGCCGTCTACGTCGTCGACTACGTACGGCGGCTCGAGGAGGCGCTGATCGACCTGTGCCGGGAGTACGGGCTGGACCGGGCCGGCCGGGTCACCGGCCGCTCCGGGGTGTGGCTGCCGGCCGAGCCGGGCAAGCAGGAGCGGAAGATCGCCGCGATCGGGGTCCGGGTGGCGAGCGGGGTGACCATGCACGGGTTCGCCCTCAACGTCGACCCCGACCTGTCCGCCTTCGACGCGATCGTCCCGTGCGGCATCACCGACGCCGGCGTCACCTCGCTGGCCGCCGAGACCGGCGAGTCGCCGAGTCTGCCCGAGGTGGCTCACCTGCTCCGGCCGCACCTGGAGCGCTACCTGTCCTTCCAGCCGTACGAGCAGTCGTCGCCGTTGTCACTGAAGCCGGCGGTCACGTACGGGCTGGACGTCGCCGTCGCCTGAGCCCGCGCGTCGCGTTCCCTTGGCCCGAGCGTCTGGCAGGCTGACGCTGATCCGCCAGCCTGTCGGGTGTTCCCTACGTGCTGCACCGACCGAGATCTCAGGGGTGAGGTGTCCGAGACGACGTCGCCGTGGGCATTGCGCACCACCGGTCTGGTCAAGACCTACCGCCGACTGCGGGTGCCGACCCCGGCGGTCGACCGGCTCGACCTCAACGTCCCCGCCGGCGGGGTGCACGGCTTCCTGGGACCGAACGGCTCCGGCAAGACCACGACCATCCGGATGGTGCTCGGGCTGATCAGGGCCGACGCAGGGCAGATCGAGGTGTTCGGCACCCAGGTGCCACAGCGGCTACCGGAGGTGGTCGACCGCGTCGGAGCGATCGTCGAGCAGCCGAAGTTCTTCCCGCAGTTCACCGCCCGGCGCAACCTGGAGCTGCTGGCCACCGGCATCGGGGCGCCGCGTCAGCGCGTCGCTGCCGTGCTCGAGGAGGTCGGTCTGGCTCAGCGGGCCAGGGACGTCTACAAGGCGTACTCGCTCGGCATGAAGCAGCGGCTCGCGATCGCGGCGACCCTGCTGAAGGATCCCGACCTGCTGATCTTCGACGAGCCCACCAACGGCCTCGATCCCGCCGGCATCCACGCCGTCCGGCAGACCATGCGGCACCTGGCCCAGCAGGGCAAGACGGTGCTGGTCTCCAGCCACGTCCTGGCCGAGGTGCAGCAGGTGGCCGACACGGTGTCGATCATCGGCCGTGGCCGGCTGCTGGCCGAGGGTCGGGTCAGCGACATCCTGGCCACCGCGGGAGGCGGAGTCCGGGTCCGGGTGGCCGACCCGGAGTCGGCGGCCCGGCTGCTCGACGAGTCGCGGTTCGGGTTCACGAGGACCGGCGACGGCGCCCTCAGTGTGGCGACCGCTGCGGACGGCACCCCCGTCGACGCCGCCGATCTCAACCGCTTCCTGGCCGAGCGCGGCATCTTCGCCGCCGAGCTGGTGCGCGAGCAGGCCAACCTGGAGCAGGTCTTCCTGGAGCTCACCGCCGGCCAGGCCCTCGGGTCGGAGCCGCCACCGTCGTCACCACCCGCGCCGCCGGGATCGACGGGAGGGGGGTAGCTCGATGATCCACGCTCTCCGCGCCGAGACCCGTCGGCTGTTCAGTCGTCGCATCACGCTGATCTCGCTGCTCGGCCTGCTGGCCCTCATCGCGCTCTTCCAGCTGCAGGTGAACTCGCAGGTCGCTCCACCGTCCGCGGCGGAGGTCGCCCAGCTGCAGCGCGATTACGACGAGTACCTCCAGGAGTGGGAGGCCAACCACGAGAAGTGGGAGGCCGACTGCGTCGAGTCCGGCGGCAGCGTCGAGGAGTGCGCGCAGCCGCACCCCGAGCTGTCGGAGTGGGGGCTGGCCCCGGTGTCCTTCCGAGATGCGGTGACTCCGGCGATCAGCTTCGCGGTGTACCTCGGTGGGATGGTGCTGTTCGTGGCCATGGCGTCTTTCATCGGCGCCGAGGCGACCACCGGGTCGTTGGCCAACTGGCTGACCTTCATACCGAACCGCACGACGGTGCTGGCCAGCAAGCTCATCGTCGTGAGCGTGTTCAGCTGCGCGGTCGGAGCCGCGGTCGGTCTGCTCACCGTGGCGTCGTCCGCCATCCTGACCACCGTCCACGGCCAGCCGCTGACCGGGTTGGACGCCGTGTCCGCAATGGCCGCCCGCGGGGTCGTCGTCGTGGCGATCTTCGGCATCGCCGGGTTCGCGGTCGGCCTGCTGACCGGGTCGACCGGTGCCAGCATCGGGGTGCTGCTCGGCGGCGTCTTCGCCACCTACACGCTGTCGGTGCTCGCTTTCGTGTCCCGATGGGCCCAGTACGTCGCCCCGTTCAGCCCCGGAGTCAACCTGCAGGCGATTCTGAACGGCGGCACCACGTACGAGGTCACCACCGGGCCGAGCGCGCCGACGCAGGACGCTGGGTACGCGGAGAGGACGCTCAGTCTGGTTCAGGGTCTCGGCTACTGGGCGGTGGTCCTCGGCGCGCTGATCGCGATCAGCTGGGCCGTCTTCCGTCGCCGCGACGTGACCTGATCACTCGGCGCCACCACTCCGGGTGCGTCCGTTCAGGTCGGTTCCGAAGCCGCCGCGGGGCTGAACAGCCGGTCGGCCGCGTGTGCTCAACGAGTAGGCTGAGCCGGTGACCGTTGCCCCCGAAGGACGCAAGATGCTTCGCCTCGAAGTGCGCAACGCGAGTGTGCCGATCGAGAAGAAGCCGTCCTGGATCAAGACCACCGCTCGGATGGGACCGGAGTACACCGAGCTGCGCAAGCTGGTCAGGGACGAGGACCTGCACACCGTCTGCCAGGCCGCCGGCTGCCCCAACATCTTCGAGTGCTGGGAGGACCGGGAGGCCACCTTCCTGATCGGCGGCGACCAGTGCACCCGGCGGTGCGACTTCTGCCAGATCGACACCGGCAAGCCCGCCGACTTCGACGCCGGCGAGCCGCTCCGCGTCGCCGAGTCGGTGCAGAAGATGGGCCTGCGCTACGCCACCGTCACCGGCGTCTGCCGCGACGACCTGCCCGACGAGGGCGCCTGGCTGTACGCGGAGACGATCCGCAAGATCCACGAGCTGAACCCCGGCACCGGGGTGGAGATGCTGGCGCCGGATTTCTCCGGCAACCCCGACTACTTGAACCAGCTGTTCGCGACCTATCCCGAGGTGTTCGCTCACAACGTGGAGACGGTGCCGCGGATCTTCAAGCGGATCCGCCCGGGCTTCCGCTACGACCGGTCACTGGAGGTATTGCGGGCCTCCCGCGCCGCTGGCCTGGTCACCAAGTCCAACCTGATCCTGGGCATGGGTGAGACCCGGGATGAGGTGTCCGGCGCGCTGCGCGACCTGCACTCCGCCGGTACGGAGATCATCACCATCACCCAGTACCTGCGGCCCTCACCGAGGCATCATCCGGTGGAGCGCTGGGTGAAGCCGGAAGAGTTCATCGAGCTCCAGGCCGAGGCGACCGAGATCGGCTTCGCCGGTGTGATGAGCGGACCCCTCGTCCGTTCCTCGTACCGCGCCGGTCGGCTGTACCGTCAGGCGATGGAGTCGCGTGAGGACCTCCAGCCCTCGGCGATCACGGGCTGACCACCCAGCAGGACCGGAACGAGAGCAGATGAACCACAAGGGAGCACGGCATGGCTGACCAAGCCGGCAAGGACGCCAAGGCGCAGCTGAAGGCCGCGAAGCGGGCGGAGAAGGAACGCAAGAAGACCAGCACGGACCCCGCCGACATGGGTCGGATGCGCCAGATCAAGCGGGCTTACCAGCTCACCCACGAGTACGACAAGGCACTGCCGCTGTGGGTGTTCGGCCCGTGGGTCGGCGTCTTCGTGATCGCGCTGGCGATCGGGTTCCTGGTCGGCCACCCGATCTACCTGGGGGTGCTGGGCCTGACGCTGGGCATGCTCGCGGCGATGATCTTCCTGGTCCGGCGGACCAAGAAGGCGACCTACAAGAGATACGCCGGCCAGGCCGGCTCGGCCGAGGTGGCGCTGGGGATGCTGCCCAAGCAGTGGGTGTCCAAGCCGGTGATCGCGGTGACCAAGCAGATGGACGCCGTGCACCGCACCATCGGCCCGGGCGGGCTGGTGCTGATCGGCGAGGGCGAGCCCGGCCGGCTGAAGGCGCTGCTGGCCAGCGAGGTGAGGAAGCACGAGCGGGTCGCGTACGGGATCAAGGTCACCACGATGGTGATGGGCGACAAGGACGGCCAGGTCCCGCTGGACAGGCTGGCCGACCAGATCAAGAAGCTCCCCAAGACGCTGCAGGCCAACCAGATCACCGACCTGAAGCAGCGGTTGCGGGCCCTGGACGCCGTCCGGCCGCAGCTGCCGATGCCGAAGGGTCCGATGCCGACCAACCCGCGACAGGTCAAGGGCGCCCGCCAGGCCATGCGCGGCCGCTGACGCAGGCACCTCCCTGCCGAGTCAGCTGGACCGCCGCAATCGTTGGCGGAGCTGGCGTCCGGCCCGGAGCAACGCCACCACGAACAGGTCCCCGGCGGAGGCGGTCGGATTGGCCTCGTTCAGCTCCACCCACTGTCGTCCGCGTCGGAAGCGCAGCAGCCGC
>Ga0190275_10003231_pt1 | contig 11605 bp, 8 predicted proteins | sample Popmic550T_FD_133745 | JGI IMG/M metagenome (GOLD analysis project Ga0190275, IMG submission 133745) | Populus adjacent soil microbial communities from riparian zone of Yellowstone River, Montana, USA - 550 T | ecosystem: Environmental > Terrestrial > Soil > Riparian zone > Trees stand | place... | reverse complement strand
GACCTCGGCCGCGAGCGCCCAACTGCCGGTCAGCTCGTCCCAGAAGAGCAGCCACGAGGTTCCAGCGCCGTACCGCGAACGGGCAGTCGCCTTCGAGAGCAGGTCACGGTTACTGATACTGCCGAGGCGGACGATCAACCGTCGTACCGTCGGACCGAGCAGCTGCGGTACGCCGATGCGCCCGAGCCCTCGTAGTACCGAGCGAACCACCCGATCACCCGGTGTCCCTGGATAGAGCCATCGCCAGCCGGTCTCCGATGTCAGGCTCGAGTCGATCAGGACGAGCCGGTCGATCTCGTAGGGATGCGTCAGCATCCATCGCAACGCCGCGAGCCCACCGATCGAGTGGCCGAGCAATCCGACCGGGAGCGTCACGCCCACACTCTCGCGCAGCTCATCGACCGGCGCGGTCACCGGCAGCCGCCACGGATCGACCACCCGGAGGTCATTGCTGGGCAGCAAGGAGACGACCTGCGCGAACTCCTCGGGAGTCTCGGCCAGTCCCGGCAACACCACCCAGCTGTTGGTCATCGGGTGAAAGCTTGCCTCAGACCGGGGAGCAATGTCGCCAACATTAAGCAGACCAGCCCCACCGCCACCCGTTGCAGGATGCCCGGCGGGTGCAGATCGTTCCCGGTCAGCACCTCGAGGCCGGTCTCGATTCCCAGCCAGGTCTGGGTGACGGCGACGGCGGCGGCCAGCACGGCAACCACCTTGCCCCAGACGCCACCCCAGCCCGAGCGGCGCAGGACCAGGACAGCAAAGATGCCTAGGGCAACACTCCCGATCCCCGCGGCGGTCGAGGTGATCTCGTGCAACAGCAGCGCGGTGCCGGCCTGCCCGCTGTTCTGGGTTTCCCGGCAGACCTGGCTCACCGACGGCGCACAGCTCATCGGCGACAGCGCGTCGAACAGCGTTCCGGCTCCGAAGACGGCGGCGCTGATCAGCAGCCCGGCGACATCGCGGTGCATCCGCGCGGCCGGCCGGCCGAGAATCGCTGCCAACAGCAACAACACGCCTGAGCCGAGATCCAGCGCGCGGGCATAAGGACTGGTTGCCTGGTCGAGCGCACCCAGCTCACTGAGGAAGGAATCGTGCACATTCAGCGGGTAGCCGGCGACAAGCTCCAGCAACAGGCTGCAGTAGAGCACTCCTGAGGCCACCAGAACCCCCCGCATCAGCCGATACGGAAAACGCGCGGGGACGGCCATCATGCCGCACAGAGTTACATACGAGACCAAAGTCAGGGTCCGGGGATGGGATGATCGCTGGGTGTCGTCGGAACAAGTCATCCCGAAGTGGAAGCAGCGTGCGGCCGTCTGGGTCGGCCGGGTCGTCGTCTTCGCCTCGGTCTGGTCGTTCCTGGCGATCCCGTTGCACCTGGTCGCGCCGGAGTACGTGAAGCGGGTCGACCAGGCCTTCGACTTCTTCGGCATCCCGGCCGGGCACACCTTCTTCTCGGCCGTCTACCTGGCCGTCGTCGGCAGCGCGCTGCTGCGCGGCAAGCGCGCCGCGCTGCTGTGGGTGCTCTGGGTCTTCGAGGTGCTCTGGCTGCTCAGCGCCGTGGCGGCCGTCGGGCTGAACAGCGTCCGGCTGGCCAATCCGCGAGACCAGGACCTGATCGCGGAGTTCGGTGAGGTCCGGCTGCAGGACCTGGAGATCGCGATCGCCCAGGTGATCGTGATCGGCGCGGTGATCGTGCTGCTGTGGAAGATCCGCGCCGCCTTCCCGGCCCGGCTGGCGCCCGGTACCCGGCGGCAGGCGGTCGGTGCGCTGATCGCCGGCCTGCTGATCTCGGTCGCGGTCAGCATCACGCTGACCCAGATCTTCCCCAAGACCCTCGACGGTCAGAAGGAGAAGATCGGCTGGGCCGTGATCGCCGCGCTCGGCCAGAGCCGCAGCAAGATGGCCGGTCACGAAGGCCACGGCTGGGTCGGCCTGGCCGTCGGCGCGATCTCGGCGGCCTCGCTGGTGATCGCCTTCGCGATCTTCCTCCGCTCGGTCCGCCGGGTCCGCTACCTCAGCCAGCTCGAGGAGCTGAACCTGCGCCGCCTGCTGCTCGAGTACGGCGAACGCGACTCGCTCGGCTACTTCGCCACCCGCCGCGACAAGGCCGTCGTCTTCTCCCCCGACAACGAGGCCGCGATCGCCTATCGCGTGGTCAACGGGGTGAGCCTGGCCAGCGGTGATCCGATCGGTGATCCAGCGGCCTGGCCCGGTGCGATCAAACGCTGGCTCGCCGAGGCCCGCACCTACGGCTGGTCCCCCGCCGTACTGTCCGCCAGCGAGGAGGCTGCGCACGCGTACGTCGATGCCGGCCTGCGAGCGTTGGCGATGGGCGACGAGGCGATCATCGACGTCCCGGACTTCACCCTCGAAGGCCGGACGATGCGCCCGGTCCGGCAAGCCGTCACGCGGGTGCAAAGAGCCGGGTACCACGCCGAGGTGGTCCGGCACGGCGACCTGTCCCCCGAGACCCTCGCGGAGTACGTGCGGCTCGCTGAAGCATGGCGCGGCGCCCAGACCGAGCGTGGTTTCTCGATGGCCCTCGGCCGGCTCGGCGATCCGTCCGACGCGCGGTGCGTGATGGTCATCGCCCGCGACTCCGACGGCGCGGTGCGAGGCCTGCTCTCCTTCGTCCCCTGGGGTGTGCGTGGGGTGTCGCTGGACCTGATGCGGCGCGATCCCGAGTCCGTGAACGGCCTGATGGAGTTCATGGTCAACGCGCTCGTCGAGGCCTGCGGCGATCTCGGTGTCCATCACATCTCGCTGAACTTCGCCATGTTCCGGGAGATCTTCAGTGACGCCGAGCGCGTCGGCGCCGGTCCGGTCCTGCGGCTCACGAACGCGCTGCTGACCGCCGCGTCAAGGTTCTGGCAACTGGAGAGCCTGTACCAGTCCAACGAGAAGTACTTGCCCCGCTGGTCACCCCGGCTGATCTGCTACCACCGCGGCTCGTCCCTGGCCCAGGTGCTGCTGGCCGCCGGTACTGCCGAAGGCTTCCTGCCCGCGCCGCGGCCGTGGACGCGGGTGGACAGCGCGAAGACCGCCGAGCGGCACGCGATCATGGCCGCGGACGGCGGACAGTTCGCCGCCTCTGTGCGGCAGCAGGAGCAAGAGCTGCTGCGGCCAGTACTACCGGACCGCAAGCTCACCGAGCAGGAACAGATCCGCCGCTGCAAGCTCGGCGAACTCATTGCCAAAGGCATCGATCCGTACCCGGTCACAGTGCCGCGGACGGAAACCCTGGACCGGATCCAGGCACTCCACCCGAACCTGCCGCCCGACCATCACACCGGCGAAGAGGTCTCCGTCACCGGCCGCGTGATGCGGATGCGGAACCACGGCGCGCTGTCGTTCGCACTGCTGCAGGACGGTCTGTCCGGCCTGCAAGTGATGCTGTCGGCCAGCACCTGCGGCGCCGAAGCAGTAGAGACCTGGCGGCGCCTGGTCGACATCGGCGATCACGTCAGTGTCACCGGCGAGGTCGTCACCAGTCGCCGAGGTGAGTTGTCCGTCGCGGCGACCGGCTGGGTGATGGCGGCGAAGTGCCTGCATCCCCTGCCAGACAAGCGCAAGGGCTTCACCGACCCGGAGGCGCGGGTCCGTCAGCGGCACCTCGATCTGGTGATGAACCCGGACACGCTGCAGATGATGCAGCATCGCAGTACCGCCGTCCGGGCGCTGCGGAACGGGTTCGAGGCCCGCGGTTTCATCGAGGTCGAGACGCCGATGCTGCAAGCGGTGCACGGTGGCGCCAACGCGCGGCCGTTCATCACCCACATCAATGCTTACGACACCGAGCTGTTCCTGCGGATCGCACCCGAGCTGTTCCTCAAACGGCTCAGCGTCGGCGGCTTGGGCAAGGTTTTCGAGCTGAACCGCAACTTCCGCAACGAAGGCGCCGACGCGACGCACAACCCGGAGTTCACCTCGGTCGAGGCCTACCAGCCCTACGCCGACTACAACGTGATGCGCGAGCTGACCCGCGAGCTGCTGATCGAGGCCGCGACCGCCGTGTTCGGCAAGCCTGTCGTGCAACGGGCCGACGGCGAGATCGACATCTCCGGCGACTGGCCGGTGATCACCGTGCACGACGCGGTCGGCCGCGCGACCGGCGTACCGATCGACTCCGGTACGCCGATCGAGCGGTTGCGTGAACTGTGCGCCGAGCACGGCGTCCATGCCGCCTTCAACCTGTCCGCCGGCGAACTGGTGCTCGAGCTGTACGACGAACTGGTCGAGCCGGCCACCACCCTGCCGACCTTCTACACCGACTTCCCGCTGGAGACGTCACCGCTGACCCGGACCCACCGGACCGACCCGCGACTGGCAGAACGCTGGGACCTGGTGGCCTTCGGCGCGGAGATCGGTACGGCGTACTCCGAGCTGGTCGATCCCGTCGAGCAACGGCGACGGCTGACCGAGCAGTCGCTCAAGGCGGCCGCCGGCGACCCCGAAGCGATGTCGCTCGACGAGGACTTCCTGACCGCGCTGGAGTATGCGATGCCCCCGACCGGTGGACTCGGCATCGGTGTCGACCGGGTGATGATGATGCTGACCGGCCAGAACATCCGCGCGACCCTCGCCTTCCCCTTCGTCCGGCCCACACCGCGAAGCTGACCGGAACCGGTCGCCGACCGGATCCGTCCGACAAGTTGCGGACATCGGGTCGCTGGAAAGCCCTTTGCCGCATAGGGTTACCGGCAAGGGGAACAACCAGGATCTGGGGGGCTTCATGCGCACAAGTCTGTCCATCTCGACCGGCGTCGTGGTACTGGCGCTGCTGGCCGGTTGTGGGGGCTCCGGCGACGACAAATCGTCGAGCCAGGATCCGGCGGCGAGCGACCCGTCGACGTCCGCGCCCACCACTGCGCCGACCACTGCTCCGAGCTCAGCACCGACCCCGACTCCGCCGCCGACGCCGACGGCGCCGCCGAAACCGGCCGGCCCGTTGACGCAGGCGCAGTACCAGACAGCGCTGATCCGCCTCGACCAGCGGCTGGACGGCGACATCAGCGCCTTGGGCCGGGTCAAGACCGAGGACAGTCTGACCGCCGCGATGGAGAACCTCACCGAGACGCTGAACGCCGAGTCGCTCGCACTGGGTTCGATCAAGCCGCCGGCCAGGGCCGTCGCCGCCAACCGCGTGCTGCAGCTGCGTTTGAAGGCTGCCGCCACTGCGCTGGCGACCGGTGACACCAGCGACGTCGGCTGCGGTGGACTCGCGTTCGTCTCGCAGGCCCTGCAGCGCCAGCTCACCACCACGCTGTCCGTCGCGGTCACCCAGCTGCGGACCGTCGGCCTGGTCTTCGGCCGGACGCTGCCGGACCTCGGCCCTGACCCGACCGACGCCCGCCCGTCGAACGGTGACGTCATCGTCCGTACCGGCGCCGGCGGCTCGGGTGCGTTGCGGGTCAAGAACGGTTCGGAGGTGGACGTGGCGGTCTCGATCGTCAGCCCCGGCAAGGCACCGAGCAAGCCGCACATCATGCTGTATGTCCAGTCGAAGAAGACCGCGACCGTGTACCGGATCGGTGGCGGCTACAGCCTGTACGTCAAGAGCGGCAAGGACTGGAACCCGAAGCGCCGCCAGTTCAGCTCCGACTGCTCCTTCAAGAAGTTCGACCAGAGCTTCAGCAAGAACACCGGCTGGGAGATCCAGCTGAAGCCGTCCATCCTGGGCAACGCAACCTCAACCGCCGTCGATCCGTACTGACGTTTCAGCTTGACCGGCTCGCGGGGACTTGAAGGCTGCCGTAGCGCTCCATGCGCTGCCAGCCGAGCCGCGAGCCGGCCAGGGCTGTGACGACCGACTGGATGACGACGAGATACATCAGCTGGCGGTAGACGAACTGCTGCAGCGGCAGGCTCCACAACGGGCCGATCGGCTCCCGGTCGAGCCGGAAGGCGTACAGGCTCGTCAACGCCTGCAGGGCAACGAAGACCAGCCAGAGGGTGGCGACGTGCGCTCGGTCGAGGAAGATCAGGCCGTAGAGCGCGAACACGTCGACGACGGGCGCAAGGAGCGGCAGCAGAACTTGGAAGGCCAGCAGAAAACTGAGGCCGCGGCGGCCGAACCGGCCGGCCGGGCCGCGCTGGGTCAGGGCGCCCCGATGCTTCCACATCGCCTGGAGCGTGCCGTAGCACCACCGATAGCGCTGCCGCCAAAGGGATCCCAGTGAGTTCGGCGCCTCGGTCCAAGCCTTGGCGCGCTCCTCGTAGACGATCCGCCAGCCACCGCGCCACAGCGCCATCGTCAGGTCGGTGTCCTCGGCCAAGGTGTCGTCAGTGACCCCACCGACCTGCAGCAACGCGGTCCGCCGGAAAGCGCCGATCGCTCCCGGCACAGTCGGCATGCACTGCGCCAGGTCGAACAGCCGGCGGTCCAGGTTGAAGCCGACGACGTACTCGATGTGCTGCCAATGTCCCAGTAGTCCGTTCCGGTTGCCCACCTTCGCGTTGCCGGACACAGCACCGATCCCCGGGTCGGCGAACGGCTGGACGAGCAGCCGGATCGCGTCGGGCTCGAAGACCGTGTCACCGTCGACCATCACCACCAGTTCGTGCGAAGCCTCCTGGATGCCAGCGGTGAGGGCAGCCGGCTTCCCGGCGTTCTCCTGCCGGATCACGCGTACTCCGGGCAGCTGCAACGCCTCGACCAGGTCGGCCGTGCCGTCAGTCGAACCGTCGTCGACGACGATCACTTCGACGCAGTCGTGATCGGAGGCCACCAGCGACCGGACGGCCGCCTCGATCCCCGCACTCTCGTTATAGGCGGGCACTACGACAGTGACCGGATCAGTCACCTGGACCGCCCAGGCACTAGCTCTGCTGCGAGAGTGCCGATGCGCGGCGATGACGGTCGCAGCGGCCCGGAGCAGACTCAGCCCGCCGGCCAGGTAGAGCAGCCAGGTGAGGATGAGGAGGACGGTGTCGCTGAGCCGGATCGCGCCGATCATTCCCAAGCCCCGCAGCCGTTCGCTGACGGTGGCCGGGCGGACGGGTTGCGGAATCCCCACCGTGTCGCTGACCGTCTCGAAGCTGAAACCACGTGCCTTCAGCTCGGGAATCAGGATGGCCAGAGCCGCCACGGTCTGGCTCCGGTCGCCACCGGCGTCGTGGACGAGCAGGATCTGTCCGGCATCGCCCACCGGTCGCGAGCTGGCGAGGATGCGGTCGACCCCCAGCCTGCGCCAGTCCTCGCTGTCCTGAGTGGTGAGCACCGTGAGATAGCCGAGCTGCCGCGCGTACTGCACCCCGGCCCAGTCCTCGTCGGCGACGGCCTCGGCCTTGGACGAGTACGGCGGCCGCAGCAGCGGCGTACTGACTCCTGCGGCGCCGGCCAGGATCAGCTGGCTCTGCCGCAACTCGAACGAGCGACGCCAGTCGGGCAGCGCGGCCAGATCCGCGTGCGTGAAGGTGTGCAGGCCGAGTTGGTGGCCTTCGGCATGGATCCGCCGGGTCAGCTTCTGGTTGTCGGCAACCTGGACGCCGACGACGAAGAAGGTCGCCTTGGCTCCGTGCTGCTTGAGCAGGTCGAGGATCGGTGGCGTCCAGACCGGGTCCGGGCCGTCGTCGAAGGTCAGCGCGATCGTCTTCGGCTTCGGCGCGGCGGTCTGGATCTCGGCTCCGCCGGCGTCGATGACCGGCCCGCCGCTGCTGACCTCACCGGGCACTTTGGCGAAGGAGGTACGGTCCGGTGGCTCGGCGTCGGGCGCAGTACCGAACAGGTGCTGGGTGTAGCCATGCAGCAGGAGCGCGGCGACCAGGCACACCAAGCAGACCGTGAGGACGACCCAGTGAGTCCGCAGCGGTATGTCCCGTGCGCTCCGACGGCTCACTTGCCCAAGCCCAGCAGCCCTCCGACCCCATCAAGCAGATCCCCCACCGGATCGAGCACCGGCGTCACCACTGCGACCACCGGGTCGACGACCGGCGCGAGCGGCCGCGGAGCCGGCGCGGGAACGCTCGGTACTGCGGGCTTCGGCGGAGCGGGCTTGACCGGAGCCGGCTTAGGCGCGACTGGTTTCGGCGCAACTGGCTTGGGCGCAGCCGGCTTGGGTGCGGTCTGCTCTGGCCGCGCGGCCGGTACGACCGTCGGCTTGGTGGACTGCTTGGCCGGTTGCCGGACCGTCGTGGACGGCCTCACGACCACGACCTGGGCAGGCTTGGTCTTGGTGCGCACCTGCGCCTTGGCTTCGGCAGCCGCAACCTTGGCTTTCGGCTGCCCAACCTTGGTCACTGGCGCGTCGACCGTGCTGTCCGTCCGCTTCACCTGCGCGGCCGGTGCGACCTTCGGTGGCTGCGCCGGCTGGTCGATACGGCTCTCGGGAACAGCCTCCGCCTGCGAGCCGGACGCCGCCTCTGCGGCGGCTGGTGGAAGCAGTGGTGTGTCGATCGTCGGACCACCCAACACACTGCTGACCATCAGCAAGAAGTACGCCGACGTTGGCGCGGCGACCACGACACCGACCCGGCGGAGCCTGCGGCTTCGCCTGCCAGTGGGATCGACGAAAACAGGTTGTTTGAAGAGCGGTTTCACGATTTCCCCCATTGAGCCTTGAGTTCGGAGGCTACGCGCTTCGGTCCGCTTCAAACAGGGCGTGGAATGTTGTTCACCGAAAGACTGGCCATCCGGCACAAAGATCCCCGCCGTCGGCAACCCGGAGTCATCACGACGATCCGATGAGTCGCCAATCCGGGGTATTTCTGCGATTCTGGCGCGCATGTCTGCTCTGGTGTTGTTGCATGGGCTGGGTGCCAACGGCCGGGTCTGGGACGGGTGGCCGCATCCGCGGGTCGCTCCGGACCTGCCCGGCCACGGGTCGGCGGAGAGCCTGTCGCAGTACACGTTCGAGGCGATGGCGGCCGCGATCGCCGAGCGGCTGCCGGTACGCCGTGGGCTGCTCGTCGTCGGACATTCGCTGGGCGGCGTGATCGCGCTGGAGCTGGCCAGCGGCCGGTACGGCGTACAGGTCGATCGGGTGGTCGCGTTGGGCGTCAAGGTCAGCTGGTCGGACGATGATCTCGGCCGGGCGAAGGCGCTGGCGCAAAAACCCATCGGCTGGTTCGAGAATCGCGACGAAGCGGCAGCGCGATTCCTGAAGGTGTCAGGACTGCAAGGCCTCGTCGATCCCGCCGGCGAGGTCGTGCAGCACGGGCTCCGCGAGGTCGACGGCCGGTGGCGGCTCGCGATGGATCCGGGCACGTTCGGGGTCGGGGCGCCCGGGATGGCGAGGTTGATCGCGGCCAGCCAGGCGGACGTCGTACTGGCCAGAGGCGAACTCGACGGTATGAACACCGACGCCGAGCTCGCCGCGCTGCACGATCAGACCGTCACGCTTCCCGGCCTCGGCCACAACGCGCACGTCGAGGACCCGTCAGCACTCGATCACGTTCACGGCCAGGCCGCCTCGTGACGTCTCCTTGTACTTGACCTTCATGTCGGCGCCGGTCTCGCGCATCGTCTTGATCACCTTGTCGAGCGTGACGACGTGCACGCCGTCGCCGTGCATCGCCATCCGGGCCGCGTTGATCGCCTTCACCGACGCCATCGCGTTGCGCTCGATACAGGGAATCTGAACCAGCCCGCCGACCGGGTCGCAGGTCAGGCCGAGGTTGTGCTCCATCGCGATCTCGGCCGCGTTCTCGACCTGCTCGGGCGTGCCACCCAGTACTTCGCACAACCCGGCCGCGGCCATCGAGCAGGCCGATCCGACCTCGCCCTGACAGCCGACCTCGGCGCCGGAGATGGATGCGTTCTCCTTGTACAGAACGCCGATCGCGGCAGCCGCGAGCAGGAACCGGACCACGCCGTCTTCCGTTGCCCCCGGCACGAATCGGCGGTAGTAATGCAGCACCGCCGGAATGATGCCCGCGGCACCATTCGTCGGCGCGGTGACGATCCGTCCACCCGAGGCGTTCTGCTCGTTGACCGCCAGCGCGAACAGGTTGACCCAGTCCATCACCTTCAGCGGGTCCACCGACCACTTGTCGTTGCTGAGCTTGTGGTGCAGCGCATGAGCCCGGCGCGGCACCTTCAAGCCACCAGGCAGGGTGCCTTCGGTCTCGCAGCCCTCGTCGACGCAGTCCTGCATCACCTGCCAGATGTGCAGCAGGCCTTCACGGATCTCAGCTTCGGTCCGCCAGGCCAGCTCGTTGGCGAGCATCACCTCACTGATCGGCAGCCCGGACTCGCGGCACCGATCGAGCAGCGCGGCGCCGGACAGGAACGGGTATTTGAGCGGCGTCCGGTCCGCGACGATCCGGTCACCGGCCGCGGCGTCCTCGTCGACGACGAAGCCGCCTCCGACCGAGTAATAGGTGCGCTCGCGCAGTACTGCGCCGTCGGCCGAGCGGGCGAGGAAGGTCATCCCGTTCGGGTGGTAGGGCAGCGCTTTGCGCCGGTGCATGATGAGCTGGCTGTTCTCGTCGAAAGCGATCTCGTGCTGGCCGGCAAGTCTCAGCCGGCCGGCCTCACGGATCGCGGCGACCCGGCTGTCGACCGAGCGGGTGTCGACCGTCTCCGGGTCTTCACCCTCCAGGCCGAGCATGACCGCCTTGTTGCTGCCGTGCCCATGGCCGGTGGCCCCGAGCGAGCCGAACAGCTGGGACTCGACAGCCGCCGTCCGGTCGAGCAGGCCGTCCGCGGTCAGACCGAGAGCGAAGGTGCGGGCGGCTCGCATCGGTCCCACCGTGTGGGAACTCGACGGACCGATCCCGATACTGAACAGATCGAAAACACTGATCGCCATGCTGGAGGCCTCCTGGTCGCCATTGACCGATTGGTATGCCTCCCCGCTCTGTCAGGCGGGTGTGCCTTCCAGAGGTGCCTCGCCCGTGCGGTGAAGGTGCCTGAGAGATTCTTGGGGAGAGTTGCTCCTACGGCGCCCGGGTCGAGCCCGGGTCTCTCCCGCACGGGTTCATGCGGCTGCTGATTTTGTTAGTCGCCGCGACCGTACGGCGGACCGGCGGCGCGCGTCAAACAAGGCAGCGCGGGTGTGGTCAGGACAACCGGCCGGTACGCCGGGCCCAGAGCTCGAAGAACCAGGTGAACAGCGGCGGGATGCTGGCGGCCAGCGCGGCCAGGGTCACCGGGATGGTCCAGCGCAACGGCTTACGGACGGCCGCGACCGTGATCACGTAGGCGATGAAGATGCCGCCGTGGATCGGGCCGAAGATCTTCACGCCGATCTCGTTGTCGGACAGTACGTACTTGAACAGCATGCCGATCAGCAGGCCGGTCCACGACAGCGCCTCGGCGATCGCGACGGCCCGGAACACCATCGCGTGCTTCGATCCAGCGGGGGCCTCAACAGCGGTCGTCTCAGTCATCAGGGCACCGACCCTAACAAGTCCCCCAAGCGGCGCGGGGGTTCGGTCAAGGGTCACCCCGGATGTGCAATGGAAGGCGGTTGCCAAGGATCAGGGCATGAACCTCAGAACCCCCACCTGGGGTGTGATCACCGGCCTGGCCTTCGCCGGCGTGGTCGCCCTCCCAGCAAACACCGCGGCAACCGCCGCGCCACCGCCCGACGCCTTGCAGTGGACCGACTGCGAGGTCAAGCCCAACGAGGATCCCAAGCTGGTGGAAGGCTCGAAG
>Ga0190275_10003230_pt1 | contig 11605 bp, 10 predicted proteins | sample Popmic550T_FD_133745 | JGI IMG/M metagenome (GOLD analysis project Ga0190275, IMG submission 133745) | Populus adjacent soil microbial communities from riparian zone of Yellowstone River, Montana, USA - 550 T | ecosystem: Environmental > Terrestrial > Soil > Riparian zone > Trees stand | place... | reverse complement strand
TCGAGGACGTGCGGTCCTTTCTAAGCGATAGTGTCCGCGCCCTGTCCGCCCTGTCCACAACCGATCGCTGACATGTGGGTCTTCCTCGGATTCACCGCCGGCATGTGCCTTCTGATCGTCCTGTGGGCGACCGGCCTCGCCGTCGACGCGGCAGGCGTGTTCGCGCTGGCCATCCTCGGCATCGGTGTCCTGGCCCAGCTGGCCGACAGCCGCGGGACCCCCCGGGACGAGCCGTAGTCCGTCGAGCTGGATGCGCCGGCACGGGGCTCCGTTAGCGGACGTCGGCCTCCGGGTAGGCCTTGGTCAGATGACCTTTGTTGACTAGAGGAGGGGCTTTGAGAAGAAGAACGATGCCTCTGCTGATCGCGAGCCTCGTGCTCGCGGCCACTGCGACCGTCGGCCTGGCCGCATGCGGCGACGATGGCGGCGGCGGCGGCGAGGCTACGCTCAACATGACGATCGGCGACCTCGTGCCGCTGACCGGAGACCTGGCCGACTTCGGCCCGCCCGGCCGCAAGGCCGCGGACCTGGCCCTGAGGCAGATCCGTGACGCGATCCGGGAGGTCGGCGCCGACCATACGGTCCGGGTCGTCCACGAGGACACGCAGACGGACGCCCAGGCCGGCGTGCAGGCCGCCCGCAAGCTTGTCAACGCCGACAACGCGAACTGTCTCGCCGGAGCGTGGGCGTCGTCGGTGTCGATTCCCGTCGCGCGCTCCGTGGCCGCGCGGGAGGAGGTCCTGCAGATCTCGCCTGCTTCGACGAGCGACGAGATCACCGGCCTCGAGGACGACGGGCTGATGAACCGGACCTCGCCGCCGGACCGCTTCCAGGGGCCGACGCTCGCGGCCGCGATGGAGGACGCCCTGGGCGGAGCGCAGGGCAAGACGGTCAACATCGGGGCCCGCAACGACGCGTACGGCACCGGCCTCTCCGACACGTTCACCGCAGCGTGGGAGGAGAAGGGCGGCCAGATCGGCGAGCGCGTGATCTACGACCCCGAGCAGCCGAGCTACAACTCCGAGGCGCGGCAGATCGCGTCCGGCGAGCCGGACGCGTGGGTGATCATCGACTTCCCGGAGACCTACCAGGAGGTCGGCCCCGCGCTGGTCCGGGCCGGCGACTGGGATCCGGAGCGGACGTTCATCACCGACGGCCTCGCGTCCGGGGACCTGCCGGGGAACGCCGGCCGCCAGGCGACCGAGGGCATGCGCGGCACGGCTCCGGGCTCGCCCGACGTCGGCACCGCCTCGGAGGCGTTCGACACGCTGTACACCGACGCACCTGGGCCCGATCGGCAGACGTTCGACGCCCAGAACTTCGATGCCGTGATCCTGTGCTACCTGGCCGCGGTCGCGGCCGGCTCTACCAACGGCCCCGATATGGCCGGCGAGCTGCAGGCCGTCAGCGGCCCGGGTGGCGACAAGTACACCTGGGAGCAGCTCCCGGACGCGATCCGGGCGCTGCAGGACGGCAACGACATCGACTACGAGGGCGCCTCGGGCCCGATCGACCTGAACGAGGACGGCGACCCCGAGTCCGGCGTGTACGACCTCTTCCGGTACCGCGACGGGGAGATCGACACGTTCGACGAGATCGCCGTGGAGCCGGCCGAGTAGCACGTCTGCGCGACTCGAGTCGACTCACTGGACGGCCGGGGCCACGCGCCCCGGCCGTCTCACGTCTGTGAGCCGCCCGGCTCGGCGGGTTGCTTCAGCCGCGCGCCGCCCCCCAGGTAGAGCTGCGCGACCTGTTCGTCGGAGAGCAGCTCGCTGCCCCTGCCCTCGAACCTGTTCGATCCCACGTCGAGCACGTAGCCGCGGTCCGACATCCCGAGCGCGCGGCGGGCGTTCTGCTCGACCATCACGATCGTCACGCCGGCGCGGTTGACGTCGGCGATCTTCTCGAAGATCGCCTCCACGAACGCGGGCGCGAGGCCGGCGGAGGGCTCGTCCAGCAGCAGCACCTGCGGATCGGTCATCAGCGCGCGCGCCATCGCCACCATCTGGCGCTCGCCGCCGCTCATCGTGCCGGCCGTCTGGCGCCGGCGCTCGCCGAGGCGCGGGAACAGCTCGTACATCCGGTCGATCTGGTCGCGCGTTCGCGAGCTGTCGAGCGACCCGACCTCGAGGTTCTCCTCCGCCGTCAGGCTGGGGAAGACGTTGTCGAGCTGGGGGACGTAGTTCATTCCGCGGCGCGTGATCGTATGGGGCTTGGCGCCGGTGATGTCGGCGCCGTCCAGCAGGATCCGCCCCTCACGGGGCTTCAGCAGGCCGAAGATCGCCTTGATCAGGGTGGACTTGCCGGCGCCGTTGGGGCCCACGACCGTCACGATCTCGCCCCGCCGCACGGTGACCGTGACGCCGTTCAGGATGTCGACCTCGCGCACGTAGCCCGCCACGACGTTCTCGGTCGCGAGCACGACCCCGTTGGAGCCTGGGGCCTGCGAGCCGCTCACCGCGAGCGCTCCTCGCCGACGGCGCCGCCACCCAGGTACGCGTCGATCACGCGCCTGTCCCTGCGGACCTCCTCCGGCGGGCCGCTCGCGATCACCTTGCCCTCCGCCATCACGATCACCCGGTCGGAGTGGCCCATCACGACTTCCATGTCGTGCTCGACGAACAGGAACGTCACTCCGCGCTCGCTGCGCAGGGTCTGCATGTGCTCGAGCAGCCGCGCGCCCAGCGTCGGGTTGATGCCCGCCATCGGCTCGTCGAGCAGCAGCATCTTCGGCTCGGCCATCAGCGCCCGCGCGAACTCGAGCAGCTTCCGCTGCCCGCCCGACAGCACTCCGGCGTATTCGTCCCGGAGGCCTGCGAGCTGGAACACCTCGAGCAGCTCCTCGGCGCGGGCGCGCACCTCCTGCTCCCGGCGCAGCGAGGCGCCCGGGCGCAGGACCAGGTTCACGAGATGCTCGCCGGGCTGTTCGGGGGCTGCCAGCATCATGTTGTCGATCACCGGCATCCGCGCCAGCGCCTTGGTGATCTGGAAGGTGCGCACCATCCCCAGCCGGGCGACCACGTGCGGGGGCCGCCGGATGATCTCGCGGCCCTGGAAGCGGATCGAGCCGCGGTCGGCGCGGTAGAAGCCCGTGATGACGTTGAAGAGCGTCGTCTTGCCGGCGCCGTTGGGGCCGATCAACGCGGTTACGGAGCGCTCCTCCACGTCGAAGGTCGCCGCGTCGACCGCCAGGATGCCGCCAAAGCGCTTGACGACGCCTTCGACCTCGAGAATCGGTCCCCCGTCCGCAGCGCCGGGCGACCGTCCCTCGGCAGAGCGCGTCACCGCCGCAGGCGGGGGCGCCAGCTCTTCCTGTGCGGCGCCGTCAGTCACCGAGGACCATCTCCTCCTTCTTCCCGAACACTCCCTGCGGCCGGAAGGCCATCAGCAGGATCAGCACCAAGCCCACGATCATGAACCGCACCGCCGCCTCCCGCTCGGCGCTGATCGGGAGGTCGACGAAGCGCGTTCCCTCCAGGATCGTCCACATGATCACCGCCCCGAACGCGACGCCCCAGTAGTTCGCGAGCCCGCCCAGCACGAGCACCGCGTACCCGATGAACGTGAACAGCGGCTCGAACTCCTCGGGGTTGAGGTAGTTCAGGTTGAGCGCCAGGAAGAACCCGGCCAGCGCGCCCAAGGTGGCCGAGATCGCCAGCGACTGGAGCTTGTAGACGAGCGTGTTCTTGCCCAGTGCGCGGGCCGCGTCCTCGTCCTCGCGGACGGCGCGCAGCACGCGGCCCCATGGCGAGCTCGTGCCGAAGTGCAGCAGAGCGGTCGCGATCAGGGCGGTTGCCCACACGACCAGGAACAGGGGGAACAGCGTCTCGGGGTCGCTCCAGCCGAGCGACTGGAGCCCGCTCTCGATCGAGTCCGACACGTTGTCCCACTCGCCCTCGAACCCGAACAGTCCCTGGTTGCCCCCCGTCAGCTCGCGGGCGTTCTGGGCCGTGATGCGCACGATCTCCGCCGCGGCGATCGTCGCGATCGCGAAGTAGTCGGCCCGCAGCCGCAGGGAGGGCAGGCCGATCAGCAGGCCGAACGCGATCGCGACCAGCACGGCCGCCGGCAGCGCCAGCCAGAACGACCAGTCGTACTTCACGACCAGGATGCCCATCGTGTACGCCCCGATCGCCATGAACCCCGCCTGCCCGAAGTTCACGATGCCGGTGAAGCCCACGTTCAGCTGCAGGCCGAGCGTGAATAGCGTGTACGTGCCGGCCAGGATCCCGACGCTGGTCCAGAAGCCGAAGTCGGTGAACGACTCGAACGTGACGCCCAGGGGCAGCGTCATATCGCCTTTGCCTTGCCGAAGATGCCCTGGGGCCGGACGAACAGCACCAGGATCAGCACCGCGAACCCGACCATGATCTTCCAGCGCGGCTCGATCACGAGCGTCGACCACTCGATCACGAGCCCGAGCACGATACCTCCGGCCAGCGCCCCGAAGGCGTCGCCGATGCCGCCCAGGATCACCGCCGCGAAGATCGGCAGCAGCAGCTCGAAGCCCATCTGCGGCTTCACCGAGGTCACGGCGCCTGCCAGCACGCCCGCCAGGCCGGCGAGCCCGCCCGCGAAGACCCACGTGTAGAGGACGATCCGCGACGTGTCGATGCCGGCGGTCTCGGCGAGGTCGAAGTTGTCCGACAGCGCCCGCATGCGCTTGCCGAGCAGCGTGTACTTCAGCATCAGGCCGATCGAGAGCAGCGTCGCGAAGCCGACCACGATCACGATCAGGTCCGTGCGTCCGATGCGCAGCCCGAGGAACTCGACCGTATCGGTCACGTTCACGTCCAGCCGCCGGATCTCCGTCCCCCAGATGAACTGGATCGTGTTCTGGATCAGGAATGCAAGCCCGATCGCCATCAGCAGGAGCTGGAGCAGCCCCGCGTTGCGCGCGCGCATCTGCCCCCACATGATCCGCTCGAACGCGATCCCGAGCACGGCGGTGGCCGCGATCGCGAACACGATCCCGAGCACCAGCGGCGCTCCCCAGGTGACGGTCACGAGGAACGCCATGTAGGCCCCGAAGGTGAGGAACTCGCCGTGCGCGAAGTTGACCAGCTTCAGGATTCCGTAGACGAGCGTCAGCCCGACCGCTCCGAGCGCGTACACGGAGCCCAGCGAGAGGCCGTTCAGCCCGGTCTGGGCGACCTCGTGCACGCCGTGGGCGATGATCAGGATCAACACCAGCAATCCGATCACGCCCGCGGCCGCCGACTCGGGGTGGAAACGCGCCCACCTCAGCGCAGGCAGCTCACGAAGCCGTTCGCGCAGCGGGAGATTCGCCGCCGACGGGACCGATCTGGCTTCCATGGTGACGGCAGTATCCCCGCTTTCCGGCGGTTAATCCGTTCCCGCGGCGCTAGCCGAAGAACGTGCTCGCGATCTTCAGGTAGTGGAGGTCCACCTGCTTCACGCCCTCCACGTGCGACAGCGGCACGCTGGTCATCTCGTCACCGCGCAGCGCCGCCATGTGGCCGAAGTTCCCGGCGATCACCAGCTCTGCCGCCTTGATCCCGTAGCGGGTGGCAAGCACGCGGTCGGTCGCGGTCGGCGTGCCGCCCCGCTGCACGTGGCCGAGCGTCGTGACACGCGTCTCGAAGCCGGTGTGCTGCTCGATCTCACTCGCCAGCGCCTGCCCGATACCGCCCAGCCGCGGGTATCCGTAGCTGTCGGTCTCGGCCGAGGCTCGGACCTGGCGCTTCTCCCCCGAGGCGAAGGCCAGCTCGGCGCCCTCGGCGACGACCACGATCGAGAAGTCCTTGCCGCGCCGGTGGCGGGCGTTGATCGCGCCGGCGATCTCCTCCACCGTCAGCTCGAGCTCGGGGATCACGATCGCGTCCGCGCCGCCGGCGATACCGCTGAAGACGGCGATCCAGCCCGAGTTGCGTCCCATCACCTCGATCACCATCACCCGGTCGTGTGACTGGGCGGTGGTGTGCAGGCGGTCGATCGCGTCGCTTGCGATCTGCACGGCGGTGTCGAAGCCGAACGTGTAGTCGGTGCAGGGCACGTCGTTGTCGATCGTCTTCGGCACGCCCACCAGCGGCAGGCCATGGTCTTCGTGGAGCCGGCGCGTGATCCCCATCGTGTGCTCGCCGCCGATCGCCACGAGGGCGTCGAAGCCGTCCTGCTCGACCGCCTCGGCCACGCGCCTGACCCCGTCCTCGTGGCGGTACGGGTCGTAGCTCGACGTGGAGAGGATCGTGCCCCCGAGCGGGAGGATCCCCGACACCGCACGTATGTCGAGCGGGACGTAGCTGCGCTCCGCGAGGCCGGCATAGCCTCGCCAGAGGCCGACCGCCTCGTGTCCCTCGGCCATCGCCTTGCGGGTGACGGCGCGGATCACCGCGTTCAGGCCGGGGCAGTCGCCACCGGCGGTCAGGACGCCGATCTTCACGTGCGCAATATAGGTCGGAGGGCGGTTTCAAGGTCGCCACAGCGGGGCAGAACGATCCTCGTACCTGTGAGGGCGTCGGCCAAGAAGACAGTCACGATCGTGATCGCAGCGTTCGCCCTCGTGGCGAGCGTGGCGCTCGCGTCCGCGTCCCCCGCGCCCGCCGCGCCGAGCAAGGTCGCTCCCGTCCTGTTCGTGGGGAACAACTGGGACGGGACGGCCGACGTGATCAAGCAGGGCGGGACGCCCAGCCGGCCGACGTTCGCGCGCGTGGCGCGGCTGAACATCATTCCGGACATCAACGAGCGGATGGTCGAGATCCTCACCGACCCTGAGCGCCTGGGCTACTTCCTCGCCATTCGTGAGCTCGTCGGCGAGGGCCACGATCAGTACGTCGACGACATGTTCAGCTCGAAGGACGGCCGGCTGCTGGTCGTCTCGCGGCCGAGCCTGGCCGACGTGGTCGCACTCGATCTGAACACCGGCGCGATCGTCTGGCGCTTCCGGGTCGACGGCCAGCGCTCCGACCACATGGCGATGTCGCCCGACGGCACGCGCGTGGCCGTCTCGGCGTCGACCGGGAACGTGGTCCACATCCTCGACACGTTCACGGGCCAGGAGGCCGGCAGGTTCGCTTCGGGCGACTCGCCGCACGAGAACAACTACTCTGCCGACGGCAGCCGCATCTTCCACGCCAGCATCGGGCTCGTCTACACGCCGGCCGACCAACCGCAGTTCGACACGACGAAGGGGGATCGCCGCTTCCAGATCGTCGATACGGCCACCAACCAGATCGTGAAGCAGCTCGACATGGGCCAGAAGCTGGCGGAGGCCGGCTATCCGGACATGAGCTCCGCGGTGCGGCCGATGGCGCTCTCGCCCGACGAGCGGTTCGTCTACTTCCAGGTCTCGTTCTTCCACGGCTTCGCCGAGTACGACTTTGCCCAGGACCGGATCACCCGGGTCATGAACCTCCCGAACGAGGTCCCGGAGATGCCGCGGGAGCTGTACCTGCTCGACTCCGCCCACCATGGCATCTCGATGAATCCCGAAGGGACGCGGCTCTGCGTTGCCGGGACGATGTCGGACTACGCCGCGATCGTCCAGCGCGACACGTTTGCGTACAAGCAGATCCACGGCGGCACAAAGCCGTACTGGTCGACCAACAGCGCCGACGGCCGCTACTGCTTTGTCTCATGGAGCGGGGACGACAAGATCTCGGCAATCTCCTACAAGACCGGGGCGGAGATGGCCCAGGTCCCGGTCGGAGACCACCCCCAGCGGATGCGGATCGGCAACGTGACGCGCAGCTGGCTGCAGGCGCGGCAGTAGGCAGGGTCCGTCGAGGCGTCGGACGGCGCTCGTTAGAATCGCGCCGCCCCGGTCGCGATCGCCTTGCTGAGCCTCTCCGTGAAATCCCTGCTGGCCGCCGCATGCGCCATGGCGCTCGTGGCCACGGTTGGCTGCGGGGAGGAGCAGAGCCGCGGCGGCACCGTTCCCGGCGACACGCTCACGATCTTCTCCAGCCTCCCGCTTCAAGGCGCGCGCGCCGACCAGGCGAAGAGCATCGTCAACGCCCAGAAGCTGGCACTGCGCGACTCGGGCGGCAGGGTGGGCGACTACAAGGTGAACTTCGCATCCGCCGACGACTCGACCGCGGGCGGCGACACAGTCGGCTGGGACCCTGACAAGACAGCCGAGAATGCCCGCAAGGCGCTCGAGAACACGCGCACGATCGCCTACATCGGAGAGCTCGACTCTGGCGCGACCGCGATCTCGCTTCCGATCACCAACGAGGCGGGGTTCGTGCAGGTCAGTCCCGGTTCGGCGGCGGTCGGGCTGACTAAGTTCCTGCCCGGAGCAGAAAAGGGGGAGCCGGACAAGTTCTATCCCTCAGCGGCACGTAGCTTCGCGCGCGTCGTCCCCGCCGATGACGTGCAGGCCTCGGCCGCGGCGGGGTGGACCCGCAGCCTAGGCGCCCGCCGCGTGTTCCTGCTCGGCGACAAGAGCCTCGAGGGTGATGGCCTCGTGGAGCTTTACCGGGCGGTCGCGCCGGAGGTCCGGCTGCGCATCGTGGGCGCCGACCGCATGGACCCGCGCGCCGACGACTACGTCGACCTGGCGGCCGAGATCGCCAGGGCGCGCCCGGACGCGATCTACTTCGGCGGCGCAGAGACCAGCAACGCGCTGCGCCTCTGGCGTGACCTGGACGACGCCCTGCCCGATGTCCTTCTGATGGGGTCACAGAACCTGCTCGTGCCGTCGTTCTACGAACGGCTCGGGAGTATCGAGCGGCGCACCTACATCACGTCGGTCGCGCAGGACACGAGGCAGCTGCCGCCTGCCGGACGTCGCTTCGTGCGCGACTACACAAGCGAGTTTGGCGAGCGCCCGGATCCGCTCGCGGCCTATGGGTACGCGGCCATGTCGCTGGTGCTCGACGCGCTCGACCGCGCCGGCGACCGGGCGGCCGAGCGCGAGCGCGTGGTCGACGAGCTGCTCGGGACGACGAACTTCAACAGCGTCGTGGGCCGCTTCTCGATCGACGACAACGGCGACACGTCCTTGGAGAAGGTCGCCGGGTACCGCGTGCGAGGCGGGCGGCTGGTTTTCGCGGTTCCGCTGCGCGGGCGAAGCGACGGGTGATGGTTAGCCCACGCAGGAAACTCGCACTGGGAAGACGATCCCGGTTCCCAAGCGCCAGACCTTCATCCGGAACCTGAATCGGGCAATCACGGGTGACCTGAGAAGGTCGAGCCGAAGCCGAAGCGAAAAGACCGTCTAGCCGTTAAGCCCTGTCGGTGCGCCTCAGCAAGAAGTCTCGGAACTTCGGCGCCGTGTATTCGTACTGTCCCTTCCGTATGCGGTAAAGGACGCCGCTCTCAACGAGCCGGCCAAGCAGAACGTTGACGTTCCCAGGGCTCTTGCTGATTGCTTCATTCAGATCGGCAACGACAAGCGGCGGATAATCGCAGTCGGCTGTCGCAAGCAAGACGTCCTGTTCGGCTGGAGTAAGGGTTTGGACGCGCGGGTCGTAGAAGTCAAGGTCAAGCCTTTGGTAGATGTAGGGCCGTGCCGCGTCGAGCAACGGGTTGCTCAGCTGAATGATCCCAGCGTCAACCGCTGCATCCCAAAGCTCGGCCCCCCAAAGCTGGATGAAGTACGGGTAGCCCTCAACCTCTTCAATGATCGTCTGCACGAGGTCCTCATCAATCTGCACGGGGGAGTCCGTTTCATGTGGGGGTTGGACCAAAGCTTCGCGAGCTTCGTCTGGTTGCAGTGACCCGATCTCTTCCCCGCGAAACATCCGCTCCGTATACGACCGTGCTCGCAGCAAGTTGCCTGTGAGCGTTGGCAGTCCGCACAGCACTAGACCTAGCGGCAATTCGGCCTTCTGAAGCGCCACCACGGAGGAAATCAGCAGAGACAGCGGGTGCTCGCCAGCCCGGCGAGTGTGTTCGTCGCGAACAACCTGTGCCTCATCGAGAAGGAGCACAAACCCGCTGTAGCCCTTCTGCACGGCCATCTCCACGGCCTCGAAAAGTGCCCGCCCCAGATCCTCACGACCAGCATCGGAAAAGGGCTGGTACGTAAGGGTGAAGTCTCCCCAGGAAATCCCAAGGGTGCCAGCCTTCCTCGCCGCACTTCCGACAGCCTTTCGGACTCGTTCCATCGCCGATAATTTCGTCCGGGCCGCTGTCAGGGTTTGGATCAGAGATTCCACCAACCCGTCGTCTGTGTTGTGGCTTGGCTGTAGTTCAAGGGAGGCACTGGCCCAGCCGTCCTGGTCGCCGACTTTTTCGAACTCTCCGAGGAGAACGGTTTTTCCCACGCCTCGCAGTCCCGTGAGCCGCATGTTTGCTGGCTGTTCCGGTGCGGCACGGAGCACGGAACGGAATCGGCGGAGCGGCATGTCCCGTCCCGCTAAGTAGAGCGGTCGAGTGCCCACGCCCGGGCGGTACGGATTCTTACCCAAAGTTTGAGTCATAAAGGACTCCTTGTTAGGTTCGGCGATTCTAACAAACCTAACAGGATGTTCTTTAGGACTGCTACACCGGGGAAACTTGGCTTGGCCGCTACGCGCCGGCCGAGGCGCGCACGCCCGCGGGCGCGGTCGTCTCGAGCACAGAGCCCGAGCGCGAGACACCGGCGCGGCGGGCCTCGTCCGCGACCGCCTGCGCGACCGCTTCCGCTACGCGGCGGTCGAACACGCTCGGGATGATGTAGTCCTCGGACAGCTCCGAGGGGGAGATGACGTCGGCGATCCCGTATGCGGCCGCCAGCTTCATCTCCTCGGTGATCGCCACGGCCCGCGCATCCAGGGCACCGCGGAACAATCCGGGGAAGCACAGCACATTGTTGATCTGGTTCGGGTAGTCCGACCGCCCGGTGGCCACGATCCGCGCGTACTCGGCAGCCTCCTCGGGCATCACCTCCGGCTCCGGGTTGGCCATCGCGAACACCATCGCGTCGTCGTTCATGCGCTCCAGCTCGCCCGCCTCGATCACGCCGGGACCGGAGAGCCCGATGAACAGATCCGCGCCGTCGACAACCTCGCCGGGGCCGCCGCGGCGGCGCTCGGAGTTCGTCTGCTCGGCATACCACCGCTTCAGCGGATGCATCTCCTCCCAGTCGTCACGCCCGACGTAGATAGCGCCGTGCGTGTCGCATCCGATGATCTCGCGCACGCCCACCTGGAGCAGCATGCGCGTGACCGCGATCCCGGCTGCGCCGAGGCCGACCATCGCCACGTGCAGGTCCTCGAGCCGCTTGCCGGTGATCTTCAGCCCGTTGAAGAGCGCCGCCATCACGACCACGGCCGTCCCGTGCTGGTCGTCGTGGAACACCGGGATGTCGAGCGCCTCCTTGAGGCGATCCTCGATCTCGAAGCAGCGAGGCGACGAGATGTCCTCGAGGTTGATGCCGCCGAAGCCGGGAGCGATCGCCTTCACGGTCGCGACGATCTCGTCCGTGTCCTTCGTGTCGAGGCAGATCGGGAACGCGTCGACGCCGCCGAACTCCTTCAGCAGCATCGCCTTGCCCTCCATCACCGGCATCGCGGCACGGGGGCCGATGTCGCCCAGGCCGAGCACGGCGGAGCCGTCGGAGACGACGGCCACGTAGTTTCGCTTCAGCGTGTAGCGGAACGCCAGCTCGGGGTCCTCGTGGATGGCCCGGCAGACGCGCGCGACGCCCGGCGTGTAG
>Ga0190275_10003229_pt1 | contig 11606 bp, 11 predicted proteins | sample Popmic550T_FD_133745 | JGI IMG/M metagenome (GOLD analysis project Ga0190275, IMG submission 133745) | Populus adjacent soil microbial communities from riparian zone of Yellowstone River, Montana, USA - 550 T | ecosystem: Environmental > Terrestrial > Soil > Riparian zone > Trees stand | place... | reverse complement strand
CGTGGAGCTCGCGCTGAAAGTGGACGCCAACGGGAACATGAAGGAATTGAAAATCATTTCGGAAACGCCGCCGCTGGCTGGATTCCGCCGGGCCGCCGCGGAGGATTTTCGCGTGGCGTCGTTCATTCCCGCTTTTCGTGATGGCAAACCGGTCGAGTGCAGCGTGACATTGCCGGTTTATTACGAACCGATGCCCCCGCAGGCTCCTTAACTTCTCGTGGAGGGAACAGGAAGGCTCCGCGCCTCTTTTTTCCAGCGCGATCCGCTCGTTTGCGCGCGGGAGCTCGTTGGCACCCACCTCATCTGGGGAAAATGCTCCGGGATCATTGTGGAGACGGAAGCTTATCTCACCCTGAACGACGAGGCTTGCCACACCTTTACCCGGCCGAGCACGCGGGCCTTCGTCGAGCGCAACGTCGCCGGCGCCGTTTACATCTATATGAATTACGGCGTGCACTGGATGCTCAATCTCCTCGTCAAAGGCGGCGAGCGGAGCGGGCTGGTTTTGATTCGCGCCCTCGAGCCGCGGCGCGGCCTCGCCCTGATGAAAGCACGTCGCGGCGTGGATGATCTTCGCCGGCTTTGCTCCGGGCCCGGCAAACTTGCTCAGGCGCTCGACATCACCAAGCGGCATCACGAAATGAACATCTGCGCCAACCCGCGCCACTGCCTTCTGCCGGCTGAGAATGCGCAAACTCCCGTCGTCGCTGACCCGCGTATCGGCATCAGCCGTTCCAAGGAATTTCCGTGGCGCTTTACCCTCGCCGAAAGCCCTTTCGTGAGCGTGCCCGTCCGCTCGTTGGCCCCCGGAAAGCGCGTTGTAGCTGCCGCCGTCACCGGCGGCAGACGGGATTGACCCCGCCGCCGTCTGCCCTGACTTTGCCCACTATGAAACCCGGCAAACAGCGCGTCCTGCTCGGCATGAGCGGCGGCGTCGATTCCAGCGTGGCCGGTTACCTTCTGCGCGAGCAAGGCTACGATGTCGTCGGCGTGACCATGAAAGTCTGGCCGCAGGATTGCATCTCTCGCGCGGAGGACAAATGCTGCGGGCCGCAGGCTGTGGCGGACGCGCGCAGCGTGGCCCATTCGCTGGGCATTCCGCATTACGTCGTCGATGAAGCGGACCAGTTCGAGCGGCTCGTCATCGATTATTTCTCCAGCGAATACCAGGCCGGCCGCACGCCGAATCCCTGCGTGATGTGCAACGAAAAGCTCAAGTTCGGAAATCTCTGGAAGAAGGCGGAAGCGCTCGGCTGCGATTACATCGCCACGGGGCATTACGCGATCATCGAGCATCATTCCGATCGCGCCGTTTTGCGAAAGGGGATCGATCCGCGGAAGGACCAATCCTACTTCATGTTTAGTCTGCGCCAGCCGCAACTCCAGCGCGCCCTCACTCCGCTCGGCGGCATGTCGAAGCCGGCCATCCGCGAGATCGCGCGTTCGCTGGGCCTGAAGGTTGCCGACAAAGCCGACAGCCAGGAGATCTGCTTTGTGCCGGGTAACGATTACAAAGCCTTTCTCCGGTCGCATCTTGGCGAGGAAGAATTCCATGCCGGCGGCATCTACGATCTCGAGGGAAATTTTCTCGGCGAACATGAAGGGATCGAGCTTTTCACCATCGGCCAGCGCAAAGGCTTGCCGGGCGGTTCCCCGCAGCCGCGTTATGTGATCGATCTCGATCCCGCCACGAATCGCGTCATTGTCGGCTCCGCCGAAGATCTGGTCTCCGACGATTTTGAGATCGACCAAGTCAATTGGATGGAACGGCGCGATTCCGCCGAGCCTTTTGAAGTCACCGTGAAGATTCGCTACAGTCATCCGGGCACTCGCGCGACGGTCACGCCACTCGAGAACGGACGCGCGCGCATTCAATTGCACGAGCCGCAAAAAGCGGTCACGCCCGGACAGGCGGCCGTTATTTACGATGGCGATGTCGTTCTCGGCGGCGGCTGGATCTGCCGCGCGGCTGCCCTCCAGCTTGCGTAGTGGCGATTGATCTGATCTGGGGAGCGGTCGCCGCGGCGACCTGGTTGCGGCGCCTTCGCCGCAACGAACTTTGCTTCCTGTCTCGGGGGAAAGTCCGCGATGACGAGGGCGTCATCGCCAGCACGCGAGGCGCGTGCGCTCCCCGGAACAGCTGATACACTCCCTTAATAATGGCCGAAGAAGTCTTCCTCGCCTTCAGCACGTTCCCCGACATCGACACCGCGCGCCGCATCGCCCGGCAGTTGGTCACAGAAAACTTTGCGGCCTGCGCAAATATCATTCCCGCCATCGAATCGATCTACCGCTGGCAGGGAAAGATCGAGCAGGGAAACGAGACGCTTGTTCTTTTCAAGACGACCGCGGCGCGCTCCACCGCGTTCCAGGAAAAACTGAAATCGCTCCATCCCTACGACGTGCCGGAAATCATCTGCCTCCGAGTCGCCGAAGGATCGCCCGAATATTTGCGTTGGGTCATCGATTCATCCGCGTCCGAAAACTTGACGGCTTAAAGCCGTCAAGTTTATGACCGCCTGTTACCGGTGACATAAATGGCCACTCCGACGGCGTTCGCGGCGATCGTAACGGCGGCAATTTTCGCCCCGAAGATCAGCGGATTCGGCACATCGATGATCGGATAGACCGTGAAAAAGATCGCCACCAAACACACGGCCGCGCCCGAGATCGCGGCTACCCGAAGCCAGATTGGGGCGGCGGAACGAACCGCTTTCGCGCCCACCAGGGGAATGGCGAACAGCATCAGATAAACAATTCCGTAGAAGACGACGGCGGCGTTATCCACGAGCTGAAACGCTTCCTGAATGCCGGCGCCGATCTGGCTCGTAATCGAAATCACCAAAGTCAGTGCGCCGACGAAAACGATCGAATTGACCGGGGTCCTATGTCGCGGATGCAGGCGCGAAAACCATGCCGGCAGGAGCCCATCCCAGCCGGCCACCATGGGCAGGCGCGAGCTGCCCGTGACATGAACGCTTGTCGCGGAAATCGATCGAATCATCATCAGGAGAATTCCCATCGAAGCGATCGCTCCGGCGATCGGGAAGGAATGCAGGCCGAGCCGCAAAGCTTGCGGGACTGGACCGATGAGATCGATGGGCTCATCGCCGATAAAGGCCAGGACCGAACTGGTGCCGAGGATAAACATCAACGCGATGATCGGCGAAGCAATAAGGACCGAGCGCCCAATATCGCGCGCCGGGGAGCGCGTTTCTCCGGCGAGAATGGCCACATATTCAAATCCGCTCAGCGCTCCAAGCGCGAGTTTGCTGAAAATATTGAAGCAGTAAAAGAGCGACACGGTGGGCGCGACCATTTCCAACGGCTGATAACTTTTCAACTCACCACGGGCCAGGGCGAGCAGCGGCAAAAAAATCAGCGCGCCGTAGACTGCGAGCATGGCGAACGCGCCGACATTATGGACCCATTTGCCTAACGACAATCCTCGCACCGCTGTCCAGCCCAGGCCCGTGACCAGCGCGCAACTGATCAGCGACACACACCATTTGTTGTCCGGCATCCAGGCGGCACTTGGGCCGATGGCGTAAGCGAGATTGGTGGTGGTAAACATCCCGCCCAGCGCGATCACCGTGATGGAAAGAAGCCAGAGGTTCCAGGCCACGATGAACCCGGCGAATTTGTTAAAGCCGAGTTTCGCCCATTGATAAATGCCGCCTTCGAGCGGCATCCGCCGATTCAAATAAATCACGACTGCCGCCTGCGGAATGTAGAAAAGCAAAATGGCGAGCAGCCAAAAGAAAAGGTGTGCCTTTCCCAGTTTCGCAGCCGTGCCAACCCAGGTCGATCCGACGACAAAAAGAATCTGAGTCAGAACGAGATCGAACAGCCCCAGCGGCTTCTTCAGCGCCCCGCTGCGGCTTTCCACATCCCGTTCTTCCCGATTCGGTTCCGTCGCCACAGCACCTCGATTGTTAAAAGGCGGTCACGTAAATGGCAATCCCTCACCTCATCTCGCTCCCATTCCCACGCCCATCCCCTCACTGGCGCTCCGCGTCCGTCTCTCCCACAGGGAGAGAAAGGGAAGCAGTGTCGTGAAAGGGAAGAAAGGGCGACAGCGGGCGAGTTCGGGCAGCTGTCTGGGGAGCGCACGCGCCTCGCGTGCTGGTTTCGGCGCCCTCGCCGAAACGATCTGGCAGCGCGGGCTCTTCAGGTGAGCGGGAAGATAAAGTTCGCAATGGCGAGGCGCCATTGCCAGCACGCGAGGCGCGTGCGCTCCCCAGCCTAACAAGTCACGCTTATTTATCAGTCACGACACCAGTTCCTCCTCCCTGAGGGAGAAGGTTGGAGGAGGGTGCAGTCTCAGCGCGTTGCCATTCCCGGACGTTCCTTGCCTGTCATTTTCAAATCTGCGATGGTCCGTCTCGCCTGCAGTGTTTCCTCCTCAGTAAATTGTGCGATCATACGCCTAAGGCGTCTTCAAAGACTGCCTTAAAGCGCCAGTATCTCGTTAGATGTTTGCCATACCTTAGTTCTCTCGCGATTATGCATTTTGAGCCTTCGGGCACCCTGAACTTTATCGGACTCATCTTCGACATTATCGGCGTTATAATCCTCTTTCTATACGGTCCGCCTGTGATTCGCATCACGCCGGAAGGCCACTCGATCCTTCCGTACAACGCGATGGACGACTCAATAACCCGGGAGAACCAAGCGAAATATCGCAAACACAGCCACCGGTCCAAGCTTGGGATGGTATGTATCTTATTGGGATTTATCTTGCAGCTCTTTGCCACTATTTCCCGGTAACATCATTTAACCAATCGATAAATTTGGCGGCGGGAAGGCCTGACAGTAACTTCTGAAATGACTAAACGCTTTTACTGCGGATGGCGCCCTCTCTGGTCCGCCGCAGCTAATTCGCGAAGCGCTGCGGACTCGCGGCACCCGTCGCCATGCGTAGCACATATACCCCGCACGATATCGCCGGAGTGAAATGCTCTTATACGCAGCGCTTCTCGTTGCCGTCGTTTCCTTGGTTCTGCATGCAGTCCTCCGGGATGTACCAACCAGCTAACCAACTGATACAGCGGGTCGCGGGAAGCGCCCCATAACGAGCTAATGTAATCCGCAAACGGGTTTGAGAAGGATTTGGAGAGGTTTTGCGAAACTTTCGGTGTCTTGCGAGGGAAGCGTGCGCCAGGACCGAAGGAAACCGTTCTCAAACCTTTCGGAAAAGGGCTTAAAATGCCCCTTTCATCTCAAACCTCGCCTTTGAGTGTGCGCCCCTTGTAAGTCGCACCCGTTCAGCATATTTTGAGCTGAATCGGGTTCATTCGATGTTTCTCAAATCTGATCGCGGTTTTCGCTAACCATCAGCCGAGGCTCTCAGCGAGGCTCGGACTGCGACGTTTTCGGCGGCGGAACGGTGCGGAATTCGCGGTGGCGGACTTTCCCCCCGGCATGGGCGATGTAAAAGCCGCAGCCTAACGAGACAATGGACAGCAGCATTGTCGCAAACACTAAAGGTCGCGCCGTTTTCGGCCACTTCTTCGGAGCGAAAATCGCGGCGGCGGCGCTGAGGGCGAGCGCGTAATAAAAATAAATCAGCGTTTCGGCGCGGTGTTCATGCGCTTTCAGCCAGGCTCGTCCATCATCATCGACCGCGACCATCACGCGGTCTTCGGCCTGTTCGCCATGATACGCGACCGGCCAGGCGGAAAGCGTGCAGGCGAAAATCAAAACGAGCGCGGTCAGTTGGCCGCCGCGGCTGCGCAGATAAGTGGCCGCGATCAATCCCAGCAAAGCGACCAGGAGACCGTAGATCGGCAGCGGATTCAGCAGCACGTGCAGATACTCCGGTTGTCGGAGATCGCGGAGCATGGTTTCGAGCATGGCGAAGGAGGGCGCTATTGAGCCGCAAACTTAAGATCGGGCACCCGCGGATATCTTTTCCAATCGGGCGCGCAGAAATGCCACCACTCGGTCCGCAATCCGTAAAAGCCGCCGTGTGCCATGGCCTTTTGGAGCAGCTTCAGGTTCGCGCGCACCGTTGGGTTGTTGCCCTTGTATTCGATCAGCGCGCCGGGCGTGAAGCTGTCGAAATCGGTCGGCATGGGAACTTCGCGGCCGGCCGAATCTACCAGCGTGGCGTCGACGGCGGTGCCGCGAACATGCATTGAGCCGACGCCTTCCTTCGGGTTGGCCACATACGAACGGTTCTTCATCATCTGCCAGAGCTTTTCCTGGGTCGCGCGCGGCCGGTAGGCGTCCCAGATTTTCAAGCCATACCCTTTTTCCTTCAGATATTTTTGGGCGACTACGAGCCGTTCCGCGACACTCGCGCGGACCATCGCCGGCGTGCCGGGCGGATAAAGCGGACGGCGCGTTACGTTGTTCGGACCCGCGTAGCGCAGCTCGACGAGGATGCTGGAGTCGACACTGGTAATGTCCACAAAATCGCTGCCGCTGGCCGGGGTCTTGTCGCGCCCGATGGCCGGCCACGCTCCGATGAGGAGCGCGAATCCCAGGAGTGCGCATTTAAATAATCGCGGCGACATCACGGATTGGGGACGTAAGCAGTCAACGTCAATTTTCCGCGACGGTGGGCGCAGGGCCTACCTTGGCCAGGCGCTGCAACATCAGCCGGGCGCTGTTTTCCGGAACATCGAAGCGCAATTCCACGTTGGCGCCGTCTGCTTCAACCGCCGGCGGCTGCGCGTAAAGAAGAAGATCGGAGTCCTGGAGCTTGAGTAACCGCTGCGGCTCGTTCCGGATCCGAGCCGCCAGGTCGCCCGCGGCCTGCGCGGAACTTGTCGTAAGAATCAGCCGGGCTTTCACGGGCGCTTGGAAGGAGAGGGAAAGCCCCAGCAGACTCGACGCATCGAGGAGTTCCTTGTCGAAAATAGGCGAAAACATCCGGGAGAGCGCCGCCGGTTCGCGCGAGACGAGACGGACGGCGTTCCACTCTTTCAACGACTGGAAACGATCGAAGAGCGGGCCCGTGATTTTCAGGTCGGGAGAGATGCCCAGTCGCACGCGGGCCAGCTCCGCCACTTCCCTGTCGCCGCCGATCGCCAGCGTCCGCGGTCCCACCCGGGCGAGCGCATACTCCGGACGCGACCACATCGGCAGCCCGCTGATCGTCCGCCGCTCAAAGGCTTTGTCGCGCTCGATGGAATTGATGACGCGGGAAACATCGGTGCGCGCTTCCACCAAAACGTATTCGTGGGTTGGCTCGCCACCGGCGGAAGCGAGCGCTCGCGTCACCCGGATCGCATCGCGCTGCAAATTCAGCACCGGGGTCCGCGCCGCGCTGCCGATCAATCCCGCCAGGACGGTCTGCCATTCGGCCGGCTGATCTTTTCGCCACCGTTTTGGCAGTTCGTCGCGCTCAAGCTGCTCGAGATTGGCCGACAGAATTGCCTCCGTTTCGTTCGGCAGCCACTCGCGTTTCGGCGGCGATTGGAAAATGAGCGGGACAATGATGGCCAGCAAGACGAGCACGGAAACGATTGCAAAATAAAATTTCCGCAGCTCCTGTTTGTCGATCTCGCTGGAAAGGACGGCGAGCTCCGCGGTGTGCTGTGAGTGGCGTTCCACGGCGGCGCGGTGTTTCTGCACTTCCGCCAGCAAATGCGGCGCATTCGGCGGGGCGATCCCCTGGGTGGCGAGATGGCGGCCGATGTTCAGATAGGCCGGGTTTTTCTTTTCCTCGACGGTTTGATGATGGCCCCGGGCGCCCTTGAGCGCCTCCTGCTGCGCGCGGCTGTTCTCATTCAGAACGCGATCGCGCGCTTCGAATTCTTCGCGGATCTTGGCGATGTTTTTTTCCATCGCAGCCAGCGCGGTTTCCTGCTCCGCCAGTTTCTCCCGGGCGGATCGGCAGGCATCCGCGCTGCCCATTCGGGCCCGCGTGACTTCCGCGCGTTCTTCCGGCAAACGCACCCGCCGCGCGCTGATCCCCGCCATTTGCGCGTCGAGATCGTCCGGAGGCGGCATCTGCGCCTGCAATTCGGCGAGCTTCTTCAACAGGTCGCGGTCGGCCGCGTCGTTCTCCTGCAACCGGCGCTCGACTCCGGCCAGCTCACGATCGCAGACATCGGCGTTGGCCTTGGCTTCATTGCGCCGCTGGAGGACCGGCTTTTTTTCCTCCTCGAGCTTGGCCAGCGCTTCGTGTTGCTCCTTGGCGTTCTGTTCCCGCTGCAACTCGATCTTGCGGATGCCCTCCTCGATCTGCGCAATCCGCAAAGCGACCTCCTTCTGTTCCTGCTCCAGCTTTTTGAGCGCGACGATCTCATTGCGCACTTCCGGAAAATTGACCGCCTGCGAGCAGCCTTCCCGGCCAAGGTTGATTTCGCTTTTCTGGAGCACGCGCTTTTCGTGCTTCAACGCCATGCGCGTTTTCTGCCGGCGAATCTTCAGCCCGATCTCGCGGAAGCCTGTTCGAATGAAACTCACGGGGATAACGCTAGCTGAAGTCGGGTTTTGACAAAGACGTTTTCAAGGAGCCCAGGATTAAGGTATTATCGCGCTGTGACTGTGCAGGCTATAGAGGTTTTTCTGGATGCCCGGCCATTTCGCTCTTTTCAACTCGTGACGGCTTCGGGCGAAACCTACACTGTCCCGCATCCGGACTTCTTGACGTTCTCTCCGAGTCGGCGCACCTGCAATGTATATGCGGCGGACGGGGAATACTTCAGCACACTGGACGTTTTAACGATCACTGACATCCAACCAAACGGCCGAAGCCGCGCCAAGCCTCGCCGGCGTCGTTCGCGGTAGTTTTTTCAAGGAGCGGCGGTTTGCAACCGCCGACCCAATAAAACGGCGATTTCAAATCGCCGCTCCTTGAGGCGAATGCCCCAAACGACATCATTCTTCCTCCGCGCTCAATTTCGCCAGCACGCTCAGGTCTTCCAGCGTGGTCGTATCGCCGGTCACCGTTTTCCCACTGGCAACTTCCTTCAGCAATCGCCGCATGATTTTTCCGCTCCGCGTTTTCGGCAGCGCCTCGGCGAACCGGATCTCGTCCGGCTTCGCGATCGCGCCAATGTGAATGCCGACGTGCTCGCGCAGTTCGGCCTTGAGCGAATTACTCACCGCCACTCCACCTTTCACGGTAACGAACGCGACGACGCTCTGGCCCTTCATCTCGTCGGGCCGGCCGACCACTGCAGCCTCGGCCACATTCGCGTGGCTGACCAGCGCGCTCTCGATCTCCGAGGTCCCGAGTCGATGGCCGGAGACATTCAAAACGTCGTCGATCCGCCCGACGATCCAGAAATATCCATCCTTGTCCCGTCGCGCGCCGTCACCGGTGAGATAACGTCCTTTAAACTCGCTCCAGTATTGTTTTTTGTACCGCGCCTTGTCGCCGTAGATCGTCCGCAGCATCGAAGGCCATGGCTTCCGAATGATCAGTTTTCCGCCGACGTTCGGGTCCACCTCATTTCCTTTTTCGTTTACGATCGCCGCATCCACGCCGAAAAACGGCAGCGTTCCGCTCCCCGGCTTCGTCGGGATCGCACCCGGCAGCGGTGTGATCATAATCGCCCCAGTCTCCGTCTGCCACCAGGTATCGACGATCGGGCACCGCCCGCCGCCCACCTTTTCCCGATACCACATCCACGCCTCGGGATTGATCGGTTCGCCCACCGAGCCGAGCAGGCGCAGCGAGGAAAGATCGTGCTTCTTCAGCCATTGGTCGCCCCAGCGGATGAAGGCGCGGATCGCCGTCGGCGCGGTGTAGAGGATCGTTACTCCATATTCCTCGATGATGCGCCAGAAACGGTCGGGCTCCGGCCAATTCGGTGCGCCCTCATACATCAGCGTCGTCGTGCCGTTCGCCAGCGGGCCATAGACGACGTAGCTGTGCCCGGTCACCCAGCCGACGTCGGCCGTGCACCAGAAAACATCTTCCTCGCGGACATCGAAGACGTATTTCATCGTCGAATAAATCTGGACGAGATAACCGCCCGTCGTGTGAAGAATGCCCTTCGGTTTTCCGGTCGAGCCGCTCGTGTAGAGAATGTAAAGGGGATGCTCGCTATCCAAGGGCACCGGCGGACAATGCGCGTCCACATATTCCAATTCGCGATGCCACCAGACATCGCGGCCTTCCTCGATGTGGATGTCGTTCCCCGCGCGCCGAAACACGATCACGCGTTTCACGGTTGTCGCCCCGCGCAACGCCTCGTCCACGTTCTTCTTTAACGGAACAATCGCGCCGCGCCGGTAACCGCCATCCGCCGTGATAACCGCGGTCGCTCCGCAATCCGCGATCCGGTCCCGGATGCTGTCCGCGCTGAATCCGCCGAACACCACCGAATGCACCGCGCCGATCCGCGTGCAGGCCAGCATGGCGATCGCCGCCTCGGGAATCGTCGGCATATAGATGATGACCCGGTCGCCTTTGCGAATCTTGTTTCGCTTGAGGACATTCGCGAAGCGGCAGACGTCGCGATGGAGCTGTTGGAAGGTGAGGGCCCGCTTGTCTCCCGGTTCGCCTTCCCAGAGGATTGCCACCTTGTTTCGCTTCGCGCCCGTGAGGTGCCGGTCGAGGCAATTCTCCGAGACGTTCAGCCTGCCGCCGATGAACCATTTCGCAAACGGCGCCTTCCATTGGAGGACCGTCTTCCAGCGCTTCTGCCAGACCAATTCGCCTGCCTCGCGCGCCCAGAATTTTTCCGGGCGATTGATCGACTCCCGATACATCCGCCGATACTGTTCGAGGCTCTTGATCCGGGCGTTTTTCGCAAAGGCCCGGGCCGGTTTGAAAACGCGTTTCTCGACGAGGTGTGACTCGATGTTTTCGGCCATGGCAAAGAGAGGCTAGCGATCTCGCCGCCGCGCTCAATGGAAAAGCTGTAGCCGTTCTCAGCGCTGTATCCGCCCCGCTATGTCGGGGCGCCAAGCTCCGCTGGCCCTCGGCTCCATGCGCGGCGACATAGCGCCGCGGCTACAAGCGCGCAACCCGCCGAGGGCCGCGGCTACAGCGCAAGGCCCGGAGGGCCGTAGGATCAAAGCCCGGAGTGAAGCGCCAGCGGAACTCCGGGGTAACTTTTGTAGCCGCTTCGCTATGCGAAGCGAGAGAGCGACGGCGCTTGTTCTCACGCCGCCCACAGGGCGGCGGCTACAGGAGGGGCGCGTCCATATTTGATTTGTCTTCGCGAGGCCCGCGCCCAACAATGGCGCATGAGCGATCACGTTTACAAAAAAATCGAGCTGGTGGGTTCGTCCACGACCAGCATCGAAGAGGCGGTGGTGAATGCGTTAAGCCGCGCCCAGAAAACCATCCGCAACATGCGCTGGTTCGAAGTCGTCGAAACCCGCGGCCATATCGAGGATGGCAAAATCAATCACTGGCAGGTGACCGTAAAGGTCGGCTTTACCCTCGATAAATAAGGCGCGGCGCCTGGCTAATCTTCGTTGCCCTGGACGGCCTGATAAATCTTCGTCGCGCCGTAGGCCAGGATTGCCGGCTTGAACGCGATTAAGGCGAGCCGCAGGAAGCCACTAATAATTCGGCCGATCGGCAGGCGATTGAGAATGAAACCCGCCGCGAGCGCGTAGGCGATCGAGCGCCCTGGGTTTTCGCGCACGTAATCCTCCGTCTGCTCGAGAGCCTGCTCCAATTGATCTTT
>Ga0190275_10003228_pt1 | contig 11606 bp, 7 predicted proteins | sample Popmic550T_FD_133745 | JGI IMG/M metagenome (GOLD analysis project Ga0190275, IMG submission 133745) | Populus adjacent soil microbial communities from riparian zone of Yellowstone River, Montana, USA - 550 T | ecosystem: Environmental > Terrestrial > Soil > Riparian zone > Trees stand | place... | reverse complement strand
TCGAGCGCCGCCGTCTCCGAGGGCCCGTACACCTGCGCCTCCTCTGCCGCGTGGCACCCCTCCTCCACCTGGCCGGACTCGAAGAACGCCCGGGCCAGCTCCACCCGCGTCGCCACCTGCGAGGGCGCCAGCCGCACCGCCTCGCGCAGCGGCTCCACGGCCTCCGCCGGCCGCCCCCACCGCCGCAGCGCCGAGCCCAGCTCCGCCAGCGGCTCGCTCGCCCCGGGCACGAGCAGCGCCCGTGCTCGCGCCTCACGCAACATCAACGGCTCCTCCAGCCGCAGCTCCGCCACCATCCGCTCCACCACCCGCGCATACCGAGGGAAGGCTCCCGGCCAGGTGAAGACGAGCTGGTAGACGAACTCCCCGCGCGGCACGAAGAGCGCCCTCAGGTGCGTCACGCCCGCCGGCCCGTGCAGCTCCGCCCGGACCTGCTGCGCGCGCCCTCCGCTCACCCACCCAGGCTCCGGCCCCCTCACCTTCACGGGCCGCCCCTCCGGAGCGGCTGCCTCGGGCGACAGCGCCGACTCCAGGAAGTGCACCGCCTGCAGCTCCCCATCCCCCGGCTCGCCGGCCTGGATGGCCTCCGCCACGAAGCTGGCCCGCCCCAGCCCCGGCAGCCCGTTGGAGAAGGCCAGCCGGCCGAGCCGATCCGCGCCCTGGCGCCAGCTCCCCGGCATCGCCACCGACACCCCGAACACGTCATCCCGCTCCACGCGCCACGTCGAGCGCCCCAGCACCCCCGCCCCCGCCAGCGCCACCGCCACCGCCACCACGCTCCCCGCGCGCAGCAGTCCGGCGCTCCGCGGCTCGCTCGCCGCCAGCCGCGCCGGCACCTGGTAGAGCCCCACCAGCAGCCCCGCGACGAAGCCGCCCAGGTGCCCCGCGTTGTCCACGCCCACCGAGGTCCACCCCATCCACAGGAACACCAGCACCGTGGGCAGCACGCCCTCTCCCGCCATCCGCCGCGCCATGGGAGACAGCACCGCGCGGTACCGGCGCCCCAGGACGATGAGCGCCCCCACGCAGCCGTACGCCACGCCCGAGGCCCCCACGCTCACCTCCTCGGCCCACAGCAGCGAGCACGTCATCGTCGCCAGCCCCGCCGCCAGCAGCAGCGCCCCGTACTCCAGCCGCCGCCACGTGCGCTCCAGCACCGAGCCCGCCGCCAGCAGCACCAGCAGGTTGAGCCCCAGGTGCACTCCGTCCCGATGCAGGAAGTTCGCCGTCAGCAGCCGCCACGGCTCACCCGCCTCCGTCATCAGCGGCCCCACCTTCGCCCCGAAGCGCACCATCGCATCCACATCGAGCGGCCCGGCTGCGGCCGTCCGCAGGTACACAGCGAGCAGCACCAGCGCCAGGCCCACCGTCACCCAGGGCAGCCGAGCCAGCAGCCCTCGGTCCTCGGGGCCTGATCGCTCGGAGGCGGGAACTGGCGCGGGAGGATTCAATCGGGTAGGTCCTTGTGCCCCCCTCCCCGAGGAGACGTGCAAATCGGCCACCTGTCCGATGGACAACTGTGCCATCTTCCCCTCACTCCCCTGGAAAAGCGCTGTCATTTTGGGGGGATGCATGCCTTGTAACGATTCTGCCCCTTCTGCTATAGCTGTAAGCGGATCTGACCCGTGCTGAAGCTCATCATCGAAGACGACGAGGGGCGCAAGACCGTTGTCCCCTTCGTGCGCGAAGAGATCACGATCGGCCGTCAGGAAGGCAACACCATCCGCCTGACGGAACGAAACGTGTCACGTCGCCACGCACGCCTCATGCGCCAGAACGGGCATGTCGTGGTGGAGGACTTGGGCAGTTCCAATGGGACTCGCATCAACGGCGAGCGCATCAGCGGCCAGTCGCCCGTCAAGGACGGCGATCTGATCCAGATCGGTGACTACGATCTGGCGCTGCAGAGTGAGGCGGGGGCCGCACCGACGGTCCGCCAGCGCACGGTCACCGCCGAGCTGAAGCCGGAGGACATGGACGACTCGGATGTGGACGCGTCGCCGGCGGAGCCTGAGACGGAGACAGAGGCGCCCATCGCAGAGCAGGAGGACGAGGCCGCCGCGGCGCAGAGCAAGGAGCAGCGCCGCCACTCCACCGCCATCATCAAGATGGACCAGGTGGAGGGCAACCGCGCCCGCAAGGTGCAGGATCTGGAGGCCGAGGACGCGCCCCGGCTCGTGGTGGTCAGCTCCGAGCTCAAGGGCCAGGAGTACGCCTGCATCCGCACGGAGATGAAGATCGGCCGGACGGATGACAACGACATCGTCATCGACCACCGCTCCCTGTCGCGCACGCACGCCAAGGTCGTCCGCGAGGAGAACGGCGAGTGGCGCATCATCGACATGCAGTCGGCCAACGGGCTCACCGTCAACGGGGAGACCTACGCGCAGGCCTCGCTGAACAGCGGGGACACCATCGAGTTGGGCCACGTGAAGCTGCGCTTCGTCAGCGCGGGCGAGGCGCCGGGCTCGCTCGGCGCGAGTGGACGCTCGAAGCTGCCCCTGGTGCTGGCGCTCGTGGCGCTGGTGCTGATCGGTGGCGGCGCCGCCTTCTTCCTGCTCAAGCCGGGCCCTGGCACCCCAGGCCCCGTGAACCCGCCCCCGGACGAGGTCGCTCAGCCGGAAGGGACGCAGACCCCGCCGCCCGAGACGAAGCCGCCCGAGACGAAGCCGCCCCCCGAGCAGCCCAACCCGGACGTGGCGGCCGAGGCGGCCAGGAAGCTGGCGGAGCGCATCCAGGAGGCGCAGAAGCACCTCGACGCAGAGGACCTCGACAAGGCGGAGGCCACCCTGCAGCTCGCCCGGAACGCGGACCTCGCCTGGCCACCGGAGGCGCAGCCCCTGGCAACGCAGATCGAGAGCGAGCGCCGGGCGCGCAACGCCATCAATGCGGCCCAGGTCTCGCTCGATCAAAAGAAGTACGACGAGGTGGAGAACCTGCTGAAGGAAGTCAATGACTCCTCGATGTTCGCCGCGCGGCGTGATCAGCTGCTGACGACCCTCGAGGGGGCGCGCAAGGGGCCGACCCCCACGCCCGACCCGGGCAAGACACCGACGCCGACGCCGGCGCCAAACAAGCCGCCGACGGCCAACGTCAACGTCGCGGAGGAGGCCAAGTCTGCTCACGCCGCAGCCACAAAGCTGCTCAGGGCCAAGCAGTACGTCGATGCGCGCACCATGGCCGCCAAGTGCATCGAGTTCACCCCCGACAATGCCGAATGTCAGCTGGTCATGGGGCTTGCCTACGCCAACGAGGACGCGTGGAAAGAAGCCACGCCGTACTACAAGAGGTTCCTGGAGCTGGCCCCGGACCACAAGCTCGCACCCAAGATCCGGGTCAGCCTGGAACAACTGAAACAACGAGAAGACAAATAACCGAGGTTCCGAACCGCAGCGAGGAGAGGCTGTGCAGATTCGCATCCTGGTGGTCGATGACGAGCAGGACAACTGCGACTACCTGAAGCTGGTGCTGACCCGCGAGGGCTACGAGGTCGTCACCACGACGGATCCCACCCAGACGGTGGACATCCTGCGGGGGTCAGACTTCCACCTCGTCATCCTCGACATGATGATGCCGCAGATGTCGGGCACGGAGGTGCTGGAGCACATCCGCAAGTACGACACGGACGTCGCGGTCATTGTCGCAACGGCCTACCCCACGGTGGACACGGCGGTCGCCTCGCTCAAGGCGCAGGCCTCCGACTACGTGAAGAAGCCGATGGAGCCGGACCAGTTCATCAGCGCGGTCCGCAACGCCCTTCAGAAGAAGGGCCTGTCGCAGGATCCGGAAGCGGACCTGCACCGCGCCATCGGCCGGGTCATCCGCGACGCGCGCAAGACGCAGGAGCTCACGCTCAAGCAGCTGGCGCGGCGCACCGGCCTGTCCGTGTCGCTGCTGTCCCAGATCGAGCGCGCCGAGTCCTCGGCCTCCATCTCGTCGCTCTACAAGATCGCCTCCGCGCTCCAGCTGCGCATGGGCGAGCTGTTCGGCGATACCTGAGCCTGACTACCGGCCCTTGAAGGCGGGTGGGCGTTTCTCCAGGAACGCCGCCCTGCCCTCCTTGGCGTCCTCGCTGGAGAAGGCGGCGGCCCGCAGGGCCCGTGCTCTCGCGCGCTCCTCTTCGGTGAGCGCCGGCCGCCCCAGCAGCCCGAACACCTCCTTCATCCCCGCCACTGCGAGCGGCGCGTGCGAGGCCAGCGTCTGGCACAGCGCCAGGGCGCGCGCCTCCGCCTCCTGCGTGGGGGGGCACTCGTCCAGCAGGCCCCAAGCGAGCGCCGTCGGGCCGTCCAGCTTGCGCGCGGTGAGGAAGAGGGCCCGGGCCCGGGCCAGGCCCACCAGCCGGGACGCGCGCGCCATCCCCTCCACCGAGTACACGAGGCCCAGGCGTGCGGGCGGCATGCTGAAGACGGTGTCGGGCGTGCCCACTCGGAAGTCACAGGCGCACGCCAGGTCGAAGCCCGCGCCGAAGGCAGCCCCCTGCACCAGCGCCACGCTGGGCAAGGGGTGGCGCTCCAGGCGAGAGAGGAAGGCCATCAGCGGATCGTCCGGCAGGCGCCCGTCCGGAGCCGGCGGCCCCAGGCTCGTCAGGTCATAGCCGGAGCAGAAGGTGCCGCCCGCCCCCCGCACCAGGAAGGCGCGGATCTGCGGAGGCGGGCTGAGCGCAGCGTCCAGCAGGCCCAGGAGACGGTCATCCAGCGCGTTCTTCCGCGCCGGGTGGGAGAGCGTCAGCACCCGGACGCCCTCCGCGCGATCCTCCACCTCCACCGTGGGCTGCATGGCGGGAGCTCGCGGCTAGCCGAGCACCACGAGGACGTCGCCCTCGTTGACTGGCTGCGCCTCCTTGCAGCGAATCTCCTTCACCGTGCCGCCCTCGGTGGCCTCCACCGGCATCTCCATCTTCATGGACTCGAGGATGACGAGGGTGTCCCCCTCCTTGACCTGCTGGCCGACCTTCACCTCGATCTTCCACACGGTCCCGGTGATGTGCGCCGCCACGTCCGCCATACGGTGTTGCCTCCTCGCGCGCTGGGAGCGCCGAAGTTGGAGAGAGAGGTGTCCGCAGCCTAAGGCTTCGCGTGGTTCTCCAGGAAGCGCGTATCCAGCTCACCTGCGCGGAAGGCCGGATCCCGGAGGATGCGCAGGTGCAGGGGGATGTTCGTCTTGATGCCCTCGATGCGGAACTGCTCCAGCGCCGCGATCGAGCGCTCGATGGCCTCCGTGCGCGTGGCGCCGGAGACGATGAGCTTGGCGATCATGGGATCGTAGTTAGGCGTGACGATGTTGCCCTCGGCGTAGCCCGCGTCCAGGCGTACACCCTCGCCCGTGGGCGGCACGAAGACCTTGAGGGGGCCGGGGGACGGGAAGAACTTCACTGGATCCTCCGCATAGATGCGGAACTCGAGCGCCGCCCCGCGCCGCTTCACGTCCTCTTGGCGCACGGTGAGCGGCTCCCCGGCGGCGATGCGCAGCTGCCAGCCGATGAGATCCAGCCCCGTGGTCAGCTCCGTCACCGGGTGCTCCACCTGGAGCCGGGCGTTCATCTCGATGAAGTAGACGTTGCCGTCCGAGTAGAGGAACTCCACCGTGCCCGCGTTGGCGTAGCCGAAGGCCTTGGCCGCCGTCACCGCCGCGGTGAACAGCTTCTGGGCCAGCTCCGGGTTCTTTCCGTCCGCGAAGAGCGGCGAGCCCGCCTCCTCCACCACCTTCTGGTGGCGCCGCTGGATGGAGCACTCGCGCTCCAGGGCGTGGATCAGGTGGCCGTGGTGATCGCCGAGGATCTGCACCTCGATGTGGCGCGGCGCCGAAAAGTAGCGCTCCAGGTACACACCCTCGCGCCCGAAGGCCGCCTTCGCCCGATCCGTGCACTGGCGGAACACCTTCTCCAGCTCGGCCGGGTCCTTCGCCGCGGCCATGCCGATGCCGCCGCCGCCGCCCGCGGCCTTGCAGAGCACCGGATAGCCGATGCTCTCGGCCGCCGAGACCGCCGTGCCTACATCCGGCACCACGTCCTCGGTGCCCGGCACCACCGGCACGCCCGCAGCGGCCACCAGCTTGCGTGCCTGGCTCTTGTCCTTCATCCGCAGCATGGCCTCGGGCGGGGGGCCCACGAAGGCGATGCCGGCCTCCGTGCAGGCGCGGGCGAACTCCGCGTTCTCCGACACGAAGCCATAGCCCGGGTGGACGGCTTGAGCGCCCGTCTTCTTCGCCGCCTCGAGGATGGCGGGGATGTTCAGGTAGCTGTCCTTGGCGGGCGCGGGACCGAGACGCACCGCCTCGTCCGCCTCCTTGACGAAGGGCAGATCCGCATCCGCATCCGAGTACACGGCGACGGTAGAGATCCCCATGCCTCGGGCCACCTGTCCGATTCGGCGGGAGATCTCACCCCGGTTGGCGATGAGCAGCTTCTTGAACATGGCTGTAACCCCGGCTCGCGAAGGGCGGCCAACCTAATCCCCGCCCCCTGCTCTGACAAGCAGCCAACCGAGCGCTCGCGACAGGCCCGTACAGGGCTGCACAGCCACGTCGCACCGTTGCAGCGCCCCACACCGGTGGCGTACCTTGCTCTGACCTTGAAGCGGATTGAGACAGGTGACGCCGGGACGGTGGTGGATCTCCAGGGCGCTCGGCGCGAGCGGAGGCTGGACCTCTATCGCGCGCGGCTGGCGGACCGCATGGCGGACAACCGCGTGACGCTGGAGACGCTGTACCAGGGTGGCACCCTCTTCTCTCCCGAAGGCACCCGTCAGGGCCGCGCCCTGCTCAAGGCACGCCAGTTGCTGCAGCGCGTCAACACCCTCCTCGAGCTGCTGGCCGGCGAGGGAGTGACGCCGCCGCCTCGCCTCCCCGAGCGCATCGAGGAAGTGTACGAGGAGCTGGACACGCTCCTGGCGCGGAGCGACGCGCTGTCAGGCCGGGATGGGGCGAGCGTGGCCCGCCTCCCCCTCCGCTGAGCGTCCTCCCACGGTTCAGGGCATCTCAGTCTGGCCCTGGCGCCGCAGGAACGTGGGGATGTCGAACTGATCCTCGTCCAGCGGCAGCGCCGGGTCCTTCACCATCGTGGTGCGCGGGGGCGCCGTCACGGCCTTCATCTCGGGCGAGGACAGGGTGCGGGCGCCGACCTTGGCGGGCACCAGGCTGGCCACCTCCTCGCGAGCCGCGGTGAGCACCGAGGGCGCCGGACGGGTGACGAGCGGCACCGGCGTGGCCGGCACCGTCACCGCGCGCTGAGGCTGCCGCGCATCCCGGTGCACGAAGCCCGTGGCGATGATGGTGATGATCACCTCGTCCTTGATCTCCTCGTCGATCAGCGAGCCGAAGATGATCTCCGCCTCGCTGTCGGCGGCGTCATGCACGAGCGTGAGGGCCTCGTTCACCTCCTGCAGCGTCATGTCCCGGCCGCCGGTGATGTTGATCAGCAGGCCGGTGGCGCCGTCGATGGAGATGTCCTCCAGCAGCGGGCTGGAGATGGCCTGCTGCATGGCGTTGAGGGCGCGGTTGGTGCCCGAGGAGCGGCCAGTGCCCATGAGCGCCAGCCCCTTGTCGCTCATGATGGTCTTCACGTCCGCGAAGTCCACGTTGATGTAGCCGTGGTACTGGATCAGATCCGAGATGCCCTGCACCGCGTTGAGCAGCACCTCGTCCGCGCGCTTGAAGGTCTCCAGCAGCGGCATGGGCTCGGTGCTCAGGGTGAGCAGCCGCTGGTTGGGGATGGTGATGAGCGTGTCCACCGAGGCCTTCAGCTCCACCAGGCCCTGCTCGGCCTGCTTGCGGCGCTTGTTGCCCTCGAAGAGGAAGGGCTTGGTCACCACGCCCACCGTGAGGCAGCCCAGGCTCTTGGCGATGTCCGCGATGATGGGCGCGGCGCCCGTGCCAGTGCCACCCCCCATGCCCGCGGTGACGAACACCATGTCCGCGCCCTCGAGCACGGCGGCGATCTGATCCTTGGACTCGAGCGCGGCCTCGCGCCCCATCTCCGGGTTCGCCCCCGCCCCCAGCCCCTTGGTCAGCGTCTGTCCGAGCTGCAGCCGCGTGGGTGACTTGTTGGCCGCCAGGGCCTGCACATCCGTGTTCGCAGCGATGAAGTCGACCCGTTCCAGCTTGGCCAGGATCATCGTGTTGACCGCGTTGCAGCCGGCGCCACCCACGCCGACAACACGGATCTTCGCGGCCTGCTTGTTCTGCTCGAACTGGTCCATGGTGATCCTTTCGGCGGAAGTCGCGCACCTTTGGGCGCGCGTTCCCAAGGTCACCCATCATCAGCAAGTCGCGATCTTTGGCAAGTATTCCGCTACTTGCCTGTAGCAGCTCGGGTCGCGCTCAAGTCCTGACGAGCACTTACGCGATGCACTGAACATCCGCACCGTATGCATTTCCGATCGCGGGTGGATCTTGACTCGCGATCGGGTTTTCCCCTTGCGGGGGAGCTCAGGGCTGCTCGATCTCCACCTCCTTGGGCTTCACCTTGACGATGGTGAACTCGACGCGGCGGTTCTGCTCGCGGCCCTTGCTGGTCTTGTTGGAGGCGACGGGCTTGGCCTCGCCGTAGCCCACGGCCTCGAGCCGGCTGCCGTCGATGCCCTCCATGACGAGGCGATCGCGCACGGCCTCGGCCCGGCTGCGGGAGAGGACCAGGTTGGCCCCATCCTCGCCCCTGTCGTCGGTGTAGCCCTCCACGCGGACCTTCTCGATCTGCGGGTTGGCCTGGAGCACCTGCGTCACCTGCCTCAGCAGCGGGAAGGACTTGGGGAGGATGGTGGCCTTGCTGTTGGAGAAGAAGATCTTGTCGAGGATGACGATCTTCTCGCCCTCGACGAGGACCTTGACCTTGCCCTTGTCCGGGCAGCCATCGTCGTCCTTCACGCCGTTGATGGTCTCCGGCTCCTTCGGGCACTTGTCGGCCGTGTCCACGACGCCATCCCGATCGTTGTCCACGTCCGGGCAGCCGTCCTCGTCCTCGAAGCCATCCTTGTCCTCGGCGGCCTGCGGGCAGCGATCCGAGGGATCCACCAGGCCGTCCCCGTCCGTGTCCGGCGGCGGCGGGAGCTGATCCGGGCAGCCGTCCTCGTCCTCGAAGCCGTTCTTCGACTCCGCCTCGTTGAGGCACTTGTCGCTGGCGTCCAGGATGCCGTCCGCGTCGTTGTCCAGGTCCGCGCAGCCGTCCTCATCCATGAAGCCATCCAGATCCTCGGGGCCTTCCGGGCACACCGGCTTGGGCGGCGGGGGGATGACCTCGACCTTGATCTTGGGCTCGTCGGGCTTGGGCTTGGGCTCCACCTTCGGCTCGGGCCTGGGCTCCGGCCTCGACTCGGCCTGGGACATGGGGGGCACGTAGGCCACACCCGCGAAGAGCCGGAAGCCCGGCGTGCCATAACCGTTGCCGATGCCCGGGCCACCGCCCAGGTGCGCGGCGATCGCATCCGTGACGCGGTACTTCGCCGTGGCCAGCAGCTCGAGCGGCCTCTCCTCGGCGCCCTTCTGTCCGAGGCCCATCGCTCCCATCAGCGTGCCGCCGACGGCGAGCTCGCGCCCGCTGACTTGAAAAGGTACCTCCGTGCCCAGGCCGTAGGTCAGCTCGTTGGAGACGACCAGGTTGCGCAGCTGCTGCTTGGACCGGAGGTTCATGCCCAGGTTGGCCAGCACGCGGATTCCCGTGCTGCTGCTCCACTCGCCGAGCAGCCTCGGACGGACGGAGAACCCACCGCCGAGGAAGCTCGCGTCGCCTCCCGTGGGCAGGTGGATGGGCAGCGCGGCGCCCAGGATCAGCCCGCCCGTGGAGTACAGGCTCGCCTTGGGCACCAGGCGCACGTCCCCCAGGCCCGTCTTCCCCACGCCCTCTGCAAGAATCGGCGCGAAGGTCGGCGAGGACTGGGACGTCTGCGAGGTGATGGGGATGGCCACACCGAGCTCGAACCGGTCGAGGAAGGCGATGGCCCCCATCACGTCCACCGTGAGCTGGTTCTCCACCAGCTTGTAGACGGTGGTGCTCTCGCGAGGATCCAGGAAGATGAGCGGGTCCTTCGCGTAGCTCACCGACAGGCCCAGGTTCCAGCCCAGGTGCCTGTTCACCCTCGCGCTCTGCAGGCCCAGCACGTCGTAAGCGCCCGGGCCTGGCTTGAACTGCTGCACGTCGATCTGCTCGGAGGTCGGGCTGGGGGTGGGCTGCGCACGCGCCGGTGCCGCCAGGAGGACGGCCAGCACGCCCAGCAGCCCCCAGCTCCCGGCCCGCGAGGCCAGAGCCCCCCCCGCCGCCCGGCGACGCCGCAGCAGCGGCAGGCCCAGCAGCAGCAGCAGCGGCGCGAGGCTGGAGGCCCCCGTCGAGGCGCACCCGCTGCCGCCGATGATGAAGTCGTCGGAGTCGTCCAGCGGGTTGCTGCCGCCTTCGGTCTCGACGCCGTCCAGCGCGCCGCCGTCGTCGGTGTCGGGATCGTTCGGATCCGTCTCGTCGGCGTCGAGACGGCCGTTGTGGTTGGCGTCCTCGTCACCGTCGATCAGCTCATCGTTGTCCGAGTCCGCGACGAGCGGGTCGGTCTTCGTGGTGGGATCCGTGTCCGCCACGAACGCGGACAGATCGGTATCGTCTCCCTCGGGCGCAGTCAGGCTACGCTCCAGGCCGTCGCTGAGGCCGTCCTCATCCGTGTCGAACTTGCGAGGATCGGTCTCGCCCAGATCCACGCGGCCATCGCGGCTGACGTCCTCGGTCCCATCCTTGATGCCGTCGTTGTCGGTGTCGTCATCCAGCGGGTTGGTCCCGTTCGCCTCCTCGATGGCGTCGCTCAAGCCGTCTCCATCGGAGTCCTCGCCGCGGATGACCAGGACGGTCACGGGAACCTCGACCGTGCTGGTGCCATCCGACAGCGTGTAGAAGAAGTTGAGGGTCCCCACGAAGCCCGGCGAGGGCGTGAAGCTCACCACCCCACCGGTCAGCGTCACCGTGCCACCGCTGGCTGGCCGGGTCACCGCCGTCACTGTCAGCGTCTCACCCGTGTCCGGCGCGCTGGAGTCATTGGCCAGCACGTTCAGGACCGTGGCTCCCGAGTTGGCGACCACCGTGAACGTGTCCGGTCTGCCCGTCGGCGGATCGTTGACCGGTGTCACCGTGACGGTGACCGTGGCCGTGTCGCTGCCACCGTTGCCGTCACCCACTGTGTAGGTGAACGTCACGGTGCCGTTGAAGTTCGCCGTCGGCGTGAAGCTCACCACTCCAGCGGCGAGCGTCACCGTGCCGCCCGTGGCCGGCGTCGGCTGCGTCACTGCCGTCACCGTGAGCGTCTCACCCACGTCCGGGGCGAACGTGTCGTTGGCCAACACGTCCAGCGTCGTGGCCCCACTGTCCTCGGCCACCGTGAAGCTGTCGTCCACCGCGTCAGGCGGGTTGTTGGCGGGCATGCCCACCCTCACCGTGACGGTGGCCGTGTCGCTGCCTCCGTTGCCGTCGGAGATCGTGTACGTGAACGTCGTGGTCCCCGCGAAGCCCGCCGTGGGCGTGAAGCTCACCACCCCACCGGTGAGCGTCACCGTTCCGTTGGCCGGCTGAGTCACCACCGTCACCGTCAGCGTCTCGCCGGTGTCCGGCGCGAACGTGTCGTTGGCCAGCACGTCCAGCACGT
>Ga0190275_10003227_pt1 | contig 11607 bp, 11 predicted proteins | sample Popmic550T_FD_133745 | JGI IMG/M metagenome (GOLD analysis project Ga0190275, IMG submission 133745) | Populus adjacent soil microbial communities from riparian zone of Yellowstone River, Montana, USA - 550 T | ecosystem: Environmental > Terrestrial > Soil > Riparian zone > Trees stand | place... | reverse complement strand
GATCTGGCGGCGGATCTCCTCGTCGTCGAAGTCACTGAGGGTGTTGCCCTCGGAGATCTTTCCCAGCCTCGTCGTTGCACCTGAGCGGTACAGCAGGGCCTCGGCCAGAGAGGTCTTGCCGGACCCCCCGTGGCCGACGAGGACGATGTTGCGAATGTTCTCCGTGGCGTAGCTCTTCACGCTCTTCCCCCGTTTCACAACCGGCGTTGATCTCGAAGGGTCATGGTAATCGCAGGATGGCGGGGGACAGAGCGAGGGGCCGGCCACTAGGATGCGCCCGTGCTCAACGCAAAAATCCGTGGCATCTGGGACAGGGGCATGAAACCGGTCGGAGGGTTCATCGGCCGAAGCGGCATCACCCCGAACCAGATCACGCTCCTCGGCGTCGTCGTGCAGGCCGTGGTGTCGTATCTGATCGTGATGGACCGTCTGGCCGAGGCCGGCTTCGTGCTCATCGCGGCCGCCCTTCTCGATACCGTCGACGGGGCAGTCGCGAAGGCCCGCGGCCTGACCTCCAAGTTCGGGGCGTTCCTGGACTCGACGATGGACAGGCTCTCGGACGCGCTCGTATTCCTTCCGATCGCGTGGCTCTACCTCGCTGAGCCCGCAGCGGAGCGCGCCGACCAGGAGTGGGTGGCAGCGGTTGCATTCGCAGCCCTCGTTCTGTCGTTCCTCGTCAGTTACGCAAAGGCCCGTGCGGAGGGTCTGGGGTTCGACTGCAATGTAGGCCTGATCGAGCGCGCCGAACGATTGATCATCATGATCGTTGCACTCGTGTTCAACGACCTGCTTCCCGCCGCCCTGGTGGTGCTCGCGCTGGCCTCACTCGTCACCCTCGTTCAGCGCATGGTTCACGTCCACAAGCAGGCCGGTGTTGACCACTAAACGTCCGGAGGACGAGGGCCGGCTCCTTCAGCTCGTCTACTACGCCTACGTCGCGTTCAGTCGGCTCGCGCTCGCGATTCCCGAATCGTGGGCCTACAGGCTTGCGAGCATTGCGGGCTCGCTCGCCGCTCGCCTCAGCAAAAGGCGAGATCAGGTTGCACAGAATCTCGCTCGCATCACCGGGCGGCCGGCGGAGGCCCCTGAGACTCGGGCTCTGGTGGTCGAGTCCTACCGGTCCTACGCGCGCTACTGGCTCGAGACCTTTCGATTGGTGCGAGAGGGCAGAGAGTTCTTCCTCGAACGCTTCCAGGCGACGGGAGCCGAAAACCTCGACGGTGTGCTCGCGCGCGGAAAGGGCGCCGTCGTCGTCGTGGGTCATCTCGGAAACTGGGACGCAGCGGGGGCCTGGGTGGGAGCGCGTGGAAACCTGCTCGTGACCGTGGCCGAGGTTCTGCGTCCTCGCCGCATGTTCGACTTCTTCGTCGCACATCGCTCGAGACTCGGCATGCGCATCCACCCCGCACAGGTGGGTGTCACGCGCACGCTCATCAAGGAGGTGAACGACGGCGCGGTGGTCGCAATCCTGGGCGATCGCGATCTGAAGGGAACGGGTGTCGAGGTGGACTTCTTCGGCGCTCCCGCGACCCTTCCAGGGGGCGCGGCCTCCATCGCGCTCAAGACCGGTGTTCCCGTCCTGGTGGCAGGCGTCTACGGCGAGGTCCTGAGCGACGGCAGAAGGGGATGGAGCGCCGACATCTCGGAGCCAATCGAACTCCCGGATGAAGCGGGGTCGGCAGCGATCGTCGAGCTGACGCAGAGGGTTGGTTCCAAGCTCGAGGAGCTGATCGCCCGGCGGCCGGAGGAGTGGCACGTATTCCAGCCCTTCTGGGTGGAGGACCGAAACCGAGCGAAGAAGACATGAGGATCGCGATCGTCTGCCCCTACGCGTGGGATCGCTTCGGGGGTGTCCAAACCCATGTCCAAGCTCAGGCTGCGACGCTTCGCGCCCGCGGCCACGAGGTCACCGTCATCGCTCCAAGGACATGGTCCAAACCGGGACCCGGGGATCTCGGTAAGACCGAGGATGTCGTCAGAGTCGGTCGCACTGTTTCGATCCCGGCGAACGGCTCGATGGCTCCCATCGCTTTCGGCCCGGTGACCACCGTCCGGGTTCGACGTGCCCTCGCGGACCTGAGCCCCGAGGTCGTCCACCTTCACGAGCCGCTGATTCCAAGCCTCAGCGCCCTGGCTCTGCTCAACTCGAGGGCTCCGTGCGTGGGAACGTTTCATGCGTCCTCCGAATCGAGCGTGGCCTACTGGGTCGCACGCCCCATCCTGAACGGAGTGATGGATCGCCTGCGCGTACGCATCGTGGTCTCGGACGCGGCGCGCGACCTCATAGGCCGCTACTTCCCCGGCGATTACGAGGTCATCCCCAACGGGGTTGAAGTGGCGCGCTACGCGACCGCTGCTCAGCTGGACCTCGGGGCCGGGCGAACCGTGCTGTTTCTCGGCCGCCTCGAGCGTCGCAAGGGTCTCGAGGTCTTGATCCAGGCCCTGACTAGGCTGCGCGATCTGGACGCCAAGCTGATCGTGGTGGGAACGGGGCCCGAGGAACGAGCCTGCCGTGCGCTCGCCGCCAGGCTCGCGGTCGATGTGCAGTTCATCGGTGGTGTTCACGACGATCTCAAGGCAGGGATGTTTCGCTCGGTGGACCTGTACTGCGCCCCGGCCTTAGGAGGGGAGTCGTTCGGGATCGTGCTGATCGAGGCCATGGCCGCGGGAACACCGGTCGTGTGCTCGGATCTGCCCGGCTTCCGGGCCGTCGCCGAGGGCGCAGCAACGCTCGTGCCGCCGGGCGATCCCGGCCGTCTCGCCGACGCGCTGAGAGAGGTGCTGACCGACGAGAGCCGGGTCGGTGCGATGAGCGAATCGGGAAGAACTGTCGCGGACCGCTACCACTGGCCCCGTCTGGCCGAGCGCCTGGAGGACGTCTACGTTCGAGCCGTCGCAGGCTCTGGGCGATGATGAGGAGCATGGAGGGACACCACAAAGGTCAGACGATGCCCGACTGGGGACAGGATCGGGTGAGCGTACCGGGATTCGGGGCGCGGGTTTGGAGGCTTGTCGCGCTCTTCGGTTTCGTCCCGGTGGTGCTCCTCATCCTCTTGCTCGCCGGCGTCCCCCCTCTCGTGGTGGCCGCCTTGATGGCGCTCTACTGGCTCGGGGTCGCATCCTGGCTTCGGGCTCAGGGGGCGAGGGTGCTGCGCGCGGTGCGTGCCCGCGCCGGTCGGCCCGAAGAGCTCGCACGGCTCGAGAACCTGGTTCAAGGACTGGCCGACGACCTGGGCATCCCGTCTCCGGAGCTGCTCGTGACGGAGGAGCCAGGCCCCAACGCGCTCGTGGCCAAGCGGTCGGGGCACATCGTCGTCGTGACCGCGGATCTGGCCAGGGAGTTCAGCCGAACGGAGCTCGAGGCGGTTCTCGCTCACTGTTTCGTGCGAATCGCCACCGACCAGGTCGGAACCGCTCAGGTGGGGCTTGCGCTCGGGCCACTCGGAGCGGGACTCCGCGGCCTGACCGGAGTGGCGGAGGATGTCGCGGCCGCCGGGCTCACGAGATATCCCCCCGCCCTGATCTCAGCGATCGAGAAATGCGACCCACGCAGTGGCAGATTCGCGGCCCTGTGGTTCGTCGCAGATGGACCTTCGCATGTCCCCGCCGACCGGCGAATCGCGGATCTCAGAGACCTCTAACTCCACAAGAGGAATGCCGCCGTTCGGTGTCCGGCCGTGTTAGCTTGCACCGAGCCGAGCGGGCGCCGAGGCGTCCGAGACTCGGTTCGCTGCGCACGAGGCCAAGCCGGGACGCAGCCGAGATGAGACCGACTGCGAACGGGTGGTCGAGTCTGGACATCAATCGACTGGTTTCCAAGGAGGACGCGCGGGTTGTCCACGAGAGTAAAGGCCGCCATCATCGGCCTCGTTGTGGTGCTTGTCGCGGGCGGCGTCTACGTTGCCTTCGCGAACAAGGAGGACCTACCTGTCATCGGCGATGCACTCGCTCCGCCGAAGTGCCCGCTTACGGGTGAGGAGCCTCGCAGGGAGGAGGTCCTCGACCGTCCGGCGGTTGCAGTGAAGATCGAGAACGCCCCGGTTGCATACCCGCTGGCGGGGCTCGAGGACGCCGATGTCGTCTACGAAGAGCTGGTCGAAGGAGGCGTGACCCGCTTCATGGCCATGTACCACTGTGGGGACACGCCCAAGGCCGGTCCGATTCGAAGCGCGCGTCTGATCGACGCGTCGATCATGATGCCAACGACGAGAATTCTCGGCTTCTCGGGAGCCAATGAGTCCGTACTGAACAACCTGGCCGAGAACGACATCGTGCAGGTCGACGAGACCAATGCTGGGGACGCGATGCAGCGGGTGCCGCGGGAGGGGCTTGCGTCCGAGCACACCCTCTTCGGTAACAGCGGGAGGCTGAGGAAGGTTGGCCAGAAAGACTTCAGCGAGCCGCCTCGATCGGAGCTCCGCTTTGGGAGTATCGACGACAACGGCCGCACTCGGCCCGCGGGCAACGTGACCATCAATTTCTCGACCTCGACCACCGTTGCCTACGAGTTCAATGGCGAACGCTACGCTCGCTCGCAGGGGGGAGCCCCCTTCGAGTCCGAGGGGCACGGTCAGGTGGGAGTCGAAAACGTGATCGTCGAAGAACACACGGTCAATCTGAGTGCCATCGTGGACGTCACCGGCACGCCGTCGATCGAGATCGCGGACGAAACCGGTTCCGGCAAGGCGACCCTGTTCAGGGACGGGCGGGCGATTCGGGGCCGGTGGGAGCGCGAGGATGTCCAGGATCCGGTGGTCTTCAAGACCAGGGAGGGCGACGACATGGTGCTGGCTCCGGGAGCGGTTTGGATTCATCTCGTCCCCAACGCCCGCGGCGAGGTGGAGGGTTCATTTGACTTCGGCCGGTAGACGCCGGGGAGTCCTCGGTGCGCTGGTCGCCACCCTCTTGCTCGTGAGCGCTTGCACGGGGGACGAACCCGAGCACGCCGATCCCGAGCCGGAGGCCAACCAGGAAGCCGACGTCCCCCCGATTTGTCCGTTGACGGGCGAGGACCCTCCGAAGGGCGTCAATCCCGCACGGCCGGCGGTCGCGCTCAAGATCGAGAACTCGCCCGACTCGAGACCTCAGACGGGGCTCGATCGGGCCGACATCGTTTACGAGGAGATCGTCGAAGGTGGCGTCACCCGCTTCATGGCCATTTACCACTGCCGCGACGCAGCGGAAGGGGGCCCGGTACGGAGTGCTCGGTTCGACGATCCGAAGATAGCCAGGCCGTTCACGCGCATCCTCGCGTTCTCCGGCGCAAACGACATCGTGATAGAGGAACTCAGAAAGGAAAAGCTGATCGCACTCGACGAGAACAACGCGTCGGGTCCGCTCTTTCGCGTCCCACCGGGAAGCACGGACGTTCACAGCGTTTTCGGAGACACGGTTCAACTGAGGAAGCTGGGAACGAGAAAGGGCAAGGCCAAGGCCGGCCCCCCGGAGAGCTCGTTCTTCGAGTTCGGCGATCTTCCAGATGGCGGCAGGAAGGTGAAGTCGGTAGCTCTGCACTTCAACCCAAGCAACGAGATCACTTGGCAGTGGAAGGGCAACGAGTGGGTGAGATTCGAAGCGGGTGTGCCGTTCAACTCGTCCGACGGCGAGCAGATCGGAACTCCGAACCTTCTCGTTCAGGAGGTCGATGTCAACAACTCGACATCGATCACCGACGTTGCGGGTAACCCGTCGCCCGACATCGATCTGAATGGGAAGGGCCGAGCTTTCCTCTTCCGTGATGGCCGGCTCGTCAGCGGAAAATGGAAGGCTGACAAGGACGGAGTACCGTCCTTCGAGACCAAGAGCGGCGAGCCGTTTGCGTTCGAGGTCGGTACGACGTGGATCGAGCTAGTGCCCTCCAAGAAGGGCAACGTGACAGGCTCGATCGAGTTCTCAAGGAAGTAGACGCGGCGGCCAGATAGTGCTGTTCAACTCTCTGGAGTTCGCCGCATTCGCCTCCATCACTTTGATCCTCTACTGGATGCTCCGGCTCCGCGATCAGAACGTCCTGCTCCTGATCGCCTCTTATCTCTTCTACTCGGCGTGGGACTGGCGCTTCCTCTCGCTTCTCATCTTTCAGTCCCTTGTCGATTACGTGGCGGGACTGGGAATCGGCCGCTCGCAGGACGAACGAGTTAGGAAGCGCTACTTGATTGCTGCGATCACCATCAACCTCATGGTGCTCGCCACCTTCAAGTACTTTGGGTTCTTCGTGGACTCGGCGATGGGACTACTCCGATGGATCGGTCTCGAACCCAATCCGCCACTCCTGGAGATCATCCTTCCGATTGGAATCAGTTTCTACACGTTCCAATCGATCACCTACTCGTTCGATGTCTACAGGCGTCGCTTGCCTCCAACGACCAGCTTTCTCAATTACGCGGTATTCGTCGCCTACTTTCCTCACATGATCGCGGGCCCCATTCAGCGAGCGAACCACCTTCTGCCGCAGATCGAACGGCCAAGAACCCGCCCTACCGGCCAGCAGGTTCGCTCCGGGCTGTTTCTGATCGTGATGGGGCTGTTCAAGAAGGTGGCTATCGCCGACGCGGTAGCTGGAGTAGCGAACGAGGCGTTCCGAATGGGGAGCAGCGCCGGCTCGGCGACGCTGTTGATCGGGGTCGCGGCCTTCTCGTTGCAGATCTACGGAGACTTTGCCGGATACTCGGATTGTGCGCGCGGGGTCTCGCGATTGTTCGGCATCGAGTTGACGCGCAACTTCGAACAACCGTATCTGTCGCGCAATATCACCGAGTTCTGGCGTACGTGGCACATCTCCTTGTCGAGCTGGTTGCACGACTACCTCTACATCCCGCTGGGGGGAAACCAGGGCGGCAAGCTGGTCACCTACAGGAACCTGATGCTGACGATGTTGCTGGGTGGGTTGTGGCATGGGGCCTCGTGGACCTTTGTCATCTGGGGAGGACTACACGGGCTACTGCTGTCGGTTCACCGCGCGTTCGGGGGTCACGCGCAGCGAGGGCGTCCATCAACACCGCGATGGCGAGACGTCCCGTCGATCCTTGCCACCTTTACAGGGGTGTCCCTGCTGTGGGTCTTCTTCCGGTCGGGAACTCTGACGCAGGCCATCGATTATCTCGGCGGGTTGTTCAGCTTTACATCCGGGCCCGTGAACTCGAACCATCTGATCCTGGTTCTCGTCTCGGCCCTAATGGTCTTGATTCTGGATCTCGGACAGCGAATCACTGGAGATCACTCGGTTGTCCTCCGGTGGAGTCCACCGATTCGGGGTGCGGCCATAGGAGTCCTGATACTGAGCGTTCTAATGTGGAGCGGTGGAGATGCGCAGCCATTCATCTACTTCCAATTCTGAGATGAGAAAACATACGCGCTCGGCAATCCTGACGGTTGCAAGTTTACTCTCAGTCTTGGTTGGAGCTGAGGTTGCCGCGCGCGCGTGGCTCCCGGCGGTTCCTCCCGACGCTCATACATGGCCCCGTGCGGAGATCGGCCAGAAGCTCGAGCAGATCGATGCCTACGAGGAGCGCGGGGAGGACATGGACGTCTTATTCGTGGGGAGCTCGCAGATGGCCGCGAGCACCAACGCCCAGTTGTTCACCGAGCAAACGGGGTTGTCCAGTTACAATGCCGCCTTCGCGGGTCCTTCTATGAGAACTGTTGGGCGGTGGACCCTCGACGTCGTCGAACCGAAGCTCTCGCCGGATGTAGTCGTTGTCGGTATCGCCAGCCGAGACTCGAACGACAGGTCGCGCAAGAACAAGAAGGTTCACGAGGCCTTCCTCAGTTCTCCCGGATACAGGCAGGAGACCGCGAGCCTCGCAAGTGAATTCGAGGGATGGCTCGAGGACCTGAGCGTCTTCATGCGCTACCGCCGGCTCATGAGAGAGCCGGCGACGTTTCTCGAGCGGACCGAGGATGAGCTCGGGGAACAGGAGGTCCGCATGGCCATCGGAGAGCGGGGACTCAGGCTCGTGGAGCCTGTCGACTACAGGTTCAGACTCGCCGGCCAACGATCACTCGGAAAGGGGACTCTGGGGAACTTCAAGACCGGCGGTCGCGAATACAGGGCCGTGGTCGAGATGCACGATGTCCTTGAGGAGCGGGGCGTCGAGATGGTGCTGGTGAACATGCCACTGACAGAGGATTACCTCGGGGCGCACGAGGATGTGGTTGCGGAGATGACCTCCTATCGTGACTTCCTCGCCGACATCGTCGCGGCGACCGGCGTCCCGTTCGTCGACGCTGAAAAGGCGTTCGAGACCCCGAAGGCGTTTCGCGATTTGCTGCACCTCGACGTCGAGGGCCGCGATGCGTTTACCGAGGCATTCGCCCAAGCGTGGGACGACATCTCGGGTGACGCCCACTTGCTGATGGAGTGCACCAACAAGCCTATGCCCGAATGTGACCTTCACCCCGCCCCCTAAGACGGTTTCGTTATCAGCCCACCTCGGCTTTGGCCTGCGCCAGGGAACGATTGCTGATGACCGGCAGGATCGCCACGGCGAGAAGAAGCAGCCCGGCGGCGGAGAAGAAGTAGGGAGCCCTGAGGCCGAACAACTCCGCTAGGACGCCCCCCACGATTGCGCCCAGGGGCATCGTGCCCCATGCCAGCAGCCGGTAGACGCTGTTGACTCGGCCCATGAGCCGGTCGGGCACGATCGACTGCCGCAACGACACGGCGATGACGTTCCACCACATCGCGCCCAGCCCGAAGAAGGCCATTGCGATCGCAACGACGACCACATTTGAAGTCAGGCCTATTGCTCCCTCGGCTATGGCCGCGGATATCGTGATGATGTAGAAGCTTCGCCCGTCGCCGAAAAATTGGGCCAGGCGGGGACCGACGAGACCACCGAGCAACCCTCCAACCGCGCTGACGGCGATGAGAACCCCGAAGCCCGCTTCGCTCAGGTCGAGTATCTCCAGCGCGTACAGCACGAAGATCGCGTAGGTCGCGGAATGGGTCATGTTGGACACGCCCGTCATCATGGCCAGGGTCCTCAACACTTTGTGGCGCCAGAGCCATCTCAATCCCTCGGCAATGTCTGCCCGAATCTTGGTTGGACTCGCCGTCGTGCTCCGAGAGGGAGCGTAGGAGCCGGTCATCGCAAAGATGAGCAGGGCTCCGATCCCAAAAGACACCGCGTCGAAGATGAAAGGCAGCACGGTGGCGGCCACAAATAGGAAACTTCCGACGGGTGGTCCTGCGAACTGGTTCGCGACCTCCTCGATGGCATACAGGCGCCCGTTGGCGGTCTGGAGCTGATCCTTGCGAACGACGGCGGGCATGATGGACTGCGCCGCGTTGTCGAACAGCACCTCTCCCACGCCGAGCGCGAACGCCACCAGATAGAGAGTCACCAAAAGCGGTGTCGAGCCGAGGTCGGCCAGGATGGCGATGGTCAAGCCCGTCATCAACGCCATGCGGAAGACCTGCATGGTCCACATGGTCTGGCGCCGGTCGAGTCGGTCGACCAGCGCACCCGCCGTCAGGGCGAAGAGAAGCCAGGGCGCACTCGAGGCGAAGGCGACGCCGGCGACTAGACCCGGCTCGCGCGTGAGCGTAGTGGCGAGAAGGGGAATCGCAGTGAGCCTGACTCCGTCACCGAAGTTAGAGATGGCCGAAGCAGCCCAGAGCTTGTAGAAGTTCGCTCCGAGCTGTTTCGAAGGCGCGCCCGCATCAGCCGGTGTCTGCCGAGCCACGCCGAGAGTGTACTTCGGGGGAAAGGGTGACCCTCCTGATAGAATCGCGCCTCGACAACACACTGGTCAGCGGCCATTGCTCCGGCACGATCGCCGTGCTTATGGCACTTCGAGTGGCCCCCCGGAATCTCAGTGAGAGAGGAACGCACGATGGCCGACACATCTAGAGAGACCGGAGGGCTCCGGGTCAAGCGCGGGCTGGCCGAGATGCTCAAGGGCGGCGTCATCATGGACGTGACGACCGCCGAGCAGGCCAAGATCGCCGAGGATGCCGGAGCCGTTGCAGTCATGGCCCTCGAGCGCGTCCCCGCGGACATCCGGGCCGAGGGCGGCGTCGTCCGCATGGCGGACACGAGCAAGGTCCACGAGATCATGGAGGCGGTTTCGATCCCGGTCATGGCGAAATGCCGGATCGGGCACTTCGTCGAGGCCCAGGTTCTCGAAAGCATCGGTGTTGACTACATCGACGAATCCGAGGTTCTCACCCCGGCCGACGAGTCGAACCATGTCGACAAGTGGGATTTCACGGTGCCATTCGTGTGCGGGGCGACAAACCTGGGGGAGGCGCTTCGCCGGATAGGCGAGGGCGCCGCGATGATCCGGAGCAAAGGCGAGGCGGGCACGGGAAACGTTGTCGAGGCGGTGCGTCACATGCGAGCGATCGGTGGCGAGATGAAGCGACTCACCACGCTCGACTCCGGCGAGCTCATGAGTGCGGCCAAGGAGTTGAGCGCCCCCTTCGAGCTGGTGCGCGAGATTGCCCAAACCAGCAAGCTGCCCGTCGTGTTGTTCACGGCGGGGGGGATAGCGACGCCCGCCGACGCGGCCCTGATGATGCAGCTTGGGGCCGAGGGCGTTTTCGTCGGCTCGGGGATCTTCAAATCCGGCGACCCGGCTGCGCGCGCTCGGGCGATCGTCGATGCCACCACTCACTTCGCAGATCCCGACATCATCGCCAAGGTCTCGCAGGGACTCGGCGAGCCCATGGTCGGCATCAACATGACCGACGTGCCGGACTCCGAGCGCCTCGCGCGGCGCGGCTGGTAAGCGGCTTGAAGATAGGAGTGCTCGCGCTGCAGGGCGACGCGCGCGAGCATCTCCGTGCACTCGAGTCGGCCGGTTCCACGCCGGTCGAGGTCAAGACGCCGGCGCAACTCGCTGGAGTCGACGCGCTCGTTCTCCCGGGCGGGGAATCGACGACGATCGGCAAGCTGCTCGACCGCTTCGAGTTGCTCGGGCCGCTGCGCGACAGGGCGAACGACGGCATGCCGCTCTTCGGAACTTGCGCCGGGCTCATCCTGATGGCGAACGAGATCGTCGGTGGCCAGGACGTGCCGCGCCGCCTCGGGGTGATGGACGTTTCGGTGAGGCGCAACGCGTACGGGCGCCAGGTCGATTCGTTCGAGTCTCAGCTCGCGGTGAAAGGTCTCGACGGCTCCTTCACGGCGGTGTTCATCAGAGCGCCGGTCATCGAGCGGGTCGGGGAGGACGTCGAGATCCTCGCGACCTGCGACGACACTCCCGTCCTGGTCCGGCAGGGCAACCTCGTCGCATCGAGCTTTCATCCCGAGATGACCGGGGATGCGAGACTGCACGACATGTTCGTCTCTATGGTTAGAGTCAGCTAAGTGTCCGGCCACTCTAAGTGGAGCACGATCAAGCGCAAGAAGGGCGCTGCCGACGCGCAGCGCGCCAAGCAGTGGGGGAAGCTGCTTCGCTTCGTCGAGGTCGCCGCGCGCGAGGGCGGGGGCAACGTCGACGCCAACCCGACCCTCGCAACTGCCGTTTCGAAAGCGAAGGCCGGATCGGTCCCGACCGACAACATCACGCGGGCGATCAAGCGCGGCACCGGAGAGCTCGAAGGCGAGACCTACGAAGATGCCGCATACGAGGGTTACGGACCCGGAGGGGTTGCGATCCTTG
>Ga0190275_10003226_pt1 | contig 11607 bp, 9 predicted proteins | sample Popmic550T_FD_133745 | JGI IMG/M metagenome (GOLD analysis project Ga0190275, IMG submission 133745) | Populus adjacent soil microbial communities from riparian zone of Yellowstone River, Montana, USA - 550 T | ecosystem: Environmental > Terrestrial > Soil > Riparian zone > Trees stand | place... | reverse complement strand
CGTCGGACGTTGACCCCAGGAGCATGCCGGTGAAGCCGCCACGTCCCCGTGTTCCCACCACGATCAGTTCCACATGCCGGCTGGCTTCCACCAGCACATCCACCGGAGAGCCGTCTTTCAGCTCCGATTCCACCGGCAGATTCGGGTAGTGGCTCTTGAGCCAGGCCATTCCGGCATCCAGTTGCGCGCGGATGTCGGCGAAGAGGGCTTTGCGGTCCATCGGCGCAGGAACCCAGGCGAGCGAACCGCTGTACTGCGGGACGGCACATACCACCCGCAGTGTCGCGCCGAGCCGTTCGGCCTGGGAGGCAGCCTCCAGGACGGCGACCCGGGCCTGCTCGGAACCGTCCACGCCCACCACCACAACGTTTTCCACGGGCTGATGGCCGGACCTGGCCTGTTCGGCCTTGATCCGTTTGTCCTCGGTGGTCTCCCCCAGCCGGTCGGCACAAATCAGCGGGACCGTCACAGTGGGGCATTTGGCGTGGGCCGGCAGCGCACTGCTCACCGAACCCAGAAGGCGGCCCACAAAACCGCCCCGCCCACGGGTGCCAAAGACCAGCAGCTCGGCGGTCTCAGACATTTCCAGCAGGACCCCGGAGGCGTCGCCGTTCTCGACGGAGGCATCAACGTCGATGTTGTAGCCGGACACCTTATCCAAGGCCTGCTTGACGATCGCTTCCGCACCCTCGCGGATCACTGAATCATCGACGGTGGCGTATCCACCGTCGAGCCCGGAGGCGGCAAAGATCGGCACGGAGTAGGCCGTGACTATATGCAGGGGGCGACGGCGGCGCTCAGCCTCGCGCGCGGCCCAGACGAGGGCACACTGGCCGTGATCCGACCCGTCGACGCCCACTACGATGCCGTGCGGCGCGGCGGAACTGCCGCCGGCATCCTGTGCCGGGTCCGGATGCATCTCATGTGCGCCCATTGGGCCGCCTCCTCGCGATACTGCCTGATGTTGCGGCTATTCTGCCAGAAGCACGCCCTTTCCCGGGCACCTGCCGGACAGCCACGCACCCGATCAGGAAAGCCGCTTCCACTTCCCACTATTCTCGGTCCACAGTCTCTTAGCAAGCAGTTATCCACAGCCCGCGCGGCGTTGGGAATGAGAGCGCAAACATCGCCGGAGAAGAATGTTTGGGTTTGGGCTATCCCTGCCAGAAAATGTTCTGTAGTCTTCGAGGCACTGCTGGTCCGCCGATGCTCTATGTCAGAACATACTGGGCCAGCTATTGCGACCGGACTTTGGGGGTAACGGAGCGAGAGCATGGCGAGGATGCCTGCGTTTGCCCACACCTTCGAAGGAGGAAAACTGTAGTGTCTAGCATGCCTGTGAATGGCGGGACCGAACAGACCACCACGGTGATAATCGGCACTGGCCTCTCCGGCCTGGCCGTGGCCGCCGAGCTGTGCCGCAGGGGCGTGCACTCCATCGTCGTGGACGGACTCGACATCCTGGGCGCCGGCCAGCCGGCAAATACAGCTTCACTGCAGCGCTGCGATGCAGCCGACTCCGTTTCCCTCCGGGAGCGGAATGAAATCCTCCGCCATCTGCGCAATTACGCGGCCAGCCACCAGATGGACGTCCGCAACACCACCCGCGCCGTCCAGCTCAGCATGGTCCACGCTGCGTCAGCCTCAGTGGCGGCCGAGACACCATCCGTCGCGGTCCCCGCCCACCAATGGGAGGTGCACACACCCTCGGGCATCCTGCTGGCCGACCACATCGTCCTCACGCGTTGTGCCCACAGCCAGTTGCGCCGCATGCTGAGCGATTTCGGCATAGCGGTGGGCCGCAACCTGGTGGCGGCCATGCGGGCGATCGGCATCTACCTCGTGGGAGTGGGCGACCTCATCACGCCCTCCCCCAAGGAAGTCCTGCGCCAAGCCAAAACGGTGGGCCAGGCGATCTCGTCGCAAGTCCACCCGGAGAACCCCCCAACCATCACGACAGGCAGTTTCGCCGTCCTTCCGGCCTAAGCCGAAGCCCCACCGGGTGCGTAGTGGAGCCGTGACGACGCGAGCCGCCTCACCGCCGTCGTACTTTCAGTGGAGCCTACGCGCTGTCTTCCTCGCCCCCGGCGCCAAGGCGCCGTTTGGCGAGGATCCCGATGGCCAGAAGGAGTCCCACGGCCACGGCTGCGAAGATCACCAGGCTCCACGGGAACGGCTGGGATGAGTCCTGGGCGGGCAACGGGTTCGCAGTGATGCCCGGCTGGGCAGTGGCCATGCCCGGAACGGCAGCGGCCGACGTCGAACCTGCAGTCGGTGCCGCACCGGAAGCAGCCGCGGTGACTGTGAATCCGAACGTTCCCTCAATGGGATGGGAGTCCGAACTGGCGACCCGCCAGATCACCGTGTAGGCGCCTGCCGGAGCACCGCCCCGGAGTTTCTGGGAGGCCACATTGTCCACGATTTCCAGGGCGCCGTCTGCCCATTCAACACCCGTTGCATCCTTCACGGAGAACTCCGAGCCGATGCCCAGGGGGTTGTTGTTGAAGGTGACGGACACGGTTTCGGGCGGCGTGGCAACGGTGGCACCCGCGGCGGGGCTGCTGGATTCGGCGGCGTCATGCGCTGAGGCAGGGCCGGCGAGGCCCAGCAATGCAGCGGCGAGGACAAACGAACCGAGCACAGCGCTCAGCAACTGGCGGCGGATGGAACGCATGCGTGGACTGCTCCCTTGTGTTGGCTTCCTTACAGACTAGGCGAATTTGCCGGCCCGCCGCCGCCACGGCCCATAGGATTCAACTATCCCCACAGACTCCCGGAGGACTAATGCTCAAGCAAGGCGCTGCACTGGACCGGTACTTCAAGATCAGCGAACGGGGATCCAACCTCTCCCGCGAGGTCCGTGGCGGGTTCGCCACGTTTTTTGCCATGAGCTACATCGTGGTGCTGAACCCGCTGATCCTTTCCGGCGCAGACTCCAGCGGCAACTCACTTGGCTTCCCGGCCGTGGCCGCGGTGACAGCCTTTGTGGCCGGCATCCTCACCATCCTCATGGGGGCCTGGGCCAAGCACCCGTTCGCCCTCGCCACCGGCCTGGGCGTCAACGCCTTCGTGGCGGTCACCGTGGCCACCAACCCGGGCCTGACCTGGCCGGACATGATGGGACTGGTGGTGGTTTCCGGCGTCACCATGCTGGTCCTCGTCCTCACGGGCTTCCGGACCGCCGTGTTCAGGGCCGTGCCGGACGGGCTCAAAACCGCCATCGTGGTGGGCATCGGACTGTTCATCGCCCTGATCGGGCTGGTGAATGCAGGATTTGTCCGCCGCATTCCCGACGTTGCCGGAACCACCGTCCCGGTGGGCCTGGGTTTTGACGGCAAACTCCTGGGCTGGCCCACTGCCGTGTTTGTGTTCGGCCTGGTCCTCACCATCGCCCTGGTGGTGCGTAAGGTGAAGGGCGCCATCCTGATCGGGATCATCACTTCCACCGCCATCTCCGTGGTCCTGGAACTGACCCTCCACATCGGGCCGAGCATCGCTCCGGGCAAACCGTTCAACCCGCAGGGCTGGTCGCTGGTTGCTCCCGCTTTCTCCGGATGGGCGGCACCTGACCTTTCCCTGATCGGCAAGGCCAACCCGTTCGGCGCGTTTGAACACCTGGGCTTCGTGGCGGCCACCCTGCTGGCGTTTGTCATACTGCTCAGCATCTTTTTCGACGCGATGGGCACCATGGTGGGCCTGGCCAATGAGGCAGGCACGGTGGACGAGCACGGCAACATTCCCGACGTCGACCGTGTCCTCCAGGTCGACGCCCTCGGTGCCATCGTGGGCGGCGGCGCGTCGGTGTCCTCAAACCAGATCTATGTCGAGGCCGGCGCCGGCATCGGTGAAGGCGCCCGGACCGGCATCGCATCCATCGTCACCGGCCTGCTGTTCCTCGTGGCGATGTTCTTCACACCGCTAATCAACCTTGTGCCTTTCGAAGCCGTGGCTCCCGCCCTGGTGGTTGTGGGTTTCATGATGGTGTCCCAGGTGGGGAAGATCGACTGGCAGGACTGGGGAATCGCCATCCCCGCCTTCCTGACGTTCGCCCTGATGCCTTTTACCTATTCGATCGCCAACGGGCTGGGTGCCGGCTTCATCAGCTATGTCCTCATCCGTACGGTCCAGGGGCGGGTAAAGGACATCCACCCGCTGATGTGGGCTGTCGCCGGCGCCTTCCTGCTGTTCTTCGCTGTAGGGCCGATCGAAGCCGCGCTGGGGATGTAACTCCGGCGGCAACTTAGATCCCGCCGGCAGCGGGGGCCCTATACCGGCGTGGTGGGGGCCTTGCCTTCATCGCCGGTCTCGGCAGCGGCCTTGCGCTCCCTCAGGCGGTCCAGCCGGTTCATCAGCGGCGAGGTCGTGGCCCCGTGGATCACTATGGACAGTGCCACCACCAGCCCCACAAAGGACCACAACCACTCCGCCTGCCCTGAAAACTGGCCCTTTCCCAGCGCATACGCGAGGTAGTACAGGGAGCCGATCCCGCGGATCCCGAAGAAGGACAGTGCTATGCGCTCCCGTGGCCCCGTCTTTCCGCCCAGAAGCCCAATCCAGCCCGCCGCCGGCCGCACCAGGAGCAGGAACGCCAGCGCGACCAGGAGCTCCGGCCAGCCGACTTCCGCCAGGAGTCCGCGGGCAATCGCACCGCCCAGGAGTACCAGGATCACCACGGTCATCAGCCGCTCCAGCTGCTCCACGTACGAGTGCAGCACACGGTGGTAGCCGTGGGTATGTTCCGCCGACCGGATGGTGACCGCGCAGACAAACACCGCGATGAAACCATAGCCTTCCACCATCTCGGCAAGGCCGTAGGCCAGGAACGTTGCCGCGAGGGCCACGAACCCTTCGGAGTGGTTCGCCAGCCGCATGCTTTCCTTGCTGGCGGAGAAAAACAGCCGGGCCAGCATTTTCCCGATGACGAAACCTAGGAGTACCCCGATACCGAGGCGCCACAGGACGTCAACGCCAAACCACTGCGGGAACCAGGCCGACGGCGACGCGCCCACGATGCTGACGGCGATGGCCAGGTAGACAAACGGGAAGGCGAGGCCGTCGTTCAGGCCGGCCTCGGACGTCAGCCCGAAGCGGACCTCATCCTCCTTGTCCGCTTCCTCCGGTTCATCGGCCGGTTCGCCCACCTGGACTTCGGAGGCCAGCACCGGATCCGTGGGCGCCAGGCTGGATGCCACCAGCAGTGCGGCGCCCAGCCCCAGCCCCAGGAACCACAGCCCCATCAGGGTCAGGGCAATGATGCACAGGGGCATGGCGATGCCCAGGAGCCGCCAGGTGGTGGACCAGTTCCGGCGCCCGATCGGCCGGTCCAGGGCGAGGCCCGCGCCCATCAGGGAAACGATGACGCAGACCTCTGATAGGTGGAGGGCAAGATCGCTGTGCTCAATCGGGTTGGGATCCGGCAGGCCGGGGATGAGCGCGAACGCCGCCATCCCGGCGCCCAGGAACACCATGGGCATGGAGAAGGGTGCGTTGCGCAGGAGCTTGGGGACGATTGCGGCGACAAAAACCGCTGCGCCTGCCGCGGCGAAGAGGATGCTGGGGGCTTCAAACATGGTGCTCCGGCCTGCGTCCTTGCACTCGGTGTCGTTACCAGGGCACTCATCCTGCGGACAGGCCCACCCGTGGAGGGATTGCTCCACCTTAACCCTCTTGCACCGTCCCCACACCTGCCGCCGCGCCTGGGTATCCGGCTCCGGGACCGGCATCCCGCCGCTACCGGCCAATTCCGGAATTACAGACATCACGACGGCGGTCCGGCTCGCTTTCACGGCGGGCATGCGGTGAGCTTGAACCATGGCACTCCCCGCACCCACCGTCGACGTCCTCCCGCAGCCCTGGACGGGGCGGTTCGACGGCGACGGCGGCGGGCACCGGCGCTGGTGGCAGGCGGTTTCGCCGATGGCAGCCGGTGAACCATCCGCGTCTCCCGCCGCGCCCACCAGCCCGCACTCGGCCGGGGCGGTCCCGTCTGGGGTGCACTCGGCTGGGGCGAAGCGCCCCGCCGTCATCCTCGGGTTCTCCAGCGACGAAGGCGTCCGCCGCAATAAAGGCCGGACGGGCGCAGCCCTTGCCCCCGCAGCAATCCGCGGCGCCCTGGGCCCCCTGGCCTTCCACCTGGACCGTCCCGTAGCGGACGCCGGGGACGTGGTGGTTTCGGACGGCGCCCTGGAGGCAGGCCAGGCCCGGGCCGGCCAGGCTATTGCCTCGATGATCGACGGCGGCAGGCTCACCGTGGTCCTCGGCGGCGGACACGAAACTGCCTATGCAAGCTATCTTGGCGTTGCCGGTTCCGACGCCGTGCGCTCCGGCCGTCGGCTGGGAGTCCTGAACCTGGACGCCCACTTCGACCTCCGTGACGAAGCCCTGCCCAGTTCGGGCACGCCGTTCCTCCAGATGGCCCGCGCCGAAGCCGCCGCGGGACGCGAATTCCGGTACGCCGTCGTCGGGATTTCCGAGCCGAACAACACCGGGGCACTCTTCGACACGGCGGACCGGCTGGGTGTGAAGTACCTGCTGGATGAAGACTGCACTGCGGAACGGGTGCCGGGTTTCGTGGAGGAGTTCCTGGACAGCGTGGACGTGCTGTATCTGACCATTGACCTGGACGTGTTGCCGGCTGGGGTGGCTCCCGGCGTGAGCGCCCCTGCAGCGTACGGCGTGCCCTTCCCGGTGATCAGCGCCCTGTGTCGGCAGGTCGTGGCCAGCGGCAAACTGCTGCACCTGGATGTGGCCGAATTGAACCCCGCCTTTGATATTGACGGCCGGACCGCCAAGGTAGCCGCCCGGCTGGTTGACACCCTCCTGCGCTGACCGCCCGCCTGGACCTTCGACTCCGTAGCGCACAAGGCCGTGGTCAAGGCCGTGGCACAAAAAATAAGTAGGCTGTCTAATGGAGTTCAAGACGCCTGACGGAGGAGGCCGGCGTGGGACGTTCCGGAAGCAAGGTGGCCTTGCTGCTTGCCTCCGTCCTGACGCTGGCAGGCTGCGGTTCGGCGTATCCGGCAGATCCGGACGGGACGCTGGAGCGGGTGGCGAACGGCACGCTGCGCGTGGGTGCCAGCGACAATGGAGAGTGGGTGGACGTCGACGGCGAGGACGTCCGCGGCACCGAAGCGGACCTGGTCCGGGACTTCGCCGCCCGGCTCGGTGCCGAGATTGACTGGGTTCCCGGGACCGAACATGTTTTGGCCGAGGAACTCAAGCACGGACAGCTGGACCTGGTCATCGGCGGCCTGGACGACAAGACACCGTGGGCCCAGCACGGCGGGCTGACCCTGGCCTACGCGGAATCCCGCGACAGCCGCGGCAGCCTGCACAGGCACGTGATGCTGGTACCCCTCGGCGAGAATGCGTTCCTCCTGGAACTGGACCGGTTCCTGATGGAAGCGAAGGAGCAGGGATGACCATGGCCAAGCGGGACGGCCCGGTCCGCTTCGGCCATACCGAACTGCCGGATGAGCAGAAGGAAGCCCTGCGCAAGGCTGTGAAATTCGAATGGATCACCATCGGATACCTGGCCGTGTCCACGGCACTGGTCTTTGCCGTCCTAGGCAACTCGCAGGCCATGAAGGCTGCCTGGGTGGAGGACGTGTTGTCCTTCCTGCCGCCCATCTCCTTCCTGCTGGCGGCGCGGGTGATCCGAAAGAAGCCCACGGAGGAGCACCCGTACGGATTCCATCGCGCAGTAGGGATCGCCCATGTTGTGGCCGCCGTGGCACTGACGGTCATGGGCGCCTACCTGATTGTCGATTCGGCCATTGGCCTGCTGGGCACCGAACACCCCACGATCGGAGGCTTCGACTTCTTCGGCCAGACCATTTGGCTGGGCTGGATGATGATCGGCGCCATGGTCCTCACCGCGTTGCCGCCGGTCTACCTCGGCCTGATCAAGTTGAAGCTCGCCGAAAAACTCCACGACAAGGTCCTCTACGCCGATGCGGACATGAACAAGGCGGACTGGATGACAGCGACGGCCGCCGGGGTGGGCGTGGCCGGGATCGGCTTTGGCTTGTGGTGGGCCGATTATGCGGCCGCCCTACTCATTTCCTTCAGCATCCTGCACGACGGCGTCCGCAACACGCGCGCTGCCATCTCCGCCCTCATGGACAAGCGGGCCAGGACGTATGACGACGCCGAACCGCACCCGCTCGGGCACCGGCTCGACGAGTACCTCCGCGGCCTCGCCTGGACCGAGGCCGCGCAGTCGCGGATCCGCGATGAAGGCCATGTATTCCATGTTGAGTCGTTTGTGGTTCCTGCCAAGGGCCGGATGCCCAGCCTGGAGCAGCTCGAAGCCGCGCAGGAGGCCTGCATCGGGATGGACTGGAAAGTCCAGGACATGGTGATTATCCCCGTGGCCGAACTCCCCTCGGAGTTCCTGCCGGGCGCGACGTCGGGCGGCGAGCGGTAGCGGAAGGGGAACAATCAGGCTTTCAGGAGGTACCGCCGCTCGGGACGGCCGGCGCCGTATTTGAGCCGTACTTCCAGCACGCCTTCGTCGTGAAGGTACTCCAGATACCGGCGCGCACTGACACGGGAAGTTCCCAACTGGACGGCCACCTCTGCGGCGGACAGGTCGCCGTCGGCCTCTTGTAACGCGGCCTCCACGAGCTTGAGCGTCTCCACGCTGCACCCTTTGGGCAGGGGCCGATCCGTCCGGTCCAGGCCGAACACCCGGTTCACATCTGACTGCTCAGCCACGTCCTTGGACGAGTCCAGGCCGTGATAGGCGTTGCGGTAATGCTCCAGCCGTTCCTGCAGGTCCGACTGCGAAAAGGGCTTAATGAGGTAATGCACGATTCCGCCGCGGAGGGCTTTGCGCACGGTGTCCACCTCACGCGCAGCACTGATCACCAGGACATCCAGCTCCGGGGCCACCTCACGCAGCTCATGCATCAGGTCAAGGCCATTGATGTCCGGAAGGTGGATATCAAGCAGGACCAGGTCCGGCTGGAGGCGTTCGGTTTCCGTCACAGCCTGCGCACCGGTGTGGGCCACCCCGACGACGGCGAACCCTGGGGTGCGCTGGATGAACCCTGCGTGGACCTTGGCCACCATGAAGTCGTCATCGACGATCAGGACTTTGATCATGGCCGTGTTCCTTTCGGCTGCGCCCGCATAAAGCGCGCGGTGAATACTGCCCCGTCGTCATTGGCCACGGTGAGGTCGCCGCCGCTGCGCCGGCAAACCACCCGCGACAACGCCAGTCCGAAGCCCCTGCTGCCGCCCGGGCCCGGTGCCTTGGTGGTGAAACCCTGCCGGAAGATCTCCCCCATGTCCCGGCCGGGCACGCCAGGGCCGGTGTCCCGAACGGTGACGGTGACGTCGTCGGACGTGTCCTTCACCAGCACCCTGACGGCTGCGTCCGGAAGCCCGGAGACGGCGTCGAACGCGTTGTCCACCAGGTTCCCGACGACGGTGGTCAGGTCGCGGGACAACCCATCATCAACCCGGGCCAGACCGGAGTCCGGGTCCACTTGCAGCGTCACGCCGCGCTCGGCGGCCAGGCTGGACTTGGCAATGAGGAGGGCGGCCAGCGCCGGGTCCTGGATGCGGCTGGTGACTTCGTCGTTGAGCCGGGTCCGGTCCAGCGTGGCGCCGTTGACGAACTGCACCACCGAATCATATTCACCGATCTGGATCAGGCCGGAGATCACGTGCAACTGGTTGGCGAATTCGTGGGCCTGCGCACGGAGCGTGTCCGTAGCCGTCCGCGTGGCGCCGAGTTCCTGTTCAAGCGAAGACAGTTCCGTGCGGTCGCGGAGCGTGGTGACCGACCCGATGTCCCGGCCACGCGACTGGATGGGTACCCGGTTCAGAACCACCAGGCGGTCGCCCACGAGCACCAGGCGGTCCGGTCCGGGCTGCTCACGGGTGAGGACCTCCTTCAGGGCAGGTTCCACGGGCAGGCTGTGCAGCCTTTTGCCCACGCAGTCGGCGGGGAGGCCAAGCAGCGCCCGGGCACTGTCATTCGCCACGGTGATGCGCTCGTGCGGGTCCAGTGCCACCACGCCCTCCTTCAATCCATGAAGCATGGCCTCGCGGTTTTCCACCAGCCCGGTAATTTCGCTCGGTTCCATGCCCAGCGTCTGCCGTTTCACCCTGCGCGCCAGGAGCACAGAACCGGCCACGCCCAGGACGCTGGCAATCCCCAGATACGTGAGGAGGTTGGGGACCGCGTCTCCCAGCCGCTCCAGGGTGGAGGGATAGTCACGGCTGACGGAAGCGATGCCAATCATCTTCCCGGCGTCATCGAGGACCGGGACATGCGCGGACAGCGACTCCGTGCCGGACCCGCCCACCACACCGGTCCATGAGCGGCCATCCATGACCCGGCTGGGGCCGAGCTCCATCTGCTGGCCCAGGAGATTGGGATCGGAGGAGGCCACCACTGTGCGGTCCAGCTTCGCCAGCAGCACGTGCGAGGAACCGGACACGGTCCGGACAGTCTCCGCAACCGCCGGAAGCGCCGCGCCTCCCCGCGGCTCCGCAGAGGGCAGGAGTTGGCGGACGGTGGGATTGTTGCCCAAAGCTTCGGCGGCGGACAGCGCCCGGCGGCCCTCGGTGCGTTCGAACGCCGCGGCCGATTGCGCCAGCGAGATGGCCACCACTCCAACAAGGACGGCAAGGACGATCAGCAACTGCAGAACCAGGTACTGCCCAGCGAGGGACATTCCTCTTCGTCGAGTCACTGTGGTTCTTTCCTCCGGTGGCGGGCATCTGCAGGTCAGGCTACCTGACCAATGCCGCGTGCCGAGTGCCGGCGGCCCCCGGAGGGACAACGGAGGACAACGGAGGACAACGGAGTGCGAGAACCGAAACGTGAACGCAATGAACTTAACTTTCTCTGCGTACATAACCGTGATCGGCATCACTTAGGGCCTAGCATCAGATCACCAGTCAGTTTTCTGATCAGTTTAGTGAGAAGAGGAACACCATGCGCCAGATCCGCGCATTGCGTATTGCCGCCGTTGCAGCCGGCATCGCCCTGATGGCCACCGGCTGCGGTGCCACCGGCGGCGGGTCCACCAGCACCTCCAGCCCCGGCGCTGCAGCCGGCCCGGTGACCGACCTCAAGATCATGGTCCCCAACACTCCGGGCGGCGGCTACGACACCACCGCCCGTGTCGCAGCGAAGGTGCTCGACGACGAGAAAGTCGCCACCAACACCGAAGTCTTCAACCTCGCCGGTGCCGGCGGCACCGTGGGCCTGGCCCGCATCGTCAACGAAAAAGGCAACGGCGACCTCACCATGCTCATGGGCCTCGGCGTGGTGGGCGCAAGCTACACCAACAAGTCCGAGTCCAAACTGACGGCCACCACGCCGCTGGCCAAGCTCATCGAAGAGCCGAGCGCCATCATGGTCAACAAGGATTCGCAATACAAAACCATCGATGACCTTGTCAAAGCCTGGAAGGCAGACCCCGGTTCCATCAGCGTCGGCGGCGGCTCCTCCCCCGGCGGCCCTGACCACCTGCTGCCCATGCAGCTCGCCGGTGCTGTCGGGATTGACGCCGCCAAGGTCAACTTCGTCGCCTACGACGGCGGCGGTGACCTCCTCCCGGCCATCCTCGGCAACAAGGTGGGATT
>Ga0190275_10003225_pt1 | contig 11608 bp, 13 predicted proteins | sample Popmic550T_FD_133745 | JGI IMG/M metagenome (GOLD analysis project Ga0190275, IMG submission 133745) | Populus adjacent soil microbial communities from riparian zone of Yellowstone River, Montana, USA - 550 T | ecosystem: Environmental > Terrestrial > Soil > Riparian zone > Trees stand | place... | reverse complement strand
CGTCGTATAGCGCAGCCGCGCGATTCCGGGGATTTCGGCGACGCGGCGCAAAAGCTGACCGAGGGTCCAGGTGCGGCCGTTCCGATCCTCGCCGTGATACGCGTTGACGTTCTGGCCGATCAACGTCACCTCGCGCACGCCTCCACCGGCGAGGTTTCGTACTTCTTCGACGATCTTCTCGACCGGCCGCGAGACTTCCGCGCCGCGCGTGTAGGGCACGACGCAGAACGTGCAGAACTTGTCGCAGCCTTCCTGCACGGTGACGAAGGCAGTCACGCCGCGGGCACGCGTCGCGGCCTTGCTGGGCGCGGGGAGAAAATCGAACTTGTCCTCGACCGGAAACTCGGTCTCAACCGCGCGCTCGCTGCGCGCGAGCAGATCGGGCAACCGGTGATAGCTCTGCGGGCCGATGACCAGATCGACCGTTGGCGCGCGGCGGATAATCTCCGCGCCTTCCGCCTGCGCGACACAGCCTGCCACCGCCACGGTCACGCGCCGCCCGTGGTTGGCGGCGTCTTCCTTGAGCTGACGCACCCGGCCGAGCTCCGAATAGACCTTCTCGGCCGCCTTTTCGCGGATATGGCAGGTGTTCAGGATGATCAGATCCGCATCGTCAGGCGCTGCCGTCTCGACGTAACCTTCGGGCGCGAGCAGATCCGCCATACGATGGGAATCGTAGACGTTCATCTGGCAGCCGTAGGATTTGACGTAGAGCTTGCGCGTCATGCGGTAGGGGCTCTGCCCCGCTAACTCATTCCAGGTCTTGGTAAAATTGGCCGGATCGCCAGCGATTGGCGTTGTCTTAGCGCCTTTTGCCGCCAAATGAAACGCCCGCAATGCGCCTCATGTGGCGGCAGCGCCGCGCAGCGCCGCAACGGTGGTGCGCCGCACGGCCGATTCCAGTTGACGCGCCAGTATCTTGCGGTCGATCGCGCCGTCGTAGGGGATGGGCTCACCCCACGTCACGGACACGTCCACCGCGCCAGTCCGTACGATTTTACCGATATGGTCGATCAGTTTCATCTTGCCGTACCAGGCGGCGCGCGGGCGCAGGTGGCGGCCGAGCGAGATTCCTTGCTGGCTCACATAGGCGATCGAGAGCGGCTGAATCCAAACCCTGTCGTTGCCGGCAGAGGCGATCGCGTCCCGCGCGGCGCCGATCAGCGCGGTACGGAACGGGAGCACGCGGTTGCCATCGCCGGCGGTCCCCTCCCCGAACAGAAGCACCGGATCGCCTCCGGCCAGGCGCTTCGCGATCTGCGCGTTCACCTTGCCGGTCTTCTGCCGGCGATCACGCTCGACGAATACCGTGCGCTGGAGCTTCGCCAGCACCCCCAAAAACGGCCAGCGCGCGATTTCGCTTTTCGCCACGAAAACGACCGGCGCGAGCGAGGTGATGATCGAGATGTCGAGCCAGGACGAATGATTGGCGACGATCAGCAGCGGGCGATCACTGACCGGCGCGCCGCTTGCGCGCACGCGTACACCCAGCAGGCGGCACACGAATCGATGATAGAAAACCGGGACGCGCCGGCACAGCGGGCGCTTGAGCGCAACCGCAAGCCACTGCACCGGCATCAGCACGATGGTAACCAGCGCAAAGACCGACAGAACCACAGCCGTTCGCAACATCAGCGTCCGGACTTCTCGTCGTCCAGCGGCACCGCATAGAGCTCAAGCCGGTGGTCGACCAGCTTGTAGCCAAGCTTGCGGGCGACCTCGCGCTGCAGGCGCTCGATCTCTTCGGACTGGAACTCGATGACTTCGCCGGTGCGCAGATTGATGAGATGATCGTGATGCGCCTCGGGGATTTGCTCGTATCGCGCACGGCCCTCGCGAAAATCATGGCGCGTGATGATGCCGGAATCCTCGAACAGCTTGACGGTGCGATAGACGGTTGAAATCGAGATGTGCTCGTCGATGCCCGCGCAACGGCGATAGAGCTCTTCCACGTCAGGATGGTCGCCCGAATCGGCAAGCACCCGCGCGATCACGCGACGTTGTTCGGTCATGCGCATGCCCTTGGCCACGCATTGAGCTTCAATGAAGTTGGGCTTGCCTTCCGTCACGGAACCTACCCGTCGATCATCCGGCGCCCGGTCTTACACAAGGTCCCGGCGCAGCACCAGCGCGCTCTTTCCACCGGAATAGTAGCCCGGACGGCGGCCGACTTCATGGAATCCCGCACGCGCGTAAAGCCGCAGGGCCGGGGTATTGTCCTCGTCGACTTCAAGGAACACGGCCCGCAGGCGCAAGCCTGCAAGGCGCCGCAAATGCAGATCGAGCAGGCGCCGCGCGAGCCCGCGTCCTTGCCATGCGCGCGCCACCGCGACCGAGAGTATTTCCGCCTCGTCGGCGGCACGGCGCGAGACGATGAAGCCGACATTGCGCCGCCCGGCAGTCGCCCGTTCGGCAATCACCCTGCGATCAGTGAGCAACTGCTCGAACTCGCTCTCGCTCCAGCCGCGGCTGAACGAGGCGGTATGCAAGGCTGCAAGCGAGGTGGCATCGCGCGGGCCTGCCGGCGAGAGCGCCGGCTCAGCGCGTGCGAAGAGACCAGCGAACCAGTTCATCGGCGCGGCAGCCGGCCGCCATCCTGCGGACGCGCATCGGGCCGGCGCAGATAAAGCGGCTTCGGGGCGGTGCCTTCGTCCTGTGCGGCAGCGCCGAGACGCGCGACCCAGCCAATATCCGCCGCCGCATGCTCCTCGACGTGCGGCGCGGGCGAACCGCTGGGCCAATGCGCCGCGACGAGTGCGGCCGCAGAACCCGTGATGATCGTCGGCCCGACAGGGACGGAGCGCACCGCGGCACGAACGCGGTCGAGCCGCGGCTCAACGATCGTTTTTCCGTTCGGCGCGAAGACATGGAAATAGACCTGCTCGTTGCGCGCATCGATCGCCGCAATGATGGTCTGATCGGCGCGCGCCGCCACGTGGGGCGCCGCGAGCGCCGCGAGCGTGGACAGTCCGATCGCCGGCTTGCCGGCCGCGAGCGCAATGCCGCGCGCGGCCGAGATACCGACGCGCAGACCGGTGAAGCTCCCGGGACCAACGGTGACAGCGATGCGGTCCAGATCGGTGAACTCACAGCGTGCCGCATCCATCACGCGCGCGATCAGCGGCATGACGGCTTCGGCATGGCCGCGCAACATGCCGAGCGACTCGCTTGCGAGGATTGCGCCCGCCGCCGAATCCAGAACGGCTGCCGCGCAGGCGCCGAGCGCGGTGTCAATGGCGAGAACGCGCATGCCGCCCGCTATGGTTTGTGGCGGCGTAAAAACTAGATCGGCCGAACCTCGGTCACGTCAGGCACGAAGTGGCGCAGCAGGTTCTGGATGCCGTGCTTCAATGTCGCGGTGGACGACGGACAGCCCGAGCACGAGCCCTTCATCGCGAGATAGACGACGCCATCCTTGTAGCCGCGAAAGGTGATGTCGCCGCCATCATTCGCCACCGCCGGGCGCACGCGCGTCTCGATCAGTTCCTTGATGGTCGCGACCGTGTCGGCATCGCCTGCCTCGAAAAACTCGCCGTCTTCGCTGGTGTCGGCGCCGGCGCCTTCGGCGAGAACGGGCGCACCCGACATGAAGTGCTCCATGATGACGCCGAGAATCGACGGTTTGAGCTGCGGCCATTCGCCGTTCGACTTGGTCACGGTGATGAAGTCCGAACCGAAGAACACGCCGCCGACGCCATTGATGTCGAACAGGCGCTCGGCGAGCGGCGACTGAGCCGCCTCGTTCCTGTCGCGCATCTCAAGCGTGCCGGCTTCAAGCACAGTGCGGCCGGGCAGGAACTTGAGGGTCGCCGGATTGGGCGTCGCTTCGGTCTGGATGAACATGGGGCGTCTCCGGGCGCTCATTCAGCGCTACATGACGCAATAAATGGTCCTTTGGGCCTGCAAGGTCAATGACGCCAATCGCTTATGACAGCGCGTCCAGATCCTCGTCGCCGAGATGGCCCGGCACGATGGCGACCGGGATCGGATATTCGCCCGCGGATTTGCCCAACCCCGTGACCAGCGGTCCCGGGCCCTCCTTGCCGGTTCCCGCCGCCAGCACCAGGATCGCAATGTCCTCGTCCTCGTCGATCAGCTTGAGGATTTGCTCGGACTTTTCGCCGTCCCGGATCACGCGTTCGGGCGTGATGCCGGCAACGCCATTGGCGCGGGCCTGGAATTCATCGAGCTTTTGGTTGGCCGCCTCATGCGCCTCCGCCTTCATAATGTCGGCGACGCCGAGCCATTGCTGATGGCGGTCGTGCGGCTCGATGACGAGCAGCATCACCACACCCGCGCCGGTGCGCGCAGCGCGGCGGCTCGCGTAGTAAACCGCGCGATCGCATTCGGGAGATTCGTCAATGACAACGAGGAACTTGGGCTTGTGCCCCGCCTCATAGCTGCGGCGCTTAAGGCTCATCGGCCCTCCCGGGGTTTCCGCCTGACTCCGGTCGTCGCATGCATATCATGGTGCCATGGCGCGAGGCGCAGCGACAAGTCGCGCTCATGCCTGAAATAACGTCACGGGCGCCGGGCTAACTCCGCACCAAGCCGACGATGTCCTTGACGGCCTTTATGGTTTCGGCGGCGATGACCCGTGCACGCCCGGCCCCCTCGGCAAGCACCGAATCGATGTGAGCGGGGTCCTGCACAAGCCGCTTCATCTCGGCAGCGATCGGCGCGAGCTTCGCGACCGCGAGTTCGACGAGCGCGGGCTTGAAGACCGAGAACTGCGCGCCTCCGTGCTGTTTGAGCACCTCGGCCTTGCTGATGTCGGCAAGCGCCGCGTAGATGCCGACCAGGTTGTCGGCTTCGGGCCGTGCTTCCAGCGCCGTCTCGTCTTGCGGCAACGGCTCCGGATCGGTCTTGGCGCGGCGGATCTTCAGCGCGATCGCGTCGGCATCATCCGTGAGGTTGATGCGCGACTGGTCGGAGGGGTCCGACTTCGACATTTTCTTGGTGCCGTCGCGCAGGCTCATCACGCGCGTCGCCGGTCCCTGGATCACCGGCTCGGTGAGCGGGAAAAACGCGTCGCCGAAGCCGCGCGCCCGGATCGACTCGGAAAAATCGTTGTTGAACTTCTGCGCGATGTCGCGGGTGAGCTCCAGATGCTGCTTCTGGTCTTCGCCGACCGGCACGTGCGTCGCGCGGTAGGCCAAGATGTCGGCCGCCATCAGCACCGGATAGTCGTAGAGCCCGATCGAGGCGTTCTCACGATCCTTGCCGGCCTTCTCCTTGAACTGGGTCATGCGATTGAGCCAGCCCAGCCGCGCCACGCAATTGAACACCCAGGTGAGCTCCGCATGCTCGGCGACCTGGCTCTGGTTGAACACGATGTGCTTCTTCGGATCGATGCCGGAGGCGATGAACGCCGCGGTCACCTCGCGCGTCGTGCTGCGAAGCCCCTCCGGCCCGCCCCACACGTCGATCGGCACAGTGATGGCGTGCAGGTCGACCACACAATAGATGCAGTCGAACTGCTCCTGCAGCGCGACGAATTTCTTGATCGCGCCAAGGTAATTGCCGAGATGCAGGTTGCCGGTCGGCTGCACCCCGGAAAACACGCGCTGCTGGAACGCCATGGGTGCCTCCGATTGCGGCGCGTCAGATGCCACGGCAGGGCGCAGCGGCGCAAGCCTTGTTGCCCGCACGGTCCGGCGCGTGATAGTGCGCCCCGTCCCTCCCCTTGTCCCCAAAACGGAGCCCGCCGATGCCTGCCGCCTACGATGTCCTTGGCATCGGCAACGCCATCGTCGACGTGATCGCGCGCACCGAGGACGATTTCCTCGTCAAGCACGGCATGAGCAAGGGCGCGATGACGCTGATCGATGAGCCGCGCGCGGAGGCGATCTATGCCGCCATGGGGCCGGCGACCGAGATTTCGGGTGGTTCAGCCGCCAATACCATTGCGGGCGTTGCGAGCTTCGGCGCGCGCGCGGCCTTCGTCGGCAAGGTCAAGGACGACACGCTCGGCAAGGTCTTCGGGCATGACATCCGCGCGGCGGGCGTGGCCTTCACGACGCCAATCGCCGCCGACGGTGCCTCGACAGCGCGCAGCTACATTCTGGTGACGCCCGATGGCGAGCGCACCATGAACACGTATCTCGGTGCGGCGCAGAATCTCTCTCCCGCCGATATCGACGCCAAGCAGGTCGCGTCCGCGCGCTGGGTGTACCTCGAGGGCTATCTGTGGGACCCGCCGCCCGCCAAAGAAGCCTTCCGCAAGGCGGCCGAGGTCGCACACGGGGCGCAGCGCAAGGTCGCGCTGACGCTGTCGGATGCGTTTTGCGTCGACCGCTATCGCGACGAATTCCTCCAGCTGATGCGGTCAGGCGCCGTCGATCTGGTCTTTGCCAACGAGGCCGAACTCAAGAGCCTCTATCAGACCGCCGACTTCGATACCGCGGTTGCGGTGCTGCGCAATGACGTGAAGCTTGCGGCCGTGACGCGCAGCGAAAAGGGCTGCGTCGTCATTTCGCGCGAAAGCCATGAATCGGTCTCGGCGGTGCCGATCGACAAGTTCGTCGATGCCACAGGCGCGGGCGACCTGTTCGCGGCGGGATTCCTCACCGGGCTCGCGCGCGACGAGGACCATCGCAATTGCGCGCGCCTCGGCGCGATCGCCGCTGCCGAGGTGATCCAGCACCTGGGCGCACGCCCCGAAACCTCGCTCAAGACCCTCGCGGCGGAGAGCGGCTTCACTATATGAGCGTTATTCCCGTCTGAGTTCATCCATCGATGCAGCCGCTCAAAGTCACCATCGTGCCGGTCACGCCGTTCGCGCAGAACTGCTCGATCGTCGCGTGCACGGCCACAAACCGCGCGGCGATCGTCGATCCGGGCGGTGACGTGCCGCGCATTCGTGAGGCGATCGATCAGCTCAAGGTCACACCTGAAAGGATTCTGCTCACGCATGGCCACATCGACCACGCCGGCGGCGCGGCCGATCTCGCCGAAGCATTGAACCTGCCCATCGAGGGCCCCGACGAGCGCGACGGATTCCTGCTGGCGAATCTCGAGCAGCAGGGCGCGCGCTTCGGCATCACCGACATGCGCAACGTCACACCGACACGCTGGCTGGTGGAGGGCGAGACCGTGAGCATCGGCGATCTCACCTTCAATGTGCTGCATGTCCCCGGACACACGCCCGGGCATCTGGTGTTCGTGAACGTGCCGTCGCGCTTTGCGCTGGTCGGCGACACCCTGTTTCAGGGCTCGGTCGGCCGCACCGATTTTCCCTATGGCAATCCCGATGAGCTGATCGCCGGCATCAAGGGCAAGCTGCTGCCGCTCGGCGACGATGTGACCATCCTGCCTGGCCACGGGCCCGCTTCGACCATCGGCGCGGAGCGCAGAGGTAACGGATTCTTGCAATAAAGCCGCGAAAGCGCCCTTTCACGGCAACAGTCCGTTAACGGCCCGGTAAGAACTGAAAGTTACCAATGGATGAATTTTCATCCATTGGGACGACACCCATGTCCAGCGATGAGACACCCAAGATCGAGCCGATCCTGACCGACGCGCCTTCGATAGCGCCGGAGATCAAACCCGAAGCGATCAAGAGCGAAGCGGCCGAGGCTCCCAAGGCCGAGGCAGCGCCAGAGGTCAAGGTCGAACCCAAATCCGAGCCGGCGAAGACCGAAGCCAAAACCGAAGCGCCGACGCTGCCGCCCGCACCGCAGATCGAGCCGCCGAAGGCGGTCATCCTGCGCCGGCGTCAGCCCTGGACCGAGAAAACTGCGCCGCAGCCCCGCGTGGCGCGATTTGCCCTGCTCGCCGCCTGCCTTGCGATTGCGGCAGGTATTGGTGCGATCGGCGGCTCGCTCGGCGTCGCGAAATTCGGCCTGATGACGGCGCCGAAGGCGGAGCCGATCGCGGCCGCAAAGGATCCGTCGGACGAAATCCGCGCGCTGAAGGACACCGTTGCGCAGCTTCGCACCCAGACCAAATCGCTCAACGACAATCTCGCCTCGCTGAAGACCAGCGTGACCACCACCACCGCCATGGCCAACCAGCAGAGCGGCAAGATCGCCGAAACGCTCGAGCGCATCGAGAAGGCGCAGGCCGAGCAGAAGAAGCTGATGGCGGCGCAGGCGGCCCCGGAGACCACCGGTTCGATTTCCAACCAGAAACAGGCCGCGGCAACGACAACACAAGTCCCGATGGTGCTCGGCGACCCGCCGACCACGCTGAAGCCGCCCATCCTGCAGGACTATGTGCTGCGCCGCGTCTACGACGGCGCCGCCCTGATCGAAGGCCGCCACGGCATCATCGAGGTCGAAGCCGGCATTGCGGTGCCCGGCCTCGGCCGCATCGAGGCGATCAAGCGCCAGGATGGCCGCTGGGTCGTGGTCACGGCGCGCGGGCTGATCGTTCAGCGCTAATTCGCCTCAGCCTTTTCGGCAAAACCCTCTCCCGCCGGGAGAGGGTTTTTTGCTATCCATGCAGGCCGGGTGCATGGAGCGACCGATGCGCTTTCTCCTGACAGCGATCCTTTCCTTCGTGCCGCTCACCGCGCTCGCGCAGGGCGCAGCACCCGTGAAGCCCGAGATGGCCGAGTCCTGCCCGGGACTCGTCGCGCAACAGCGTCCGCCGTTCATGCCTGCCGCGCTGCGGCTTGCAGCGTTGAAGGAAGGCGAGGTTCGCATCAGCTACGCGGGCCACTCCACCTTCCTGATCGAGAGCCCGAAGCTCGTTCGCATCGCAACCGACTACAACGACTATGTGAAGCCGTCGGTGCTGCCCGACATCGTGACCATGAACCGGGCGCACTCGACGCATTACACCGACCGGCCGGAGCCTGGCATCAAGTTCGTGCTGCGCGGGTGGAAGGATGACGGACGGCCGACCGACCACGACCTGCAGCTCAAGGACGTGCGGGTGCGCTCGTTTGCGACCAACATCCGCGACTATGCGGGCGGCACGCAGCGCCATGGCAACTCGATCTTCATCTTCGAGGTCGCAAACTTGTGCATCGCGCATCTCGGCCACCTGCATCACACCTTGACCCAGCAGCAATTGAACGAGATCGGGCGCGTCGATGTCGTGCTGGTGCCGGTCGACGGCTCCTACACGCTCGACCTCGAAGGCATGATCGAGGTGCTGGTCTCTCTCAAGGCGCCGCTGATGATCCCGATGCACTTCTTCTCGACCTACACGCTCAACCGCTTCATGGAGCGCATCAGCAAGGACTGGGACGTCGAGACCTCCGTCGTTCCCTCCGTCGTCTTGTCGAAGCACAACCTCCCGACAAAGCCGAAGCTTCTGGTGTTGCCCGGACGCTCGTTTTGATGGTGGCTGAAATCACGCACCGCCAGATCCCGCTGAACGGCATCGAGATGCATGTCGCCGAATGCGGCGCCGGTCCGCTGGTGCTGATGTGCCACGGCTGGCCCGAGCTCTGGTATTCGTGGCGGCATCAATTGAAAGCGCTGGCAGAGTCGGGCTTTCGCGCGGTCGCACCGGACATGCGCGGCTTCGGCCGCACCTCGGCGCCCGACGATGTCGCGGCCTATTCGATCTTTCATAACGTCGGCGACATGGTCGCGCTTGTGTCCGCGCTGGGTGAAACGCGCGCGCTGATCGTCGGCCACGACTGGGGCGCGCCGGTCGCCTGGCACGCCGCACTGCTGCGGCCCGACATGTTTCCGGCCGTTTGCGCGATGAGCGTGCCGCACCGCAAGCGCGGCCGCGCCGCGCCGCTCGAGACCCTGAAGCAGGCCGGCAAAGGCGATTACTACTGGATCTATTTCCAGGACCGCGCCGCCGAAGACGAATTCGCGCGCGATGCGCGTTACACGCTTCTGCGCCTGTTCCACATCGGCTTCGGCGACACGCCGCGTGAAGACAGGATGAGCCTGTATGTGGACCGGGCGAAAGGGCTCCTCGGATCGCCGCGCGATGTGCCGCTGCCACCGTGGCTGAGCGAGGCCGATCTCGACGTGTTCGCGAACGAATATCGGCGCACCGGGTTTCGCGGTGGGCTCAACTGGTATCGCAACATCGACCGCAACTGGGAGCTGACCGCGCCGTGGCAGGACGCGAAGATCATGCAGCCGGCGCTGTTCATCGCCGGTTCGAACGATGCGGTGATTACCGGCTCGATGGGGCAGCGCGCGCTCGATGAGCTTGCAACCGTCGTTCCGAACCTTCGCAAGCTCATCCTGGAGGGCGCCGGTCACTGGATCCAGCAGGAGCGCCCCGATGAGGTGAATGCCGCGCTGGTCAGCTTTGCGCGCCAGCACCTCAAGTGACTCCGCTCGTCCCCGCGAAAGCGGGGACCCAAAGCCAAGCAAAGAAAGAACTGGATTCCCGCTTGCGCGGGAATGAGCGGATGGTAGGCCTTCCAGAACAACTGCTCGGGAGAAACGCATGCCTTTCGCCACGGCCCGCGACAACGTGCGCCTGCATTACGAGGAGGTCGGCTCCGGGACACCGCTCGTTTTCGTGCATGAGTTCGCCGGCGACTGGCGCGCCTGGGAACCGCAGATACGCTACTTCGCGCGCCGCTATCGTTGCGTGACGTTCTCGTTCCGTGGCTATCATCCCTCCGACGTTCCGGCCGATCCCTCGTCCTACAGCTACGAACACTTCCGCGACGACGTGATCGCCGTGATGGATCACCTTGAGATCGACAAGGCGCACATCTGCGGCCTCTCGCAGGGCGGCTACGCGACGCTGAACGTGGGGATGAAATATCCGGGCCGCGCGCTGTCGCTCACCATGGCGGGCACCGGCTCCGGCTCGGAACGCGGCGTGCTCAAGGAGTTTCGCGATGCCGCGGAAGCAACCGCCAAAGAGTACGACACGCTGGGCTCTGACGGTGTCGCGAAGACCTACGGCATGGGACCGTCGCGCGTCCCGTTCGAGGTGAAGGACGCGCGCGGCTACCGGGAATTCTACGACCAGTTCGCCAGCCACTCGGCGAAAGGCGCCGCCAACACGCTGCGCGGCTATCAGGCGCATCGGCCGCCGATCACGGAATTCGAAGAGCAGATCAGGAAAATCACGATCCCCTCGCTGATCATCTGCGGCGACGAGGACGACGCCTGCATCGAGCCGAGCGTCTACCTCAAGAAGCACATCGCGACCTCCGGCCTCGCGATATTTCCCAAGAGCGGTCACACGGTGAACATCGAGGAGCCGGCGCTGTTCAACCAGACGCTCGGCGATTTCCTCGCGCAGGTCGATTGCGGCCGCTGGGGCAAGCGCGATCCGCGATCGGTGCGCCGCTAGCACCGTAGGGCGGGCAAAGCACTCGGATCGGCGCTCCGCGCCGTCCGAGCACAGGCTCCGCGTGCCCGCCATTCTGCGCTGCGGCGGGCACGTCGCTATCGCTCCTTTGCCCGCCCTACGAATCTGAGTTTTCATCAGCCAACGCTCCGCCGCCGGTTTGAAGGAGGGCGCCGGATGCCCTTCGTCCATTTCCGCTCCCGAGAATGAGGGGAGCAGAGCGCCGACAGGCGCTGGTGCGGAAGCGCCGCACCCGATGGTCCGTCTCGCGAGCGGACCGATCTCCGGATCGCCGGAGATCACCGGCCAGTAACGTAGGCCGGCGCGCCTTTCGGCGCCCTGCTGCGGCGTTCTCCTTCCGGCGTCGGGCCGCGCT
>Ga0190275_10003224_pt1 | contig 11608 bp, 5 predicted proteins | sample Popmic550T_FD_133745 | JGI IMG/M metagenome (GOLD analysis project Ga0190275, IMG submission 133745) | Populus adjacent soil microbial communities from riparian zone of Yellowstone River, Montana, USA - 550 T | ecosystem: Environmental > Terrestrial > Soil > Riparian zone > Trees stand | place... | reverse complement strand
CGACGGTCGCCGAGCGCGATGCGCAATTTCCTGGCCGATGACAATGCAGCCCCAGCTGCCTGGTAATCCCCGATGTCGCGGTGCAGGCAGCCAAGTTGATGCAGGGCCTGCGCCCTCGCCAGGTCGTCCCCCATGACTGCGAACTGCTCCAACGCATCGGAGGTCACCGCCACCGCCAAATCACGCTCCTCGGAGAGCCGGTGCGCGTACCCCATCGCGCAGTGCACGTACCCGGTGGCCTGGATGACGCCGACCCGCCTGCCGAGCAACATGGTCTCTTCCAAGTAAGGCACCAAGCGCCCGGCGATGGGGACGAGTTGTTGGCTCGGAGTGACCACCGGTAGGAACGGGCGAGCACGGGTGTCGGCCTGCGCGAGCTCTCGCAGGCACCTGTCGAGAAACTGACCGGCCAGCGGTCCGTCTTCGTGGAACAGGGCGCACTGAGCGAGCAACCAACTTCCGGCGGCGGCGTGTTCGGGTCGGCCACGTTTGATTGCCTCCGCCCGCACACCGGCTGCCAGGCGTTCCGCGTCGTCGAGGTGGAAGGTGCTCCACACCAGGGTGGCGTCGACGATCTGGGCCATCACCACCTCGTCCGGCTCCCCGATCTGTCGCACGATCGCCAGCGCTTCTGCGCCCAGTGCTCGGTGCCGATCGCTGCGGCCCTGTCGGCTGTCCAATCCGGTGAGCCCGATCAATGCGGCCGCACGGGGCCGGGTCGGCTCCGGCGCCAGGTCCAAGGCCCGTTCGACCCACCACGCTCCTTCGACGGCATGGCCGCGAAGAAACCAAAAGCGCCACAGGCTGGCCGTGAGCCGGAGCGCGGTCTCCGGATTGTGTGCGCAGGCCCAACGCAACGCGGCCCGCAGGTTGTCGTGTTCGCCGTCGAGGACTCTGGGCCGTTCGATGATGATCCCGGTGGCCCGTTCCGGATTGTGTTCAACGGCCAGGGCAAGAAAATAGTCGCAGTGCGCAGCCGTGAGCCGTTCGAACTCGGCTGCACGTTCGAGGTGCTCCTGACCGAACTGCCGGACTGTCTCCAGTTGCCGGTACCTGGTTGACCCGGCGGTCTTCTCAGGGAAAACCAGAGACTTGTCGATCAATCTGGCCAACAGCTCGAACATGTCGGCCGGCTGCAGCGGCGAGTCCGCACAGACTTCCTCAATGGCCCGCAAGGTAAATCCGCCGGAAAATACCGAAAGCCTTCGCAGCAATACCTGTTCCGGCTCGGTGAGCAGGTCGTGGCTCCATTCCAAGGTGCCCCGCAAGGTCTGGTGCCGGGTGACGCCGGTGGGCCCACCACTCAGCAGCGACAGCGCACCTCCCAGCCGCTGCACGATTTCGGCCGGTTCGAGCACGGCGGTCCTGGCGGCGGCCAGCTCGAGGGCCAACGGCATTCCATCGAGGCGCCGGCACAGTTCGACGACGCCGCGCGCGTTCTCGGCGTCCAGCGCGAAACCGGGCCGAACCTGCACCGCTCGGTCGACGAAAAGCCGGATCGATGGGAGCCGGCCCAATTCGGCAAGGTCAGTTTCGGTGTCCGGGTGGATGGGCGCGGGCAGGACAAGCGAGGGCACCCGAAAGGTGTACTCGCCGTGGGAATGCAGCGGTTCTCTACTGGTGGCGAGGACATGCACATCCGGGCAGCCGGTCAGTACTGCGGTGACCAGGTGGGCGCAAGCGGAGAGCAGGTGCTCGCAATTGTCCAGGACAATCAAGAGCTGGCGATTCCGTAGCTGCTGGACCAATGCCTGGCCGCGGCTTGCCGCCAGCCCGGAGTCCAGCCGGAGCGCCTCGGCGACCGCGTCGGCGACCAACGTCGACTCACCAACAGCCGCCAGGTCAACGAACCAGACACCGTCCGGATAGGTCGAGCGGACCCGCTTGGCCGCTTCCAAGGCCAACCGGGTCTTCCCGCTACCGCCGGCGCCGGTCAGTGTCAGCAGCCTTGCCCGGCCGATCAGCCGTTGGATATCGGCGAGTTCTCGATCCCGGCCGATGAAACTGGTCAACGGGTGTGGCAGGTATCCGACCGCAACCCGGTCCTGGTCGGGCCGGTGGCCCTGGTTCTGCCCAGGTGTTCCGGTGAGGAGCTCGCGGAACACCGCAACGGTCTGCGCATCCGGGTCTGTTCCGAACGCCTCCAGCAAGTCATCGACCAGCCGCTCATACCTGGCCAACGCCTCCGACCGCCTTCCGACCTGCGCCAGCAGGAGCATCTGCGCCCGCACCGCACCCTCATGCAGCGGGTCGGATTCGAGCGCTCTGGCCAGGATGAGCAATGCCTCCTCCGGTGCCCGCAGCCTGACCTCGGACGCCAGCCGCACCAGGACCTCGCGATGGGTTTCGCGCAGTTCGTCTCTCCTCGCCGTCAACCAATCGGCATCCTGGAACTCGGGCAGCAGGTCGCCGGCATACAACTCGACCGCAGCGCGCAGGTCACTTTCGTTCCCGGTCTTCAACCCCACCACTGCCGCCTGCTCGAACAGCAGGACGTCGATCTCCTCCGGGCCGGCGGCATTCAACATGATCTGTTCGTCCCGGATAGCCAGCAGCCCCGATGTCGGCGCCTTGGGCCCGGCCAGCGCCCGGCGCGCCACATACAGCGTCTGGTGCAAATTTCGCGCGGCCGCAGCAGGCTGGAGATCCGGCCACAGTCGGTCGAGAACCTGTTCCCGGGCGCGTCGTTGACCGGGGGCCAATGCCACCATCGCCACCAGGGCCTTGGCCTTGCGTAGTCGCCATTGCCCGGCGTCGACAACCGTGCCATCGAGCTCTACCGAGAACGCCCCGAGCAACCCCAGCCGGTGGCTCGGGCGAGATTCACTCACGGGCTACCACTATTCACGGCCAGCACACGATTTGTCCTGCGGATTCCGACCTGACCGGCGCTTCCATTGACGATCGACCAATTTGGTGCTTGGTTGAGTGCCTCGTCCTGTTAGATCGGTGTTAGTCCGCATCAGGAGACCTGATGATCAGTCGGCGCTTTCATTCCTTCCTATCCCTTGCCGTTGTCTCGCTGCTGGTGTCCGGGCTGATCATCAGCATCGGGCCGGCCAGCTCGGCCGAAGCTCCGACGGACCGGCGCCGGGACTCGGTGCTGTTCTTCGCCGCCGACGGCCTGCGCCAGGACATTGTCGAGCGGTACGCCGCTAAACGCGGCTCCATGCCGGCGATGGCCGAGTTGCTGCGACGGGGCGCCGCGGCAACCGGTGGTGGCCTGCTCACCCAGGCTCCACCGAATACGGGCGCCGGTTGGTACAGCCTGGCGACAGGAGCGTGGCCCGCAGTCACCGGTTCCACCAACAACACCTTCCACATCAATGGGCAACCGTTCGGCAATCGCACCGCCGCCTTCGATGCTGGTGTGCTGCAGGCGGAATCCATTGCGCAGTCGGCGGAGCGCGGCGGGCGCAAGGTCGCCCAGATCGAGTGGGCCGGCGGGCGTAGCGCCGAGATCGATGGTCCGACCGTCGACTACCGAACGTTCCATTCGGGCCGGGGCGTTGCCACCAACTACATCGCGCCGACCGATGATGCCGCGTTCACCACGTCGTTCGGTCTACAGTTCGATCACCCGGCGGGGTTCGCCGGGCAGGCGCCTTTCCCACAGGCGGCCCCCACCCCCGCTACCGGATGGACCGGGGTGCCCGCCAGCTACAGCCCGGCCCAGGAGATGCGGCTCCGGGTGTTGGATTCCGGCACCGACAAGTACGGCCTGAACGCCTACATCTACGACAGCACCAACGACCGGCGCACCAATTACGACAAGGTGCTGTTCGCCCCGGAAAAGGACGGCGCCGCCAAGGTGGCGGATCTACGCGCGAAGCAAACCGCCGACATCAAGGTGAAAATTATCGACGGGCCATACGCCGGGAAGACGGCCGGCTTTTTGGTCAAGGTCGAAACGCTCAACCGGGATCTGTCCAGGGTGCGGCTCTTCCACTCGTCCGTCGCCAGAGCCAATGCGACCTGGTCGGGTTGGCCCGGCGAGTCCGGCTTCACCGGAGACTTCGAAGAGTATGTGGCGCAGCGGTTCCCGAGTTCGACTGCGGCCGACTTCGCGGTCCTGGAGGCCGGCATCGTCAGCGAAGAAACCTACGTCGAGCAGGGGCTGTACTTCGAGACGTATGCCAGGCCGCTCACCAAATACATCCTCGATACCTACCAACCAGATCTGGCGCTCGTCGGTTATCCAACGGCGGACGAATTCCAGCACCAGTTCCTCGGCTTGGTCAGCAAGACACTGCCCAACGGGCAACCGAACCCGGCCTACGACGACGTTCAGGTGAACGGCACCCCCGACAATCGCGTCCGCGAGCGCGAGGCGTTCGTGCGTCGTGCCTACGAAGGCGCTGACGCCATGCTCAGCCTCGCCCAGAACAAGCTCAACGCAGCGAACACCTTCGTCTCGTCCGACCATGGCTTTGCACCGCAGTTCGCCGCGATCGACGCCAGCAAGGTGCTGGTCGATCTGGATCTGCTTTCGACGCCACAGACATCAAACTGTCGCCCCGCCACCGGGGAGACCATCGGCAAGGCCAAGGCCTGCTGGGCCGGCGGCGCCGTGCAGATCTACCTCAACCTGGCCGGGCGTGATCCCGAGTCCACCACCTACCAACAGGTCGCTGCAGCCGATGAAGCCAGCACCGTGGCCGCGATCAAGGCGGCCTACCTCGCAGTCGCCGACCCCAATGACTGGACCGGGGACGGGCAACCGGAGGGCTGGAAGGTCATGGACCGGGCCTACACCAAGGCGGAGGCCCGCTACATCCCGAACGGGCCCGGGTCGACGGCGAACATGGCCAATCCGACCCGCACCGGCGACCTCGTTGCGTTTGCCTTCCCGCCGTATCAGTTCGATGCGGCCACTCCGGGCACCTTGATCGCGCGGTCGGCCTTCTTCGGCCAGCACGGCTATGTGCCGGACGTGCAGGATCTGCCGAACAACATCAACATGCGGGCGACCTTCCTCGCCGGCGGCAAGGACATCTCCCACAAACGGGTCGACGGAGTACGCACCATCGACATCGCCCCCACCATTGCCTACCTTCTGGACGTGCCGGTTCCGCAGCACAGTGAGGGCAAGGTGCTACTCAACACGCTTCGGCAGCGATCGTCGGTGAAGCCGTTGACCATCATTGGTCTCAACGACTTCCACGGCCAGCTCGAGCCCACTACGACAGTCCTGGACGGCCTCAACGTCACTGTCGGGGGCGCAGCCGTGCTGGCCACCCGGTTCGACGAGGAGGCCGCGGCGCTGCCCGGCCCCGCCCTGATCCTGGCCGGCGGCGACAATGTCGGTGCTTCGCCGGCCAACTCCGGGCTGCTCGATGACCGCCCCGCCATCGACGTCGAGAACGCGTGGGGAATGGACGCGACGTCCTACGGTAATCACGAATTCGACTACGGCATCGAACGATTGCTGGCGCACCAAGCGAGGGCGAAGTTCCCGTTCCTGGCCGTCAACATCGTTGAAACCGCGACCGGCAAGGCACCGTCGTGGGTGCAGGCGTCCAATGTGTTCACGGTGAACGGCGTCAAGGTGGGGGTGATCGGAGCAGCACTGAAGGACACGCCGGAGTTGGTGTCCGCGGGCGCTACCGAAGGGCTCACCTTCCTGGATGCGGCTCCGCGTATTCAGGCCGAGTCTGACCGACTGCGCCGCACCGGGGTGAAGGTCCAGATCGTGGTGATCCATGAGGGCACCGCCAACGGGAGCAACGCAGTCGATCAACTGCCAGCGACGACGTGGGATGGGCCGATCGTCACTATCGCCAATGACCTCCAAAACACGACAGTTGACGCCGTCATTGCCGGCCATACCCACCGGGTGTCCAACCTGATGGTCGGCAAAATCCTGGTCACCGAAGGCATCAATGCCGGTGCCAGCTACTCGGTTCTCCAACTCATGGTCAGCAGGGGTGACGTCACCTGGGCCGGCGGGGCCACCCGGTTGGCCACCACCCTCGGGGTGGCGCAACGGCCCGACGTTCAAGCGATCGTCGATGACGCCAATGCGCAGACCGCAGTGCTGCGAAACCAGGTGATCGGCACCCAGACCGCCGATATCAAACGCGACCCGACCCGCCTCAATGAGTCCGCGATGGGCAACATGATCGCCGATTCGATGCGGGCGAAGTACCCGGGTATCGACGCTGCGCTGACCAATTCCGGGGGACTTCGGGCCGATCTGGTTGTCAGTCCGCCCACCGCAACAGAGCAACCCGGCGAAATCACCTGGGGCGAGATGTTTGCGGTGCTGCCGTTCGGCAACCGCACCGTCATCGAAACTGTGACCGGCGAACAACTCACAACGGCGCTGATCAATGGCTTCTCGCCAGTCTGCAATTCGGCAATCGCCACCGGGCGCTTCCCGCAGGTGTCCGGCCTCAAGCTGGAGTTCCACTGTGACGGCGCGAACGCAGTGGTCGACAGAATCTGGAAGGCGCCCGACGGCCCTGCGGGGACGCTCACCCTGGTCGGGCCAACCGACTCCGTTCGACTGGTCACCAACGACTTCATGTACACCGGCGGCGATGGCTACGGTGCGCTCTCCGGCGGAACGGACGTTCTACAGCCCGGTGATGCCCTGCTGGACGTTTCGATTGAGTGGGTGTCAGAGCACTCGCCCGTCCCACCGGTGGTGGATGGACGAATTGTTCGAAATTGACACCAGTAGTGCCGAGCTCAGCTGTGCGACTTACGCCGCAGACGCATGAGCAGGACCATCTTCAGCATTTGCAACCCGAGCCGGAAGGCCTTGCGTAGATCACCGGTGACCGAGGACTCCCCGACCCGGGGGTGGTAATTCACCGGTACCTGGACGATCTTCGCGCGGTCGATCACCGCCAGCATCAGCATTTCGAGTCCGAAGGCAGACCCGTCGATCCGGGCCGTGCGAATGGTCTTGATGGCGCGCTCGCGGGAGATCACCCGGAAAGTGCAACCGACGTCGCTGAGATAGGAGGTGTTGAACAGCAGTTCGATGATCTTGGCCACCGCCCAATTTCCCCACTGTAGAAAGACGCCCATATTCGCGCCGGTCCAGATGAAATTGGACACTGTCCGGGAACCGATGACCAGGTCGCATTCAGCGGTGAACGGCAGCAGTTTGATGAGGTCCTCTGGCTTGAAGGTGCCATCCGGCTCACAGACGCAGATCAGGTCCATTTCGACTTCGACCAGGCCGCGCCTGATCGCCGCTCCATAGCCCTGCCTCGGCTCGAAGATCTCCCGCGCCGAAGTACGGGCGACCTCCTCGGAGGTTCCGGGGGCAGCGTTGTTATTGATCACCAGGATGTCGTCGACGATGCCCAGCTTGTCGAACGCCCTGATCGTGTCGCCGATGCTGTCCCGTTCGTTATAGGTCGGCAGCACCACCGCGACCGTTTTGCCATTCCACATGATCAACCAACCCGATCCGGAGTCGCGATCAACAGCATCTGACCGGCCAGCGGTTTCACCGGCGACCGCAGGTACCACGGCACCAGGAAGGTCAGCGCAGATCCCTTGCTCTTCATCGTCAGCGGCAAGAACCGGGGGTAGTTCTTCAGCACCCGCCACCCCAGCGACGTCAAGTAGTCAGGCAGCGAACGATCCGTGTAGATGGCCACATGCGTGTAGTCGTCGAAGTAGCCACCGGGATTGAGCCGGAAGTTGGGTTGCAGCAGGATCAGCCGGCCATCGGGTGCCAGCACCCTGGCGGCCTCGCCCAGCAGCAAACCCGCGGCGGTGCGGTCAAGGTGTTCCAGCAGGTTCGAGGCGAACACCACGGTGAATTCGCCGTCAACGAACCGGGAAAGATCGGTGCAATCACCGATCACCGCCTCCACGCGCCCCGCCGCCGCCCGCTGCACCGTCGGATCCAGATCCATCGCCACCACCCGCTCGGCGCGGACATTGTTCGAGAAGTCGCACCAGCCGGCTCCCAACTCGAGCACCCGGGAGTCCGCAGGAACCCACTGCTGCAGGTACTGGCAGATGTGCCGCCAGATCGTGGTCCGGTGCGGGTTAGGCGCGAGCCGCGTGCGGAAGTACTGGGAGACATCGTTATCCCGGTCTTCCGAGGAAAGGGCGTCCGACAAGGGGCTCCTCGGGTCTCGGCCGGCGGAAGAAACAACCTCGGGCGACTGCCACCGGGATGGCACATCGTTCTATCGGTGCAGTGCGGTGACCGCGCACTTGCGGTGGCCACCGTTGATGAACCTACCAACCTGATCGGTGGCTTCCGGTGAGCCGGTGCCCACGGCTGGCTGCGCCGTTACCCTGGGGCCGGCCGGGTGTGTGGAAGGGATGTGCGGAAGGGACCTATCGATGGTGGTGATCGCCGATCCGGACGGCTCCGACGCCGGCGATTCCGCGCTCCGACCGACAGCCACCCCAGAGCGGCGCGAACCCTCGATCCGGACGTTGCTGATAGCCGCGCTCCCGGCGATCGTGATCGGGCTGCTGATCAGGGCCTGGGTGATGCGCTCCCCCCTGCTCGCGATGAACTCCGATGAAGCACTCACCGGTCTGCAAAGCTGGGAGGTTCTCGATGGCCGATTCCGGCTGATCGTCGCCGGCAACGATTACGGCGCCACCACAGAGACTTATCTCTTTGCACCGATCCTGGCGATCTGGAGCGGGGTCTGGCCGCTACGGGTACTGCCCGCGCTGCTCTCAATCGTGGCGGCCTTCGCCTTGTACCGATTGGCCGTCCCGCTGATTGGCCGCATCGTCGCCCTCACCGTGGCGCTCATCGGATGGACGGCGTCCGGCGCCATCGTGCTGGTCTGGTCGCGCCCCTATATGGGGTATTCGACCGGGTTCATCGCGCAGGTTGCCGCCGTCGCATTTGCCTGCCACGCGATGCGCACCACCGAGCGGCTCGCACGCACTGCCCTGCTGGCCGGTTTTGCGGCCGGTTTTGCGATCTGGAGCCATCCCATGTTCGGCATCGTCGCGCTGTTGGCGCTGGCAGTGCCCTCGGTCTATCGGTGGCGTCACTTGCGTCGCTGGTGGTTGTGCCTGGCGGCCGGCGGCCTTGTCGGCGTCGCGCCATGGCTGGTCTTCGTCTACCGGAACGGTCGCCCAGAGTCGGCGCTGGCGAGCGTTGAGACGACCTACCCGGAACGGCTGCTGCGTTTTCTGACGGAACTACTTCCCCGCGCCTTCGGGCTGCGAGCGCCGGACGGAACCTGGCTGTCCCCCGGCGTGGTCGCGGCGGGCGGTGCGGCGTTGCTCGTCATTGGATCGCTGGCCGGGCTGGTGCTGCTGGTCGTTCGCCGTGGCGTTGCGGCTGTACCCATCCTTGTCGCCGGGGTGCTGGCGTTTCCGTGCTTGGCGATCTTCAGCCCGCTGGGATTTGTCGCGGATGGGCGGTATGCCCTGCCCTTTCTGCCCCAGCTCCTGATGGGCCTCGGCGCCTGGTTCTTGCTGCTACCGGGTTCGGTGCGGAGGTCCCCGTGGCTGGTCGCGACACTTCCGACCGTCTGGGCCCTGGTGTTGTGTGTGCCGATCATTCATCACCAGTCCGGATGGGAGATCGGTGATCCGGACCAGGACGCCAAGCGGGTGGTCAGCGAACTGCAGACGCGGAATATCGTCTACCTCGACGGTGACTACTGGGGTACCTATCTGGTCGACTACCTCGCCGATCGGTCGCTACAGGTCAGCACCGATGGCACGGTGCGCCTCGAAGATGAGGCAGCCGCGGTGCGGGGGGCCGATCCCTCGGCAGTTGCCTACATCTTCAAGGCCGGCACGGCACCCCGGCTCCGGCTGCCAGTCAAGGACTACCAGTTGATCAACTTCGGTGAATATGATCTCTACATTCCGCTTGCGCCGGCGTCCTAGGAGAGGGCGAGACAGATGGCCGCGGCTTCGGCTTGCTGCAGGCCATGCAATACATGGACCTCTTCCGGAGTTCCCTCGGCGTTGCGTTGCACCGTCATGGCAACCGTTGCTGATCGTGTTCCGTCCGGGCTTGCAGCCATGAATTGCGTGTATCCCGAGGTGTTCCCGGTGTGCCCGTACACAGTGCCGCAGGGAGTTTCGTAACGGAACAGCGCCATGCTGGAGGAGTTGACTCCCGGTCCGGGCGGACCGGATTCCCCACCGGGGATGAACAGATCTGTTTGCTCGGCCTGGGTCTCCGGGCCGAACAACGCTCCGCCGACGTAACCGCGAATGAAATCGTTCATGTCCTCGGGAGTGGACACAACGCCACCGGAGGCCCAGGACCAGCCGGCCGCCACCAGGCTTGTTTCGTCCTCGGGTGGGTTGGGGGGAACCAGGCCGTACCCGCGCAGTACAGGCTCGGGCATCTCGCTGCCCACCGGTAGCGACGTCGAATCAAGCCCGAGCGGTTGCAGCACCTGCTCTTTCAGCGCCTCCGCGTAGGTCTTGCCGGTGGCCGCTTCGATCATCAACCCGACAGCGATGTTGTCAGAGTTGTCGTACATGTATTGACTGCCGGGCGGGAACACCAGCGGCTGGTCCGCGACGAAAGTCAGTAGGTCGACGGGCGGCGGCGGGACCTGCAGCGATGCCACGACGGCCTGGCCGAATGCCGGGGATTGGCTGAAGTCCGGCAAACCGCTGGTGTGGCTGAGCAGCTGGCGCAATGTCACTGCCGACCAGGCAGCAGGCTGTCCCGGCAGCCACTTGCCGATGGTGTCGTCCAACGAGAGCGTTCCCTGATCGACCAGCGCAAGCGCGGTCGCGCCGCTGAACGCCTTTGCCGCCGAGGCGACCCGCATGTGGTCGTAGATGGTCGGGGCCGCACCCGTCGTCAGATCGCCGATACCCGCGGTATGGACCGTTCGGTTGCCGTCGACCTCGACGATTGAGACGACGCCCGGCGGTCCCCCGGGCATCGCAACCAGCTCGGCGAGCGCCCGGTCGAGATCGGCCGCGGCATCGGTTTCCGGCGTCGCCGGTGGCTCGGCAGACGAAGATGTCGTGGCCTCTGCCGATTCGGTAGGTGCACTGGTACACCCCGCCAGCACCAGTGCCGACGCGGCAACCACAGCCAGCAAACCCATGCTTGTGGGTGACGACTTCATCTTCGGCCCTTCACGTAACACTCGGTTAATAGGACTGCTGGATTGCGGCCACAATCGTGCCGACGTCGTCGTTGGCCGCAAAGACCCCGGTGACGTCAGGGGCGAAACTATTCGACGAGAACACCGCGAACGCGAGATTGCGCCCGCCTTGTGTTTCCATATCGCCACCCAATGCCTTCACAGATATCCGATACCGGTTGTCGTTGAACGGGTCTCCACCGACCAGGGTTCCGGTCTTACCCATGACCTTGCCCGCCGCCGGACCATCCGCCTCGACCGTGGTCAATGAACCGTCGACCCCGAGGATTGGCAAGGTGGCTTTCCAGGCGTCCGCGTCAGGCCGGTTCGCCATGATCGTCTGGAGATCGACCTGGTTGTTCGGCGTGAGGACATTGCCGACCAATCCGGAGCCGTCGACGATGGTCGCGGTGGTGGTATCCAGTCCCGCCGCTCGCCAGATCTCGCCGGCCCTGCCCGGTCCATCGCTGCAGTCGGTGCTGCCGCTGGCCACGGCCAACCGGCAGAGCATTGTTTCCCCACCATTGTTGTAGCTG
>Ga0190275_10003223_pt1 | contig 11608 bp, 11 predicted proteins | sample Popmic550T_FD_133745 | JGI IMG/M metagenome (GOLD analysis project Ga0190275, IMG submission 133745) | Populus adjacent soil microbial communities from riparian zone of Yellowstone River, Montana, USA - 550 T | ecosystem: Environmental > Terrestrial > Soil > Riparian zone > Trees stand | place... | reverse complement strand
GCCGACCGCGTCGTCATCGCCAGGTGCGGCAGCGCGTCCGACTCGTCCCGGACGCCGGTCCACAGCACCCGGGCATCCGCCACCGACGGGAAGGCTCCCGAGCCGGCCAGGCTCAGGTCCATCGGCTTCTGCCGCTTGGCCGCCGCTTCGAGCCGCTCGGCCAAATCATCGGTCTTGTACTCCGGAACGTCACCCAGGAACGCCAGCGTGATGTGCCAGTTCTCATCCGCCGCCCAGCGAATGTCCTCGTCGGGAAAGGCCCGCCGCGGCTCCACGAACTCACTCAGATGCTCGACAACCTCCACCGGCGGGACCACCGCCACAAAAAGTCGCATCCTTCGACTTTAGAGGCCGCTGTCCACCGAATTGGAATCGCTCAGCAATCCATCGCCGGGAAGGTGTAGCCCTGGGCCGCCAGGGTGGCCAGCGCCTGGTCGAGGGCGGCCACGGTCTGGGTGCGGTCGCCGCCGGCATCGTGCATCAGGACCACGCTGCCGTTGCGGGCGTTGGTGAGAATGCTGTTCACGATCGCCTGCTGGCCGGGCCGTTGCCAGTCGAGAGTGTCGACGTCCCACAGCACCGCGGTCATACCGGCTGCCTTGATGTCAGCGCGCACCCGGTCGTTGGCCGCACCGCACGGGGGCCGGAAGCATTTGGATTGCGGGCCGTCGAAGATCTCGTGATGGCGCTTGGCCGCCGTGAGTTTGGTCAACTGTGCATGGGTGATGGAGTGATTGCCGATAGTGTTGCCTGCGGCAAGGACCTCGTCACGGAGACCGGGATGCGCTGCCTGCATGCTGCCCAGCTGGAAGAACGTCGCGTGCGCGTTGTACTTCGCCAGCACCGCCAGGACCTGCGGGGTCCAGTGCGGGTCGGGCCCGTCATCAAAGGTGAAGAAGACGACTTTCTTGCCTCCGGCAACTGCTTTCGGGGTGCCGGCCGGGCTGGGCGTAGTACTGGTGGCTGGTCGAGCCACGGGCTGAGGAGTCGTTGCCGGCGTCGGGGAAACCGCGCCGTTCGGCGCCGTGGCGGACGCGTGGTCAGCCTGGGCCAGCCCGAAGGCGACCACTCCGGCGACGACGAAGGCCGCTGAGATACCGATGCCGGTATTGATGAAGGCACCGAGCTTGCCGGACATGACACTCCCCCGTGGATCCGAGCTCCTCTTCCAGAAGCTTCAGAAGGTGAGACGCCACAAGTCCCGATCCAGTTGGAAACGTGCCTGGGACAGCATGGGACAGCATCCCGGACAAACCCGCAGGTCACCGCGGACCACCGCAGCAAGGGCCCCATAACTGTCCCAATAATCGCACCACGGAACCGGCCTTCCGGCTTTACCGGCCCCGTCGCTCTCGGTAGCTTCTTGTTATTCGGTACGTGCATCTGCACGTGCACCGCCGCCTCGGCGGTTCGAGTTACGGAGAAGATCCATGTCACGAGCCCGCAAGCAAACCCGCCGCGAACGGCCCCGGACGAGCGTCTGGGTGGTGATCGTCCTGCTGTGGCGAACGGTCATCTTCGCCTCCGTCCCGGCGCTGGCGATCCTGCTCGTTCGCCAGGGGCTGCCGCCGGCCGACGCCGGCGAAACGGCCGTACTCCTCGTTGCCTCGGCCACGGCCACAAGCCTGAGCCTGACCCGCGGCAGCCTCAGCGCGATCGCCGGCCGATGAACGCCTCGTCCGCCTCCACCCCGGATGCCGATGCGGCGGCGCCTCGGTCGTACACCTTCGACTTCGCCCAGCTCCTGAAGCGCGCCCGCGCCGACACCGAACTGAGCGGACGGGCGCTCGCGGCCCGGATCAAGTACTCCCCCACCCGGGTGGTCCGGGCCGAAGGCGGGAAGGAGTTGCCGAACTGGGGCTTCACCCGGGCGTATCTCGACGGCTGCGGCATCGGCAGGGACACCGTGCTGGAGTGGCACGGATTGTGGCAGATCGCCCGGGGCGCCGAGCGCGAGCTGCGGACCGACCAGAAGCAGGCCGAGATCCGCGGCTGGTTCTGGACCACCGCCGAGGAGGACTGGGCCGAAGGGGTCGTCGCGATCAGCCGGCCCGACCCGATGCTGGCCAGACTCGCCGACATCAGGACAGCGCCTGAACTCGGCGCGGAGCTCAGAGCTCTGGCCGATCGCAACGGCGCTGGTTCGCTGCGGAAGGTCGAGGCCCTGACGGAGATCCCGAAGACGACACTGCATCGCTGGTACACCGGCAAGGCGACCCCGGACCCCGCTCAGCTCAGCCGGGTGCTGACCGCGCTCGGCGCCCCGCCGACCATTCAGCGAGCGTTCACCCTGACGCTGGGCCGGATCAGCGGCGATGTCTGCAAGGGCACCGACGCCGACTCGAGCAACGTCTGCACGCTGGGCGAGTTCCACCGGGGGCCACACCGCGCAAAGGACGGGAGCGAGTGGCTGGACGACGGCGGCCCCGACGACTATCACCCGCGCGATCGGCCGCGCCTGTCCTGATCAAGCCGTCGGGTCGTCAGCCGGGGCAGATCGGAGGGCAGATTGCTGCCCTCCGCGCGCCGCGCTGGCTGTCGGCCTACCGCTCGGTGTCCAGTGTGATCCATGCGTCCGACTCATCGTTCAGCGCCGGCAGACCCCGGCGTGAGCTACTTGGAGGATTTCGAGGAGGACCCCAACAAGCCGCTGTTGCTGGGCTACCTGCGGCGGGACCTATTGGCCGCCGGCCGTCAGGTGGAAGAGCTCGAGCGGCTGATGACCCAGTTCGCCCGGGCGGAAGGATTCTCGATGGGCTTCACGTACGTCGAAGAGCCCACCACCTGGCCATCGACCTTCAAAGCACTGATCGCAGCGGTCAACCGGTACCAGGCGTCCGCCGTCATCGTCCCCCAGTTGTCGCACCTGACGACCTCGGACGCTTCCTTCGACGCCAAGACCACTTTCGAACAAGAGACCGCCGCACGACTTCTGGTGCTCGACAGCTGACTTGATCGAGACCTACCGGACCCCTGCCTTCGCAGACCAGCACTGCCACACATCAGCCACATACCGCGCCTGCGCCCCGGCACCCCGATCAGCCACGCAGCGACAGGGGCACTGTCTGTTGCTCTTGTCTGTTAGTTCTTCAGTTTGAGGTTCAGGAGGGCGTTTTCGATTAGTTCGGACAGTGCGGGGTGGATCCAGTACTGGCCTCGCGCCATCGTGTGGGCGGCTAGGCCGAAGCTCATTGCCTGGATTACGGGCTGGATTACTGTTGCCGCTTGGGGGCCGATTACGTGGCAGCCGAGGATTTGGCCGGTGGCTGGATCGGCGAGGATTTTGGCGAAGCCGGTCGTGTCTTCCATTGCCCAGCCGTAGGCGATGTCGGCGTATGCCTCGCGCCCGACGACGTACGGGATCCCCTGCTCGATCGCCGCTTCCTCCGTCAGCCCGACCGACGCGACCTGCGGGGAGCCGAAGACAGCATGCGGCACATAGCGATGATCGGACTCGATCCGGTCGTCTGGGTGCAACAGGTTGTGCTGCACGATCCGCGCCTCGTGGTTGGCGACGTGCTTGAGCTGGTACGGCGAACAGATGTCACCAAGCGCGTAGACGCCCTCAGCCGCCGTCTGCTGGAACTCGTCGACCAAGACCCGCCCCTCCGAGTCCACCTCGACCCCCGTGGCCCCGACGTTCAGCACGTCCGAGTTAGGCGTCCGCCCGACGGCGACCAGCAGCTCGTCGACCACCAGTTCGTGAGTACCAGAAGGGCTCTTCGTCGTCAGCACGATCCCGTCGTCGCGCCGCTGCACCCCGATCAACTCGTGCTCGAACTTGATCGCGTACTGCTCCCGGGCGATCTCGGTGTAGCGCTCCGCGATGTCGTGATCCTCATGCCGCAGCATCAGCTCGGAGCGCGCGATCACCGTCACCTCGACGCCGAGCGACGAGAACACATGCGCCAACTCGGCCGCGACAAACCCACTGCCGATGATGCCCAGCCGCCCTGGCAGCCGGTCCATCCGCATGATCGTCTCCGACGTGTGGAATGCGACGTCGTCCAGTCCCGGGATGTCCGGCACGATCGGCCGGCTGCCGGCGGCGAGTACGAACCGGTCGGCCGTCAGTACCTCGATCTCGCCACCCTCGACCGCCGTCACGGTCAGCTCGTTCTCCGCGGTGAACCGTCCGGTGCCGTGGTAGAGCGTGACGTTGACGTTGTTCGGGTGATGCAGCCGGTACTCCGACCCGCTGGCCGAGATCGGGTCGATCCGGCCGAAGATCCGGTCCCGGATGTCCGGCCAGCGAACCCCGGTGAGCTTCGTGTCCACCCCCAGCCGCGAGCTGTGCGACGGCACGGAGGCCAGGTCCGCGGTGTGCACGAACATCTTGGTCGGGATGCAGCCCACGTTCAGGCAGGTACCGCCGAACGTCCCCCGCTCGACGATCGCCACTTTCCAGTCCGCGAACTGCCTGGTCACGATCGTGTTCCCGGAGCCGGTCCCGACAACCACCAAGTCGTAATGAGCCACACCCCATTGTGCGCGTGACCGCAACCGTGTCTAGGCGACCCGGGGTTTGCTGGGCGCTTCGGTGAGGGTGGACTTTTCGCCCAGCAGGTCGGTGGTGGGGGTGAGGACCTCGAGGCTGGGGCGCGGCAGCAGGTGGGGGCGGATGGCAAGACCCCGGCGGCGGGAGAAGTACAGGACCGAGGCGGTGGTGCCGAGCAGGGTCAGGGTGCCGCCGACGATCAGGGACCAGCGGGCGCCGAACTCCTGGCCGATCCAGCCGATGAACGGCGAGCCGAGCGGCGTCCCGCCCATCAGGACCGTCATGTAGAGCGCCATCACCCGGCCGCGCATGGTCGGCTCGATGCCCAGCTGCATGGTCGCGTTCGCAGCGGTGAGCATCGTCAGCGCGGCGAAGCCGACCAGCGGCAGCACCAGGGCGAAGGACAGGTACGTCGGCATCAGCCCGCTGACGATGACCATCACACCGAAGGCCAGGGCCGCGCCGATCACCAGGCGGGCACGGGTCCGGACCCGGCGGGCCGCGAGCAGGGCACCGGCCAGGGAGCCGATCGCCAGGATCGAGCCGAGGATGCCGTACTCCCCAGGGCCCTTGTGGAACTCGCTGACCGCCATCAGCGCCGACGTCATCTGGAAGTTCAGCCCGAAAGTCCCGGCGAAGAACACCGTCACCAGCACCATCATCAGTCCAGGGCGGCGCCACAGGTAGCGCATCCCGTCGCGGATCATGCCCTTCTCCCGGGCGGCGACCTTGGGCGTGTGCAGCTCGCTGGAACGCATCAGGTGCAGCGACAGGATCACCGCGGCGTAGCTCAGGCCGTTGATGATGATCACCGGGCCGGTACCGATCCAGTGGATCAGCAGGCCGGCCAGACCCGGGCCGACCAGCCGGGCCGCGTTGAAGGACGCGGAGTTGAGCCCGACGGCATTGGACAGCTCGTCCTTGCCGACCATCTCGACCACGAACGCCTGCCGGGTCGGAGCGTCGAACGCGGTACCGATCCCGAACAGGAAGGCCAGCGCATACACATGCCAGGCCTCGACCACTCCGGTGACGGTCATCGTGCCCAGGACCAGGGCGACGGCGCCCATCGCGATCTGGGTGATGGTCAGCACCCGGCGCTTGGGGAACCGGTCCGCGATCAGACCGGCGTACGGCGAGACGAGCAGCGCGGGGAGGAACTGCAGGCCCGTGACGATGCCGAGGGCAGTACCGGAGTGGGTGAGCTCCAAGACCAGCCAGTCCTGGGCGACCCGCTGCATCCAGGTACCGACGTTGGAGATGATCGCGCCGGTGGCGTAGAGCCGGAAGTTGCGGACCTTGAACGCTCGGAAGGTCGGACTCACGTAGCCGCCAGACGTTCGAGAACAGGGGCTGCCTTGCGCAGGATGTCGCGCTCCTCAGGGGTCAGTTTTTTCAGTTTCGTCTGCAGCCACTCGTCGCGGCGCCGGCGGTTGGCCAGCAGCAGGTCGTGCGCGGCCTGGGTCAGGTCGACCACGATCTGGCGCTTGTCGGTCTCGTGCGGGCGGCGGACCACCAGGCCCGCCTCCTCCATGTTCGACACGATCCGCGTCATCGACGGCGGCTTGACCTGCTCGTGCGCGGCCAGCTCGCCGATCGTCATCGCGTCGTGCTTGCCCAGCGCACCGAGCACGCCGAGCTGGTTGGCGGTCAGGTCGTGACCGTCGACGCGCTGCCGGCGCAGCTGCCGGGACAACCGCAATGTGGACGACCGCAGGGCGCTGGCCAGCCCGACGTCACTCTTCACCTGCTGGGCTACGACCTCGGGCATATCGTTAGCTTAACTCATTACTTTTGCTAAACAAAATGGTCTTGCTAGGGTTCGCGCATGGCGACGTCTGCGGAGTTGGAACGGTACGAGCAGCGGTTCCGGCGGGCGGGACTGCCGCTGTTCATCGAGGACTTCTCCCCCAGCCACGACATCTTCAGCCGGGCGACGCCCGTCCTGGTGCTGGTGTTCCTCGCGGAGATGATCGGTACCACCCGGCTCAGCTGGCACTGGTGGCAGAACCTGCTCGCCGCGATCGGCGGGCTGGTCGTCCTGATTCTGGGCTTCGGGCTGCTGAACGGACTCCGCGGCCGCCGGTTCTGGTCCTTCCCGACCCGCTTCGGGGTGCCGGAGCTGGCCGTCTTCGTGCTACTGCCCGCCTTGTTGCCGTTGGCCACCGAAGGCCAGTTGCGTCAGTTCTTCGGCATTGCCTTCGGCAACCTGTTGCTCGTCGGCCTGGTCTACCTGGTGGTCGGCTACGGCCTGATCGGTACGACAATCTGGGGCGTCCGGCGGCTCGGGACCGAGCTGGCGAACTCACTCGCCAGCCTGATCCGAGCGCTGCCGCTACTGCTGGTGTTCTCCCTGGTGCTGTTCGTGAACACCGAGATGTGGCAGGTGTTCGCCAATATGCCGGTCGCTTTCATCGTCATCCTGATGATCGCCTTCGCCCTGCTCAGCGACCTGTTCCTGGTCGTCCGGCTGCCGAAGGAACTAGATGCGATCGAGCGCGACGCCGGCTCCGGCCCGCCCTTGCGCCGGATCCAGCGGCTGAACCTCAGCGTCAGCCTGGTGATTCGCCAATGGCTCCAGGGGCTCGTGGTCAGTACCGGCGTCGGCCTGTTCTTCGTCGGCTTCGGCATGCTGGCGATCAGCAGCCGCATCTACGAGAACTGGGGCATCGACGCCGGCGGCTGGACCCATCAGTTCGACCTGCTCGGCTACCAGCTGCTGATCAGCACCGCGCTGGTGAAAGTTGCCGTCGGCATCGCCACCTTCACCGGCTTGTACTACTCGATCTCACTGATGACGGACGCCGCGTACCGCGCCGAGTGGCTCGACAACGTCACCGACGAACTCCGCGACCTCTTCACCGCCCGCACCGAGTACCTGGAGCTCCGCGTCCGGCAGGTCCCGACCGACAGCTAGCGCGGTCTTCAGGAAGTCCAGCCGGTGCCGCATGAGGCCTTCGACTGCGGCTTCGTTGGTGGGCAGGTGGGTTGCGCCCGAGAGGGGCAGGACCTGGTGTGGGCGACCGGCTGCCAGTAGGGCGCTGGAGAGACGGAGGGTGTGGGCGGCGACCACGTTGTCGTCCGCCAGACCGTGGATCAGCAGGAGCGGTCGCTCGAGCTTGGCGGCGTCTGTAATGGGTGACGAGCGGTCGTAGTCCTCCGGTTGCTCGTCTGGGTGGCCGAGGAACCGCTCGCGCCAGTGTGTGTCGTACAGGCGCTGGTCACTGGGTCCTGCCCCGGAGACGGCCGCATGGAAGACATCCGGCCTCCGCAGTACTGCGGCTGTGGCGAGTGTGCCGCCGTAGCTCCAGCCCATGATGCCGACTCGGGTGAGGTCCAGGTCAGCGCAGTACTCCGCTGCTGCGTGTAGTGCGGTCACCTGGTCCTCTATCGGCGCTGACAAGGTGTCGCGGTGGACCGTCTTCTCCCAGACGGGTCCGCGGCCCGGCGTACCGCGTCCGTCGGCGATGACGACGGCGAACCCGGCTTCGGCGTACCACTGGGCGGTGTCGAACCAGTGGCCGCTGACACGCATCACCAGGGCCAGCGCGGGGCCGCCGTACGGGGCCATCAGTACTGGGAGCTTCGCGGAGCCTGGCTGGTGCCAGGAGGGGAGCAGCAGGGCCGTGCGGAGTTGCAGGTCGCCTGCTTGTAGCCAGGTGATCTGTGGGGTGACGGAGGGCTTGGCTGCTAGCGAGGTGATCGGCTGGTCCAGTTGGCCGGGGCGGCGTACTGCGTAGGTGCGGCCGGTCTCGGTGTTGGCGCTCAGGAGGAGGGTGCTGCCGGCACGGAGGCCGTCGTACGAGCCGTGGCCATCGCTCAGCTGGTGCAGGCCTTCCTCGTCGTACAGCCAGAGGTGGCAGGCGGTGGGGTCGTCGCTGGCGAGGAAGAGGACTGCCTCGCCTGCTACGTCGAGGACTTCGCGGAGTTGCAGGCCGGGTGGTGTGACTCGTTGGGCGTCGACTGATAGGTGGCGTGTGTCGGGGGTGTCTTCTGGGTGGACGAGTTTGCCTGAGGCTGTGCGGGCCGGGGTACCGGGGATGAGTTCTACCCAGGCGTCGTCACGCTGCTCGTGCAGTAGGTGGGTCTTGCCGGTTGCGGGGTCTGCGGCGAGCACCTGGAGAGTGCGCTGGTCGCGGGACTGCACGGTGACCAGTGGGCCGTGGGAGTCCCAGCTGACCGCGGCTAGATACTCGTACGCCGTACTGTCCCACTGCAGCTCGACGGATTGGCCGGTCAGGTCGAAGGCGTGGAGTGAGACGAGCGCGTTGGCTGTGCCGGCGGCGGGGTAGGCGATCTCGCGGGGCGGGCTGGCGGGGTTGGCCGCGTCGGCGATCCACCAGCGCTGGACCGGAGTTTGGTCGACCCGGGCGGCCAGCAGGCGGGTGCCGTCGGGAGACCACCAGAAGCCGCGAGTCCGATGCATCGACTCAGCAGCAACATGCTCCGCCAACCCCCAGCTCACCTCCGGATCGTCGTCCGAGGCAACCAACAGATCGTTGCCACTAGCAACATCAACCACGCGCAGCGAACGGCCGGTTACATACGCAACCCTCCGCCCGGTCGGGTCGAGTCGCGGATCCACCACCGGCCCAGCCGTCGAGATCCGCCGCGGCTGCGCCGCGACGATGGAGGATGGCGGCTGCGCCGCCGAGGTGGAGGCGGTTGGCGTCTGCGCCGCCGAGCCGGGGGCGGGCTCGGCTTCGCCGTCGCGGTGCAGGGCGAGCGTCCACAGCTCGCCGTTGACGGCAAAGGCGATGGTGGACAGGGCGGTGTCGGTGGAGTAGGCGACGATGCCGGTGGATTGTTCTCGGGAGCGTTCGCGGCGGACTTGTTCGGCTTCGGGGATGGGGCCGGTGGCGTCGAGGGTTTCGGGGGCTATCAGGAGGTGTTCGCCGATGGCGTTCAGTAGCCAGAGGCAACTGGTGGGGTCTTCTGGGCCTCGGGTGCGGAGGAAGAGTACGCGGCGGCCGTCGGGTGACAGGGTGAAGGCGCGTGGGAGGCCGAGGGTGAAGCGGCGGGTGCGGGCCGACTGGGCGGGGAATGCGTTGGTGTCCATAAACAAGACTCTGGGCGGCCCCGAAGAGGGGTCACCCAGACGTCTGTCAGTTTACCACCCGGCCGGGCCGGGACGGGATCAGGTGAGCCAGTCGCCGAGTGGGCCGATGGCGAAGTAGACGACGAACAGCGCCGACACGATCCACATCAACGGGTGCACCTGGCGGGCCTTGCCGCGGACCACCTTGAGCAGCACGTAGGAGACGAACCCGGCGCCGATACCGGCCGAGATCGAGTACGTGAACGGCATCAAGATGATGGTCAGGAAGGCCGGGATCGCGATCTCGAGATCATCGAAGTCGATGCCCTTGACCTGCGCCATCATCAGGAAGCCGACCAGCACCAGGGCCGGCGTGGCCGCCTCGTACGGCACCAGCGTGACCAGCGGCGCGATCACCATCGAAATCAGGAAGCAGATGCCGGTGACCACACTGGCCAGCCCGGTCCGTGCACCCTCGCCGACCCCCGAGGCCGATTCGATGTACGACGTGTTGCTGGACACCGACGCGGCACCACCCGCGGCGGCCGCGACACTGTCGACGATCAGGATGCGCTGTGCGTTCGGCGGGTTGCCGTCCTTGTCGAGCAGCCCGGCCTCGGCGCCGATCGCCGTCATCGTGCCCATCGTGTCGAAGAAGTCGGCCAGCATCAGCGTGAAGATCAGTAGCAGCGCGGTCACCACGCCGGCCTTCTCGAACGAGCCGAACAGGTTGAACTCGCCGATCGTGTCCAGGTTCGGAGTGGTGAACCACTGGTCCGGCAGCTTCGGCACGCTCAGGCCCCAGCCGCCCGGGTTCTCGACGGTCCGGGCGCCGATGTCGGCGATCGACTCGAGCACGATCGCGAGCACCGTGGCGGTCAGGATGCCGATCAGGATCGCGCCTTTCACCTTGCGCGCGTACAGCGTGATGATCAGCGCCAGGCCGACCACGAAGATCAGTACCGGCCAGCCGCGAAGGTTGCCGCCGACACCTAGTTCGACCGGCGGGCCGGCCGGGGACGACGGCCGGCGGACGAAGCCCGCGTCGACCACGCCGATGAAGGCGATGAACAGGCCGATGCCGACGCTGATCGCGATCTTGAGCTGGCGTGGCACCGCCTCGAAGACGGCTTTTCGGAACCCGGTCAGGACCAGGATCAAGATGATGATGCCCTCGATCACCACCAGGCCCATCGCGTCGGCCCAGGTCATCTTGCTCGCCACGCTGAACGCCAGGAACGCGTTCAGGCCGAGCCCGGTGGCCAGCGCCAGCGGGAAGTTGGCGACCACCCCCATCAAGATGGTGACCACGCCGGCCACCAGCGCGGTCGCGACGGCGATCTTCGCGATCGAGGCCGCCGGATCGGTGCCTCCGCCAACGAACTGGCCGGAGCCGTCCTTGACGGTACCGATGATGAGTGGGTTCAGCACGACGATGTAGGCCATCGTGAAGAAGGTGACGAGCCCACCGCGGACCTCACGCCCGAGCGTCGAGCCGCGGGTGCTGATCTTGAAGAAGTTGTCGAGGAACGCGGGGCCGGAGCGGGCCGTGGAGGCAGGTGTCGAGCTCATGACGGCATGGTGTCAGGTGGCGTCGGCCGTGGCGAGCGATTCGGGGCACGTTTCGGGTCGCCGAGGCTTCGGGGAGCTGAGGATGCGGGGCGGCTAAGGTGGTGGCGTGGCAGATCCCCAGGAAGTGCCCGCTTCGAAGAAGCGGAACGACCCGACCAGTCAGCTGGCCCGCGGCGAGCTCGTGCACGCCGAGGTCAAGCCGCTGGATCTGTCCGGCATCCCGAGCGTGATCTTCGGCATCGTCGCCTGGGCGGTCGCGTTTGTGGTCGTGCTGATCTTCCGCGAGGACCTGAAGAAGAGCGGCGACGAGTGGTGGTTGTGGGTCACCGTCGCCGGCTTCGGCCTGGGCTGGATCGGATTGCTGTACTGCCGCCGCCGCTGGGCCGCCATCCAGGCCGGCCACCGGTCCGCGCTCGAGGACTGAACCCTCGGCGCTGACCCCGGCTAGTAGTTCGCGGTGGCTTCCGCTTCGATTTCCTCAGCGGTGGGCATCCGGATTT
>Ga0190275_10003222_pt1 | contig 11612 bp, 5 predicted proteins | sample Popmic550T_FD_133745 | JGI IMG/M metagenome (GOLD analysis project Ga0190275, IMG submission 133745) | Populus adjacent soil microbial communities from riparian zone of Yellowstone River, Montana, USA - 550 T | ecosystem: Environmental > Terrestrial > Soil > Riparian zone > Trees stand | place... | reverse complement strand
CTGCACGGCGTTACGGGCGCAGCCGTGGGTGGCCGCGGCCCTGCTGCTGGGCTACTTGGTCTCCATCGCCGAGGCCACGCTGGCGCAGTCGCCCGCCGGGACGGCATTGCCCGCAATGCGCCTCGTGAGCCGCTGGAGCGAATCTCCTCGACCCGCCATGATTGTGAACCCTGTCGGCTTCATCATCAGTTCGATCACCTTGAGGCGATCGATACGCGACAGCGCGTCGAAGTGCTCCCTCGGCTCCTCCGCCTGGAACAGGTCTGCGGAGCGCAGGCAACCATCCCCGGCGATCTCCTCCACACCCTCCAGGTCGATGAGCTTCGTGGCTGCCGGTGTATTGATTCCGTTCACCGCAACCCATTCTACGCCGCTTTCGCGGAACATCGCCATGGCCTCACCAAAGCGGTACGCGTTGACGATGGGGTGCATGAACGCATCTGCGTCGGCAGAGAGCCGGGCACGCCGGGACTCCGGCGGTGCGGCTTCGACTCCATGTCCATACCGGCCCGGAACGAGCCGTAGCTGCAACTGCTCCATGAGCCGCTGTCCCCGGGCGAGGTCCGAGCGGTACTCGCCCCACAGGGTGAGGAGCAGTTCTCGGCTCAACAGGCGGTCCTGTTCACCGAAGGGATGGTAGTGCCAGATGCAGATCACGCCGTCAGCCGCCAGATGCCGGCAGAGGTTGTGCAGTCCCCGACGCGGATCTTCCAGGTGGTGCACCACGCCCGTGGAGATGATGAAATCGAACTTCTCCTCCATCTCGAGGCGCATGATGTCCTGCCGACTGAAGGCCACGTTCCGCACTTCGTGCCGCTCTGCCAGTTCGCGCGCCACGTGGAGAGACGCTTCCGCCGCGTCGATTCCATGCACCCGGGCGCCGGGGTAGCGGTGTGCGAACCCCACCACCCGCTGACCCGTGCCGCACCCCGCGTCCAGGACAGACCTTCCCTCCAGTGCGTCGTTCCCGCACAGCAGCGAGAACAGGCTCGCGACGTCGTACGCCAAACTCCCACCGATGGCGGGGCTGGGATACGGATAGCGCGAATACATCTCGATGACATCGTCCGTGCGCATAACTGTATCCGTCCTCGTTCTGGAAGTGCGCTTCGACACGGCACTCACCGTGATTCCGCGGTGACGAAACGGGACCCATCGACCCCGGTCCGGGGAGGTTGCCGCGGGCGGCAAGCAGGCGTTCCAGGTCGCCGCTCTCGTGCTCGCGGACGAGGCCGTAGACGGCGCTGTTCGAAGTGTTGACGTCCGCGAGCTCACGCAGCCGGGCGCCGGGTTCGAAGTCTATCATGCGCTCTACCAAGTCTGCGACGGCAGGATCGGCCTCCTTCAGCGCGTCGAACAACGTGAGAACGACGCGGCACGCGGGGCCGCCCAGCAGCCGGAGGAACTTCCGGAAGACCTCCCGGTCACGGTCGGTGTACGGGCCCGACCCGACCAGCGGGTAGCCGGCGAGGACAAGGAGCGATTGCCGGAGTCCATCATCGCCCCGCGGGTGCCGTTAGCGTTCACGCCCACGACCCTCCCGCCCCAGGCCATCTGCAGAGGGGCACCACCGGGGTGCCGCAGGATGAAGAGCGGACTCTCCAGCCTCGGTGCCGTGCCCCGGCGATGTCTTCAGCCAGCCGCGGACGCCCCCGGTTGCGGCGTGAGCAAGAACGGAGGGAAACGGAGGAACCGCAATGAAGTTCTCCGTGCCTCCGGTCTTCTCCGTTAACGTGACCCCGAGACCGGCGGGGGTCGGCCTTCTCATATCAACTCCGTGTGACGCCGTTGTTGCAGTAAGTGTTCAGCCGGATCTGGCATGAGGCTCCTTCCTTTCCGGATTCCATCGCCTCTACAGGCCCACCCAGTAGCTCACCTTCAGCAGGAAGATGTTGTCGGCGGGGGTGTCGAAGAGCGCGCCGCGGTCGCGGCCGAAGTCGAAGTCGCCCACGCGCGCCAGGCCGCTCCGGGTCTGCGTCCACACCAGGTAGGCGGTGGAGCCCGGCCGCCACTCCCAGCGCAGCACGCCCGTGCCGCGCAGGCTGCGCAGGTTGAAATCGGGGTTCGACAGCGTGAAGGCCGGGGCGGGTCCCGTCGCGTCCGGATCGATCACGTAGCGGAGGTCGGCGCCGGACCCGGTCTCCGTGATCGTCCCGGCATCGCGGCCGTAGACGTGCTTCGTGCGGCCGCGGGGGGCGGCGAACTCCTCGAAGTTGTGGTAGTCCGCGCTCGCCAGCAGCGGCTGGGCGAAGAGCTCCAGGGAAAGGTCAGGCGTGAAGGTCACGCTCGCCCGCGTCGTCATGAACACCTGCTTCTGGTCCAGGTGCGAAAAGACGTAGCGCCGTCCGTGGAACGCCGTCGCGCTCGGGTCCGCCACCGAGGTGACGTACTGCGCCTTGCTGTTCGCGCGCAGAAAGCCCGGACCCAGGGTCAGGGCGACGTTCGAAGCCGGGCGGATGGTCGCGTTGAGCGACGCGGAAAGGCTCGAGCTGCCCTCGTCGCTCCTGGAACCGCTCAGGTTGGCGCGGAGGGCCACGGGCTTCCTTCCGTCGGTCGAGAGGCTGAAGACCGCGGACGTGTTTCCCGGCTGCCCCAGCACCGGCCCTCCCCGCGCCAGCCGGTCGGAGAGGGCTGCAAAGGTCCTGGAGAGGAGGAGCGAGGTGTTCCAGTAGTTCGGCAGCTCGACGTTGGCGACCCCGGTTACCTCGCGCCGGGTCACGTCGCCGTCGTGGTTCCAGTACTGCTGCGCGCCGGCCATCACCTGCAGCGTCCGGTAGCCGCGGGTGGGGGTCGTGAAGCGCCGCCCGAGCGTGCCGTTGAGCCACCGCCAGTCGGCGCTGGTCTGGTAGCCCATGTCGTTGGTCTCGAATCCCGGGCTCACCGAGGCGGCGTTCAGGTCCCAGAGCCAGTTCCCGCCCTGCTTCGCCAGCCGCGCGATGACCCCGTATCCGCCCAGCGTCGTGGCCGAGGGGTCGTACGCGTCGTACTCCAGGTCGGGGCGCTGCAGGTAGCGGGCGCTGGAGCGCTGGAGGCGCCGGATGGCGCCGGAGTCGCCCGACACCCGCGAGGCGGCGAGCGCGGCGTAGAGGCGGTAGGTGCGCCGCCCCCAGGTGTACTCCGCGTCGACCCCGGCCGTCTGCGCCCTCCGCGGGAGGAGCGAGGAGAGCCCCGGGCCGTCGAGGTCGCGGTTCACCGAGGTGAGCATCCCCCCCACCACCAGGTTCCCGTCCCGCAGCTCGCGCCGCACCCGCCCCGCGAAGCTGTTGGTGAGCGGCTCCACCGGCTGCCGTACCCGGCTGCCGCCGGCGGTGGCCACCTCCGCCACCTCGCGCCGGGTCACCGCGTCCAGCACCCCCACGGTCCACCCCGACGCCGTGCGCCCGGTGAGCTTGGCGGCGCCCAGGAGGGTCGTGTTCTCGGGGATGTCGGCGTACGGGCCCGCCGCCGCGGCCAGCAGGGCGGCCTGCGGGCTGCGCCCCACCCGCCGGGAGTAGAAGAGGCTCAACCCCAGGGGGCAGTTGATGTTGCACCCCGGCTGGCCGAAGCCGAAGAGGCTGCTTCCCTCCACGAAGAAGGGGCGCTGCTCGGGGAAGAAGGTCTCGTACGCGGAAAGGTTCACCACCGCCGGGTCCACCTCCACCTGGCCGAAGTCGGGGTTGACGGTGGCCGAAAGCGTCAGGTTGCTGGTCAGCAGGTACTTCAGGTCGCCGCCAAAGCGGAGGCCGGTGGAGCTGGGGTCGTAGAACGGGCTCTCGGGGTTCCCGGACGAAAAACGCTCCGTGCGGGCGACCGCGTAGGGAAGCAGCTGCACGCGCTGCGGCTGGCTGCGAAATCGCAGCCCCGTCAGCTCGCCGAAGAAGCTGGGTCCCCCCGGCTCGTTCTGCCGCCAGAACGACCAGAGCGCGCGCTCCTGCTTGCGCTGGATGAAGCGCGTGAGGTTCAGCCCCCACGCCTGCACGGAGTCGCGCGAGAAGCGCAGCTGGCTGAAGGGGATGCGGATCTCCGCGGTCCAACCCAGCGAGTCCACCTGCGTGGCGGCCTCCCACACCGGGTCCCACGACCTGTCGCTCCCCGCCGCGTCGCCCCGCCAGCCGGCGGGGTTCACGTCGAACTCCACCGAGTGCAGCCGGTCGCGGTAGGTGTCGAAGTCGATCCGCAGGAAGTCGCTCTGCGCGTCCTGGTCGCGGCGGGCCAGCCGGCGCGTCACGCCGGCGGGGCCGAGCGAATCGTACATGCGCGCGCCGATGTACAGCGCGTCGTCGTCATGGAGGAACCGGACCTCGGTTCGCTCCGACGCCGGCGCGCCTTCGTTCGGGCGCTGCTGGGTGAACTCCGTCGCCGGCACCGCCGCGGCCCAGTCGGGTTCCTCCAGCCGGCCGTCCAGCCGGATGGGGCCGGAGCGCGCGGCCGCGTTCGCCACGGGCGCCGTCCGCTCCGGCGCGGCCTCGCCCGCGGGACGCCCCTGCGCGGCGGAGGCGACCGGCGCATGACACGCCGCCACCACGAGGGCGAGGAGCGTTCCCGGTCGGGGGATGAGTGGGCGCATCGTCTTCTCTGGTGTGGGTGGCCGTGATCTGCGGAGACCGCTCAGCGGCCGGGCGCGAACGCCGGCTCGTCGAGCTCCGGACCGATGCCGTGGACTTTCATCCCGACCAGTTCGTCGGGGGAGGGCGCGGGCAAGCCCGCTTCCCGCACGCGCCGGATGAGCCCGGGCGCGACCCCGTCGACGCCCGCCCGGAGGAGCTGCTGGCGACGTATGTCCGCGTACCCGGGGGCTTTCCGCTCCCGAACGTGTTCCCGCGTGATCGGGTGGATCCGCGGCCGGACCCGCTCGTCTCCGTCGCCTTCCCGGGGTGCACCTGGCCCGGGCGCACCGGCGAGCCGGGGCCGCGGAAGGGGAGGGGGCCGTCGGCCGCGCTGACGATGGCCGTGCTCGGCCCGGTCCCCGGCGCCGGGGCGGGCACCGCCACCACCGCGAAGACGGGGGGCGCGGCGCAGCGTGCGCGGGGAGCGGCGGAGGTCCTGGCACGGCGTTTCCATTCGACTGCCATCCGTTGGTACGTCGATGAGGGGGCGCGGCTCGCATCTGCGCGCCGCCGTCCACCTCGAGCCGCATCCGCCGCCTCCCCCCCCGCGCCTACGCGGCGGCCGCGGCGAAGTCCGTCCGCGGCAGGGGGACGGCGAGCGGCCGCACGGGGGGGACGACCAGGCTCATGTAGCGCTCGCCCTCGTGGAAGACGAGCCCGCGCTCCAGCAGCCGCCCGAGGACGGCGTCCACGTCCAGGTGCGGGAGCTCCTTCGCCAGGCTGGCCGGCTTCCGGGCCGTGGCCAGCCCCTCCAGCACGCCGCGCTCGTCGTCCGTGAGCGGGTGCTCGCGCGGCTCGCCCGAGCGCGAGTCGAAGACGAACGCCTCACCGCCGCGCTCCTCCAGCCGCAGCTCGGGGCGCGCGCCGCCGCCGAACCACAGCGCCTTCCACGCGTCCACCTTCGCGCGCAGCGGACCCACCATGCGCGCGGCGTGCAGCGCGTACGGCGCCAGGTAGTTCTGGTCGGAGAAGTAGTAGGCCAGGTCCGTCAGCGCCTCGTCGGGCCACGGGTAGGTGAAGGCGTACCAGTCGAGCGGCGCCAGCTCCAGCCCGTAGGCCTCGGCCTCCTCGTGGTAGGGGCTGAAGCGGTCGAAGCGGACCGGGAACACCCCTGTCGGCGGGTGGAGGTGGGTGAGCAGGTGCAGCTCCCGCTCGTACTTCTCGTACACCTCGATCTCCTCGCCCGGGAAGCCGATCAGCAGGTTCCAGTCGGGGCGGATCCCGTAGCGGCGGGCGTTGATCAGGAAGCCCAGGTTCTGGAACGCCGAGGTCCCCTTGCGCATCAGCTTGAGGGTGGAGGTGGCGAGCGCCTCGATCCCCGGCTGGATGCGCAGCACGCGCGCGCGGGCCAGGACGCGGAACTCGTCCTCGCCCAGGTCGGCCTTCACCTCGTAGAAGAGCGAGCACCCCTCCGGCGTGTCGAGGAAGGGGAGGACGTCGGCGAAGTAGCTCCTGGGGAGGATGTTGTCCACGTTCTGCAGCTCGCTGATCCGCGGCGCGTGCTGGAACAGGTCGTTGAAGACCCTGAAGGCGACCTCGGGGCGCATCGAGCGGTAGCTGATGGTGGAGCCGTTCAGGCCGCAGAAGGTGCAGTGCGCCTTTTCGCCCCACCAGCACCCGCGCGAGGTCTCGTAAAGGAGATACGGCCTGGCGCGGCCGGGGAAATAGCGCTCGTAGCGGTCGAGGAACGGCTCGTACTCGAACTCGACCAGCTCGTTGATGTCATTCTCGGGGCCGATGGAGCCCACCGCGGGCGGGCCGCCCGGCTGCACCACCGGCTGCACGCCGCACCCCGCGTGGTCGCGGCACCGGTTCCGCCGCGAGAAGACCCCGTCCATGCGGTGCACCCCCTCGGTGTCCCCCTCCATCAGCCGGGCCACCAGCGCGGGGAAGCTGATCAGCGAGGGGCCCGAGAAGACGAAGTCCACGTCCCCGGCGTGGTCGACCAGGGTGCGCCCCATCACCCCCTCGCAGTTGGCGCCGCCCATCGCCACCACCAGCTTCGGGTTGCGCGCCTTCAGCAGCCGCGCCATGGCCAGGCAGGCCACGTTCTGCGAGAACATCGAGGTCAGGCCGACCAGGTCCACGCGGTCCAGCCCGTAGCGGTCGATCATCTCCTCGAAGTGCGCCACCACCCCGGCGCGCTTCTGCAGCACCAGCTCGCGGATCACCCGGTTCTGGGGGTAGTAGCGCCGGAAGTAGGCGTCGTCGTTGGCCGGCGCGCCGGGGAAGGCCGCGGGGCGGAAGAGCCAGTCGCCCAGCCCGCTGGGGTGGTGCGCGAACGACATCAGCTCGTCGTACGCGGGGAGCCCCAGGTAGTGGGCGAAGTCGTGGTGCAGGTAGTGGACGTCGGCCTGCGCCCGGCCCGCCAGCTCCTTCCGCACCGCCGAGCGGAGCAGGGTGAGGGCGAGCGACGGCATGGACAGGTTGGCCAGCGGCAGGTTCACCAGGGCGATCGTGTACATCTACCTCTCTCCTTCGAGGGGCTGGATGGATCTCCCCCCCGCGGGGCGGAGGGCGTACGGATCGGGGCGGCGGAGCGGGCGCACGCCCCGCACGCGAATCCCCCGCGCCCCCGCCAGCGCCGACTGGATGCCGCGGATGAGGGCGGGGTAGGCGTCGAAGGCGCGGCGGGCCTGGGCCAGCTCCAGCCGCTCACGGCTGGTGTGCGCCAGGCTCTCCTCCCCGGGCGCGAAGCCGACGGTGGGGATGCCGTGGGTGCCGCAGCTGTGCCCGCCGTCGGTGCCGAACTTCCACTGGCGGATGGCGGGCGTGCGCCCCGTGGCCGCGCCGATCGCCCCGGCGGCCGCCTCCACCACGGGGTGCCGGTCGGGGAGGAGGTAGCCGGGGGTGAAGTTGCTGTGCTCGTCCTCCCACCCGGTCCAGGCGCGGTGGACGACGAGGCCGGGGAGGACCTCCACGCGTACCCCGTCGCCGGCCGGGACCCGCGCGGCCAGCAGCGCGCGGAGCTCCTCCACCGCGCGCGCCTCGTCCCACCCCGGGAGGACGCGCATGTCCAGCGTCAGGCGGATGCGCTCGGGGATCACGTTCCCGCTCTTCGGCCAGCACTCCAGCACCGTGGGCGTGAGCGTGGCCCGCCCCAGGACGGGGTCCACGGGCTGCGCCCGCGACAGCTCGTCCAGCGCCAGCAGGACGTGGGGGAGGAGGAGGTTGGGGTTGCGCCCGTGCTCGGGGGCGCTGGCGTGCGCGGCCCGGCCATGGAGCTCCACCGCCAGCTCGGCGTGGCCGCGGTGGCCGGTGCACAGGTCGCACCCCGTGGCCTCGGCCAGGATCACGGCGCCGGGGCGCTCCGGGAGCGTCTCCATGTGGTGCATCATCCCCCAGCCGCCCTTCTCCTCGTAGACGGAGAAGATCATCCGCACGTCGCCCGCGGGGCGCTCCTCCACGAAGCGGGCGGCGGCGTACACCTGGAGCGCCAGCGGGCCCTTGACGTCCACGGCCCCGCGCCCGTGCAGGCACCCGTCGGCCACCACGCCCCCCCAGGGGTCGTGCTCCCACCCCGCGGGGTCGCCCGCGTCCACCACGTCCATGTGGGAGGAGAGCATCACCGCCGGGGCGCCGCCCGTGCCGGCGACGCGGGCGACGACGTTCCCCGCGCGGTCGGTGCACGCCTCGTCGAACTCCAGCCCCCGCAGCTCGTCCACGATCCGCCGCGCCACGGCGCCCTCGTCGCCGGGGAGCGAGGGGATGCGGACGAGCTCCGCGGCGAAGCGCACGGCGCGCTCGAAGGAGAGGTCACGCATAGGCCCGCGCCTGGAGGAGGTACAGCTCGGCGTACAGCCCTTCACGCTGGAGCAGCTCGTCGTGCGCGCCCAGCTCGGTCACCCGGCCGTCGTCCATCACCAGGATCAGGTCCGCGCCCCGAACGGTGCTGAAGCGGTGCGAGATCAGCACGGTCACGGCGCCGCGCCCCGACCCGCTGCGCGCCTCGCGGGCGTAGCGCCCGAAGAGCGCGTGCTCCGCCAGCGCATCCAGGCTGGCGGTGGGCTCGTCGAAGAAGACGACCAGCGGGTCGCAGCGCATCAGCGCGCGCCCCAGCGCCAGCTTCTGCCATTGCCCGGTGGAGAGGTCCACGCCGCCCCAGCGCCCGCCCAGCTGCGTCCGGGTTCCCGCCGGCAGCGTCCCCAGCACGTCCGCCGCCCCGGCGCGCTCCAGCGCACCCACCACGGCCGCGCGGTCGTCGAGCCGGGCGAGGTCGCCGATCCCCACCGCGTGCTGGGCGGGGAGCTCGAAGCGGGCGAAGTCCTGGAAGGCGGCGGAGAGACGGGCGCGCCACGCCTCCACGTCGATCTCCGCCAGGTCCACCCCGTCCACCAGGATGCGCCCTTCGGTGGGCTCGTACATCCGCGCCAGCAGCTTGACCAGCGACGTCTTCCCCGCCCCGTTCTCGCCGACCAGGGCGAGCACGCTCCCGGCGGGGATGCGGAGGGAGACGTGGCGCAACGCCCAGCGCTCGGTGCCGGGGTAGCGGAAGGAGACGTTCTCGAAGACGATGCCGTCCGCCAGCCGCGCGGGCGCGGGGCGCTCGCCCGGCCGCGCCCCCGCTCCGGCGGCGTAGTCGCGCAGCCAGAGGAGGCGCCCGGCCGCGCGCAGCGCCTCGCCCAGCCCGGCCACGCGCTGCACGGGGGCCAGCACGCTGGCGCGCACCTGCTGGCCCAGGTAGACGGCCATCACCACGTCGCCCGTGGTGGCCAGGCCGCGGCCGGCGCGCCAGAGCATGAGCGCCACCGCGCCGCCGAAGCCGGCCCAGAAGAGGAGGTCGCCGGCGAAGGTGAGCAGCGCCACGCGGCGGTTGACGGCCAGCCTGAGGCCCCGCCACTCGCGCCTGCTCGCGCAGAAGCGGTCCAGCACCTCGTGCTCCACCCCGAACACCCGCAGCTCCATCCCCGCGTTGCGGTCCACGGTGAGCCGCTGGAGGTGGCGGGCCCGGCGCGCGGGCGCCCCCGAGCGCGCCTCCGCCTCGGCGAGCCAGCGCTGCTGCACGGCGGCGATCGGGAAGACCGGGAGGGCGAAGGGGACCAGGAGGAGGAGCCACGGGGTGGCGAAGGCGAGGGCGACCAGCGTCCCCACCCCGGCCACGACGGCGTTCGCGGCGTTGATGACGGCGCTCAGCGCGTAGCCGAGCACGGCTTGGCCCTGCCGCAGCAGCTCCAGCCGGTCCTGGACGTCCGCGCGCTCGTGGTGCTCCAGCCCGGGGAGGGAGGCGGAGAGCGCGGCGACCTCGCGGTCCAGGGCGAAGCCCACCGCCTCGGAGAGGCGCACGCGGATCTTGCTCCCCGTCCACGTCCCCACGAACCAGAGCACCCGCGTGGCCGCGATCCCCCCGGCGCCCCACGCCAGGAGGCGGGTGTCCCCGCGCGCCGCCCCGTCGGCCAGGAGCTTCAGGCACCAGGCGAAGAGGGGGAAGCGCAGGTAGCCGACGGGCTCCAGCAGGAGCCCGGCGCTGCGCCGGGGGTCGGTGCGCCAGGCGGTCCGCACCAGCAGGACCAGGGCGCGCCACTGCTCACGCATCCACCACCTCCTCCCGTGCGGGGGCGTCCGCGGGGGCGGCGGCGAAGCGCTCGGCCTGCAGCGAGAACATCTCCGCGTAGCGCCCCCCGTCGGCCATCAGCGCGTCGTGCGTCCCGTCCTCCACCACCCGCCCGCCCTCGATCACCACGATGCGGTCGGCGCGCCGCACGCTGGAGAGGCGGTGCGAGACCAGGATGGTCGTCACGTCGCGGGTGAGCTCGAGGAAGCGGTCGAAGAGCTCCGTCTCGGCCCGCACGTCCAGCGCGGCCGTCGGCTCGTCCAGGATCAGCAGCCCCGCGCCGCCGCGCACGGCCGCCAGGGCGCGCGCCAGCGCGATGCGCTGCCACTGCCCGCCCGAAAGGTCGGACCCGCCCTCGAACTCCTTCGAGAGCACGGTGTCCCACCCCGCCGGGAGGCGCGCGGGGAGGTCGCCGCCCCCCGCGTCGCGCAGGGCGCCCTCCAGCGCCGGCTGGTCGTGGAGGAGCGCGAGGCGGCCGAAGCCCACGTTCTCCCGCAGCGCCAGCGGGTAGCGGACGAAGTCCTGGAAGATGACCCCCACCCGCCCCCGCGCGCCGAGCGGCGCGGCGCCGTCCAGGGTCACGCGCCCGCCCTGCGGCTCGTACAGCCCGCAGACGAGCTTGACCAGCGTGCTCTTCCCCGCCCCGTTCTCGCCGACGATCGCGAGCGACTGCCCGGCGGGGACCTCCAGCGAGAGCCCGTCCAGCGCGGGCGTGTCGCGCCCCGGGTAGGTGAAGCGGACCCCCTCCAGCCGCAGCGCCACCTTCCCCCTCGCCGCCGCGCGCGGGGAGCGCTCGCGGGGGAGGAGGGCGCCGCCCGCTCGCTCGCGCAGCCGGGCGACCCGCTCCGCCAGCGCCAGCGAGCGGCTCAGGTTCCACTGCGAGTCGCCCACCAGCCCCAGGTCGGCGATGGCGATCACCGCCTGCGCGAAGACCAGGAGCGCCGCCACGCCCAGCTCGCCGCCGGCGGCGGCCGCCGCCAGCGCACCCAGGACGGCGGCGTGCGCGGCGATCAGCGCCACCACCGCCGCCAGGTCCAGCCGGCCGCTGGAGCGGCGCGTGGCCCAGAGCACCCGCAGCGCCCCCGACCAGGCGTCGTCGTAGCGCCCCACGATCCAGCCGGCGGCGCCGAAGACGCGCACCTCCTTGGCGGCGGGCGCCTCCAGCGCCAGCGTGCGCAGGTACTCGCCGCGCCGCATCTCCGCGATTCCGCCGCCGTCCGCGCTCTTCTTCGCCGTCCCCCTGAGGTAGGCCAGGTTGGTGAGCTGCCAGGCGGCCGCCAGCAGCAGCGGCGCCCACCAGTTGAAGCCGAGGAGGACCACGAAGGCGCCCGCGCCGCGCAGCCGCTGCAGCCCCACGTACGAGAGATTCGAGACGGTGCGCTGCAGGACGCCGCGGCGCTCCTCGTCCTGCACCGCCTGCAGCTCGTCGGCGAAGGCGGGGTCTTCCAGCCGCGCCACCCCCGGCGTCCCCAGCG
>Ga0190275_10003221_pt1 | contig 11612 bp, 14 predicted proteins | sample Popmic550T_FD_133745 | JGI IMG/M metagenome (GOLD analysis project Ga0190275, IMG submission 133745) | Populus adjacent soil microbial communities from riparian zone of Yellowstone River, Montana, USA - 550 T | ecosystem: Environmental > Terrestrial > Soil > Riparian zone > Trees stand | place... | reverse complement strand
TGTTCGCGAGTATCGGCATGAGCAACATAAAGTTTGGCAATGCTTCGGGATGGGGCGAAGATCATCCTGAAGTCACCTTTCGAGGCGTGCCACTGCAACCAAAGGAAATTAGATATCTATGCCAGCTTCTCAAGCTTCCGGTACAGCGTTGAAAGACTCAATCCCAAAAGCTCAGCAGCGCGCATTTTATCGCCGGCGGCCTTATTCAAGGTGCGCTCAATGTGACTCTTCTCATACAAATCGAGCGCCGCGCTAAGGTTATCCTCGGAATTGAATTCCCCGGCATCGGCTTGATGGCCGGGCAAATCCGCCGGCTTAATCCAATCGCCATCGCCGAGAATCATCGCTCGCTCCAGAACATTGTCAAGCTCGCGGATGTTGCCCTTCCAGGGGAACGACATGAGAATTCGCATGGTAGCGCTATCAACGCCTTTATAGCTCGTGTTCATTTCCACGTTGTGACGCTGAACGAGGTGTTCAATTAACCCTGGCAGATCATCGAGCCTTTTGCGCAAGGGCGGAATGTTAATCTCAAATGTGTTTAGACGATAAAATAAATCCTCACGGAAACGTCCCGCTTCGACGTCGGTCCTGAGGTCGCGATTGGTCGCCGCCAGGATGCGCACATTCACCTTTACGGGGTTTGTCGATCCCACCGGAAGAACGGCTTTCTCCTCTAGCACGCGCAGCAGCTTGGGCTGAAGGCTCAGTGGCATTTCACCGATCTCATCCAAAAAGATCGTGCCGCCGCGCGCTCTCTGAAACAGCCCTTCCTGAGAATTCACCGCGCCGGTAAAGGAGCCTTTGATATGCCCAAAAAGCTGGCTTTCGAGAAGATTTTCCGGTATCGCGCTGCAGTTGACCGGTAAAAAAACATTTTCATTGAATCGACTCGCGGTATGTATCGTCCGCGCAACCACTTCCTTGCCGACCCCACTCTCTCCGGTGATGAGAACCGTCGTCGGAGTCGGCGCGACTTTTTTTATTAAGTGCGTAATATCTTGCATCGCCTGGCTGCGCCCGAGCGGTCGCTCGGGACTGAATCGCGTGTTGATCTCGCGCCGCAGCAACTGATTCTCCCAGGCGAGCTTCCGGTGATTCATCAGATGCTGGACTTTGCGCAGCACATCTTCAAAAATAAGCGGCTTGAGCAAATAGTCTTGGGCACCGAGCCGAATCGCTTCGACCGCGGTATCGACCGTCGCATGGGCCGTCATCAATATAACCAAGGTCTGCGGCGAGACGTCACGAATGTGACGCAACACGGCAATGCCGTCCGCGCCCGGCATGGCTAGATCGGTGAGCACCAGATCGAGATCATGCTGGTCAACGAGCTCAATACCGGCTTTGCCGTCGGCGGCAGCATGAACTTCAAAATTCTCGTTCTTTAGTAAATCGACCAAGCTCTCGCGGGCGGAGTCTTGATCCTCGACCACCAGTATCGTTCCAATCAATGTGGGCCTTCTTCTTTTCGCACTATTGCGAAACTCTCGCGGTAAAAATCCTGTCTGCGCAACATATCTTAAATTAAGCTAATGAAAATGCTGTCTGAAAGCAGAAACGCAATACCTACGCCAGTCCAATTTTATTTGAATCAGAGTGTTAGCGGCAGTTCTATCCGGAAGGTCGTACCCTCTCCGGGTTTACTTCGGTAAGATATTTTTCCGTTATGCGCGGTGAGGATTTGCCGAACGATAACCAGACCGACTCCAGTTCCTTCTCGCTTGGTGGTCAGAAAAGGTTCAAATGCATCGATGTCCAATGGGATGCCGTCTCCTGTATCGGTGATTTCCAATATGACCGCGCCGTCGGCCACAAACGCGTTGAAAATAATCCTGCCGCCGCGAGGCATCGCTTCGGCGGAGTTCTTTATTAAATTGAGCAGCGCCTGCTTCATCTTATCGCTATCGATGCTTATGCTCGGCAGCTCCTCGGCCAACGAAATCTGTATTTCAACCCCATTTCGGGCAAAATGCAGCGCTTGAAGTTTGACTACGTCGTCGACAAGCTGCATCAGGTTAACCGGGCGGAACACATATTTCTCTTTTCTCGCAATCGTCGCGAACTCACCGGCCAGTTTTTGCAGACGCGAGATTTCATCCCTAAGCCGCTTCACGGTCGGGGTGAGTTGACTAATTGCATCAAGATTTAGCCTGGTGATCCGTTGTTCGAGGAGCTGTACAGTGAGGGACATTCCATTGAGCGGGTTGGCGAGCTCGTGGCCGATCTTTGCCGCCGTGCTGCCAATGGCGGCTAATCTCTCGCTCTCGACTAATTGACCCTGCAATTTCGTTTTCTCAGAGATATCTCGAATGAATGCCGCATAATGAACCTCTTGGTCCATGGCTATTTCAGTGACCGATAGTTCGATCGGAAAAGGCTCCCCGTCTTTGCGCCGGGCGGTAACCGAACGAATTCGACCGATAGCGCGGGCTTCACCGGTGTTTTCATAACGCGCGATATATTCGTCGTGCTCCGTCGCGTACGGCTCGGCCATCAGCATATTCACCTTTTGTCCGATGACTTCGTCGCGCGTATAGCCGAATATCCGTTCAGCGGCAGGATTGAATAAAACGATGCGTCCTCGCCGATCGATGGACAGCACGGCGTCCTGAGTCGCTTCGATCAAGCTTTGCAGCCAAGCTTGGCCGCGTCTCACTTCGGAAATATCCCGGATGAAAGCGGCATAATGAACTTTTTCGCTTTCGCCGGTCGCGACTTGCGTCACCGAAAGCTCGAGTGGAAAAGTCTCGCCGCTTTTGCGCCGTCCTTCGACTGAGCGGATCCGGCCGATGGCGCGCGGCTCGCCGGTCTCTTCATAGCGTGCGATATAGCCGTCATGCTCGGTCGCGTACGGTTCAGCCATGAGATCGTTGACCTTGCGTCCGACAACCTCGTCCGCGCGATAGCCGAATACTCGTTCCGCGGCGGCGTTGAACAGAACGATGCAACCGCGCCGGTCGATGGAAACGACCGCGTCTTGCGTGGTTTCAATGAGACGCTTTAGCCAAGTCGCGTTGCGGTGGAGTTCTTCGATAGCGAGATTGTGCTCGATCACCTGGGAAAAGACGTTCGCTATCGCCTGCAAAAAATGAACGTCATCTTGCGAAAATACTCGTGCCCTCGCGGTATGCGCTCCGAGAACACCGAACGGCCGGTCGCTTTGTCCAATTATAACGCTTAGACCGCTTATCACTCCGTGATCACATAATAGCGGTGGCCCGCTAAATCTTTCTTCCGTCGGCAGATCTTTCACGATCACCGGCTCCTTGCAAAGCAAGGTATAGCCAGCTTGTGAGTTGGTGCCTGCGCTCACCGTTGCCCGGCCGACCAATCCTACTTTCCAACCGACGCCTGCGCGTAGGATTAAAGTATCGCTTCCGGGCAACAGTTCTAACACTTTGCAAAACTCGACATTCAGGGAAGTTGCCACAAGCTCAGTAATCGTATGCATGAGCGCCGACAAATCCGTCCCGCCTAAAGCCTGCCTGCCGAGATTGGCTAGGGCCTCCTGCTGGCGCGTTCGCTCTTGCATTCGACGCTCATTTAGCTCGCGTCCACTAACTTCTGCCTGGAGCATTTGATTGGCCAACCTGAGCTCGGCGGTTCGCCGTTCAACCTCTTCCTCCAGATTTCCATGGGTTCGAAGCACGAGCGCCTGCTGTTGCAAAAGTTCTTCCTCGAGACCTTTGTGCTGCAGCGCGAATCCCAATTGATTTGCGATGCGAGAAATAACTTCGATGAGACGTCCGTCTTCCTCCCTTGCCTCGCGGGCATGGAAACACAAAACGGCGTCGACATCATGATTGTGCATAATCGGAAGCGCGAACGCCGCCTTAAGACCGGCGTTTGCCGCGGCCGGCGCCAGGGGAAATGAATCGGTAGGCTCGACCGCGAGATTGCGCGTCCACTCATATTTTTGGCGGTGCCACACTCGGCCGAGGATGCCGACGTTGCGGGCGAACTGTTGGTGTTGACAACTGACGATGAACTCCGCGAGCTTCGGATCGTCTTGATGCCAAAAAGAGCATAGCCCAATTTTTGTTTCGTCCTTGGAAGGAAGCCAAGCAGTACCGACTATCCATCTGGTAAATTCACATACGATTTTAACGGCTGCGCGGAGGCCCGAGCCTAGATCACGATTTTCAATAAGCGCCCTGTATAAATTTAACAGCAGCTCGGACTCCTCGAAGCTCTGTTGCTTGGCGCTGATATCGGTCTGAAGATTTGGGTTGACGTCGCTCAATTCCCGCATGGTTTGTTCCCTAGGTCTTCACTCATCCGGCAAAAACTTTACAAGACGAACCATTTATCGATCTCACGAACTTCCCCCGAAAAAATTATCAGAACTGCAAATGGTTTTCTCAATCAGAGCTGAAGTAAATCGCCGGTTTCGGAATAACTTATTGAAACTAAACGAAATTCACAACACCCAAACTCGAGCGGCAGATGATTTAGCCGGCACCGAGTTGGCACCGGCTTTGCGCATAGAATCACAGTACGGGCATGATCATTCGCACCCTTAGTGCGGGGATACGGTGCCTGTCGAGTCCGTTATGATGAAACGTTCGCGGAGGTCGTGATGACAAATGAAGCCGAAATCACCTATCTGGTGCTAGCCATCGTTGCTACGCTGATCGTTAAATTTGTGCTGACCATGACCGGTTCACATAACTGGTTAGGTCGCTGAATTCAACGTAGATCCATGAGAACTACGCTTGATAATCGATTGCGCGATCGATCGATTCAACGTGTATCTCAACCTCTGCCGCCAGACCGATAAACCCATCGCGAAACTTCGGATAATTGCATTGGTTCGGCATGCGCGGCAAGCTGCTTTCTCAAACATGGCGATGGCATAAGACTTTCAGAATCGCCACCCCTCGGGATCGTTGAAGCCGAGAACTCTGCTTATCCAAGTGGACCATTTCATTCTCCGCGTCAGAGTCATCTCCTTTCAGAAGGATCCGTCTCTTTTGGTGAAACCGCCGCCCCCTCGAACCAAGCAACCCAATTATTTTGAGCAAGAAGTGCCTTAAAAAAGGCCTGTTACGAGAAGCCATTTATAATTTTAAAGTAGCGGTCGGTGGAGCAATCGAGCAATCACAGTTCGACCCTCTGCAAGCGGACTATGCTCAGGTTGGTCATCGGCTAGGATGGCAATAGGCGCAAGCCCCAGAAACTGCGCCAGCAAGCAAAAAACTAGGTGAATCGCGACTGACCGCCTCCTGCGCATTTAAAATATCGCGCAAGAAGTTTGACCTCTTGGCATCGACTAATGGGTGATTGGTCGGCCAGCCAGTTCGATTCAAATCGAGCATCGCCTGCTCCATGAGGCGAAGATGCTGCATTACTTCAGCGCGCTGAGATGCGAATGCCTCCCGCGCCATGAGATCATTTAGTTCACGCGAATGATAAGCCAACTGCCACATGGTTGACCGCAGTTGTTCGTCGGTAATGTAACGAAACGTCGGTGGATAGGTGTATCGGCGCACCCAAGCGCCGAAGTTAGCGCAGGAAGAGGCTTGCAGCACGAGCAAGCAGACGCTTATTAACGTTCCAGCTTTTCTCATTCAATGTCAGGAGTCGTATTATTGGGTCAAAGCCAGTGGAAAATCCCTCACTTTTCTTACCGGAACACCGTCCACTTCGAGAACAAAGCTTGCACTCTTTTAGCTGAATCTCCGCCCAATATGTTTGAGTGGCGTTCGGCCCGTTAAACAATCGCGGCTTAAATCTTTCCGAACGGGGTGACGCAGCAGTCAGTACGACCAGATTTTCGCCGCCGGTGTGTGCCAGGAGACTTCTTTTGGGTTGGTCGATGACCGTTATATCCCTGTGTTAACGATTTCGCTAAAGGCGCGGGATGACTTAACACAGCCGTGAGCGAAGCAAAATGATTGAGTGCCTTAACCAGGTAATCGTTCCTTCTGCTGATCATAGATTTGCATCCTTCCTTAAATTTTTTTCTCATCACGTAATTGGTTACGAGCATTACGCGTGCCAGGAAACAACACAAAGACGAAAATCAATAACCGTGGCTGTGCCGCCGCCATATCTGCATGCCCCGTGGCCCTGAAGGACCGGATTCTCAACTAGAACGCGGACCCATTAAGATGGCCCGCTGAGGCAATGCAACATAAGAAAGAAATGACTTTTCAACAAAACATGTCTCTATTTTGGGCACTGGTAAGAGCGGGAGCTGTCGCAAGCGCGAAAACCCTCAGCAGCGATCGATTGAGGGCTATATCAAGTTTTGAAACCAATGAATTTTATATGGAAGATTATGAAGCGGATTGCCGAGCGCTCGCCAATTGCTATCAGTCCTACTCGTTGGCCAAGTATTTTGGACCGACCTACGATCACGGGATCGGTGACCGCGTCGAGAAAGCGTGCGCATAAATCGGCAGGACAGAGCGAGGAGTACACTCTTTGAGTGGACCCGGCAAAAAGGCTCCTCAGCGCGAGCTTTGCTCTTATATTATCGCTCTCTCGTTGTTGAACAGCCCAAGCCCGCTCCGCATACCGCATTCTATATACGAATGATCGACTGGGCCTGGATGGACCTAGGCCGCGTGCTTTGTTCTATCTTCGGTCAATCGCACGACCTCTGGATTTACCAGTCTTGCGAAATCTTTGTAGCGAATCCGAACCGTTTGGACGTGGTTCCCGGCGTTGAAGTAAATTAATTCGTCCTTGGCTACGGCAGGGTCCAGATATACGATTACGCCGAACAAGTTCCCGAACGGAGGCATCGCGCCGATTTCGCAATCTGGGAATTTAGAAATAAATTCGTCTTCCGTTGCCAGCCTCACTTCATCAGCGCCCAGGCTTGCACGGACAGTAGGCAAATGGACTTTTTGATTACCGGTGATTACCACCATCACCAACTTGCCGTCCACTTTGAGAATCACCACCTTGGCCATCTGGTCTCCGGAAAAATGCTGCCGCTGCGCGATCTCTTGTGCGGTATATGCCAGCGGATGATTGTAGACTTCGTAACTGACCTTCGCTTCGTCGAACAGTTCTTTAAGTTTTTTGATAATCGCCATCTGTTTCTCCTCTTGTCCCTTAACGCCAACAAAGGCAAGAATCATGCCCAATATTTTAACGAGCCAGGACGGGTTTTAGAGGAAGCGTGGGCATCGTAACCCAGCTGAAGACGCATCTCTGAGAATATACCGCGTGATTATTCTCACAGTCGCGAGAGTTAAAGTGTAGCGGGGTCCTTGAAACGTGAAACCTTTACAAAGTCAGCCTTTTCCGTAGCGAAGTAAAAATGAATATGGCACGGCTCTCGCCGGCTTCCGTATTAGAAATAACAACGGGAGGACCATAGGCATGAACATTCCCTTCCAGATTACCTTTCGCAACATGGCGCCGTCGGCCGCCATCGAAAAACATATCCGCGAAAAGGCAGTGAAACTGGAGTCGTTTTGCGACAGGATCACCAACTGCCGAGTCACCGTGGAAGTGCCGCACCGACACCACCACAAGGGCAATGCATTTCAGGTGCGCATTGACCTCAGTGCGCCAGGCTGCGAAATCGTAATTAACCGCGCACCGAAACGGTTGAGTGCAGCCAAGTTAACCGACAGCCGGCAAGTCGAAAAGAATTTCCTGGAGAATCATCGCCCCAGCAAGCACGCCGCTCATGAGGACGTCTATGTCGCCATACGTGACGCGTTCAATGCCGCTGGGCGAAAGCTACAGGATCACATGAGCCGGCAAAGCGGCGCGACTAAAGTGCATGAGGAGATTGCGCGCGCGGAGGAATAAAAGTTATCGAATCAACGACCGCTGCGGCGCTCCCATTCCGATGCCGCGAGATGCCTTCGGCAAAACCGAGGTTATCATGTTCGATGAAATCATAGTTTGCTTGGACGGTTCATCTCTCTCTGAAAAGATCCTTCCTTTAGCGCGTGGCATCATCCAAGTGACGAAAGGAAAGCTGTTTTTCTGCGCGTCGTCGAGAGTCCCGATGAAATGTCGAGTGAAGAGGACTATTTGCGCGACTGCGCCCGCCAATATGGAGCGGAGTTGCGATTTGCCGTATCCCCAGATCCTTCCACCGCCATCCGGGCGGAACTCCATAGAGAACCGCGCGCCATTGCGGCGCTGACTACACACGGGCGAACTGCTTGGACCGAAGTGATCATGGGAAGCGTCGCCTTAAGCGTCGTGCGCGAAGCTTTGCAACCCGTGCTCTTGTTTAGACCGCAGGCACATCGAGAGGCGCCGAACAAGATTATCACTGTGGCCGCCGCTCTCGACGGCAGCCCGTTTTCCGAGGAAATATTACCGCACGCTGTCAAGGCCGCTTGCTCGCTATCCGCGCGCCTTCTGCTGCTCCAGGCGCTGCCGGTAATCCGACCGCCATCGCCCTTGTCACGCGAAGAACGTGCAGACATCGTGGAATCGTCATATCTGTACCGCAGAGCCGCCGAAATCCAAGACGCTCATGGAATCGAAGCGCAATGGGAAGCGCTGCACGGCGAACCTGGCGATGCACTTTGTAGTTATCTCAAAGATATGCCGGAAACGTTACTCGCAATGACGACCCACGCCCGCGACGGAGCGAAGCGAGTCGTCATGGGTAGCGTGGCTGGAAATTGCGTTCGTCATGCGGGCGTGCCTCTCTTGCTCTATTGGCCGCCAAAGCGGAATTGATCAATCGGTCGGGTAATGCTGCTTGAATTTTTCGCCCAACACTATGAGGCTTTCAGCGCACCCGCCATTCTTATCATGCACCGCGCAAATAGTTTGCATCACCGCCTATTTCTAAAACAATTGCTCATAACGACTTTGGTGACCCCTTTTATATCTCACCGCGCCGTTTCACGGAGAACTCGGCCCATAGATACGTTAGCGTAAACCGTCACCTTTGGAGGGTTTCACTCTTGTGTCCTTCTTCTGATTCTTATGAAGAATGGCAACAAAGATGAGAAGAAAAGAGATAAACCTCACAAAATAGAAAAATGGCCGCTCTTCGTTTGGATTGCTCGTCAATGCGAGTGCCGCCCGATTAATCCCTTCGATGATAAACGAAACGGCAAAAAAAAGAAAAAATCTATCTCGCGTATCCCGCCAGAAGCGGAGAAAAAACAGCCCCGCAACTAATGAGGCCATCGAGATTGCTCCTAGCAGCATCAAGTCCATAAATAACTTAATCAGCGTCCCAGATTAACCCGTACAATAAAACCAACATCGCGAGGAGCGCGCTGAGTAACCGCCAAGTAAAGAGATTCACCTCCGGGAACAACAACTTGTCAGCAACCAACAATGCGTTATTAAGCGTTAACCCCAAGAAGCAGAGCCCTCCCCATAACAATAGTTTGTAGCGAGTACGGAAATAGCCTCGCAGTAGCAACAATGAACAGAAAAGCGCGGTCACCGTGCAAAGGGCATAGAAGGCCTCCGCCATAGTTACTTGTCCTTTCTAAGCCTGAACGCGTCAGCGAACTCCTGGGCTCTCACCCTTGGCTTCGAATGGATCAAGGTACTTATCGGCACAAGATGTTTTGTGTACATTTCGGCGACTCGATCCACACTATTTTGAAGCTCCACAGACTTGGGCTCATAGCGGTAGCTTGCCTGTTCGTTTGAGCTAATCGTCAGCAATTCTTCTCTGCAAAGATGATCGACAATCTTGGCTGTCTGTCCTTCGTCGATGTAAAGTCTTTTTGCTAAACTGGCAATGGACCACGAGGCTTCTGGGTTACTGCGCAGAAGGAGGAGTGCCTCCATTTCTGCGACAGAGTCGATTTTTTCAAATATAAATTGCTTTACTTCCTCAGGGATTATTTTGTCGGTCACAGCTCATCCCAACTGCCACGTCATCTCCCGAACTGGAAAACCGTGAAATCTCCGGTTCCCTTCTTGCACAGCTATCAATGCGTTTGCTTCTTGTCGAGAGATGCCTCTGCACCATAAAACAAATAGTGAAGGCTTATTGTACTGCTTGTTCTTGCCGCCGGCGTAGCCCGAGATTGCAAACATAACCCCGCTTCCCTGCGAGAAAGACGTAAACGAAGGTTTTGCCAAGACGGCCTAGCATCTTTTATGAAAAACCTGGATTCAGCTGATCAAATACTTAGCGAGTACGTTATACCGAGACGATCGACCGCAAGAAGGATATGAGTCTTTTCGGCGGGCTGGCCCAAACGCGGCCTGTGGATCGCGAACGGCTTGCGGCCTACCGGCAGCATAGACTATAGCTGGAACAGCTTGAAGATGTTTCAAGTACGGCACGTTTTCAACGGCGGGGGAAATAATTATGATGCGTTCAGTCAAGTCGTTGGTAAAGAGATGGAAGACCGCGGGAACAGGCGTAGCCGTTTTGCTGATCCTTCGAGCACTTGTTCCAGCACCTGTCTGGCCACAGGAACTCCCTGAAACCCAGCTCGAAGAGGAAATCGCCAAACAGGGAAAAATCTTCCAGGGGCGCGGTGCCGAAGTTCCTAGCGGCTACGTCACCAATCGGGGGCTCTCAGACTACGCGGATCTTCTTCCCACCGGCTTTTGTGATGCGCTCGGCAGGCTGGGCAACTCGGACCGATGGTTGGATATAGGCGCGGGCGCCGCGCAGGCGATACTGGACTATTACGCACCCGCAGGCAACACGGCACCGGCTGAAAAGTGCGCCCTATCGGTGAGCAAAGCACGCGCGGTCGCTATGTCCATAGAGGACCGCCGGACCGACAAGTGGCGAAAGCAGGCCGCGAACGTTGGCAATGACCGTATACGGTATCTCGCCGGAAAGTCCCTGCGGCATTATTCACTCGAGGAACTTGGAAAGTTCCAGATAATTACCGACGTGTTCGGTGGCTTCACTTATACCGCTGACTTGTCCCGGTTCGTGGACAAGGTGTTGAACTTACTGGAGGTCCGCGGCGAATTCTACACGCTGGCGCCCGGCGTGCACTTAGAGGGTGGAGATAAGCTCGGCACTTGGTATCTGACCGAACTCGAGAATGCCGCCGGCCGTCCAGAGAAAGTGTGCTCTTGGCTGAAGAAGGCCACTTGCGTGAAAGTTACCTGCGAATCGAAGAATGATTGGAAAAGGCCCACCGAGCTAATAAAAATCGAGAAGGTCTGCAGCGATGTCTCTGTCCCTCGCATGAAATTATTGGAGTTCGTTGCGGGATATCCTCCCGACAGACGTTTCCAATTGGAGCCTTAGGGTGATGATCACAGTTGGGTAACGACAACGATCAATGACGCGTCCAGGTCGATGGGTTTCAGACTTCCCCAACGGCGCGGCACATTTCATGACTACGCAGACGTATCCAAACTAAAGAGCTGCTTCCTATTGGAAAGAAATAAATGGCGGGGTTTATTAAGTCGGCCGAAGCAACTATAGCATCTTAACACTCCTGCCCACTCACGCTATTTCGAGCACCAGGGGGAATCCGGTACACCGTAAGCGATCCAGCAGATCGCCACGATAAGCCCGCCGCCTGGCATGTCGATGCGGCGATTTATCAGCCAACGACACCAACAAAAAAATCGCCGGAACCAGCTGCACGACTGACAGCAGACTCATCCACGACGGCATTGATCGCACGAATTGGTTTGCCACATCGCGAAACTCAAGGACGACGGCATTATAG
>Ga0190275_10003220_pt1 | contig 11614 bp, 11 predicted proteins | sample Popmic550T_FD_133745 | JGI IMG/M metagenome (GOLD analysis project Ga0190275, IMG submission 133745) | Populus adjacent soil microbial communities from riparian zone of Yellowstone River, Montana, USA - 550 T | ecosystem: Environmental > Terrestrial > Soil > Riparian zone > Trees stand | place... | reverse complement strand
TCTATGCGCGGTTCGTGCAGATCGGCGCTCTCGTCTTCGATGTCGGCTCGCATGTCGGCGACCGCATCGCGGCGTTCCGGAGGCTCGGCGCGCGCGTGATCGCCTGCGAGCCCAATCCCGCGCTGGTGCCGACGCTGCGCCGGCTCTACGGCCACGACGACATGGTGACGCTCGAACCTGTGGCGGTTGGCCCCTCGGCGGGCGAAATCGAGATGCGGATCAACACCGACAATCCGACGGTGTCGACCGCCTCCACGGATTTCGTCAAAGCCTCACAAGGAGCCCCCGGCTGGGAAGGGCAGAGCTGGGACAGGAGCATCACGGTGCCGGTGACCACGCTGGACGCGCTGATCGCGCGGCACGGCACGCCCGCCTTCATCAAGATCGACGTGGAGGGCTTCGAAGCCGAGGCGCTGGCCGGGCTCACGCAGCCGGTCGCGGCACTCTCATTCGAATTTACCACGATCCAGCGTGACGTGGCGCGCGCCTGCGTGGCGCACTGTGAGAAGCTGGGGTACCTCCGCTACAATGCGGCGCTGGGCGAAAGCCAAGCGCTGGTGCACGAAGATTGGCAGAGCGCGGACGCGATCGTTCGCTGGCTCGACGGTCTGCCGGTGGAGGCGAATTCCGGGGATGTGTATGCGGTTCGCTAGTGTCGTCGCCGCATTGCTGTTCGCGAACGCCGCCTTCGCCGCGGACGACATCGCCGTGGACGTGCTGAACGCCAGCACGCCGACGCTCTGCGCCGAAGAAGACAACGTCTACGTCAAGCTCGCTTCGCCGGAGGTTCGCCGGTTCAAGGTCGAGGCGGTGCATCCGAACTACATCGGCACCATCGTGGTCGACCGCTCGGCCTTCGACCTGCACAACTGCCCCGAGCTCAAGGCCGCGCCGTTCATCACCGAACAGCCGCGCCGCATCACCATCTACGAAGACGAGAAATGGCAGCTCATCGGAATCACGATCCCGACCTTCTGGCGCAAAACCGTCGTGCCGGTGCGGGTCGGCGACAGGAGCGAGAGCGGCGCGCAACTGCTGCAGCTCTGGACGCGCGCGAACGACCGCGCCGAAGAAGTGCTGGTGCTCTACCCGCAGGACGGCTACTGGCGCGCTCGCCCGCTGCCGCCGAAGAACCTCTCCTGGAGCGCCTACGGCTCGTCGTTCCTGGTCGGGCCGATCGAGATGAAGGAACGCCCGATCGTCGACATCAAGGAAGTGGTGTTCGACCCGGCGACCAGGACGTTCCGCCTGGCATTCACGCGCGGCGGCAGCGCGACGCTGCGTCTCGACAAGCTCGATATCGACAGCCAGGTGCTCGACGTGACGCTTGACCCGCCGGTCGGCGGAGATCTGCCGTTCGCGGCACTGCGTTCGATGTTCGTCACCGAGATCAACAACGACGTCGCGCACCTCGGCTGGCGCGTGAAGGACGCGAAACGCTGGGAGCGGCAGCTTTTGATGGACTTCAAGCGCGCGAGCGCGGTGGAAATCTGGGCCGGGCGCCTCGTGCCCTCGCGCCACAACACCAGCGCGCCGGATATGGTGTTTAGGGATTTTGGGCGCTAATTGCGACGCAGCTTTTCCTGCAATTCCCGCCACGCTCCGCGCAGCGGCTCGAAGGTGAAGCGGACAGTGTGCTTTCCGACCGGCACCGCGACTGCTCGGAAGATCACGTTGGCGCGCATGATCTCGGCGTCCGCGCCGTCGATCGTGACCTGCCACCACGGATGCCAGACGTCGTTCAGCACCAGAATGCCGCCGGACGGCGCATCCACCTCGACCACGACCTCGGTGTTCGCGTAGCGCACAAGGCGCGCGGTGCCCGCAATGGCGCTGCCCGCCGGCAGCGAAGGCGCCTTCTCCAGCAGCACCGTCTTCTGCGGATCGACGTCCGCGGGCCAGCCGGACGCCGTCAGTTCATTGAAGTCCGCGACCTTCCAGCCACCGACCAGCATCACGCGTGGCAGCGCGCGCGGATTCTCGTAGACGTAGGCATCCTTGGTGCGGGCGATGAAATTGAGATCGCCGGGCTTGAGCGACGTGTCGATCCGCTCGATTGGTACGCCGGTCGCGATCAGCCGCACGCCGAACAAATCGGCGAAGGTCGAGCGCCACGAGGGATAGAGCGGCGAGAACGGCCGCTGGCCGACCGCCGCCACCGTGTCGCCGACGCGCGTCGCGTCGTAGAACCACTTCAACCGCAGTGGATTGTGGCCGAACACCTGCTCGCAGCCGTGGATCAGGCACATGTTGGGCCAGTGGTATTCGATGCCGACCGACTCGATGCGGTCGCGATGGTTCGGCTCCTGCTTCGCAAGGCGCTGCTTGATCAGCGCGACCGTTTCGTTCTGCATGCCGGCGCGCAACACGTCGTAGCGTGCGGGCGGCAGGCCGGCCGATTCATGCGGCGCGTTGTTCCAGGCGAGATCGGCGGTCGTGAACACGACGAGCAGCAAGGTCGCCGTGGCCGGCGCGCCGGAGGCGAGGCGGCGTGCGACGATGAGCACGAGGACCGCAAGCGCGACGCAGATGACGCCGGCGACGATCGGCTTCAGCGCGGGAGCAACACCCACCGTGGTGTTCGCCAGCCACACGGTGGAGCCGAAAACGAAGGCGCCGACGCCTATCTCGACGGTGCGCTGTAGCAAGGTCGCGCGTGAAGTGTCGGTCAGCCAGCGATGCACCACATAACCGGCCATGATGCCGATCAGCGCGCCGAACACGAAGGTCGCGTCGGCGGGGCGACGGAACAGCTTCACGCCCGGCATCAGCTCGTACATCACGCGGAACACCGGCGTGTACCAGCCGGACATGAAGAACGCGGTGAGCAGCGCGGCAATCGCGAAGAACCGGATCTCGCGCGACCACAGGGCGCCGCGGCCAATCCCGATCGCGAGCGTCACGGCGGCGAGCGCGCCCGAATAGAGCAGTCCCATGTTCTGCGCGAGGAAAAGATCGGCCAACCCGAAGCGCTCGTTCCAGGCCCAGCCGCCCGCGCCCCAGAAGTCGACCTTGGGGTTCATCGCGCCGAACAGGTCGGGGAACGCGAGCGAGAGCAGGTGCGTCCAGTGCAGCGAGCCGCGCCCGGCCTCGACGTAAGTGAACTCGGGCCGGTTCGAATTGAGCGCGAGCAATTCGGTGAGCAGGATCGGCACCGCGACGATCAACGCGCCGGTGACGCCACCGGCGATTAGCGGCTTGAAACTTGCGCGCAAGCGTACGGCACGCCCGTCGCCGTCAAGCCAGTGCCATGCCACGAACCCCGCCAGCACATACACCTCGAGCAACGCGACCTGGTCGCGCCCGAGAACGATCAGCGCGCCGGCGATGCCGGCGAGTACACCATAGCCCGCGGATGAGCGATCGAGTGCGCGCGCCAGCAGCCACAGCGCCAGCGGCAGATAGCAGAGGCTGATCACCTGGCCGGTGTGCTGCAGCCGTGCGCTCGCCGCGCCGCCAAACGCGAAGGCGAGCGCCGCGATGAGTGCGCCGGCCGCATGCCAGCCGCGGTCACGGAAATAGAGGATGATACCGAGCCCGCCGATGAACAGATAGGCGAACGTCACCGCATCGTTCGCCCACATGCCCGGTGCGGCGTTCGCGAGCGCAAGCAGCACATGCAGCGGAGAGCAGCATCGACTGCGGGTCGGCGATATTCGGCCAGCCGGCGAACACGTTCGGCATCCAGAACGGCGACTCGCCGGTGTGGAATGCGCGCGCCATGAACTCGACCGGCGGAAAGAATGTCGACTTGGCGTCGTACGGGACCGTCACCGCGCCGGAGAGCCAAGGCCACGCCGGCACCAGGAAGGCAAGCGCGAAGATCGCGATGATGAGAGCGAGCGGCGGCTGACGGGTCATTCAGATCGCCACCGTCGTCGCGTCGTACTGGAAAATCCAGTCGTAGCGCTGCTTCACCGTCGCTTCGTTCCATTGCGCATCGACGTAGGCGCGCGCGCCGGCCGCATCGGCCAGCGCCGGATTGTGGAAGCGCTTCGCCATCTCGTTGGCGCCGCGTACTAGTTTTGCCGTGCGTTCGACACGCGCAGCCTGGTAGCGCGTGAGTCCTCGCTCCACGTCATCATCAGCCGAAAGGCAGCGCGCCAGCACCATCCCGTCCTCGATCGCCATGTTGGCGCCCTGCGCCAGCATCGGCAATGTCGGGTGTGCGGCATCGCCCGTGAGCGCGACGCATCCGCGCGCGATTGTCTCGCGCGGCTCGCGCCCGAGCAGGGCCCATTTGTAGGGCTGCTCGATGTTGCGGATCAGTTCGTGGACGTCATCGTGCCAGCGAGAGAAGTCCTCGGCGCACTCCTCGCGCGTCCCTTTCTCGGTCCAGGATTCGACGCGCCAGTCGCCGCGCTCCACGATCCCGACGAAATTGAACAGCTCGCCGCGCCGCAGCAGATAGTTGATGACGTGACCGCCCGGCCCGACCCAGTTGACGCCGACGTTGCGCGAGAAGCGCGGCGGCAGCTTCGCGACCGGGATCAGGCCGCGCCAGGCCACGCAGCCGGTGAACTGCGCCGTATCGCCGCCGAACAATTGACGGCGGATGACTGAGTGGACTCCATCAGCGCCGATCAGCGCATCGCCCGTAACGCGTTCGCCGTTCGCAAGAAGCAGCGTCACGCGATTTCCGTCGTTGTCGAAGCCGATGCAGCGCGCATCGAGCCGGATCGCATCGGGTTTCAGCGCGCGCACCGCGTCGATCAGCACGCCATGCAGGTCTGCGCGATGGATCATGAAATAAGGCGCGCCGTAGCGCGCGATCGACTCGGCGGCGAGATCGAACAGCTTCCAGGTCTCGCCCGTGTTCCAGAGCCGGATCTCCTTGCCGACTGGCTCGGCCCACACCTTGCGCAGCGTATCTTCGAGCCCGAGTGCGAACAGCACGCGCGAACCATTCGCCGAAATCTGCACGCCTGCGCCAAGCTCGGCGAGACGCGGCGCCTGTTCATAGACCTCGACCTCATGGCCATCGCGCAGCAGCGCGAGCGAGGCCGTCAGCCCGCCGATACCCGCGCCGACGATCAGGATGCGCACGAGTGTCTCACTCCGTCATTCCGGGGCCGGCCGAAGGCCGGAGCCCGGAATCCATAACCACAAAATTATCGATGCCGCACGGTCGGAGTGACTTCGATAGCTGTTGTGGTTATGGATTCCGGGCCCGCCGCTGCGCGGCGTCCCGGAATGACCGGAGAGAGTCCGATGCCCAACCCCACACTCCCCCGCGAGCGCGCCGACTATTCCGCGATCGTGGACCGTCCACCGCTGAAGCTACCCGGCGGCGCGCGGCTCGTCTTCTGGACCATCGTGAACCTGGAAGTGTGGGACATCGGCAAGCCGATGGCGCGGCAGGTACTGCCCGCGCCGACCGGCGTGCCGCTTTTGCCGGACGTGCCGAACTGGAGTTGGCACGAATACGGCATGCGCGTCGGCGTGTGGCGCTTCTTCGATCTGTTCCAGCGGCTCGGGATCAAACCTACGCTCTCGATCAACGCGCGCGTCTGCGAGGATTACGCGCGGGTCGCGCAGCAGGCCAAGGACGACGGATGGGAGTTCATGGGCCATTCCTATGAGCAAGGCCCGATCCACAAGGAGCCGGACCAGGCCGCGATGATCGCGCGCTCGATGGGGATCCTGGAAAAATTCACCGGCAAGCGCCCGGTCGGCTGGCTCGGGCCCGGCCTGACCCAAACCTACGAGACGCCCGAACTCCTCACGGACGTCGGCGTGAAATACATCGGCGACTGGGTCTACGACGACGAGCCGACCGTGATCCGCACCGACAAAGGTCCGCTGGTCACACTGCCCTACTCGGTCGAGCTCAACGACATCCCGATGATGATCGTGCAGCACCACGAGAGCGACTATCTGCTCAAGCGCACCATCGATCAGTTCGACCAGCTTTATGCCGAAGGCGCGAGTCGCGCGAAAATCTGCTCACTCGCGATCCACCCGTACATTTCGGGCCAGCCGCATCGGATCAAGTATCTGGAGCAGATCTACGACCATGTCGCGAAGCACGAGGGCGTGCTGCACTGGAACGGCGAGCAGATTCTGGATTGGTACTTGTCGCAGACCGGCGCCGCGCAGAAGGCGGCGGAATGAATGTGCCGCGAACTCCGCTGTGTTCCCCTCCCCCTTGCGGGGAGGGGTTAGGGGTGGGGTCGAGCAATTTTGCGCAGGCAGCGCCACACGCGCACAATCTCACGACCCCCACCTGCCTCGCTTCGCTCGGCCGCCATCCCCGCCTCAAGGGCGTTTACGCCCGTCTTCGACGAGCTATGGGGGAGGGCAAAGGAGAGAGCCGCGCTCATGAACGACGCCCCCAAGCGACCTCCCGTCGGCCTGCTCCCGACCGAACGCATCAGCTATTCGCCGATCGCCGGGCGCGCGGTGCCGCCCCTGCCTGGCGGCACCCGCATGGTGGTGTGGTGCATCGTCAACGTGGAGGAATGGGACATCAACTCGCCGATGCCGCGCACGGTGCTGACCCCGCCCGCAGGCGGCGCGCCCTCGCCCGACATCCCGAACTGGGCCTGGCACGAATACGGCAACCGCGTGGGCTTCTGGCGCATGCTGAAAGTGTTCGACGAGTTCAAGGTGCCGGCGACGCTCGCGATCAACGGTTCGGCGATCGCCGCCTATCCGCAGATCGTCGAGGCCGCGAATGCGCGCAACTGGGAGTTCATCGGCCACGGCTTCACCCAGCGCAACATGCAGAAGGTGGAGGACGAGCGCGCCGACATCCGCCGCACGCGCGAGGTGATCTCGCTCGCCTCCGGCAAGCCGCCGCGCGGCTGGCTCGGCCCCGGCTTGACCGAGACCTGGGAAACGCCGGACCTCCTGATCGAGGAAGGCTACGACTACGTGTGCGACTGGGTGCTCGACGACCAGCCGGTGTGGCTCAAGACGCGCTCGGGGCGCATCCTCAACGTGCCCTACACGCAGGAATGCAATGACGTCGCCATGATGCTGATCCAGCATCATCCGGCGCGCGAATATTTCGAGCGCGCCCGCGACCAGTTCGAGCAGATCTATGCGGATTCCGCCGACGGCGCGCGCGTGATGGCGCTGGTGCAGCACCCGTACATTCTCGGCGCGCCGCACCGGCTGAAATATTTCCGCGCCATCATCGAGATGATTGCGGGAAAGCAGGACGTGCTGTTCTGGACCGGCAGCCAGATCGCGGATTGGTACATCCACGGCACCTCATCCTGAGGAGGTTCGTAGGGTGGGCAAAGGAGCGCAGCGACGTGCCCACCGCTTTGCAAGATGGTGGGCACACGCGCCTTGCTAATCGCAAGCCGCGCTTTTGCCCACCCTACGACTGCCCCGCTCAACTCCGCGCCTTCACCCACTCCGCGATGATCTGCGCCGGGCGGTGGCGATAGTCCGGGCCGTCCTCGAAATAGTGGTTGCCCGGGATCAGCTCGAGCGTCTTGTCCTTCGAGCCGACCGCAGTGAACATCTTCTGCGCGTCGCTCAGGAATACGCCCTTGTCGGCGCGGCTCTGGATCACCAGCGCCGGGATCGCGAACTTGGCGAGCTGCTCCGGCCCCTGGCATTTCGAGGTCTCCAGGCTCCACATCGAGAGCCAGCTGCGCAGCGTGCAGGCGCGCCCCAGGCCAAAGCCGCGGTTCGCAACCGCCGGGTCGCCGCGATAGGTGCCCGGCACCACGCGGTCGGATGGGTCGATGCGCGCATCCATGAAGCGCAGGTCCGCCCAGGCGCGGAACAGCGGAAACAGATAATCCGGAATGCCCGCCGCGTTGAGGCGCTTCAGCTCCGTCTTGCACCAATCGGTGATGCGCTGGTTGCGCGCGCGCTGCGCCGCGCGATAGCGCGTGATGAACGCGTCCGAGTAAGGCGGGCCGTTCTCCTTGTTATACATGCTGAGCGACTGGTCGGTCGCGACCGGATCGCGTTCGTCGGTGACCGAAGGATCGAGCCAGTTGGTCAGCACCTCCGGCCGCCCGGAATGCGCGTTGAGCGAAATGTAGAGATCGGCCTTCGGCAGGCTTTCCAGCGCCGCGCGTGCCGCGCCCTGCATGCCGGCGGCAAGCGTCGGCGCGGTCGCCTCGGCCTGGTACGCGCCCATCAGCGAACCGCCGCCCGAATTGCCGAGGATCACGACGCGCTCGACGCCCTGCTCGCGCAGCCATTTGACGCCCGCGCCGATGTCGATCAGCGCATGCTCCAGCGTGAACAGATCCTCGGCGCCGCGATAGCGCGTGTTCCAGCCGAGGAAGCCGTAGCCGCGCGTCGCGATGTAAGGCGCGAGATAATGTTCGGCGAAGTCCACGTTGTAGTGCGTTGCGATCAGCGCGACGCGCGGGCGTTGATCCTTCGGGGTCCAATAGATGCCCTGGCAGGGATGGCCGCCGACTTCAGAGCGCGGTCCGGTCGGCGACGGCAGCCCCAGGAATTGCGTGTCGCACTCGGCAGAAAGTTTGGTGTGCTCCGCCCGGGATGCCGCGACCGCGTTGGCGGAGGCCTGCGGGACGCCCTGGCTCTGGGCGAAGGCCTGGCTCCCGCCGAGGCCGATCAGGCTGGCTGTGCCGATGAGCGCCGAGCGGCGGTCGATGCGCATAATGTCCTCCGGAATGATTTTCTGAATGCAGGCTCGCGCCGCGGCGCGCGCGGGTCAACGGTGTTGAGGTTGTGCAGGAATCTGTCGGTCTGCACGGGGCGCGCATCAGACGTGGCCCCGGCATACTCTCGCGAGCGCCGGGGCCGGACTTGCGTTTTGGCCGCTCAACCTCAAACCAAGTTTCTGCCGGACTCCGCTGGGGGGACGATCAGCGCCGAGGCTCAACCCTGGTTTCGGGCCGTTCAACCTCAACTCAATTGAGGATACGCGGCAGGCCCAAGATGCCGAAGCATGCATTTGTCTCGTCGCAACGTACGAAGAGATATCGGTGACTGACGAGCGCACTATTTTGCGCCGCGCCTTCGTTCGGTGGCGCGCTTTGCGCGGGCCGGTGACGGACAGCAGGCTAGGACTGCCCGTCACCGGTCGTCGGCGCTCAGACAGAAGAAACCGCCAACTCGCACTCCAGGTACACAGCACGCTTCGGTTAGCGAGTTGGCGGTGGTGTCCGCCGATCCTGGGCTGGGGGCGCGGATCGGCAGATCGAGTTCAGCACCTGCGCGACAACGCACGAGGCTTAGGCCTCGAGCGTTGATCGATCCCTAACGCCGCGCGTGCTCGCGGTGCGTCAACACCGCTACGAAAACTTTTTTTCGTGAGGCTTCGCGCGAGCGGTGCGTCGATGCCGCCGCGTGGAACTCGACGCCGAGAATCGAAGTGGCGCTTCGAGTTCCATGTCGCAAAAAGGACAAAAGAGTTGCCGGCTCACGCCGCCGGCTGAGTCTTCTTGTCCTGCGGACGCTTCAGCGATCGTGCCAGCGTTTCAACGAGGCCGCGGCTTGCGAGAGCTGTTGCGACCGCAAGCGCCTGCTTGGCCTCGGGATCGGTCTGCGCGTCACGCGCCGCCTCGAGCGCGCGCACCGTCGCGCTGAGCGGAGCATACACCGGCAGATCAATGGTCACTTTGACGGTTTCCACCGTCCACCCCTTTGCGACTCGACCGCGACAGAAGGGCGGAAAGAGACGGCAATACGAAGGCGAACGGCGCGGTGGGCTGTGGACGGACGATCTTGCTCGAAGGCAGTCGCCTTCGGGCAACACAGCACCAAAACACTCACGCCGGCTTGTCGGCCCCGGCCGCGACCAGGCCATCGGGCCCGATAAGCTGGTTGACGCAATCGATGGCGTCGTAAATCGACACCTGCACGATCGGATGCGCCCTCTTGATTACCGTTCCTGCCTCGGCGGCGGCCTCGAGGTTGTCGAACGATTTCTTCGTCTGCCGGTCGACCTGCAGGCGATAGCGCTGTTCGGCCTGCTTGCGCTGGTCGACAGCAAGCGGCGCCTGCTCGATCGGGTCGGATGCCTTTGTCTTCAGCGCTGCTCTCAATGCCATTCAAATCGCTCCTCTTGCGTTCTCGGGTTCGCGGGGATCAGAGCGCAGCCTCTGTGAGTACCACAGGCGTCAGATCGCTTTCGGCGGCGACGCGCTCGTGTTTTTCGTCAATGCTCTTGATTCGATAGGACGGATCGTCCGGGTCGTCCCGATCGCCCGCCGGCATGAGCTGGCGCACCTCGTATGCGCCGGGTGCGGCCGGCTGCAGCACGCGCGCCACCAGGACGACAGCCTGTCCGACGGAAAATTTGTGAGACACGATGAAACCCTCTTCGTATTGAGAGGCGGCAATCCGCAAGCGGCATGACCCGGATGCGCGAAAGCCCATCCGGTGGTTTGGCCGTGCGGCCGCATCTCTTGTGTTGGATTTGGCACGCATGCGTGCCGTTACCCTCTATATGGAGCTTTCGCGGCGAAATTGCCAGCAGCGTTTCCAACAAGGCTAACGCAGCACGGTGGATCATCGCGGCCGATTGCTAGCCGGCGATGCCGAGAAACACCGTGATCGCCCGATTGAGGCGGAGCATTGCCGCGTCGTCGAGGCGGCCGATGCGGCGTTCGAGGCGCGCTTTGGGAAGCGTCGTGAGCTTATCGGCCATCAGACGCGATGCGATCCGCAAGCCATTTGCCTCTGATGGAGCTACATCGAGGCGAACGAAGGGGCCAGGCGTCTGATCAGTTGTCAGCAGGCAAATCGTGATGGAGTCGCCTGTATCAAAACGATCATCCTGGACGACGACGGCGGGACGAGGCTTGCCGGCATAGTCGTTCCCACCTGCGACAGTCCAAATCTCGCCGCGCTTCACTTATCCTCCCACAGCCAGGAGGAAAGAGATTCCACGAAGGCCATGTCCTCCTTTTCCTGCGGACTTCGCGCCAGCGCGCGCATCTGACGCCGCGCCTCCTTGGCGAACTCCGGCGAGCGCGTGTCCGGTACCCAAATCTGGACTGGTCGCAACCCCTGCGCGCGCAGCTTGGCGCGGTGGGAGGCGACCTTCTTGCGGGTCGCCTTCTTGCGCTTGGCGGCAGATGGCATCGAAGCAAGCTCCGTTTGGTTACATGTAACCTAGTACGAAAGCAGGAAAAGGGCAAAAAGGGCAGCGAGGCTTGACCGGTGCACTCGTGTCTTATGTAAAGATGTCGATGCGCAGCCAAGCCGCGCAGGAAGGAAAGAGCGAATGTCCAAGCCCCCCTCCGGCCTGCGCAAAGGTCTCACCTCCTACGGCGATCCCGGCTTTTCGCTGTTCCTGCGCAAGGCCTTCATCAAAGCCAAGGGCTTCTCCGACGACGCGCTCGATCGACCCATCATCGGCGTCACCGACACCTACTCTGACTTCAACCCGTGCCACGGCAACGTGCCGCAGTTGATCGAGGCGGTGAAGCGCGGCGTGATGCTCGCGGGCGGGCTGCCGATGGAATTCCCCACCATCTCGATCCACGAGAGCTTCTCGCACCCGACCTCGATGTACATGCGCAACCTGATGGCGATGGACACCGAGGAGATGGTGCGCGCGCAGCCGATGGACGCCGTGGTGGTGATCGGCGGCTGCGACAAGACATTGCCGGCGCAGATCATGGGTGCGGTCAGCGCCGGCCTGCCGACGGTGGTGGTGCCGGTC
>Ga0190275_10003219_pt1 | contig 11614 bp, 10 predicted proteins | sample Popmic550T_FD_133745 | JGI IMG/M metagenome (GOLD analysis project Ga0190275, IMG submission 133745) | Populus adjacent soil microbial communities from riparian zone of Yellowstone River, Montana, USA - 550 T | ecosystem: Environmental > Terrestrial > Soil > Riparian zone > Trees stand | place... | reverse complement strand
TTTGTTTACGAAGTGCGCTCGCACCTGAAGCCCGCGCTCTTGCTTCATCTCCTGGGCGACCCGCAATTCGATACGGTCCTTGTCTTCACCCGCACCAAGCACGGCGCCGACCGGCTGGCGCGCCGGCTCGAAAGCAGTGGAATCAAGACGGGCACGATTCATTCGAACCGCTCGCAGAACCAGCGGCTGCGCGCGCTGAAGGATTTTAAATCAGGCGCGGTGCGCGTGCTCGTCGCCACCGACGTCGCGGCGCGTGGGATCGACGTGGATGGGATTTCGCACGTGGTGAATTACGACTTCCCGATGCACTCTGAGGATTACGTTCATCGCATCGGACGCACCGGCCGCGCCCTCGCGATCGGCGATGCGATCAGCTTCATCACGCCGGAGGACCAAGGGCCGTTGCGTTCGCTCGAGCGTTTCATCGGCCGCGGTATCGTGCGGAAGCGGGCGGAAGGTTTCGATTACAACGCCGCTGCACCTCCGCGCGAAGAGCGCGGCCGTCGAGAACGCCGTCCTCCTCCCAAGATGGAACCAAAGTCGCCGGGTAATTCCTCGCGCGGCAGTGGTGAAGCGGCGCATCGCAACAGCGGCCGCCGCCCCCGTGGCTTTGCCTCGACTCGCCGGTCGTGGGGCCGGAGCCGCTGACTTGGCCCCCACAGTAGGCAGTCACAAATTGTGACCACATCGGGCCGCGGGGGCCGCCGACATCGGACCCTCTGACTTCTGACTTCCGATTGGTATCTTGCCACTTATCCCGGCTTCGTTTTAAGCTCCCGTTTCCTCTATGCCGCCCTGTCCCGAAGAGCTCGCCCGCCAAAACATAGACGTGCGCCTCACGCATGCGGGTGGAAGATTCACAGCCGGTCCGAGATCAATTTGAGCGCTGGCTGCGGCATTGCGATCACCGATGGTGCCATGATTAACAGATTGAGGGTATAACATGCCGGAAAAGCCCCCGCTGAAAGTAATGATTCATCGAGCGTCTATGGCGCCCAGAGCCTCTTGCGTCAGACTTACGGAGTTCTACGAGGCTTCAGGTACGATGTAATTTGCTCGCCCGTCGGCACGATATCAGTTGATCCGAAACAGGCTAACCTCGCCAACTGCCTTCAAGCGGTCGAGGACTGTGACATCTTCCTCGGGTTTATCCGTCCTATTTACGGTTCAGGCCGCGACTCTAAAGAGGACAAATCAATTACGCATCTTGAATTAGAAAGGGCGATCGCCTTGAATCGTCCTCGTTGGATACTGGCGCACAGCAGCGTCGTCAAGATGCGCAGCCTTGTTCGGCATGTTTTCTATAACGACGACGGCAGCCGCAACGGAGTGGAATTTAAAGTGCTAAAAGGAGAATTTGATGATCCTCGCGTCATCGAGATGTACGAGCTAGCCGCCGATTCCGATAGCGACAAGCCCTGGTCACAGCGAATAAATCATTGGGTGCACGAATACCACTACGATTTCGAAGCGCTCGACTATATCAGCGCGCAATTCAGTAACCCTCAGCGCGTCGCGGGCTATCTGAATAAGGGGAATTAACCATGGAGACCCCTAAAACCGTCCGCACCCTGCTAAAGAAAGGTGAATCATCTCACGTGGAGTTTAAATCGGCAGCCGCCGGTCTTGAAACGTTGGGGAAGACGATTTGCGCCTTTCTGAATTCCGGCGGCGGCCAAATCGTTATTGGCGTCAGCGATGAGGGACAAGTCGAAGGCCAGATCAATCTGAGCAAAATAACTGCAGTGTTACAACCCCTCTCTGGCGGAAAATTGCCGGGTGGCCTCATCAGTCCGAATGCCATATGGGATGTCTCTGAGGAAGCGATGGACGAAGGAACCGTAGCTATTGTCGACGTACCGGGCGGTGGTGATCCACCGTATGTTTTCGAAGACAGCATTTTTGTGCGCGTTGGGACTCAAACGCGGCCAGCAACGGGCAGCCAGACTCGGGCTTTGGTCGAAAAGCGTTACCTTCTAGGAGCAAGGTGGGAGCGCCAGCCGGCGAGCGAAGTAACGTTATCTGACCTGGACGAGAGGGAGATATTCAAGACCGCTAAAATTGCTACAGACAAACGTGGGTGGCAGTTTCGCGATTCTAATGATCTGACAGCGATTCTGGAGGATTTGAGTTTGATCGATCACGGGCGCCTTACGAACGCTGCGGTTGTTCTCTTTGCAAAGGAGGCCGGTCACATTTTCCCACAAGCACAAGTGCGAATGACGGCCTACACGTCTGATAAAACGAGTGCTGAATTCACGGATGACCGTGTCTCGTTAGGGCACCTTTTTTCCAACCTTGAGGAGTATGACGCGTTTGTGAAACGGCATGTCTCGATTGTTTCAGATCTTTCCGCTGCCAAACAGACACGCGAAGATTCGCCTGTATTTCCGTATTGGCCATTACGCGAAGGATTTCGGAATGCCCTTATGCACCGAGATTATAGTTCGTATCATGGCCGAGTCTCGGTAGGTGTACGACCACATCGAGTCGAAATCTGGAGTTTCGGAAAACTGCCCAAAGGTTTGAGCATCGCATCGTTAAAAAAGAGCGACCGTTCCTTGCCAGTTAATCCTGACATCGCCCAAGTCGTTTTCTTGCGAGGTTTAGTGGAACTACTGGGTAGGGGTACGCGAAAGATTGTTGAAGAGTTTCGCAGCTTAGGCTTGCCCGCACCCCTGTGGAAAGAACACGGCGGCGGAATTTCACTAATCATGCGCGGTGGGCATTCTCCAGGTGAGCTTCCACGTCAGCTCAATACACGCCAGATTGACCTATTACGAGTGATGCGCCCTGGGGCATCTCTAAATCTTGCAGGTGCCCGCAAAAGCGCTGCTGGGCCTTTGAGCGAGCGTACGGCTCGCAATGATCTTGCCGGATTAGTTAAGCTCGGCTTTTTCGCCCGACAGGGACAGGGTAAGAGTACGTTCTATGTACGGACGGAAAAACCCATCGCTTGATTTGCCGGAAATTGCCGGAATAATTCCTACCCGCGAAGGCCTTGTTGCGTCGTGCTGGGTGGGCAAAAACAAAATTCGACGGGCGTTTGTTGCCGGAAATTGCCGGAATCGAATGCTCGATAAGCAGTTGCTAAGTCGTTTCGTTCTCCGAATCCGGCAGGTTCCGGCAGCCCTTACAGCTTCGACGAGTCCAATTTCTTCGGCAAATTCATTTTCTCGCGACCCAAATCCGGAAGAATCCGGCAACTACTCCAAGGAGACGGCAATAGGGGTTAAAGGTTAAAGCCTACTGTCGACAGTGGCCGCGGCGGCGCTCACGGCTTGAGCCTCGTGGAGTCGTGGTCGAGAGTCAGGGATGTCAGATCCACGAAACGTCGCCCACGCGAAGAAGGTCAAGCAGGAGAAAGAACATCAGCAGCCTGCTGCCGGGGCAGAGGCTCAACCGAAGAAAAAGCGGAAGGCTGCGGCTGAGAATACGCCGGAAAGCGAGCCAGCCGAGCCGCCAAAAGTGGAGCAGGCGCCAGCCGATCACGAGAAATCCGTCGCGGTGCTCTCCAAGTTGAAAGACTTGGAGTTCCATTCCCGGGCGAACATCGAGACACTGGCGGGATTGATCCTGACGATTGAAGAAGAACTGAAGCAGAAGGAATTCTCCGACCCGATCGGCGAAGTGTATGCGGCGCAGGATGGTTTCCACACGAAGATTGCGGCGCTGATCGAGAGCTACGAAGCGAAGGTTGAGAGTTTGAAGCCGCTGTAGAAGCATGAAGCGCTTCGATTCCATGTGCGACGCTGTAGCCACGGCGCTATGTCGCCGTGTCGGCGGCACCACAACGCCCCGACATAGCGGGGCGGCTACAGCGTAGCGGGGCGACTACAGCGCTGCGATTGCTAGTCAAGCAACTCGACTGGGTCGCCTTTGCGGACGATTCCCTCCACGTGGACGACGCCATAAACGCCCACCATGTTGCCATGCGCCTGCGCGACGTTCTTCAGGATCGCTGGATTTTTCTCCGCGGTGTCGGGATCGAGAGTGATCATCATGCACCGCGAATCGCGCTTCACGATCGCGATGACGGCCTTCGAGCCGAGCCGCAAAGAACGACCGACAAATGCGTCTTCCGCGAACGGTTCCTGGGATGCCAGGTCCAGGTAAAGGTTTGCGCGAAAGCATCGCTTGTCGATGGCAGCGCAGGTTTCTTCTTCAAGCTTTCTGACCGTTTGGACCGAGAACACCGACACCGGGCCCCAATCGGCGATGGCGCGATCGGAGCGAAGCAGGGTCAGTTCGTGCTTCTCTTCCAGGCCGGCGCGGAGGTTTTCGGCTAACGCTGAATCGTCGATCGCGAAAACGGCCCCGTCCGGGGTTTCGACATCGATCATCAACTCTTCCGGAGTCGCGGAAAGCGGCGCGGCGCCTCTGCTTTCGGCCTCGACCAAATTGACCGGACGCGCGGCCTTGTCGGGCTGACGGAAGCGCGCGCGGTAACGAATCATCTGGCGCTGTTCGCGGCCGGTGAAGTAGGGAAATCCTTTGTGAGCGGCGGAAGAGGAAAAGGCGAAGAGCCGGTCGCCATACACTCCGGGGTAGCCGACGAAGATTTCGTCCATCTCTTCGCCGCGCATGCTCTTAACCGGATAACGCCAGAGGCTATCGACTGTTCCAATGAGGCTCACGGAGGAAGTAAGAATTAGGAACCAGGAAGTAGGAAGGAAAAAGCGAGCGTTGCCAGAGCCCAGGCGGTGTGGTGAATTTCGGCATGACTATTTGTCGCGGGTTTGTTGCCGTCCTTTTTTGCTTTCTCTTTGTGATCGCCGTGGACGTGCGCGCCGAGTCGCGCGCGATGACCGGCTCAACGGAGGGGACCTTCGTTGGGATCGAGCAGGGCGATTACGCTCATTTCCAGATCAAGAATAAGAACGGCAAGGAAGATTCCTTCATTGTCATTCGGCCTGACAAGTCAGTGCAGCCGTTTCTGGACGATCCCACCAAGCTCAAAGGACGGAAGGTTCTGGTCCACTGGAAAGAGCAGACGATTCCGGAAGCGGGCGGAAAGATGAAGACCGTGACGAAAGTAGAAAGCGAAAAGTAGGTTCGCGATCAGTTTACAGTCGAGTGCCAAACAGATTGTTGAGGTCGGCGAAGGGAGCGGCGCCGGACAACGATTCGAAGGTACCGGTTTCCGCGATCTCGCGCGCGGCGTGGATAAAGGCGCCCCAGGCAACGGCGGACAAGGCTGAGCCAACGGAGATTCGGCGAACGCCCAGATCCTCCAGGCGGGCGACGGAGAGTTGTTCGCTTGGTCGCGAGACCAGGACGTTGAGCGGTTTCGGCGCGACCGCTTTTACGAGTTCGGCAATTTCGCGGGGCTCGCGAACACTGGGCGCGTAGAGGCAATCTGCGCCCGCTTCAGCAAACGCGACCAGCCTTTGGCGAGCGATGTTCAAGGCGTCGGGAAGGCCGACGAGCCACGCTTCGCAGCGGGCGGTCAGGACCACGGGGATTTTCGAATCGTCGATCGCCTTGCGGGCGGCGCGGATGCGCTCGGTGGCGAGAGCTTCGTCGTAAAGCGGCACGTCGTCGTTACCGGTGGAATCCTCGATGGATAACCCGGCGACTCCCGTTTCGACGCAGAGCTTTACGTTGTTGGCCACTCCTTCAGGCTCGTCCGCGAAGCCGTTGAGGAAATCGGCGTTCACTGGCAAGGAGGTGGCGGCGGCGATGTCGCGAAGGTGCGCCAGCATTTCGTCCCGCGGAACTTTTCCGTCGGACAAACCGCGAGAAAAAGCGAAGCCGGCGGAGGTCGTGGCGAGCGCTTTGAAGCCGAGATGCTGAAGATAGATTGCCGTGCCCGCATCCCACGGGTTCGGCAGGACGAAGCAACCTGATTGATGCAGCGCATGAAATTGCGCGACGGCAGAAGCTTGGGCGGAGCTGTTCATTTGTTCGACTATTACCCGGAGGGATGTGCTTCCGCACGTCCCATTAATTACCCGCGCACGGCCGGTCGCGGCGAGATTACCACGAGCGCGATCCCACCCAACACGGCGATGGAGGCCAACAGGAAGCGCAGGGTGAGTGGTTCGCCAAGGAGGAGAATCCCGCCGGCCGCGGTCAGGACCGGCACGGCGAGTTGAACAGTGGCAGCGCTGGCCGCTTTCAAACTCGGGAGCGCAGTGTACCAGATGACGTAGCCGACCCCGGAAGCGATCGCCCCGGAAAGAACGGCGCAGCCGATTCCGGCCGCATCGACGTGCATTCGAAGGATGAAAGCCACGCTAAGAACAACGGCCAGCGGAACCGCGCGAAGGAAATTCCCCGCGGTTGCGCTGATGGCATCGCCGGTCCCTCGACCGCGCAATGAATAGACGCCCCAGGCCACTCCGGCAGCGAGCATCAGGATTGCACCGGCCAGCGGCGGTGCGGACAGACCCGGGAGCAATAGCGCTACGAGCCCAGCCAACGCGACAATGAGTCCGAAAAGTTGTCGCACCTGGAGCCGTTCGCCTTTGCGGAGCCCCCACAGAATCATCGTCGCCTGGACCGCACCGAATAATAGCAACGCGCCCGTCGCGGCCGACAAAGTGAGATAGGCGAATGAAAAAGCCGCGGCGTAGGCAAAGAGCGCCAGCGCTGACGGCCAGTTGCCTTGGAGCGGCGGTTTATGACCGCCGGTCCGCATTCGTATGATGAGCCATAGAGCAACCGCCCCGGCGGCAAGGCGGATCATTGTGAAGCTGGCGGCGTCGATACTGGTTTGCTTGAGTGCCAAACGGCAGAGCAGCGAGTTGCTCGCGAAGGCGACCAACGCCAGTGACGTCAGGATGAATAGGCGCATCGAGTTCACCGCCCCTAAGTCGTAAAGGTAAAGGCGCCGCCCTGCCGACCAAAATATGAGAGCCGCCCGAATGAGGCGCCGATTGGGCGACGGCTCAGTTCCGCCGCGATGCCACAGCGACGGGCTACAGAAGAGTCAGGCAGCCCTGTAGCCGCGGCCCTGTGGGCCGCGTGAGATCGGTAGAGCAGTCGATTATCGCTTCCGCGCGTCTCACAGCAACGCGGCTACAGAAAAGCGCGCCATCAAAAGCGATCCGCCGACGCGATGCCGGTATAGAGCGCTCGCACCGTCGCGACGTCTCCGGCGCTGAGACGACTGCGCTGGCCGAGCCGCACGCCGGACTTCAACGACACGATCGTGGCTTGCCCAGTAGTGCTAAAATCATGGCCGCCATAGTGCATGATCGAGTCGTAATCATAACCCCCGACGTCGTCGCCGTTGCTGATATTCTGGTTAAAGTTGTAGCGAAAGTTCGGGTCGATATTGGCCCATTGGATGCAAACGAAATTGTCGCGGTCTTCGCGACTTTGTTCGTGCCATAAGCCGATCGCATGGCCGATCTCATGCACGACCTGGCCGAACTCGCAGCCGCGGGAGAGGGAAATGCGCTGCTCGCGGCCCTGCTTGCCCACGGGCGACGAACAATGCGCGGTCGTCTTCGAGACAAACGTCACAAAGTCCGTGTGCCTTGCTGGATCGTAAGGGGGGAAGCGCAAAACCGTTTTTGCTTCCCAATGCCTGATCGCCTCGCGAACACGCTCGGGGTTGGGAAGTCCTGGGTCGATCCTGTAGGGGACGTCGCCATTTGACCAGCGATGAAAGCGTCCGGTGACCACCAGGCCTTTGGTCGTGGTGCCACCATCACCGACTTTGCCGACTACGATGTCGCCCTCGTAGATCACATCGCCCTCGTCAGCGACATATCCCTTGACGCGAATGTTCTTTTTCTTGAGGCCGGAAATGACAGCAGGCCGGACATTCGCGGGATCCGCCATGGCGAACATTTCCACGCGGGCCGCCTCGTTTTGTTCGAGATTCTTGCATTTGGAAGAAGTTGTTCCGGTCGTCGGACCTGGAGCCGGACCGGGCGTGCTGCAACTGGCCAGAGCGAAGGCAACGGATAGAACTATTAAACGATAGGTTTTGATCATGGGGCGGCGAGGGGTTGAGGTGGGTGGGACTGAAGGCGTGCGTGAAGCCACGCGACGCTGAACAGTTCTCCGCTTTTTGCTCGCCAGCGGCCGGCAAGGCAAGCATTATCTCTTTGCCGCATCCCAACCGGAGCCCTCTGTGGTGAAGGAATCGACCACCCCCATCCCCAAGACCATCATGGGCTATGTGTCCGTCGCAGGGCCGGAGTCGCTCTTCGGTTCGCGAAAACGACGGCTAGCGCGGACGGCAAAACCGTTTCGCGCCAAGGCCGCGGATCGCAAGGCGGTTGGCCGCGAATTGCAGCGCATGGGATTTAAGATCATCACGGAGAGCCGGCTTGGTTTTACCGTGGCCGGTCCGGCGGCGGCCTACGAGGAGCTCACCGGAGGCCGGGTGCGCGCCCGGGAAAAATTCGTGCGCCGCGGTTCGCGGCGGTGCTACATCACTCATCTTGATATTTCCGGCCGGAAACAGCCGCGCGCTCTGGGTGTGGCCCGGGCCAGCAGTCCCCGATTGTTGATCGATGGGATCGTCCTGGATCAAGTGCGGCGGCCGCTGCAGGCCTCGGCCGCGCCACCGGAAGTTAACGATTTTTATCTTCGGCTCCCCGAAGGAGTCGCGGATGGTTTACGCGCCGGCCCGGCGCACGCGCGAGGCGCGCGTGGAGCGGGTGTGCTGGTGGCGATGCCGGATTCCGGAATGGCGCCGCATCCTTATTACGAAGCGCGCAGTTACCAGCTGCTTAGCCCAAAAACAGCCATCCCCGGCCTGCCGGTGGACGAGGACCCGCAAGGTCACGGAACGGGAGAATGCGCTAATATTTTCGCCGTCGCGCCCGAATGCGAAGTGCTCCCGATCCGCTGCAGCAACGACGCGGGAGACACCGTCGCGGGCATGGCCGGGTTCGGCCTCGCGAAAGAAGCGGGCGCGCGCATTATCACCTGCTCGTGGAGCGCGGATCTCGATATCGGCTTGCTCAATTCTTCGGAAAGGCCGCCGGATATTGGTGTTGGAATTCTCGGCGAAATCCTGGACGCGATTGATGACGGCGTTCTCGTGATTTTCGCGGCGGGTAACGGGAACTTTAGCCTTGAGCCGCAGATCCCGGGAGTGCTCGCGGCGGGCGGCGTTTTCATGAACAAGCGAGGGACGCTGAGCACCTCCGATCTCGCCAGCGCCTACCAGAGTCCCTGGTTTCCCGAACAAAATGTCCCGACCGTTTGCGGCTTGTCTGAAATGGATCCCGACCAGTACTTGATGTTGCCCGTCCCTCCTGGTTCGTTGCTCGACGTGGAGCGCTCGGGAGACCCTGGCGATCCTGACATGCCGTCTGACGGCACGGCGCGCGACGATGGTTGGGCTCGATTTTCCGGAACCTCCGCGGCCGCTCCCCAGCTTGCCGGGGCTGCCGCGGTCCTGCTCAGCGAGAAACCGGGCCTGAACCCGAAACAGATCATCGAAGCGCTGACCGAAACGGCGCGCGATGTTGTCAGGGGTTTCTGCAATCCGATTTTCGAAACAGAAGAGGCGCGGCGAGGTCGCGACATCGCCACGGGAGCCGGCTTGATCGATGTTGACGCCGCTCTGGCCTACGCGGAAGCCAACTTCACCTGAGTCGCTTCATCTTGCGGAGTTGATCCTGCCTGGAGGAATGGAGGCACGGGACAATCGAGCGCGTCCGCCACGGCGCGGAGAAACTCGGCTTCACGCTGTTGGATGATACCGTCGGCGGCGACGGTTTGGGCGGAGGCGTTCAGGACATTCTTTTTGATCTGGGGCACCGCCTGGCTGAAACGCTCGAGGCCGCTATCGAGATGAGAGAGTTCGCATTGGTCCGGCGGCAGCCATGGAATTTCCGTGCGCGCGATTCGGCTCAACGTCTCGGCCCCCTGGGCAAAGGCGGCGCGGGCCTGCGCCGGATCGTCGTGCCCGGCATAAGCCGTGGCCGAGAGAAGCACGCCGCAATCGCGGGCGAGGGGACGCAAATCGTAGAACTGCGTGACCGACCGGCCCGTGGGAAAGAAACGGGTTTCGAGATGACGCATCACGATTTTCTGAAGCATGTATTCGAACAGGTCGATTTTGCTGTCGCTGGCGACGAGGGTTTTCACGGCGGCGCGGAATTGCTCAAATTGTTCCAGCGAAAGCCGGCGCAGCGCGGGCAGCGCGATATCCACCAGCGGCATGCGAGCCGGCGGCGGCAAGCCCTGCACTTCCGGCCAGATTCTGAGTGTCTCCTGGCGCATCGCTTCGGAAGTGGCGCGGCCCAGCTCCTCGAGTTGCTTCTTACGCGCTGCTGGGTTGGGATCGAGGAGGAAAGCGCAAACCAAGGCGCTCGCGCCAAGCGGATCGTGGGCCGCGGTCCGCAATGAGTCGGGCAACGACTCCTGAAGCTCTGCCGCGTAACGAAGATGTTCGGTGGTCGGGCGGCCGATGTCGGCCACGATGGCCTGTTGCGCGACGACCGCCGGAGCGAGACCGGCCATGGCGATTGGCAGGGGCGGCGGCTGAAGAACAGGAAGCGGCGGCGGTTGCGCGCGCGGAAGTGGGGGAGGTGCCGCACCTGACGCTGGCGGCGGCGGCGGGCTCGTTGAATCGATCGCTTCTGCCAGAACGTTCGGGAATTTTCCGTCGAAGGCCGGGTCCAAAGCGCGGATGCGTTCGACCAGCGGGGGATGCGTGGCGAAACCAAAGACCGAACTCCGGAGACCGTTCGCGAAAAACAAGTGACTCGCTTCTTCGGCGCGCGGCGACTGGAGTTGCGAACCTTCGCTCAGTCCGCCGATCTTTTTCAGCGCTCCCGCGAGGCCGCCCGGGTTACGGGTGAATTGAACCGCCGACGCGTCAGCCAGAAATTCGCGCTGGCGGCTGACGGCTGCCTGGATCAAACGCCCGAACAAAACGCCGACCCAACCGATGATGATGAGCGCCAGGCCAAGCAATAGGAGTGGATTCTTTTTGCCGCGGGTGTGGAGGAGAACGCGGCCGATAACGGTGAGGCAAAGAATTCCAAAGATGAGGCCCATCAGGCGCAAGTTGAGCCGCATGTCGCCATTGAGCAGATGGCTGAATTCGTGCGCGATGACGCCTTGCAATTCGTCGCGCGAAAGCATCGTTATGCAGCCCCGTGTGACGCTGATCGCCGCGTCGCTCGCGGAATGGCCGGCGGCGAACGCGTTGATGCTGTTCTCGCCGTCCATGACATAGACCTGGGGGACGGGCACGCCGGAAGCGATCGCCATTTCTTCCACGATGTTCAAGAGCTTGCGCTCGTGAATGTCGATCGAGCTTGGGTTCACCAGGCGGCCGTCCAACAACTCCGCGACGGCGCGGCCGCCGCTCGCCAGCGACATCGTTTTGCCGATGCTCCCGATCGAAATCACCGCCAGAGTTCCGGCGGCTGTGCCGAAAAATAGTCCCGGCTGCGCCCAACTGAAGGACTCCTCCGTGAAGGTGAAGATGAGCGCGACCGCCGCGTACACCGCCACGATCAGCAGAATGACTGCGGCGAGGAAATAGAATACCAGGAACTTGGTATTACGTCGGGCCTTGTCCTGGCGCTCGAAGAAGTCCACCCGATCCGGAATTTAGCGGAGGCCTAGAACGAGACTTTGGGAGCTTCTTTCTGTTCCGGTTTCTCGATGACGAAGAGCTCGGCCGGCG
>Ga0190275_10003218_pt1 | contig 11616 bp, 11 predicted proteins | sample Popmic550T_FD_133745 | JGI IMG/M metagenome (GOLD analysis project Ga0190275, IMG submission 133745) | Populus adjacent soil microbial communities from riparian zone of Yellowstone River, Montana, USA - 550 T | ecosystem: Environmental > Terrestrial > Soil > Riparian zone > Trees stand | place... | reverse complement strand
GACACTCAGCTCTCGTCGGCGACGAAGCTCGGCTCGGCCAGGCGAGTCAGGTGCTTCCTCACGTCGACCGGCCACTTGCGGACGAGCTTGGCGAAGCGCTCTTCCTCCTTGGCGTAGAGCGCACGCAGCGCCTCCTCGAAGCCCGGTCGATTGCCCGCCAGGACGGTCATGACCTTGCTCGTCGCGTCGCGCGCTCGCCGGGCGCGCTGTCGGTCGGGCTCGCGCTTGCTCGCCTCCTCGACCAGCCGCCTCAGCGCGGCCGAGATGCCGTTGGGCTCGCGCTCGAGCCAGTCCCAGTGGCGCGGCAAGAGTGAGACCTCCCGACTCACGACGCCGAGCTTCGGCCGGCCGGGACCGCTGCGCGGGCGCGGGGCCTCGCGCTCGAGCACCTCCTGCGGTGTACCGGTGAAGTCGAACTCCACCTGGCGACCGCTCTCGTCTTCGAAGATCAGCACGCCCGCGGGGTCGGCGCCGTCGAGATGGAGCTTGGTGCGCGCGAGGATGGTGGGGAGGTCTCCGGCGACGAGCAGCCGCTCGCCCGCAAACACCGTGTATGTCGAGGTAGCTTCCATGTCTCGAATATTACCCGGATGATATTGTCTGTCAATAACAGCCGGGTAATATCGCGTGACGTGCCGCGCAACAGCCTCGCGTGCCGCCAACGGGGCAGAGGAGGCGCAACCCCATGCTCGGGTAAGATCATCGATGTACGTCGGAAGGTGAGAGGCACCGGCCCAGGCTTGCTGTCGTGCGCGAGGGTAAGGACAATCGAGGGCGCATGAGACCTCCTTGGATCGGCCTCGCCAAGGTCGTGGTCGGCTTGGGCCTGGGCTTGGTACTCGCTGAGCTTCTGTTCGCCTATCGCGACGACGGCGCCTTTGCGCACGTGAACTTCTACGAGCCGGACGCGCAGCTCGGCGTCCGGTTGCGACCGCATGCACGCATGCGGATTGCGTTCGGTGGCAACCCGGCGAGTGAGATAGCGACCAACGCGCGAGGCTTCCGCGGGCGAGAGTGGCCCGAGCCGCAGCCGCAAGACCTCTTACTGTTGGGCGACTCGCAGGTGTTCGGTCTAGGAGTGGGCGACCAAGCTACGGTGGGCGCACAGCTCGAGCGCGCGTTCGCAGGCAAGGTACACGTGCTCAATGCAGGCGTTCCGACGTACGGACCGCGCGAGTACGAGGTGCTGCTCGAGCGGCTCTTACCCGAGCGCAAGCCCGACCACGTGGTCGTGGTGCTCAACCTCGCCAACGATCTGTTCGAGCTCGAGCGCTCGAATCGACAGCGCCATGCCGTGTGGGACGGCTGGGCGGTGCGCAAGGAGACGGCGCCCGCATCGACGCGGCCCTTCCCGTTTCGCCACTGGTTCATGTCGCAGTCGCACCTCGTGCATGCGCTGCGCAGGCTGCTGCACGATGTCGACACACAGCCCGACCTGCCGTCCGAAGGCGGCTACCAGGCGCTGGTGGCGAGCGCCGCGAAGGGTGAGCGTGGCCAGCCTGCGGGCGATGAGCCGCTGCACGCGGCCACGGAGCGCAACGAGCTCTCGCGCAAGCTCACCGCGCTCGAAGGGACCATCGCGCGGCTCTTCATCGCCGGTGTGCGCAGCGACGCGCGCTATCGCAAGGCCGTACGCGGGCTCGGCTACGCGGGCGACCCACGCGACATCCTCTCGAACGAACATGCCGAGGAGGCGCGGCCCATCAACGAGACGGCCTTTCAGCTCGTCTACGCGTCGCTCGCGCTCGCCGACAACGACCAGCTGCTGCGCGCCCTGGCCGAGCGCACGCCGCGCGGCGAGCTGCTGCACGCCCTCGACGAGCGCCGGGCTCTGCGCGCTCGGCTCGCGCTGCAGAGCGACACGCTCGAGGCCGCGGGGCGTAGTCCGAGTGCGCTCGAGGACTACCTGCTACGGGTGGCTCGCCTGTGCGACCGCGCTTCGGCGCGCCTGACCGTCGTCGCTCTGCCGCTCGATGTTCAGGTGTCGAGCACAGAGTGGAAAAAGTATGGCGAGTCGCCCATCGACCTTACTCCCACCCATGCACTCGGGCGCGACCTCGTGCTGCGAGCGCAGGCGGTGGGAGCGCGCGGGCTCGATGCGACGGCCACGCTGGCCGCGGCAGAGCCGGGCGCGTTTCTGCTGCGCGATCTCCACATGTCTGCCAAGGGGCACGCGGCGCTCGCGCGCTTTCTGCATGCCGAGCTCACGAGCGGGTCGAATGTCACGGACGCACGGCCGCCGCTCGGTCGCAGTCTGCTGCCGGCCCGCGACGAGTGGCTGGCCGTGCGCACGCAGCCGGCGCCGGAGCTCGAGGCGCGTGGGTGCGAGCTGAAGCAGGTGCGCGAGTGGCTGCGCTTGATCTGTCGACGCGAGCAGCGCACGGCGCCGCCGGCGCTTGTCTTGCTGGCGGGCGGCCACGGCGATGCATTCGTGGAGGTCGAGCCTTACGACTCTACGCGGCTGGTCTTTCCCCTGCTCGAGGGCGAAGTGCTGCATGCGCGCCTTTCTTGGCCCGACCTCACTAGTGAGCTGAGCGTGAGCTTGGATGCAGATGGAAAGGCTCGCTCCGCGCTCTCTGCAGACGCGAAGGGCGAGAAGGGTAAGGGCGTGGAGCCCGTGAGCCTGCTGGCAGAGAGCGACGTGGGTGGCGGCTACATCGACGCGCGCTGCGTACGGCGTGTGGGCTTTCAGCATGCAGCGAGCTGTATGCTCGGCTCCGCGTCAGCCGAGCGAGCACGCCGCCCAGCGCATCGCACGTGGTGAGATCATCGGCTTCGTGCAGGGGCGCTTCGAGTGGGGACCGCGGGCGCTCGGCCAGCGCTCGCTGCTCGCCTCGCCGCGCACCATCGAGATGCGTGAGCGTATCAACCGTGTGATCAAGCGGCGTGAGCCGTTTCGACCGTTCGCACCCGCGGTCTTGCGCGCACGCGCCGACGACTGGTTCGCTCCCCACGCGCCGCTGCTCGCGCCCTTCATGACGAGCGTGACGACGGTGCTCGAGCGCAGGCGCGCGGAGCTGCGAGCGGTGGTGCACGTGGATGGCACGGCGCGTCTGCAGACGGTCGAGGCAGAGAGTCCGTTCGGTCTGTTGCTCTCGAGCTTGGAGCGCGAGAGCGGCGTGCCCGTCGTGCTCAACACCTCACTCAACGGCAAGGGCCAGCCGATCGTGGCGAGCGCCGCCGATGCGCTCTACTTCTTGCTCACGCATCGCATCGACGGCCTGCTGGTCGAAGACCTCTGGATCCACGCGGGTCGCACGTGAGTCGCACGTGAGTCGCTCTCCTCTCACCACGCGCGTCGCCGCTCGACTCACTTCGGTGGGCGAGCTGCTGCGCCACTTCGTGCGTACGCAGCGGCTGCTCTGGCTGCCGCTGCTGCTCGTGCTGCTGCTGGCCTCGCTGCTGCTCGTGCTGACCACCGGGCTCGGCTACGTCGCGCCGTTCGTCTACGCGCTGTTCTGAGCGATGGCGGACTGGGCGCCGAGTGCGGCGGCGAGGGCGCGCGCGAGCAGCGCGAATGCGGCGCAAAGAGCGGTCGCGATGGCAAACAGCGCCGGGTAGCCGAGGCCGACCGCGATCACGCCGGAGAGCGTGGCGAGCGGCAGCTTGCCCAGCACCTCGAGGCTCGCGAGCAGTGTGTAGTGGGTGGCCCCGATCTCGCGGTCGGTGTGGCGCATCATCAGTGCGAACAGCACGGTCGTCAGCGCGCCGCCGAGCAGGTGCTCTAGGCAGGTGACCGTGATCACTTCGGCCGCGCCTGGAGCCGCGCTGCGACTGACCCACCACTCGCCCGCCACCCCGAGCGTGCGCAGCGCCGAGAACCAGACGAGTGCACGCGGCAGCGACATGCGCGGAGCAAGCCAGCCAGCGCCTGCCGAGCCGAGCAGCGAGCAGGCCATTCCGTACGTGCCGGACCACAAGCCGATCCGAGGCGCGGCAAAGCCGTGGTCGAGCAGCATCGGCTTCCACATCGCGTCGGCCAGCGCCTCACCCGTTTTGTAGCTGACGACGACGGCGAGCAGCGCCCGGCTGGCGTGCTCTCGCAGGGCAGCGCGCAGACGTGCGTAGATGCCGCCGAAGTCTGGCAGCTGCGCGTGGCCGTGACCGCTCGCCGGCTCGCGCAGCAACAGTGAGCCGAGCATCACCAGCAGCATCAGCAGAGCGATCGTCCGGAACAGCCCTTGCCACCCGATGTGCGCGCTCGCCCAGACCAAGAGACCTCCGCCGGTGAGCATGCCGAGCTTGTAGCCGACCACCTGCACGGCGTTGCCCGGGCCGAGCAGCTTGGGCTCGAGCCAGCTCACGGCCAGCGCATCGACCGCGATGTCCTGCGTGGCAGCGAACAGGTTCATGATCAAGATCAGGAGCGCCAGCGTGGTCATGCTCTCGGTCTCGCCCGCCAAGAGGGCGGTCAGCGCCATGCCGGCCTGGAGCGGGACGATCCAGCTCTTGCGTCGGCCAAAGCGCGCGCTGCCGTAGCGGTCGACGAGCGGCGCCCAGAGCGCTTTGGTGAGCCAGGGCAGAGAAAGTAAGCTCGCGAAACCGATGGCTTGCAAGGACACGCCGCGCTCGCGCAAGAGCAGCGGCAGGGCGGTGGCCTGGAAGCCGAACGGGAGTCCCTGTGCGAAATAGAGCGCGAGCAGTGGGGCGAGCTTCGTCACGCGACGCTCACTCTATCAGCGCATCGGCCGGGGTCATGGCGCGGCTCGTTACGCTGCCCGCCGCAGCGGCGACCCAAGGAGAGGCTCAACGCATGGCAAACATGTCGTGCGCCGGGACGGGAGGCGGAATGCGCAGGTTCGGCGAGTCAGACTACGCCGGCGCACGAAGCGTCGCCGCCCCGTCCGCGAGCCGTCTGGAGTCCACGCATGCCTGACCACTGGTATCAAGACAACGCGCAGTCGATTGGCCGCACGCCGCTCGTGCGCCTGGGTCGCGTCACGGACGGGGCCAAGGCCACCGTGCTCGCCAAGATCGAGGGGCGCAATCCTGCCTACTCGGTGAAAGATCGCATAGGCGCGGCAATGGTCGCGGATGCCGAGCGCCGTGGGCTGCTCGGTCCCGGCAAGGAGCTGATCGAGCCGACCAGCGGCAACACCGGGATAGCCCTCGCATTCGTCGCGGCGGCCAAGGGTTACCCGCTCACGCTGACGATGCCGGAGACGATGAGCGTCGAGCGCCGCAAGCTGCTGCTCGCCTACGGCGCGAAGCTGGTCCTCACCGAAGGTGTGCGCGGCATGGCGGGCGCGATCGCCAAGGCGGAGGAGATCGCGGCCTCGAACACGGAGCGCTACGTGCTGCTCCAGCAGTTCAAGAACCCTGCGAATGCGCAGATCCACGAGGCGACCACCGGTCCGGAGATCTGGAACGACACGGGCGGCGCGATCGACATCTTGGTCTCCGGCGTGGGCACGGGTGGCACCATCACCGGCGTCTCGCGCTACATCAAGCACGGGCGAGGCAAGTCGATCTTGTCGGTGGCGGTCGAGCCGAGTGCGAGCCCCGTGCTTACGCAGACGCGCGCAGGAAAGCCGCTCGCGCCCGCTCCACACAAGATCCAGGGCATCGGTGCGGGCTTCGTGCCGGACGTGCTCGATCTTTCGCTCGTCGATGAGATCGAGCAGGTCAGCAACGAGGAGTCGATCCTCTACGCGCGTCGGCTGGCGCGCGAGGAGGGCATCATCTCGGGCATCTCCTGCGGCGCGGCGCTGGCGGTGGCGGTGCGGCTTGCGAAGCGGCCCGAGCACGCGGGCAAGACGATCGTGGTGGTGCTGCCCGACTCGGGCGAGCGCTACCTGAGCACGGCGCTGTTCGAGGGGCTGTACACGCCCGAGGGGCTCTCGCCGTGAGTGCGCGAGGCGAGGCGGAGCTCGTGGCGAGCTCGTGGGAGGGCGACGGAGACTGGGACCTCGCGAGGGTGGTGCATGCGCTGCGCGACGCTCGCGGTACGCGCTCGGACGGTGCCAGCTTGCGTCGCGGCCCGCTACCGTCGCGAGACGCGCTGGACGCCATCGTACGCGGTCTCCGTAGTGCGCTCTTTCCGACGCACTTCGGCTCGTCGGATCTGACGGACACGAGTGTGGACTACTTCGTGGGTCATACACTCGATGCGACCTTACGCTCGCTGCAGCAGCAGACGCTGCGCACGCTTGCGTACGAGTCGGAGGAGAGCGTCGCGGAGCGCACCGTCGAGGTGCTGGAGCGAAGGGCGGCCCACCTGATAGCGCAGTTTGCAGCGCGCCTGCCGTACGTGCGGGCGCTGCTCGAGCGCGACGTCCAGGCGGCCTACGATGGCGACCCTGCTGCCAAGAGCCGCGCCGAGATCATGTTCTGCTATCCGGGCGTGAGCGCCATCATCCACCATCGCTTGGCGCACGAGCTGTACGAGCTCGGGCTGACTCTGCTGGCGCGCGTGATCTCGGAGAGTGCACACTCGTCGACGGGCATCGACATCCACCCGGGTGCAACCATCGGCGAGCGCTTCTTCATCGACCACGGCACCGGCGTGGTGATCGGCGAGACGGCGGTCATAGGGGACCGGGTACGGCTCTATCAGGGTGTGACGCTCGGCGCGAAGCGCTTTCCGCTCGATGGTCAGGGGGCGGTGGTCAAGGGGCTGCTGCGACATCCGATCATCGAAGACGACGTGGTGATCTACGCGGGCGCGACCATCCTGGGGCGCGTCACGATCGGGCGCGGCTCGACGATCGGCGGCAACGTCTGGGTCACGCGAAGCGTGCCTCCGTACAGTCAGGTGAGCCAGGCGCAAGCACAGAGCGAGTGCTTCGACGGAGGCGCCGGGATCTGAGTGTCTAGATCTCGCGTATGAATGGGCTGGCGAGCGCGCGCGGCGGGCCCTCAGGCGTGCTGACGCGCGATGAAGTCTTGCAGCAGCCACTGCGAGATGCTGACGCGGCCTGGAAAGGTCTTGGGCAGCGCGTCGACGTGGAAGAAGCGGGCGTCTTCGATCTCGTCGGCCTCGAGCACGAGCTCGCCGGAGAGGTAGTCGGCGCGGAAGCCGAGCATCAGCGAGTTGGGGAAGGGCCACGGCTGGCTGCCGAAGTAGCGCACGTTCTCGACGCGTAGCCCCACCTCTTCGAAGACCTCGCGGTGCACGGCCTCTTCGGCGCTCTCGCCCGGATCGACGAAGCCGGCGAGCACGCTGTAGATCTCGGGCGGAAAGTGGGGCGAGCGAGCGAGCAAGATCTCGGGGCCGCGCTCGACGGCAACGATCATCGCGGGCGCGACGCGCGGGAAGAACTCGAGGCGGCAGTCGGGGTTGGTGCAGACGCGCGCGCGGCGCTTTTCGTGGAGGCGCGTCGGCGTCGCGCAGGCGCCGCAGAACTGGTGCGTGCGGTCCCACTCGACCACCTGCACCGCACGTCCCGCGACCGCGAGCAGGCTCTCCTCGAGCTGGCCGAACAGCCTTAGCAAATCGCAGAACTGCAGCCCTGCGGGCGCCGCCGCGTCGCTCGGCAGCTCGGCCGAAAAGCAAGCACGCTCGCCGAGCAGCCCGAGCGGCTGGGTGCGCAGCGGCGTGAGTCCGCTCGAGCCACCGAACAGCTCGCTCGTCGGCAGCTCGAAGCGCTCGCTGAGCAGCAGCTCGCGGCGGCGAAAGGCGAACCACAGGGCGTTCTCGCTCGGTGCGAGCTCCCTGTGGCTTGCCACGAACGAGCGCGCCGGCTTCATGGCTGCTGGTCGAGCACGTCGCGGATGGTCGGATCGCGCTCGAACTGCGCGAGCGCGTAGGGACAGGTGGCGAGGATGCGCGTGTCGGTCGCCCTCGCCCAGGCGACGGCCGTGTCGAGCAGTCGCCGCGCGACGCCGAGCCCGCGCAGCTGCTCGTCGACCAACGTGTGGTCGATGATGACGCGCCGCTCGCTCGCTCTCGAGTAGGTCATCTCGGCGAGCTGGATGCCGTCGCGCGCCAGAAAGAAGCTGCCGCGTCCGTCGGCCTCCTGGTGCTGGATGCCGATCGAGTGCTCTTCGCTCTTCATGAACCACCTCATTCGCGGTCGAGATCGCGTCAGACGCCTGAACACGCAGCCGCGATGCTTGCGCGAACGCTGTTTTGTAGAGGGCGGAGCTGATCAGGTCCAGCCCGTCCGCTGCACCAGACAGCCAGAATGACGGCGCGTGTGGCTGTAAACCTGTACAAAACTGGCCGAATTAGCGCTTGCACAGGTGAGCAATCGTTGCTCACGCGACCTCTCCTTCGGCAGGATACGACTCTGCCGGTGCCTTCCCATGGGCGTGCCGAGAAGGAGGAAGCGATGGAACGCCGTGATATCCGGCTGCTGCGTTGGTTGTCTGCAGCACTTCTGCTCGCTGGTTGCTCGCAGTCGAGCCCTGGTGCGAGCGAGCGCTGTAGCGACGACGAAGAGTGCATGGACGAGACGAGCAGCTCGGCCGACAAAGACGATGACGACGACGGCAAGAAGAAGGACGCCGGCAAGCGCGACGCCAAGGCGGACGACGACGACGATGACGACGACGATGGCGAGGTGCTGATCGATGCGTCGGTGCCCTCCTCCGCGGTGCCCGGAGGCGGCGGCTCGGGGCTCGGCGGCTTCGGCGGCTTCTTCCGCGACGGAGGCCCGGGCGGCGGCGCCCTGCGCGAGGGCGGTCTGACGATCCCTGGCGCAGGTGGCGCCGGCGCGAACAACCCGCCTGCAGCGATGCCGGTGAAAGGCGAGAAGACGTGTCTGCTCGGCACCAGTCAGGACTACAAGAACAACGGTCCTTACCAGGTGAAGCAGAAGATGATCGACCTGGGCGGCGCGCTCGGGCCGTACACCATCTTCTATCCGACGGCGCTCAGCAACGACTGCAAGCATCCGGTCGTGGCATGGGGCAACGGCACGGGCGTCACCGGACCAGGCGTCTACGCGCACTTCTTCAGGCATGCGGCGACCTGGGGCATCATCACCATCGCCGCGCACAACTCGAACGCTGCGAGCCAGCCGTTCCTGGCGAGCGCGCTCGACTACATGCTGAAGGAGAACACCACTTCCGGCAGCGAGTTCTTCGGGAAGTTGAGCGACCGCATGGGGACCGCTGGCCACTCGCAGGGAGGCATGGCGGCCACCACCGCGACCTCCCACCCCAACGTGTTCGCCGAGGTCTGCGTGCAGGGAAGCGGCCGGCCGTCGGCCAAGACGGCCTTCGTGTGTGAGACCGGCGTCGACGACTTCGTTCGCAGCGGCTGCACGTCCGCTTACAACGCCGCGGCGGGCCCCGCCTTCCTGGCCGACCATCAGATGGCCGACCATACGGGCACACCCACGACGCTCGGCGCAGGCACGCCGGCCGGCAAGGAGTACATCCGCATCTACAGCAGCTGGTTCCGCTGCTTCTTGGCGGACGACGTGGCCGCCTGCGCGCTGTACAAGGGCGGCACGATGGCGCCGCTGTGCAGCCAGTCCGACTGGGCGACCTGCAACGGCAAGAACATCCAGTAAGGTCCGTGCCCTGCCGCATCCAGGAGCGGAGCGGCGAGCGCTAGCGACGCGTGTATGCGTCGCGCAGCTCACGCTTGAGCACCTTGCCGATGGGGCTGCGCGGCAGCGTGTCCACGAGCTCGATGGCGCTCAGCCGCTGCGTCTTGCCGAGGCGCTCGTTGACCCAGCTGCGAATCTGCTCGGCAGCTTCGTCACGCGCTGCGGCCCGCACGACGAACGCGACCGGAGTCTCGCCCCACTGCTCGGAGGGCACACCGATCACGGCGGCCTCTGCGACGGCTGGATGCTGCTGCAGCACGGCCTCGAGGTCGCTCGGATACACGTTGAAGCCCCCCGAGATGATCATGTCCTTCTTGCGATCGAGCAGCATCAGAAAGCCATCGTCGTCGAAGCGACCGACGTCGCCGGTGCGGATGTAGCGCCTGCCCTCTTTGTCGAACCACTCGGCCTCGGCCGTCTTCTCGGGCAGCCCGTGATAGCCGAGCATCATCGCGAGTGGAGAGCGTCCGACGACCTCGCCCACCTGACCGGGCCCGACCTCCTGGCCATGCTCGTCGACCAGGCGAACGTCGTGCTCGGGTGCGGGCTTGCCGACCGTGTGCAGCTTGTCGGGGAAGAGGTGGGCAGGGAGCGTCACCGTTCCTCCTCCTTCGGTCATTCCGTAGTACTCGACGAGTCCGCCGGGCCAGCGCTCGAGCACGCGTCGCTTGAGTGCAGCCGAGAACGGCGCGCTCGTGCAGAACTTCATGCGGAAGTGCGAGAGGTCGAAGCTCTGGAATTCCGGAAAATCCATGATGCGCTGGTACTGCACCGGCACCAGCATGGCGTGGGTCACGCGATGGCGCTCGGCGAGCTCGAGGAACATCCTGGTGTCGAACTTGGGCATCAGCACGACGGCGCCGCCGAGCGCTATCGCGGGAAAGAAGCTGACCAGCGTCGTGTTCGAGTAGAGCGGCGTCGAGATGAGCGTGACCGCATCGGGTCCATAGCCGCTGTCGCTGCCGCGCCGCACGTGCGCCCAGCGCATGCGGTTCGGCTGGACGATGCCCTTGGGCAGGCCGGTGGTACCGGACGAGTAGATGATGTTGAAGGGGGCGTCGGGGTCGACCTCGATCGCCGTGGGCCGACCGCCGGCCTGCGTCAGCCAGTCCTGGAAGCTGCGCCCCGAGTGCGATTCGTCGAGTGCGATCTGCTCGATCGCGCCGATTACGCCCGACGCCGCGAGCGCAGCGCCGACGGTGCGATCGCTGAACAGCAGGCGCGCGCCGCAGTCCTTGACCATGGCGGCGAGGCTCTCGGCCGTCGACGAAGGGGCGAGCGGCGCGACCGCGATGCCTGCGCGCACGGCGCCCAAAAAGGTGGCGGCATACTCGAGCGAGGTGGTCGCGCAGATGGCTATCACGTCGCGCTGCTTCAGCCCGTCGCGCTGCAAGGCGACGGCGATGCGATCCATCAGCTGGTCGAGCCCGGCGTAGTCGAGTGTGCGCTCGCCATCGATCAGCGCGAGGTGGCGCGGCTGCGCCAGCGCGTGCGTGTGGACGAGCTCCGGAATCGCGCCGAAGTCGCGTGCCAGCAGGTCTTGATAGGACATCGGCCGCAGCTTATTGCACGCGGGCCACGGGTGCAGTCGGCCGCGGCTCGGCAGCGCTCGGATTCTCACGCGCGCCCGTTCAGCATGGAACGAGCGGCCGCGTTCCGCGCTTTCGCGAGCACTTCGAGCTTGCCCCCCGACCGCCACGGCCCACTTCCCATGCTCGGACGGCGGCTCGGCGGACTTGACGCGACAGCGGACACGCGAGATGGAGGGACGATGCCCAGAGCGCTCCTTATTAGTGGCTTGCTGCTCCTGGCGACGGCGTGCGGCGCGTGCGCCGACGCGCACGAGGTCATGGTCGCACAGGTCGACGGGGGCGACCCGGCGCCAGCCGCGCGAATCGACGAGCACGGCTGTCGCCCCGATGCCGACTACGTGGTCGGTGGGGGTCGTCGCTTGGCTGCTTGCGAGGGCGAGTGTCGCTTCGACCTGTCGCTATCGTCGGTGATCGAGCTGCTCAGCTCCGAGTGCGCGAGCTTCAGAGCGACGCTGCGCGTGTCTGACGCCCTCGGCAGGCCGCTCTACGCGGTCAGTGCGGACCTCAACGAGCCGGCGTGGGAT
>Ga0190275_10003217_pt1 | contig 11616 bp, 7 predicted proteins | sample Popmic550T_FD_133745 | JGI IMG/M metagenome (GOLD analysis project Ga0190275, IMG submission 133745) | Populus adjacent soil microbial communities from riparian zone of Yellowstone River, Montana, USA - 550 T | ecosystem: Environmental > Terrestrial > Soil > Riparian zone > Trees stand | place... | reverse complement strand
GTCGCGTCGAGGGCGCGGGCCGAGGCATCGCGCACCAACCCGGTGTGGATCGGGCCGAGCCGGAACGCCCGGACCGTTCGTGCGCCCGACACCGTCTCGGTGAGCTGCTGGGCCCGCTCGCCTCCGGCGACCCGTTCGGCGGCGTACTGCGGCCCGGCCCGGCGCTGGTACCAGCGCACGGCCAGCACGTGGATCGGCACGGCGACGAACCCGGCCAGCGCCAGCCGCCAGTCCAGGAAAGCCAGCCCGACCACGGTGAGCGCGATCGTCACCACGGCGACGACCAGCGCCGGGATCGCCTCCCGGACGGCCCGCGACACCGCGTCGACGTCGTCGCCGACCCGGGCCACCAGGTCGCCGGTGCCGGCCCGCTCGACCTGCGCGAGCGGCACCGACAGGGCCCGGTCGACGACGTCCTCGCGCAGCGCGGCGAGGGCCTGCTCGCCGAGCCGGGCGACCAGCACGGTGGCCCAGCCCGACAGCACGGCCTGCGCCAGCAGCGCCCCGAGCAGGGCCGCCGCGAGCACGTCGATCGTGGCCACGCCGGACCCGGCGATGACCGCGTCGGTGATCCGGCCGACGATCGGCGGGAAGGCGAGCCCGGCGACGGCGGCAGCGACGATGGTGACCACCGCCCCGACGGCAAGGCCCCGGTGGCCCCGCAGCATCGACCCGACCGCCCGCCGGGTGGCCGCGCCCGAGGCGATCGGCAGCAGGACCCGGTCGTTCGACAGCCCCCTCACGACAGCACCGCCGAACGGTAGGCGTCGTCGGTGGCCGCGAGCTCGGCGTGCGTGCCGGTTGCGGCCGCCGTGCCGCCCGAGACCACCACCACGCGGTCGCAGGCGGCCAGCAGCGCGGGGCTGGTGGTCACCAGCACCGTCGAGCGGCCGGCGCGGGCGGACCGCAGCCGGGCCGCGATGCGGTGCTCGGTGGCCGCGTCGACGGCGGTGGTCGGGTCGTGCAGCACCAGCACCTCGGCGTCGGCGGCCACGGCCCGGGCCAGCGCGACTCGCTGGCGCTGCCCGCCGGAGAGCCACCGCCCGCGCTCGCCCACCGGGGACGTCGCGCCGCCGGGCAGCGCCGTGATCACCTCGTCGGCCGCCGCGACCGCGGCGACGGCGGCGAGATCGGGGAGGTCGGTGCGCCCGGCGGCGATGTTGTCGGCCACGGTGCCGTCGAAGAGCGCCGCGTCGTGGTCGCCGACCAGCACCTGCGCCCGCAGCTCGTCCAGCCGCAGCTGCGGCAGCGGGACCGACGCGTAGAGAATCGCGCCGCGGTCCGGGTCGGCGCGGCGGGCGAGCAGGTCGAGCAGCGCGGTCGCGTCACGCCGGTCCGGCGCCACCACCCCGACCCACGCCCCCTGCTCGACGGTCAGGTCGAGGTCGCGCAGCGTGCCGCCGGTGACGCCGCGCAGCTCCAGGTCGCCTCCTCGGGAGGGGGTGCGGTCGCCGTCGACGACGCCCGGCGCCGCGTTCAGGAGCTCGGCCAGCCGGCGGGCGGACGCCCGCACGACAGCGAGCTCGGCGGGCACGCCGCTGAGCGTCTGCAGCGGGAAGACCAGGAACCCGGCGAGCCCGACCGCCCCGACCAGCTCGCCGACCGTGATCGTCCCGGCCATCGCCAACCGCCCGCCCACCCAGGCGACCACCACCACGAAGATCCCGGAGAGGCCGAGGGTCACGCCCTGCGCGAGCCCGACGTAGCGCGCGGCGTGGATCCGCCCGTCCCGCGCGGCCCGGCTGACGGTGCGGTAGCGCGCCGACCCGGCCGCCTCGGCGCCTAGCCCCTTGAGCACTCGCAACCCGGTGATGAGGTCGGTCGCCACGCCGGTCGCGTGCGCGACGGCGGACTGCTCGGCCGAGCTGCGCTCCTCCAGCGGGGTGGCCAGCCGCTGGGAGAGCCAGACGAGGGCCGGCAGCCCGAGCAGCACCACCGCGCCGAGGCGCCACGACGTCGAGAGCAGGTACGCCCCGCCGCCCACCAGGACGACGAACGCCGCCACGCCACCGCCGACGACGTCGGCGACCTCCCCGACCCGGCTCGCGTCGCTGGTGGCCAGGCTCAGCACTTCACCGGGCCGCGCCACCTTCTCGGTGCCCCCGCGCGCGTCGACGACCCGGGCGCCGATCCGCACGCGCAGGTCGTGCGCGATCGTCTCGTTCGCCCGCTGCAGCCGGTAGTACCCGACGAGCGCCGACGAGGCCAGCACGGCGAACACCGCGACCAGCACGCCGATCCACACCACGACCTGGCCCGCGTCGCCGGTGGTGATGGCCCGGTCCACCACGATCCCGATCACCACGGCGACCAGGGCCTCGCAGCACTGGTGCGCAACGGCCAGCAGCGCGCCGACGGTGACGTCGGCACGGCGTGGGCGCAGGACGGAGCGGACCAGCGCCCGCTCGGGGGAGCGGCTCACCGGCCGAGGATAGGCACACCTGAGTTGAGGCTGCCGGTGATTGCGGCGGACCGGCGGCTACGAGACCTCTGATCGTGAGCCGCTACCGGTCGTGCGCGGTCGTCAACGCGCGCCGGGTCAACAGCCGGGCGAGGTGACGGCGGTACTCCTTGGTTCCGGCAAGGTCGGCGGGCGGGTCGGTGTCCTGGTCGGCGAGTGCGGCCGCCTCCGCGATCGACGCCCCGCGGGCGAGCGCGGCCTCGGTCGCAGAGGCCCGCAGCGGCGTCGGGCCCATGTTGACCAGGCCGACCCGCCCGTCGACCACCGCGACGGCGACGATCGCCCAGTCGTTCGCCCGCCGCGTGAACTTCTCGTACGCCCAACCCGCCGCGCCGGTCCGCGGCACCCGGACCTCGACGAGTAGTTCGTCCGGCTCCTTCACCGACGAGAACACACCGGTGTAGAAGTCGGTCGACGGCACCCGCCGCTCACCCCGCGGCCCGAGCAGCACGACCGTCGCGTCCAACGCGAGCGCCGCGGCGGGGAGATCGGATGCGGGATCTGCGTGCGCGAGCGAGCCGCCCAGGGTGCCGCGGTGGCGGACCTGCGGGTCGCCGACGGTGCGCGCGACCGCCGGCAGGAGCGGACATTCCGTGTGGAGCAGCTCGGAGGTCTCCAACGTGGAGTGCCGTGTCCCCGCACCGATCGCGATCTCGTCGCCATCGAGCCGCACGTACTGCAGCTCCTCGAGCCGCCCGATGTCGATCAGCAGCTCGGGCACCGCGAAACGCAGCTTCATCAACGGCAGCAGCGAGTGCCCGCCCGCGAGCACGCTGGCGTCGTCGCCGCGCTCGCCGAGCAGCGCGACCGCCGCGTCCACCGACTCGGGGCGGACGTAGTCGAACTCGGCGGGGATCACGCGCTGCTCCCCGTGGAGAAGCCCGGGGCGACGAGGTCGGGCGCCGCCTCGTCCGCCGCGTCCGGGTCCTGGCCGGACGCTCGCAGCACCGCGCGCACGATGTTGTGGTAGCCGGTGCACCGGCAGAGGTTGCCCTCCAGGCCCTCGCGCACCTCGCGCTCGGTCGGCCGCGGGTTCTCGTGGAGCAGCCCGACCGCGGCCATGACCATGCCCGGCGTGCAGAAACCGCACTGAAGCCCGTGCTCCTGCCGGAACGCCGCGGCCACCGGATGCAGCTCCTCCGGCGAGGCCGAGAGCCCCTCCATGGTCGTGACCTCGGTGCCGTCGGCCGCCACGGCGAGCACCGTGCACGACTTCACCGACTCCCCGTCGAGGAGCACGGTGCAGGCACCGCACGAGGTGGTGTCGCAGCCGACGTTCGTCGCCGTCAGGCCGAGGACGTCGCGCAGGTAGTGCACCAGCAGCAGCCGCGGCTCGACGTCCGCGTCCGCCGGCACACCGTTGACGGTGATGTGGACCTTCACGAGCTCTCCCCGCTCTTCCTGGCGGCCTGGATGGCCTCCCACACCCGCAGCGGTGTGGCGGGCATGTCGATGTGCCGCACCCCGAGGTGCGCCACGGCGTCGACGACGGCGCTCTGGACGGCCGGGGTCGCGCCGATGGTCCCCGCCTCACCGATTCCCTTGACCCCCAGCGGGTTCAGGTGCGTCGGGGTCGCCATGTCGAGGAGGGTGAAGGCGGGCAGCTCGGCGGCCGACGGGAAGCCGTAGTCGGCGAAGCTCGCGGTCAGCGGGTTGCCGTCGGGGTCGAACACGACCTCCTCGAACAGCGCCTGGGCGATGCCCTGGGCGATCCCGCCGTGGCGCTGGCCCTCGGCGATCAGCGGGTTGAGCACGGGCCCGGCGTCGTCGACGGTGACGATCCGGACGACGACCGCCTTGCCGGACTCGACGTCGACCTCGACGACGGCCAGGTGGGCGCCGAACGGGAACGAGGGGGCGCCGGAGTCGAACCTCGCCTCCGTCCGCAGCGGTTCGGACTCGGCGAGCCGGCCGAGCGGGACCGAGACTTCCGTGCCGCGCACCCGCACCGCGCCGTCGGCCACCTCGAGGTCGTCGACCGCGGCCTCCAGCACGTCCGCCGCGCGCCGCCGGGCGATCTCGACCAGCTCGACCGCGGCCTGGTGCACCGCGACGCCGCCGATCTGCAGGCTGCGCGAGCCCATCGTGCCCGCGCCGCGCGGGACGAGGTCGGTGTCGCCGTGCTTGACGGTGATCATCTCGACCGGGACTCCGAGCTGCTCGCTCGCGAGCATCGCCCAGGCCGTCGCGTGGCCCTGCCCGTGCGGCGAGGTGCCGGTGAGCACGGTGACCGTGCCGTCCGGGTGCACCTCGACCGTGGCGTCTTCGGCGAACGCGCCACCGGTGGTGATCTCGACGAACGCCGAGACGCCGATGCCGAGCTGGACGGGGTCGCCGCGCTCCCGGCGGGCGGCCTGCTCCGCGCGCAGCTCCGCGTAGTCCGCGGCGTCGAGCACCCGGTCGAGGGCCTTGGCGTACTCGCCGCTGTCGTAGGTGACCTTGCCCTTGGTCGTGAAGGGGAACGCGTCGGGCGGGATGAGGTTGCGCCTGCGGACCTCGACGGGGTCCATCCCGATCTCGACCGCGAACAGGTCCATCGCCCGCTCGATCGCGGCGGTCGCCTCGGGCCGGCCGGCGCCGCGGTAGGCCCCGGTCGAGGTCGTGGTGGTCGCGACGATGCGAGCGCGCGACTCGACCCGCGGGATGTCGTACACCGCAGGCGCCATCGACCGGGTGAAGTAGGGCAGGAACGCGCCGAGCCGGGGATAGGCGCCCGCATCGGCGAGAACGTCGAGACGGTAGGCGAGCACCCGCCCGTCGCGGGTGCCACCGATCGTGACCGTCTGCCGCTGGGCGCGGCCCTGCAGCATCCCGGTCATGTTCTCCGAGCGGGTCTCGCTCCAGCGCACCGCCCGCCCCACCCGTTTCGCCAGCCATCCCACGAGCGCGAACTCTGGGTCGGCGCCGATCTTCGCGCCGAACCCGCCACCCACGTCCGGGGCGATCACCCGCAGCCGCGCGGGCTCGACGCCCAGCCAGCCCGCGACCTCGTCGCGCGAGGCCTGGGGGTTCTGCGTCGAGCACCACAACGTCAGCCGTCCGTCGTCGCCCCACTGCGCCGCGGCCGCGCGCGTTTCCAGCGGCGCGGCGGCGAGCCGCTGGTTGACCAGCTCGGCCGTGACCACCGCGTCGCACCCGTCGAAAAGGTGCTCGTCGAAGGGCTCGTCCAGCCCGAAGCCGAACACGGTGTTGGTGCCCGCCTCCTGGAACACCAGCACGTCGTCGCGAGCCGCGTCCCGCACGTCGACCACCGCGGGCAACGGGTCGTAGTCGACGGCGACAAGCTCCGCGGCGTCGGGCCCCTGGTAGGCCTGCTCGGTGAGCACGGCCACGACCGGCTCGCCGACGAAGCGGACCTTGTCGGTCGCGAGGAAGGGCCGCAGCATCGCGTCGTGGCCGACCGGCGCCGGCTTCACCGGTTCGAGGTCGACCTCGGCACCGGTCACGACGTCGATCACACCCGGCGCCGAACGCGCCTCCGCGACGTCGACGGACGTGATCCGGGCGTGCGCCACGGGGCTGCGCACGAGCGTGAGGTGCAGCGCTCCCGGCAGCGCGAGGTCGGCGGTGTAGGTGCCGCCGCGGGTGAGGAAGACCGGGTCCTCAGTGCGCACGACCCGCGTACCCATGATGCTCACGAGTCCTCCTCGCTGGCGCTCGTCGGCCGCGTTCGCGGTGAGCTCGCAAGCTCGCTCACGACCGCGCGCCTCCGTCGGTGGGCCATCGGATGCAGCACCGAAATCGAACCACACGCGCCCAAACCGGAGCGACCGCAGCACCGAAAAACTGGTAGTCGGCGCGACCCGGACGCACGCAGCACGGCCCGGCGCTTCGATCAGAACTCTGCACAGCTCGCCCGTCCGGCGCAGTCGCCCCGGACGTCATTCCGGCGCATCCACCACCGAGAACGCACCGCGTTGCTCGGAGGTCCCGCGCTGCCCTGGAAGAGGAAGAGAATGCCCAGTTCCCGCAGTTCTCGACGGGCCCGGCCGGCCGGACGCGTCGCAGCCGCCGTGGCCGTCGCGGGCACGATCGCGCTGAGCACCGCACTGGCCAGTGTCGGCGGCGGCGTCGCCACCGCCTCCAGCCACCGCGAGGCGCCGCTGATCTCGGCCGATCCGGCCGTGGACAACACCGACGTCTACGCGTTCGTCAGCCCCGACGACCCGAACTCGGTCACCTTCGTCGCCAACTGGTTCGGTCTGCAGGAACCCAACGGCGGCCCCACGTTCTACCCGTGGGCGACCGACGCCAACTACGACATCAACATCGACAACGACGGGAACGCCAGACCGAATGTCGGCTACCGGCTGACCTTCCGCACCGAGGACCGGCGCGGGAACGACACGTTCCTCTACAACAACGGACCGGTCACCAGCCTGGACGACGAGAACCTGCTCTTCCGCCAGTACTACACGCTGTCGGTCGCCAGGAACGGCGGCTGGGAGAAGGTCGTCGAGGGCCAGGTCGCGCCGTCGCACGCGGGCAAGGCGTCGATCCCGGACTACGGCGACCTGCGCGACCAGGCGATCAAGGACCTGCCTGGCGGCGGCAAGGTCTACGTGGGCGCTGCCGAGGACCCGTTCTTCGCCGACCTGCGGGTGTTCGACCTGCTCTACGGCGGCGACCTCGCCGAGGTCGGGCAGGACACGCTGGCCGCGACCAACGTCAACACCTGGGCCCTGCAGCTGCCGCTGGCCGCGGTCACGGCCAACGGCGACCCCGCCCGCAACCCGGTGATCGGCGTGTGGAGCGACACGGAGCGCTACTCGATGCAGCTCTCGCCGGGCAAGGCCACCCGGACGGGCGACCCGGTGCAGGTGTCGCGCCTGGGCAACCCGCTGGTCAACGAGGTCGTGCTGCCGGCCGGCCTCAAGGATGCGTTCAACGGGCTGACCCCGAGCAAGGACGCCACGATCCCCGAGGTCGTCGCCCGGGTGACCGACCCCGAGCTCCCGAAGCTCATCGAGGGGATCTACGGCGTGCCGGCTCCGGCGGGCCCGCGCAACGACCTGGTCGAGATCTTCCTGACCGGGATCGCGAAGGGCGCGCCGACGCTCGACGGCTCGGCCGCTCCGATCCAGGCCGACCTGAACAGCCACGTGCTGAACGCCGACAAGGGCCAGATCCAGCCCTCGGAGATGCTACGGCTGAACACCTCGATCAAGCCGACCGCGGAGCCGAACCGGCTCGGCGTGCTCGGCGGCGACCTGCAGGGCTTTCCGAACGGACGCCGACTCGGCGACGACGTCATCGACATCTCGGTCCAGGCCGTCGAGGGTGCCGCGCAGACCGGCAAGCTGGTCGACGCGCTGGCCGCCGGCGACAAGGTGGACGCCAACGACGTCGACTTCTTGACGCAGTTCCCGTACGTCGCGCTGCCGGGCAACGTGACGGCGGCCGACGCCGTGGGCGCCCCGGCCAAGCTGGCGAGCGATGGCGCGACCAGCGGTAGCAGCACCGAGGGTGCGCAGGGCTCCGGCGGAACCGCCGGCTCCGGTGCCGAGACCAGCGAGGTCGAGGTGCAGCCGACGGCCGCGAGCAGCGACTGGACCAACGACCTCATGGCGCTGGGACTGGCCGGCGGGCTCGGCGCGGTGGTCTTCGCGGGAGCGGTGGCGATGTGGTTCCGCCGCCGTCGCGCCGCGGTCCGGGCGAACCGGGCCGCGTTCGCCCGCGGCGACTCCACGGAGACCGGCTGATCATGGCCTCCACCGCCCACCTCGACACCGCGCCGTCCCGGCCGGGCCGCCTGCTGCTGGTGGCCGCGCTCGCGGTGCTGCTGCTGGTGTCCGTGATCGCGGCCGGCCTGGACGACAGCAACCGGGAGACGCCGGCCGGGACCCCGCAGCCGGTGCCGGACCGGCTCGCCGCCACCATCGCGCAGGCGCAGGAGCGGCTGCGGCGGGTGCCCGGCGACGCCGGGACCTGGGCGGCGCTGGGCTCGGCCTACGTCGTGCAGGCCCGGGTGAGCGGCAACCCCGCCTACTACGCACAGGCGCAGGGTGCCCTGGACCGGTCGACGCAGCTGCAGCCCACGGGCAACGCCGCCGCCGCCGTCGGACTGGGCGCGCTGGCCAACGCCCGGCACGACTTCGCCGTCGCCCGCGGCTACGCCGAGCAGGCGCTGGCGGGCAACCCGGCCAGCATGGAGGCGAACGGGGTGCTCGCCGACGCGGCCACCCAGCTCGGCGACACCACGACCGCCACCGCGGCCGTGCAACGCATGCTGGAGCTGCGTCCTGGCGTGGCCGCGTTCACCCGGGCGTCCTACGAGCTGGAGCTGCACGGGCGCGTCGACGAGGCGCGGGTGGCGCTGGAACGGGCCCTCGGGGCCGCGACCAGCCGCGACGAGCTGGCCTTCTGCCAGTACTACCTCGGTGAGCTCGCCTGGGGCGGCGGCGGTGTGGAGCAGGCGCGCGCCCATTACGAGCGCGGCCTCGCCGCCGCCCCGGGCGACCCGGCGTTGCTCCACGGACGGGCCAAGGTGCTCGCCGCCGCCGGCCGGGTCGACGAGGCGATCACCGCCTACGACCGGCTCACGCAGCGAGTGCCGCTGCCGCAGTACCTGCTCGAGTACGGCGAGCTGCTGGAGTCGGCCGGCCGGTTGCCCGACGCCCTGTCCCAGTACCGGCTCCTCGGTGAGCAGCAGCGGCTCCACGCCGCGCAGGGCTCGGCCGACGACGTGACCGCCGCACTGCTGGCCGCCGATCACGGCGACCCCGCAGAGGCGGTCCGGCTGGCCGAGGCCGAGTGGTCGCGCCGGCAGAGCATCTTCTCCGCGGAGGCGCTGGCCTGGGCGCTGCACGCGGCGGGCCGGGACGCCGAGGCTCTGCCGCTGATCGAGCAGGCCGGGGCACTGGGTCGGCGGGACGCGACGGTCGACTACCGCCGCGGGATGATCCTGGCCCGGCTGGGTCCCGCTCGCACCGGCGAGGCGATCGCCGCGCTGGACGAGGCTTTGGCCACCAACCCGCACTTCTCCCCGCTGCACGCGTCCATCGCCCGGCGGACCCTGGAGACCCTGCGAGGTGCAGGATGATCCGCTGGATCCGGCGGCTGGGGGCGTTGCTCGCGCTCTGCACCGCCGCGCTGGCGCTCGGGCCGGCCGGCAGCGCGGCCGCGCATCCGCTGGGCAACTTCACGGTGAACCACTACGACGGGCTGCGGCTGCACGCCGACCGGGTCGAGCTCCTCGCCGTGGTCGACCACGCCGAGATCCCGACCCTGCAGCAGCCGCGGCTGGACACCGACTCCGACGGCGCGATCAGCGCGGGGGAGGCCGGGCGCCGGGCCGGCATGGAGTGTGCCGAGGTGGCTGCGGGCGTCGTCGTGACGGTGGACGGCAGTCCGCTGGCCTGGTCGGTCCAGGGTGCCGAGCTGACGCTGCCGCCGGGGGAGGCCGGGCTGGCGACCACCCGCGTCGAATGCCGCCTCACCGCACCCGCCGCGCTGGCCGAACCGGCCACCGTGGTGATCACCGACGGCTACCTGGCCGACCGGATCGGCTGGCGGGAGATCACCGCGGTCGGCGACGGCGTCCGGCTGACCGGCTCCGAGATCCCGGTGGCGAGCGTCAGCCAGGAGCTGCGGTCGTACCCCGGCGATCTGCTCACCGACCCGCTCGACGTGCGCACGGCGACCTTGCAGGTGCAGCCGGGCACCGGGGGCGGCGGGTCCGGCCCGACGGCCGCGGTCTCGACCGTCGGTCGCTGGTTCGGCCAGCTCGACGCGTGGTTCACCCGGCTGGTCGGGCAGGACGACCTGACTGCGGAGGTCGGGGTGCTGGCGGTGCTGCTGGCCGTGGTGCTCGGTGCCTCGCACGCCATGCTGCCCGGGCACGGCAAGACCGTGATCGCGGCCTACCTGACCGGTCGGCGCGGGACGCGGCGGGACGCGTTGCTGGTGGGGGCGACCGTCACCGCGACCCACACCGCGAGCGTCCTGGGGCTGGGGTTGGTGATCAGCGTGTCCGCCACGCTAGCGCCCGAGGGCGTGCTGAGCGGGCTCGGCGTGCTCAGCGGGCTGCTGGTCGCCGGGATCGGGGCGAAGCTGCTCGCGTCGGCGTGCCGGGCGTGGCGGGCCGGGTCGACGGTCGAGTCGCCGCGGATCCTGGTTGCCGTCGGCCACGGACGCGACCACGAGCACGGCCACGGCCACGGCCACGGCCACGGCCACGGCCACGGCCACTGGCACGGGCACGCCCGGTTCGGTCGAGGGGCGTTGGTGGGACTGGGCGTCGCGGGCGGCCTGGTCCCGAGCCCGACCGCACTGCTGGTCCTGCTCGGCGCGATCGGTCTCGGCCGCACCTGGTTCGGGGTCGGCCTGGTGCTCGGCTACGGGCTCGGCATGGCCGCCACGCTGACCGCGGCCGGCCTGCTGCTGCTCGGGCTCCGCGACCGGCTGGACCGGGTCCAGCTCTCCGACCGGCTGCGCCGGCGGGCGGCCCGGCTCGCCGCCGCGACGCCGGTACTGACCGCCCTCCTGGTGTTCGTCGTCGGCCTCGGGCTGGCCGTACGCGGCCTGACCGGCCTCTGATGTCGGCCTACGGTGGGAGGCGTACCGCACGACCGCACGAGGAGAGACGATGGCGAAGATACTGTTCGTGATGACCGGTGCCGACGGCTGGACGCTGGCCGACGGCACCATCCACCGCACCGGCTTCTGGGCCGAAGAGGCAGTGGTGCCGTTCGAGGCGTTCACGTCCGCAGGCCACGAGGTCACCGTGGCGACCCCGGGCGGCGTAGTACCGCCGGTCGACCCGGCCAGCCTCACTCCGGACGCCGCGGGCGGCGCTGACGAAGCCGCCCGAGTCAGGCAGATCGTCGAGACGGCCTCCGAGTTCCGCGCTCCGGTCGCGCTCGCCGACGTCCGGCTCGAGGAGTACGACGCCGTGTACGTTCCCGGTGGCCACGGCCCCATGGAGGACCTCGCGGTGGACGCCGACGCGGGCCGGATCCTCACGCAGGCCCTCGACGGCGGCCTGCCGGTGGGCGTGGTGTGCCACGGCCCGGCCGCGCTGCTCGCCGCGGTCCGCGAGGACGGTACGAACGCCTACGCCGGCTACCGGATCACCGCCTTCACCAACGCCGAGGAGCGGATGGCCGGCAGCGCGGACAAGGCCAAGTGGCTGCTGCAGGACCGGCTGGCCGACG
>Ga0190275_10003216_pt1 | contig 11618 bp, 5 predicted proteins | sample Popmic550T_FD_133745 | JGI IMG/M metagenome (GOLD analysis project Ga0190275, IMG submission 133745) | Populus adjacent soil microbial communities from riparian zone of Yellowstone River, Montana, USA - 550 T | ecosystem: Environmental > Terrestrial > Soil > Riparian zone > Trees stand | place... | reverse complement strand
GGAGACCGTCAACCCAAATAAACATATGAAACACACAACTCACTCCGCCGAAGGTTTCGAATCGACCTACGCCCTGATCGTTCGTTCCGAAGAAAAGGAACGCAACCTGTTTGAAGGCGCGGTTTATCTCGTCCTCATTCTCAGCGCCGTAGTTTCGATCTGGCAGGCCGCGCATCAGCCGGTCGCGTTTTTGCGCGACGGCTCGCGCTCGACTGCGATCGCTCAATCCGCGGACACGAATCATCGCGCCTAATCGTCACGCAGTTCCGGAGAACTTCGTGCGATTATTCGCATTAATTTTTTTTGCTTCCGCGCTGCTTTGTCGCGGCGCGGAAAGCGCGGCGGGCCGCTGGGAAGGCCCGGCCCAAATTCCTGGGCGTGAGCTGAAGCTCGTCCTCGATCTCTCGGAGGAAGCCGGAAAAGGTTGGATTGGGTCGATCATCATACCGGGCCTCGCAGTCAAAGGCGCGCCGCTCATCGATCGCAAGGCCAGCGGTCCCGATCTGGTTTTCGAAATCAAAGGCGCCCTGGGAAACGAAAAAGCCGGCCCGGCGGAAATTCAGGCGCACCTGACGGCGGACAACCGTCTCAAGGGGAATTTTAAACAAGGGGGAAACACCGCGCCGTTCGTGCTGGAAAAAACCGGGCCGCCGCAGGTAGAGCTGCCGCCCCGCAATACGGCGGTGAGCAAAGAACTCGAGGGCGAGTGGAAGGGTGAATACGAGCTGATGGGTTATGCCCGCCATGTCACGATGAAGTTCACCAATCGTGGGCCCGAGGGAGCCGGCCTCGAATTTATCATCGTCGGCAAGAAAACGAACAATGTGCCAGTGAGCCTCGTCACGCAGGAAGGCGATTTCGTGACGATCAAGTCGGACGAATTCGGGATGACTTACGAAGGACGGTTCCGCAAAGAAGCAGGCGAGATCAACGGCAGCCTCACGCAGGGGCCGTTCGAAGTGCCGCTGCTGATGCGGCGGAAGCCATGAGCATTTTTCGATTAGCGGTCGCGGCCGTCGCGCTGTTCTGCGCGGAATTCGCGCAAGCGCAAACGATGTTCCGGGGCGATCCGGCGCACTCAGGGAATTCCGCCGGCCAGGCGCCGCGCCAGTTCCATCGAGTGAAATGGAAATTCCCGACGGGCGATCGCCTCGTTTCTTCGCCGGTCTTGCAGGACAAGCAGCTCTACTTCGGCGGGGACGATGGAAACATCTACGCCGTTGAGGCCGAAACCGGGCGGCAAATCTGGAAACGACCTACGGGCGGGCCCGTGCCTTCGACCCCGGCGGTGGCGAATGGAATGGTCTATGCCGCCAGCTACGATGGAAAATTTTATGCACTGAATGCCCAGACCGGCGCGGTTAAATGGAAGTTCGCCACGGGAGGCGAACGGCGATTTGAGGCAAAAGGAATTCACGGCCTGGAGCCGAAAAACCAGACGATTGCGGATCAGTTCGACGTCTTTCTCTCGAGTCCGGTGATCGCGCAGAGCGCTGTCTATTTCGGCAGCGGCGACGGCCATCTCTACGCGCTCGACGCGAATTCCGGCGAGCTGAAATGGAAATTCAAAACCGGCAATGTGATCCACGCTTCTCCGGCGTATGCGGATGGCGTTCTCTACGTCGGCAGTTGGGACAGCTATTTTTACGCGGTGGACGCGGCGACCGGGAAAGAGAAATGGCGTTTCCACGGCGGGGAAGATCCGCTCATTCACAACCAGGTGGGATTTCAATCCTCCGCGGCGGTGGCGGACGGCGTCGTCTATGTCGGCTGCCGCGATTCCAATCTCTACGCACTCGAGGCCGCGACCGGGAAGGAGAAATGGCGATTCAACAACGAGATGAGCTGGGTGATCAGCTCGCCCGCGGTCGCGGAAGGCAAAATCTTTTTCGCGACGTCGGATTCGAGCCTTTACCACGTGGTCGATGCCGCCACGGGCAAGAGCGTCCTGAAGCAACTGGACAAAGCCTACATGTTTTCTTCGCCGACCGTCGCCGGCGACGTCGTCTTGATCGGCGTATTGAACGGCAGCCTCGTCGCGCGCGACCGGAATAGCGGCGACCTGCTCTGGGAATTCCAAACGGAGGCCTCGAAGCAAAACAAAGGCTGGGTCCTCACCGCGGACCGCAAATTCAATGGCCCGATGCTGTATTACTCGAGCTGGCGCGAAGCGCCGACCGTCTCTACCGACCGCCAGTTCAGCATTGGCGCCATCTTCTCGACTCCGCTGGTCGCGAACGGCGTCGTCTACTTCGGCAGCACCGACGGGAACCTTTATGCGATCGAATAATCAGCCGGCCGGCCTAAACAAAACGCCGGGCTGGCGGCGTCTTTTTAGCGTGCCCGACCGCTGCGCGCTTCGCTTCGCCTTTTTTGAATCCATTTCAGCTCCCGGGCGCATCTCACTCTCGAAGGGACCTTCCGTGCCTCTGCTTTCCAACCAACACCAACCCTAACTCCATTATGTTTCTCGATACTTTTCGCCAGGACGTCCGCGTCGGTCTCCGTGTTCTAGTTAAGGAGAAAACCTTCTGCATCCTCGCCGCGACCGTGCTCGCGCTCGGCATCGGCGGGGTGACCACGCAGTTCACCGTCGTCAACGCCTTCGTGCTTCGCGGCTTTTCTTTCCCGAATCCGGAGCAGCTCGCGAACGTAGGCCTCATCGACCCACAAGCGGACAACAACCAAAACAACGGGGGCGCGGGCAATATCCCTTCGGCGCAGGACTACGAAGACATGCGCGCGGCGCAGCAATCATTCGCGCTGCTCACCGGCTATCTCAACGGCTCGACGATCAACGTTACCTACAAGAACAATCCGCAGCGCTACACCGGCGCTTATGTCACGGAGGATTTCTTCCGCATCCTCGGCGTCTCGCCCATCATGGGCCGCGATTTCACCCCGGATGACAACAAGCCGGGTGCGGAAAAGACGGCGCTCCTTGGTTATGAGATTTGGCAGCGCGATTTCGGCGGCGACCCGAACATCGTCGGCGCGAATGTGCGCATCAATGGAAAGGCTGCGGTTGTCATCGGCGTCATGCCGCAGGGCTTTAAGTTCCCGAACTCGGAACAGCTCTGGGTGCCGCTCTACAATGAGTTTCCGCTCAAGCCCCGCGAAGATCCCGCGGCCCTGGGCGTGCAGATGATTGGCCGGCTCAAGCCGGGTGTGAGTTTTGACCAGGTGAATGCGGAATTCAACGGACTGGCGCGCCGCCTCGCGACCGACCATCCGAAAACGAACGGCCAGTTCACCTCTGCCAATGTTCAGCCGCTCTTGAATGCCTTTATCGGGCCGCAGCTTCGCCAGACCATTTACGCCATGCTCGGCGCGGTCATTGTCGTCTTGCTCATTTCATGCGTGAACGTGATGAACATGCAATTTGGGCGCGCCGCGTTGCGTGCGAAAGAGCTTGCGATTCGCGGCGCCCTGGGCGCGACGCGCTGGCGGCTTGTTCGCCAGATGCTCACGGAAAGTCTTCTCGTGGCAATCCTCGGAGCAGGACTCGGCGTGCTCCTGGCCTATTGGGGCGTCGGCCTTCTCGTTCGCGCGACGAGCTCCCTGCCGTTCCCATTACCCTACTGGGTCAGCTTTACCATCGATGGCAAAGTCCTTCTGTTTACGGTGGGCATCACTTTGGTGGCCACGTTGGTTTCAGGATTCATTCCCGCTTTTCTCAGCTCTCGCGCCAGTCCCGCCGAAGTGATGAAGGAAGGCGGCCGTGGCAACAGCAGCCGGCTGGTCAACGTCATCTCGCGCGTGCTCGTCGTAGGACAGATCGCGCTGACCGCGCTCTTGCTCATCGCAGCGACGCTCCAGATCAAATCGGTGCGCAACCAAAACTCTCTCAATTACGGCTACGACGAGAATGGCGTCTTTAGCGCACGCATGGGCCTGTTCGAGGGCGACTACCCTAACTCGGATGCGCGTCAGCAGTTCTTCGTTCGCGTCCTCCGCTCGCTCCGCACCAATCCAGGATTTGAAGCCGCGGCCATGACCGACCGCTTCCGGATGACCTTCGCAAACTTTGGACAATTCGAGATCGATGGAAAAACCTACATGACCGATCGCGATCGCCCGCGCGGTAACTCCGAGTCGGTTTCGGATGGCTACTTCACCGCGCTGGGGTTGAAAGTTCTCGAGGGCCGCGATTTTACCATCGAAGACTCCGACGCGAAACAGCCGGTGGCGATCGTGAACGCGAGCTTCGCGAAGAAGCACTACGGCCAGGAAAGTCCGATTGGAAAGCGCGTCCGTCTTTTCAACCCCGCAAAGCCCCAGGAATGGCGCACCATCGTCGGCGTCGTGCCTGACATGCTGATGCAAGGGCCTTTCAACGCCCAGGCCGATAGCGCCGGCTTCTATGTTCCACTGCTGGCCGCGTCGCCGTCGCCGCAGTTCTGCACCATCATTGTTCGCCCGCACGCCGGGCAGCGCGCCGATACGCTCGGACCCGTCCTGAGCCAGGCAGTCGCCACCCTCGACCCGAATCTGCCGGTTTATTTCACCGGCACGCCCGCGCAATTGCATTCAGAAATTCTGGGCGTCAATCGGATCACGGCCTCGTTGTTCACGATCTTCGGCGTCGCCGCGGTTGTGTTGTCCGCCGTCGGGCTTTATGGCGTGATGAGCTTCTCCGTCAGCCAACGCACCCAGGAATTCGGCATCCGGATGGCGCTCGGCGCGAACGCCGCACGCATCGTGCGCATGGTCATGAAGCAAGGCGCCTGGCAGCTCGGGATCGGACTATTCATCGGTGTCGGCTTTGCCGCCCTCATCTTCGGGATGGGCCGCCAGGCCCTGGCAAACTTCCTCTTCAAAGTGAACACGCTCGATCCCTGGATCTACAGCTCCGTGATCCTGTTGCTCAGCGCCGTCGCCGCCTTGTCCTGCTTCGTCCCCGCCCGCCGCGCGACCCGAGTGAATCCGATGGAAGCGTTGCGGAACGAGTAGCGGACCCAAACACAGCTGTTTACTAGCGGGGTCGGGGAAGATTTCTCCCGGCCCCTTTTCCTTCCACGCTGAGAGCCTATTGACTGCATAGGCTGAAACCAGGCCCCGCTTTACACGTTCCCAAGCAAAATCATTGACGGTTTTCTCCTCGTCACTCGGTTCGTCGTCAGCAAGACTGGGGACGACATCCGATGTCACCCAAAAAGACCCCCTTTTCAAAACACAAGCGATCAGCAAAACAGACCTCAGCCGGTGAATCTAAACCCGGCGAGACTGATGCTGAGACGCGGGCTGATGTAACGACACGCCGGGCGCGTTATCTCTGGCTCGCATTCGCTTTGGTCTGGGTCGGGGCTTGCACGGCTTGGTTTTGTTGGCGGCAACCACCCTATCCGAATGCCCGCCAAGAACTGCATGGATGGAAATGGTGGTGGTTTCCGCGCGAAACGCACGCCCTATTACGACTGCAATCAGTCGGACCGATAGTTCTTAACTCTGTTCATTTTACCGCGGATGGCTGGCGCGGCTGGGCCGTAGGAGACCGTGGCACGATCCTGAGCAGCACCCAAGAGGGCAAAACTTGGAATCGGGAGAATAGCGGCACCGAAGCAAATCTTTCCTCAGTTTTCTTCACCGCCAATGGCCAACGCGGGTGGGTTGTGGGACGCGCCGGCACGATCCTAAACAGCATCGACGGCGGTAAGACTTGGAAACCGCAGATCAGCGGCACCAGAAATAATCTTACTTCGGTGTTTTTCGCGGCCGATGGCCAGCGCGGCTGGGCTGTGGGGGGTGGCAACACGATCCTGAGCAGCACGGATGCGGGCAACACTTGGAACGCGCAGATCGCCAGCACGAAAGAGTCGCTTTTTTCGGTGTTCTTCGCGGCCGATGGCCAGCGCGGCTGGGTTGTCGGAAGTTATGGCGCCATTCTGAATAGCATGGATAGCGGCACGACTTGGAACTTGCAAACCAGCCGTACCCCAGAATGGCTCGCTTCGATATTTTTCGCGGCCGATGGCCAGCGCGGGTGGGCTGTTGGGCGCGCCGGTACGATCGTGAATAGCACCGATGGCGGGAAGACTTGGAGTCGGCAGACCAGCGGCACCAAAGAATCGCTTCATGCGGTGTTCTTTGCGGCCGATGGCCAGCGCGGCTGGGTTGTGGGAAGCGCTGGCACGATTCTCGGCAGCACCGATGGTGGCAAGACTTGGAGCCCGCTGACCGGCGGGACAAAAGAATCGCTTAATTCGGTATTGATTTCCGCCGATGGCCAGCGCGGCTGGGTTGTCGGGCGCGAGGGTACCATCCTGGGCAGCAGCGATGGCGGCAAGACTTGGAACCCGCAGATCAGCGGCGCGAAACAATGGCTTGCTTCGGTGTTCTTTGCGACCGATGGCCAGCGCGGGTGGGCTGTTGGCGACGACGGCACAATTTTGGGCAGCACGAATGGGGGCAAGACTTGGAACCCGCAGACCAGCAGTAATAAAGGATGGCTTCTTTCAGTCTCTTTCACCGCGGATGGCCAGCACGGCTGGGTTGTGGGAGGCGGCGGCACAATCCTGAGCAGCAACGATGGCGGCAAGACTTGGAACCCGCAGACGAGCGAAACGAAAATTGACCTTTACTCGGTGTTTTTTGTGCCCGATGCCCAGCGCGGGTGGGTTGTCGGGCGCGGCGGCACGATCCTAGGCAGCACCGATGGCGGTAAGACTTGGTTCCCGCAGGCCAGCGGCACCCACGATGATCTTTCTTCGGTGTTCTTTGCTGCGAACGGGCGGCAAGGGTGGGCTGTAGGAGGTGGTAGCACGATCCTGAGCAGCAACGATGGCGGCAAGACTTGGAACGCGCACACCGGCAGTACAAGCGAATGGCTTTCGGAGGTGTTCTTTACCGCCGATGGTCAGCGTGGCTGGGCTGTGGGAAGTGATGGCGCCATCGTAAATAGCATGGATGGCGGTGCGACTTGGAACCCGCAGACCAGCGGCACCAAAGAATCGCTTCATGCGGTGTTCTTTACTGCGGATGGCCAGCGCGGATGGACGGTAGGAAGCCGCGGTATCATCTTGTGCACCACGGATGGTGGCACGACGTGGAACCCCCAAACCAGCGGCACAAACGTTAACCTTTCTTCGGTGTTTTTTACAGCCGCTGGCCAACGCGGTTGGATCGTGGGAAGTGGCGGTATCATTTTAAGTAGCTCCGATGGCGGCAAGATTTGGACTACGGTCAAGCTCTACCGTCGAGCGCCGGCGCCCGTTTACTTTCTCTTACTCGGCTTGACGGTAATCCCGCTTGGATTTGCGGTGCGCAGAGGGCCTGATCCTCGCGTCGAATCGGAAAGCATCGCCAGCATCTATGTTTCTGATGCCGCCCTGAGCGCCGAGGACGCGGCTGGAACGCAACTGGGCGCCGTGGCTGCGGGTCTCGCGAGCTACATTGAAAATCCAAAGACGCAGGCACCATTAGTTATTGGTATCACCGGCCCATGGGGTTCGGGAAAAAGTTCTTTAATGGGGGTATTACGCGATCATCTTCGAGTCAGAGGTTTCCAAACCGCGTGGTTCAACGCATGGCATCATCAAAGCGAAGAGCATCTATTTGCGTCGCTACTCACGTCACTCCGCAGCAAAGCATTGCCACCGTGGTGGAAGACTCGCGGATTCTATGTGCGCTGGCGGCTGCTGTTGGAGCGATGTGAGCGCATGTGGCTCCGGTTGCTGCTGGGTTTGGCGGGGGCGATTTTCATTGGAACGGTGGCCACGCAGCTCGACCTTGACCTCAAGAAGGTCGCGGAATGGACCAGCCTCGAGAAAGTGTTGGGCGCGCTAACGCTGCCAGCGGCACTGCTGCCGATATTCGCGGCTTCGAAGGTTTTCTCGGCTTTCGGAGAGCCTACAAAGCTGGTCGATCTCCTACGCGGACCAAGCGCGGCGAAGGCTCAGGCGGCGACGAGTATGCGCGAACAGTTCGCCCAAGAGTTCGGCGAAGTGACGCGCGCGTTGCAACCGCAGGCGCTCACGCTCTTCATCGACGATCTCGACCGCTGCCGGCCAGACCAGATGTATGTGATGCTGGAGGCGATCAACTTCCTGGCTTCCTCGGGATCGTGCTACATCGTTCTCGGCATGGAGCAGCAAGTGGTCTTGCGCTGCTTGGAAAAAAAACTGGAAGAGGAAGGCTTGGGTGACGTAGCGGCCGCGGCCCCGGGTATTTCACGCGCACAACTCTGGCTGGAAAAATTGGTGCAACTCCGCCTGTTCGTTGCGCCGCTTCGATCGGAGGAAATGCAGGCGCTCTACAATTCTCTTGCGAGGCGGTCCACGAACGAGCTGCAATCCGTAGAGACAGATTGGGGCAGAATCAAATCACACCTGCCGAGATTTGCCCAAGCGACGGCGAAGATGCTCGCAATCCTACTGCTTATTGGAGGTATGGGCTTTGGCGCGTGGTGGGTGGGTGGACAGGTTGCGAAGCGCCTGCAGTGGACGTCGAACGAAAAGCCGAAGCCGCCAACTTGGTTGTCGGAGGTCGAATTGGCTGGGACGCTCAATAACACGAATGTAGCGCTTCGGGTCGAGCCGAAGACGCCGAAGCCGGCGGAGACGGCGGAAGCGAGATCATCAGTGGCTCCAACACAATCACCGATGACTTCGTCTGCCGCGCCAAGCCCGACTCAAACACCTGAAGCGGAATCGGCTACAGTCACGCCGGGCCAGAAATCGTCTCCGAATTGGGAGGGCCTTGCCGCTGCAGCAACTGCACTGCTCCTAATCGCGTTGGGAGCGAGGCACGTGATGGCTATTCGAAACCTAACGATGATCGACGACTCGGAAACTTTCACTAGGACCTTAAATGAGTTCACGCCCTGCATCGAAGTGGCGTGCAAGACTCCACGCGCCGTAAAGCAACTCATCAACCGCATCCGCCTTTATGCGATGCTGCTCCGCCATTGGACCACCAGCGACAATGCGGCCGTTGTGGAGGAACGCTTGAAAAAACAGGAGGCTAATATCGTGATCTTCGGGATTTTGGAAAAGCTTTGCCCTGAACAGCTACGCGAGGCGCTGAAGCACCCAACGACGCCAGGTCTTCGCCTTGAGCTAATCGAGCCAGAGTTCGACTTGGCCGAGTTTACTGATCGCGCCAATCAGGCGATTCGAACGCTTGCGGGTACGGAGATGCGTGAGGATTTTGACCGTCTCGTGCGCTCAATCGAGATCGACTGAAAAAACAACTCGTTAGGGCAGATTGTAAATCTCGATCAATCCGACGCCCTCGAGCTTTGTCGGCCACGATGGTGTTGTAAAGACCGGGCGGCAAATCGGCGATGATCGCGGGTTCGGAATTTGTTGCGGGCGCCATCGTGGTCGATTCGATGTCGACGCGCTGCTGGGCTTTCCAGTTGTCGTGCTTTGCCTCCTCCATCGGCTTTAAATCACGGATCGCGTAAAAAGATGGATTTCTTTTCCTGACCGGGCACACTAGCTAGCCCGATTCATTAGTATGCGCCGTCTCCTCCTTACGCTTTGCGCCTTGCTCGGTTGCGTCCCGCTCGCCCCCGCCCAAGCGACCGTCGAAGGGCGGGTGGAATTGCCTAAATCCCGGTCCGCTCCAGTGATGACGAAGCGTTATGAGATCGTCACCAAAGGCGGCGTCCTGGCCACCAGTCCCCCGCTCGCGGTCGTTTATCTCGAAGGTTCGTTTTCCAAGCCTGGCGCCTTGCCCACCAAGGAGATCGTCCAGAAAGAGCTGACCTTTATTCCGGCGCTTTTGCCGGTGCAGGTGGGGACGAAGGTGGAATTTCCGAATCTCGAGGAGGACATTTATCACAACATCTTCTCCTACTCGCCGGCCAAGCGTTTCGATCTCGGACGTTATCGTCCGGACGAAAAACCGGTGCCATCCCAGATCTTCGATGTGCCCGGACTGGTGACGCTGCGGTGCGATATCCACGAGCATATGCGGGCGCTCGTTCTCGTCCTGGCCACCCCGCATTTCGTCACGACCAACGAGGAAGGCCGCTTCCGGTTGAGTGGATTGCCGGCCGGCCGTTACACCCTCAAGGCCTGGGTGGATAGCCGAGTCACGCACGAGAAGCCGGTGGAACTGAAAAGCGGCTCGACCCTCCACGTCGATTTCCCGTGACGCCACCGCGCGAGGAGCAGAAATCTCATGCCGCGAGTTTTCGCGCGAAGCTCTTCGTCGCCATGATGCTGGTGGTCTCGGGGCTCACCGCGACCGGGCTTTATCTGGTGGAACGAAACGCGGCCGCCGATGTGCAACGCGATCTGGAGCGCGATTTCCAAGCCGAGCTGGCCGCGCTCCATAACGTCGAAGCCATGCGGCATGCCGCGCTGGCGGAGCGTTGCCGCGCGCTGGCCGCCAAACCGCGCATTCACGCGGCGTTGGAAGATAACGCGCTCGACCTGCTTTACCCGAGCGCGAAGGACGAGCTGCGCGATATCATGCAAAAGCCCGCGAACCCGGAGCCGGACCAGCCGGCCGGCGAGCCGCGCGCCAGTTTCTACCGTTTTCTCGATCGGACTGGCACGGTGCTTCCGCCGCCCAACCCGGCCGAAGTGGGTGTTCTCCTGCCGGACGAAGAAGGGCAGCTCGCCTTGAAACCGCTGCCTCAGACACCGCAGATCGGCTATCTCCTGCGCACCCGCGGAACGCCAGAGGAAACCATCGATGAAATCCTCGCGCTCCCGATCATTTCCACGGAAAGCAACGAGGTGATCGCCGCGCTGGTCGTGGGATTCAAGCCTCTTGACGTCGGCCGGAAAGCCGGCGGCAACGAAATGAAAAGCGGCATCTGGCTCGGTGGCTGGCTTCATTTGCCGTCGCTCTCGGAATCCGCCCGCGCCGCGATCGCCGGGGAAGTAGCGCGCCTGGCGGCGGCGCCGAACAGCGCGGAACGCAGTTCGCCCATCGAGATCGAAGGCGAGCCGCACTTTCTTTTTTTCAAGCGGCTCAATCCCGAGTCCGCCTTTCCCGCCGTATATGAGGTCTGCCTTTATTCGCTCAAGAATGCGCTGGCGCGGCAACGCCGTCTGCGCTGGCAAATTCTCGGGGCCGGCGCGGCTCTCCTCCTCGTCGGCCTGGTCGCCAGCCACTTTCTAGCCAAACGCCTTTCCGCGCCTGTCGCGAAACTCGCTGTCGATTCGGAGGAAAACCGGGCACGGCGGAAAAAAGTGGAAGCCGCGCTGGCGACGACCCACGAAGAACTGCAAAGATCGACCCGCTTTTCCGCGGATGCGTCTCACCAGCTCAAGACACCCGTGACGGTCCTCCGTGCCGGCATCGAGGAATTGCTGCGCCGGGAAAATCTGGAACCGGCCGTTTACGACGAACTCTCCGCTTTGCATCACCAAACCTACCGCCTCACCGGTGTGATCGAGGATCTCTTGCTCCTCTCGCGCATGGATGCGGGGCGGCTTCAGATCGACTTCGGCGCGGTCAACCTCACCCAACTCATCGATGAATGGCTGGAGGACTTAACGGCGCTCCCGGACCCCCTCGGCCTCGAGGTGAAGACCGAGGTCCCGACCGCGCTCTACATCGCCGGGGAACGGCGCTACACTTCACTCATCCTGCAAAATCTCCTGGAAAACGCCCGCAAGTATAATCGCATCCTTGGCCAGATTCAGGTCAAAGCGAAG
>Ga0190275_10003215_pt1 | contig 11619 bp, 12 predicted proteins | sample Popmic550T_FD_133745 | JGI IMG/M metagenome (GOLD analysis project Ga0190275, IMG submission 133745) | Populus adjacent soil microbial communities from riparian zone of Yellowstone River, Montana, USA - 550 T | ecosystem: Environmental > Terrestrial > Soil > Riparian zone > Trees stand | place... | reverse complement strand
TGTTCGGCCCCTCGACGATCGCATCGACCGGGCAGGCCTCCTGGCACAGCCCGCAATAGATGCATTTGGTCATGTCGATGTCGTAGCGGGTGGTGCGGCGGCTGCCATCCTCGCGCGGCTCGGATTCGATCGTGATCGCCAGCGCCGGGCAAACCGCCTCGCACAATTTGCAGGCGATGCAGCGCTCCTCGCCATTGGGATAACGGCGCAGCGCATGCTCGCCCCGAAAACGCGGCGAGATCGGGTTCTTCTCGTGAGGGTAGTTGATCGTCGCCTTGGGCTTGAAGAAATATTTCAGCGTCAGGGCGTGCGCTTTCACGAACTCCCAGAGGGTGAAGGTCTTGATGTAATGGGCGATGCTCATCGACTGTTAGGCCTTCGAACGACGTTATTGTAACCGCAGATGCCAAGTCCGCTCCGGGCGGAGACGGCTGGATCCCCGATACGGCTGAATTGAATAATCTTCACCAGGAGGCCGTCATGGCTCAACATGCGCTCCGAACCTGACGGCCCAATTCCTCCGCCGAACCGGCTGGCGCCGCCGGGCCCACCCGACCAACGCGTGGTGACTGGCCGGCTGCCCCACAGCACCTGGCTTTCGATACGCACCGGCCCACCCGGCCCGGTGATGGTGTAGTCAAAGCGAACACGGCGCCCGTCGTCCAGCAACAGGCCGCAATCGCTCGGCCATTGCCGCGGATCAAAGGCAGCGATGTTGTCACTGGCGGAAAATGGCACTGGAGGCAGGTCCGGCGCTGAAGCCGTTCCGGAACTTGTCTGGCACGTGCCCACTGCGACCGGGTAGGTGGGCTGTCGGCCGTTCCATCGCGACAGCAACGCTATGGCTCGGCTCCGCCCTTCTATTTCTCCGACATCGAGAACGAGCCCGTCGCGATCGCCCACGATAATGCGATGAGTTCGCCCCGAGGCTCGCCTCGCCTGCAAGGGCGCTGACGGCCAAATCGAGGCTGCCCTCGGGAGGATCGCCACGCTCGAGTCCTCGACGACGGCGAAGTCGATTGCTTGCGCCGACGGCGTCACGAACGAGCAGCTGAGCGAAGCTCCGCTCGCGGGAACTACCTGCATGGCCAGGGCGATGGAAAGAGCGATTACCATGGCAGCATCCCGTCGCGTTGCAGCATCAGATATCCGGACACGAGGAAAACCCAGATCAGTGAGATCGGCAGGAAGATCTTCCAGCCGAGCCGCATCAGCTGGTCGTAGCGGAAGCGGGGCACGGTGGCCTTCACCCAACTGAACACGAAGAAGAAGAACAGGATCTTGGCGAAGAACCAGATGATCCCGGGGACGTAATAAAGCGGCGCCCAATCGATCGGCGGGAGCCAGCCGCCCCAGAAGAGCACCGCGTTCATCGCGCACATCAGCAGGACGTTGCCATATTCGCCGAGCCAGAAGAGCGCGAAGCTCATCGAGCTATATTCGGTCTGGTAGCCGGCAACGAGCTCGCTTTCCGCCTCGGTGAGATCGAACGGGGCGCGGGCGGTCTCGGCCATGGCGGAGATCAGAAACATCACGGCCAGCGGGAAGAGCAGAGGATTGAAGCCGAAGCCGTTGATTAGCCCGAAGATATGCCCCTGCTGCGCGGCGACGATCCCGGACAGGTTGAAGGTGCCGGCCCACATCACCACCGGGATCAGGATGAAACCGATCGAGACTTCATAGGACACCATCTGAGCAGCGCCCCGCAAGGCGCTGTAAAACGGGTATTTCGAGTTGGACGCCCAGCCCGCGATGATGATCCCGTAAACGCCGAGCGACGAGATGGCGAGCAGATAGAGCAGGCCGACATTGATGTCCGCCAGCACCCAGCCGTCGGCGAAGGGAACCACCGCCCAGGCGACCAGCGCCACGGTGAAGGTGATGATCGGCGCGAGGATGAACAGGCCGCGATTGGCGCTGGTGGGGATGATGGTTTCCTTGAGGAAGACCTTGAGCCCGTCCGCGAAGCTTTGCAGCAGCCCGAACGGCCCGACCACGTTCGGCCCGCGCCGAAGCGCCATCGCCGCCCAGATCTTGCGATCGGCATAGATGATCATCGCCACCGCGAGCATCAGCGGCAGCGCGATGATCAGGATGAAGATGATTGTGGCGAGCAAATAGCCGAAGCTCTCACCCAGCCACGTGCTCTGCATCCAGGCGGTCATGATGAAGTTCCTCCCCGGGACGGGGAGGAGGACCGCGCGCGCAGCGCGTGGTGGAGGGGGCCCCGCTCAGTAGCGGCGGAGAGGCGGGCCCCCTCCACCAGCCTTCGGCTGGTCCCCCTCCCCGTCCCGGGGAGGATTTCGCGCCGGCAGCTCATTCCGCCGCCTCCGCGTAAGTCTCGCCAAGGAGGAGTTCCGCCGAGCAGCGCTGCAGCGTCGGCGAGGAGCGGGCGATCGGGTTGGTGAGGTAGAAATCGCTGATCGGATAGGTGAGCGCCGTGCCCTTGGCGATCGGCTCGGCGGCAAGCGTCGGCGGCGCCCAGGCGAAGCGGACCAGGCCCGGATGCGCGAATTCGGGATGATCGGCGGCCAAGGCGGCGCGCAGCTGGCCGAAGCTGTCGAACGGAAGCGGCGTGCCGAGCACGTCGGAAAGGGCGCGCAGGATCGACCAGTCCTCGCGCGCGTCGCCCGGCGGATCGACCGCCTTCTCGCTATATTGGACGCGGCCTTCGAGGTTCACGTGAATGCCGTGCTTTTCGGCATAGGCCGCGGCCGGGAGGATCACGTCGGCGGCATGGGCGCCCTTGTCGCCATGATGGCCGAGATAGACCTTGAAGCTGGCCGCGAAGGGTTCGAGATCGGCCTCGTCCGCGCCGAGCAGGAAAAGCAATTGCGGAGCCGCCTCGGCGAGTGACGTCATGCCGCCAGCCCGGGCGAAGCCGAGCATCAGCCCACCGGTCCGCGCCGCAGCGGTGTGGAGGACGTTGTAGCCGTTCCAGTCGCCCCGGATCAGGTTCAGGCTCTCGACCAGGGCAAGCGTCGCCGCCTGCCCGCCTGCAACCTTGAGCGCCGCGCCGCCGACAATCACCGCCGGCCGCTCGGCCCCGGCCAGGGCCTCGGGCAGATCGGTGAGCAGCGCCAGATCGTCGCCCAGCCATTCCACCGCATAAGTGAGATCGACCACCGGCCCGATCGCGAACACCTTGGCCCCTGCCCTCACCGCCTTGCGGATGCGGGTGTTGACGAGCGGCGCCTCCCAGCGCGGATTGGTGCCGACGAGGAGGATCGCGTCGGCGGTTTCGAGGCCGGCGATGGTGGTGTTGAAATTGACCGCGGCGAGATTGGTCGCGTCATAAGCGAGGCCGGTCTGCCGTCCCTCGATCAGGTCCGAGCCGAGCGAGGCCAGCAGCCGCTTGGCCGCATACATCGTTTCGACGTCGACCAGATCGCCGGCGACCGCGGCCACGCGCTCCTTTGCTGCGGCGGCGACCGTCGCGATCGCCGCGAAGGCCTCATCCCAGCTCGCCGGGCGCAGCTTGCCGCCTTCGCGCAGCCAGGGCCGGTCGAGCCGGTTGCGGAGCAGGCCGTCGACCGCGTGGCGGGTCTTGTCGGACGCCCACTCCTCGTTGACGTCCTCGTTGAGCCGGGGCAGCGCCCGCATCACCTCGCGTCCGCGCGCGTCGAGGCGGATATTGGTGCCGACCGCGTCCATGACGTCGATCGCCGGCACTTTCCTGAGCTCCCAGGGCCGCGCTTCGAAGCTGTAGGGCTTGGAGACAAGCGCGCCGACCGGGCACAGATCGACGACATTGCCGCTCAATTCGCTGCTCAGGGCATGTTCGAGATAGGAGGTGATCTCCATATTCTCGCCGCGGCCGAGCGTGCCGATCTCCTCGACCCCGGCGACCTGCTCCATGAAGCGGACGCAGCGCGTGCAATGGATGCAGCGGGTCATGATCGTCTTGACCACCGGGCCCATATATTTCTCGGTGACCGCGCGCTTATTCTCGTCGTAGCGATTGTGGCCGCGGCCGTAGGCGATCGACTGATCCTGCAGATCACATTCGCCGCCCTGATCGCAGATCGGGCAATCGAGCGGGTGGTTGATCAGGAGGAATTCCATCACCCCCTCGCGCGCCTTGCGCACGGCGGGCGTGTTGGTGAAAATCTCCTGATTGTCGGCGGCCGGCAGCGCGCAGCTCGCCTGCGGCTTGGGCGGTCCGGGCTTCACCTCAACCAGGCACATGCGGCAATTGCCGGCGATGGCGAGCCGCTCATGATAGCAGAAGCGCGGGATCTCCTTGCCCGCCAGCTCGCAGGCCTGAAGCACCGTCGCGCCGGGCGGCACCTCGATCTCGACGCCATCGACCTTGAGCGTGGGCACGGTCAGTTCCCCGTCATCGGCGCGCTCGCCACCTTATCGATGGCGGCGCGGTCCGCTTCGCCGGTCGCGCCGGCCGTCAGGCACACACCATCGACTTTGATTTTGAGCATCGTGCTTGAACCCGCAAATCATCGGGGCCCCGCGAAGGGCCGCAGCCTGCGGAGCCGTTAGACGCTTATCCCCATGGCCGACAAGGGGAGAGAGGCGGTTTTTCGCGGAAATTCAGGCCCGCGAAACATCGCCCGCGCACACTCGGCACGCCCGCCGCGACAAAGGTCAAGCAGGCTGGCGGCTTGAGCCGTCCGGCCAGTTGGCCGCAACTGCTATCCGGCCTGCCCGATCAACCGGGCATGGCCAGGTTTCGCGCCGGCAAATGCGGTCGGGACGGTCTTGGCGACCTCTCGCTCAGGCGCCGTCGCGGCCTCGTGCACTCTGGAGCTGGCCCGTCCAGTAACGGTACATGCTGTAATAAGCGCTCTGCGCGAACAGGCTGCGCACCTCCGAGGAGCGGACGCTGAGCTGTGCACCCTGGGTGAAGCAGGCGGACATATAGGTTTGCAGCGCTTCGAGCGCGCCCGCCTCCTCGGCCGAGCCGACCGGGCTGCGCAGCAGCCGTTCGGTATTGACGGTGTCGTTGCGCACCACGCAGTCCGACCAGCGATAGAGCTCGGTCGCGCCCGAGCCGCGCGACCCGAACTCCTCCACCGGCAGGTTGAGATTGACCAGCCGATCCGGATTGCGCGGCTCGCGGCCGAAGCTGCGGAAATCGCGGAGGAACAGCTCCTGGGCGATGGCGCCGCGCAGCAGCAGCGCGGACATCGGCCCGGAGACGCAGCCGGCGGCGCGGCTACCCAGCGAAGAAAGATTGGCGGGGCTGCTGTCGAGCGGCAGCGAGCGGATCAGTGCGACCGCCGCCGACCGGTCGCGATCGACGATGCAGCGGCCGGCCTCATAGGCCGAAGCGATGGAAACATTGGCCTGAGCGGGTGCCGGCGCGGCGAGCGAAGCGGCAGTGAGTGCGGCCGCGGACAGGATAGCTTTCTTCATCTTTCCCTCTCCACCTGAACGAACCGCCGCAAGCGCCGACGGCATCGCGCAGATGAGGATAACCCTTCGCGGTCGGCCGGGGAAGGCCTTCATTCCGCGCGCGTCGGGGTGCGCGGCTGGGCCGAAGCCCAACGGTAGAGAGCTTCGGAGAGGATCGCGCGAAGCGTCTCTCTGTTGGTGTTGAAGGTCGTCCCCTGATCGAGGCAGGGTTGCAACGTCGGCGACAGCGCGCGCATCGCCTGACTTTCGTCGCTTGAGAAGGGCTCGGCCGCGAGCAGGCGAGCGACGCGGCGCGGATCCCTCGCCACCACGCAGCGGCCAAGCTCGTAGATCGGCGCGAGATTGGGCGCGCTGCGATGCCCGCGCGGCCAGGCGATGGGCGCCACGGCAACGGCTTGTGCCGGTGCCGGCACGACGGGGAAGGCCGTTTCCAACAGCGCCTCCGCGATTGCGCCACGAAGCAGCGCATTGGTCACGCTCACGCCCATCATGGAACATTGATCGAGGCGGCTGCGGATCGGGCCGTAGAGGATCCGCCATTCCCCCAGCGTGTCCGGGATGGTCGCGATCAGGCGGATCGACGCGGCCCGGTTGCGGCCGACGATGCAGCGGGCCGATTGGTGAAGCACTTCGAGTGCCGGCCGGCCGCTATACGCGGATCGCATGCCATCGGTATGATTGACCCCGACGGACGGCGGTTCGGACTGACCCTGAAAGGCGATCAGCGCGGCAAGCGCGAGCGTCACTCCGCCGCCTCCAGCGTCTCCTCCCGGCGCTGGACGATCCGCCGTTCAAGCTCGGGGCGGAAGTGGCGGATCAGGCCCTGGATCGGCCAGGCGGCGGCGTCCCCCAGGGCGCAGATGGTATGGCCCTCGACCTGCTTGGTGACGTCCCACAAGGTGTCGATTTCGCGAATGTCCGCTTCGCCGGTGACGAGCCGCTCCATCACCCGCCACATCCAGCCCGTGCCCTCGCGGCAGGGCGTGCACTGGCCGCAGCTCTCATGCTTGTAGAAATAGGAGATGCGGCTGATCGCCTTCACGATGTCGGTCGAACGGTCCATGACGATGATCGCGGCGGTACCGAGACCCGAGCCCAGATCCTTCAGCCCGTCGAAATCCATCGGCGCGTCGATGATCTCCGCGGCCGGGACCAGCGGCACCGAGGAGCCGCCCGGAATGACCGCGAGCAGATTATCCCAGCCGCCGCGAATCCCGCCGGCATGGCGGTCGATCAGCTCGCGGAACGGGATCGACATCGCCTCTTCGACGACGCACGGCTTGTTCACATGGCCCGAGATCTGAAAGAGCTTGGTGCCCTCGTTCTTCTCCCGGCCGATCGCTTTGAACCAGGCCGCGCCGCGCCGCAGGATGGTGGGTACGACCGCGATCGATTCGACATTGTTGACCGTGGTCGGGCAGCCATAGAGGCCGGCGCCCGCCGGGAAAGGCGGCTTGAGCCGCGGCTTGCCCTGCTTGCCCTCCAGGCTTTCGAGCATCGCCGTCTCTTCGCCGCAAATGTAGGCGCCGGCGCCGCGGTGGACGAAGAGATCGAAATCGTAGCCGGATTTGGCCGCGTTCTTGCCGAGCAGGCCGGCAGCATAGGCTTCCGCGACCGCGGCCTCGAGCGTCTGCGCCTCGCGGATGAATTCGCCACGGATATAGATGTAGCCGGCCCGCGCCCGCATCGCATAGCCGGCGATCAATGCCCCTTCGATCAGCTTGTGCGGATCGTGGCGGATGATCTCGCGGTCCTTGCACGAGCCCGGCTCGGATTCGTCGGCATTGATGACCAGGAAATTCGGCCGCCCAGGGCTCGGCTCCTTGGGCATGAAGCTCCACTTCATGCCCGTCGGGAAGCCCGCCCCGCCGCGGCCGCGAAGCCCGGACTCCTTGATCACGTCGATGATCGCATCCTGGCCGAGCGCCATCAGGCCCTTGACGTCGTCCCAGTCGCCGCGCCCCTCTGCCGCCTTCAGCCCCCAGGGCTGGAAGCCGTAGAGATTGGTGAAGATCCGGTCCTTGTCCTCAAGCACGCGGGCCTCCGATGCGGTCCTTGACGCCGTAGAAAAGCGCGACTGCGCCGACGACGACGACCGCGATCAAGGCGAGCTTGAACGCCAGCTTCAGCAGCCAGAACACGGCCATGATCACCAGCACGACGACGATGAATCCGATTGCGGCGTTCTTCATCAGCCCTTCTCCCCCGCTTGCGGCGTGCGCGTGCGCGGCCCGTTGTCGCTGCCTTCGCGGCAGAATTCGGCGACCGCGCGATCCATCTCGCCGGCGCGCATCTGCGGCTCGATGAAGGCGTCCTCGCGGTTGACCACGATATAGCGGTGGCGCCGGCCGCCCTGTTCGTAGCGCCCGCAAATGATCGAGACGCCGTCGCTCGCGCTGCGCACCGCATCGGAGAAGCGGGCGTCACCGGTGGTGGCGCCGAGCCGGCTGCGAACCAGCCGCTCGGCCGCCGCGACCTCGGTCTCGGGGGCCGGGCGCTCGGCCGGCGGCGCGGCCTGATTGGCCTCGGGCGCGGGCCCTCTACCGCAGGCCGCGGCGAGGGGCAGCAAGAGCAGCGCGAAGCGAGTCACCAGCGGTTCCGATAATCGTGATTTTCCGCGGCCATTTCGGGAAGGCTGGTCGGCCCGCCTTCGGGGCAGCTGGTCTTGCGGTGAATTTGCGGGCCGGGCGCGGGCGTCTCGCCTTTGGCCAGCGCGTCGAGGATCTGCGTCATGCTGTCGAAGCTCAGATCCTCGTAATTGTCGTCGTTGATCTGCACCATCGGCGCATTGGCGCAGGCGCCGAGGCATTCGACCTCGGTCAATGTGAACAGCCCGTCGGCCGTAGTGTGCCCCTTCTTCAAGCCCTTCGCGTAGCAGGCCTCGAGCACGTCGTCCGAACCGCGCAGCATGCAGGGCGTGGTCCCGCAGACCTGAACATGGTGACGGCCGACCGGGGCCAGGTTGAACATCGTGTAGAAGGTCGAGACCTCATAGGCGCGGATATAGGGCATATCGAGTTGGGCGGCGACGAACTCGATCACCGGGATCGGCAGCCAGCCCTGCGTCCCCGTCTCCGCGCCGATCTGGCGCTGGGCGAGATCGAGCAGAGGAATGATCGCGCTATGCTGCCGCCCGGGCGGATAGCGATCGATCAGGGTGCGGACGCGCGCTTCATTCTCCGCGGTCCAGGCGAAGGAACCCCAGCGTTCGCGCAGCTCGGGAGTGTCGGGAAGGCGGGAGGCTATGGCCATGCTCAATTCCCCGGCACGGGCCGAGCGGCGCGCGGCGCGCGCCCTTCGGCGAAATCGACAATCGCCAAAGGCCGCCCCGTCACAATCGAAGCGTTGAAATAGACGGCGCTGCGCAGGTGCGGCACCCGGCACCGCCACACGACGTGGATGGGACGCGCGGGAACGACCGCCTCGACCTGACACTGCCGGACGCGCGCGATGAACGCGTCTTCCGTCGAGAGGCTGCCCGAAACCCGCCCGATCGCCGCCCGCGCCGCCGCGTCGTCTCCCGAGGCGAGCGCGCGGAGCAGCGCATCGGCCCGCGCATTGCCGGTTGCAGCGGGCGCGGCACGCCCGTCCTGAGCGGCCGCGGATCCACAGGCCGCCAAAGCGGCGGCGGCGGGCAGCAGCGCAAGAGCGCCCGGAACCGCGCGAGGTGCAAAATGGCGCTTCGCTTCAGCCATCGGAGGAGCTCTTATTCGTTGTCTCGAACCGCGCCTCGCCGATCTCGTCGCCATGCCGCGCAACGAAGCGGGCCAGGAGCAACGCACCGATCAGCAGGATCACCACCAAGGCAACACCGGCGATCGGCGAGGCCGCGGTCGCGCCGGGGCCGGAGAATTGCCAAACTCCCGCCATGCCGGTGAGGATGAGCACGCTGACGCCCCCGCCGACCGCGACGGCCCGCGACTTTGCCGACGCGCGCTTCACCGGTCCACCTCGCCGAACACGATGTCGAGCGCACCCAAGATGGCGGTGACGTCGGCGAGCATGTGGCCACGGCTCATGAAGTCCATCGCCTGGAGATGGCTGAAGCCGGTGGGGCGGATCTTGACGCGGTAGGGCTTGTTGGTGCCGTCGGCGACCAGATAGACGCCGAACTCGCCCTTGGGACTTTCGGTCGCGACATAGACTTCGCCGGCGGGGACGTGGAAGCCTTCGGTGTAGAGCTTGAAATGGTGGATCAGCGCTTCCATCGACTGCTTCATGTCGGCGCGCCGGGGCGGGACGACCTTGCGGTCGAGCGAGGCGATCGGCCCTTCCGGCATTTCGTTGAGGCACTGCTTCATAATCCGCATCGATTGCCGCACCTCCTCGACGCGGACCATGAAACGGTCGTAGCAATCGCCCTTGGTGCCCACGGGCACGTCGAACTCCATGCGGGCATAGACGTCGTAGGGCTGGCTCTTGCGGATGTCCCAGGGGATGCCGGCGGCGCGGATCATCGGCCCGGAAAAGCCCCAGGCGAGCGCGTCTTCCTTGGAAACGGTGGCGATATCGACGTTGCGCTGCTTGAAGATGCGGTTGTCGGCGACCAGGCTGATCGCGTCCTCGAACAGGGTCGGCACCCGGTTGTCGAGCCAGTCGGCGATGTCGGTGAGGAGCTTGAGCGGCACATCCTGATGGACCCCGCCCGGGCGGAAATAAGCGGCGTGCATGCGCGCGCCCGAGACCCGCTCGTAGAAGTTCATGATGTCTTCGCGGATCTCGAACAGCCACAGGTTCGGCGTCATCGCGCCGACGTCCATGACGTGACTGCCGAGGTTCAGCATGTGGTTCTTGATCCGGGTCAGCTCGGCGAAGAAGACCCGCAAATATTGCGCCCGCAGCGGCACTTCGAGCCCGAGCAGCTTCTCGATGGCGAGCACATAGCTGTGCTCCATGCACATCGGCGAGCAATAATCGAGCCGGTCGAAATAGGGCAGAGCCTGGAGGTAGGTCTTGTATTCGCACAATTTTTCGGTGCCGCGGTGGAGCAGGCCGATATGCGGATCGACCCGCTCGATAATCTCCCCATCGAGCTCCAGGATCAGGCGCAGCACGCCATGCGCGGCGGGATGCTGCGGGCCGAAATTGATCGTGTAATTGGCGACGCTGACATCGCCGACGGTGGGATCGGCGGGGTCGGTCGCGCCGGCAATCTCTTCGAGATACTCAGCCACGACGCTTCTCCGTGCCGGCCAGGCAAAAGACTGGATCCCGGCCTTCGCCGGGATGACGGCCTGCCGGGGCCGTCACTTCTTCACCTCGTCGGCATTGAGCGGCGTCGGCGCGCCGGCCTGCTGGCCTTCCGCTTTCTCGTCGCCCGGGATGATATATTCGGCGCCTTCCCAGGGGCTCATGAAATCGAAATTGCGGAAATCCTGGCTGAGCTCGACAGGCTCGTAGACGACCCGCTTCTGCTCCTCGGAATAGCGCAGCTCGAGATAGCCGGTGAGCGGGAAATCCTTGCGGAAGGGGAAGCCGCGAAAGCCGTAATCGGTGAGGATCCGCCGAAGATCCGGATTGCCGTCGAAGATCACGCCGTAGAGATCGAAAATCTCGCGCTCCAGCCAGCCGGCGACCGGGAAGATCGCGGTGACCGAAGGCACGGGCTGCTCGGCATCGGTGGTGACGCGGACGCGGATGCGGTGGTTCCTGGTGATCGAGAGCAGATGATAGACCACGTCGAAGCGCTCGGGCCGCTGCGGATAATCGACCCCGGCGATCTCCATCAGCTGCTGATATTCAAACTCGTCGCGCAAGGTCCGGATCACATCCGCGATGCTCTCCCGGCGAACGTCGATCGAGGCCTCGCCGACCTCGTCCTTGGCCGACAGAAAAGCGTCCCCGATCGCGGCCTTGACCGCTTCGACGATCCCTTCGCGGGGGGGAATAAGAGGTGCGGGGCTACCCACGAGTGCCGTCCCCCAGCCTCGTTCGTCCCGAGCGAAGTCGAGGGGCGTGCGTGATGAGTCCGTACCAGCGCCCCTCGACTTCGCTCGGGACGAACGGAAATTGGCGTGACTTAGTGGCCCTCATCGCTCGATCGTGCCTTCGCGGCGGATCTTCCGCTGGAGCTGCATGATCCCGTAGAGCAGCGCTTCGGCGGTGGGCGGGCAGCCGGGCACGTAGATGTCCACCGGCACGATCCGGTCGCAGCCGCGCACGACCGAATAGCTGTAATGATAATAGCCGCCGCCATTGGCGCAGCTGCCCATCGAGATCACGTAGCGCGGCTCCGACATCTGGTCG
>Ga0190275_10003214_pt1 | contig 11619 bp, 8 predicted proteins | sample Popmic550T_FD_133745 | JGI IMG/M metagenome (GOLD analysis project Ga0190275, IMG submission 133745) | Populus adjacent soil microbial communities from riparian zone of Yellowstone River, Montana, USA - 550 T | ecosystem: Environmental > Terrestrial > Soil > Riparian zone > Trees stand | place... | reverse complement strand
CGCAACTCGATGTGCATGACCCCGGCGAACGCGACCACACCCCCCTGCCGCTCGATGCGACCGGAGAAGAGATTCATCGGTGGAGAGCCGACGAAGGTCGCAACGAAGGTATTGGCGGGGCGGCTGTAGACCTCGCGGGTCTTGCCGACCTGCTGGACGACGCCGGTCCGCAGGACCACGATCCGATCGGCCATCGTCATGGCCTCCACCTGGTCATGCGTGACGTAGACCGTCGTCTTGCCGACTCGTCGGTGCAGCGTGAGCAACTCCGCCCGCATCTGGACCCGAAGGAGGGCGTCGAGGTTGGACAGGGGCTCGTCCATCAGGAACGCGACTGGATCGCGGATGATGGCGCGTCCGAGCGCGACGCGCTGGCGCTGGCCGCCGGACAGCTGTTCGGGATATTTGTCGAGTTGGTCAGTCAGCTCCAGCAGGGCCGCGATGTCTGCCACTCGCGCTGCCACGGCGCTCCGTCCGGCGCCCCGCATCTTCAGGGGGAAACCGATATTGCCGCCGACGGTCATGTGCGGATACAGAGCGTAGTTCTGGAACACCATCGAGACATCGCGGTCCTTCGGGCGGACGTAGTTCGCCAGGCGACCCTTGATGTAGACCTCGCCGCCGGTCGCATCCTCGAGTCCGGCGATGATCTTGAGGATCGTGCTCTTGCCGCAACCGGACGGGCCGAGCAGTACCACGAACTCGCCGGGCTCGATGTCGAGGTCGACGCTGTCGAGGACGGTGAACGAGCCATACCGCTTGTGGAGCCCGACCAGCTCGATGGCATAGGGCGATGCGGCCGTGTCCGCCGAGGTCAGTCCGGTCGGCGCCGCTTCCAGTGATGTCATTGCTTGAGTGCTCCAGCGATAGACCGCGCTTGGAATTGCCGCTGGAACAGGAAGAACGCGACCCCCAGCGGGACCATGCCCAGGACCGCCGCTGCGGACCACAGGCCGAAATTCACCGACGTCATGTTGCGCATGCTCGCGACACCGACGGTCAGCACCTGCAGATCCTGGTCGCGGACCGCGACAAGCGGCCAGATGAAGCTCATGAACATCTCCGTGAACGTGATCACTGCCAGCACGACGAGAGACGGCTTGATCAACGGCAACACGATCCGTCGATAGATCCCGAACTCGGACACGCCATCCAGCCGGGCGGCGTTGTCGAGGTCCTTGGGCAGCGTCATGATGATCTGGCGCATGAGGAACACACCTAGCGGATTGCATAGCGGCGGCAGGATCAACGCGAGATAGGTGTCGTGGATGCCGAGCGCGTGGACCACGGTGTACAGCGGCAGGATGATCGCTCCGTACGGGACCAGTAGCATCGCGACCATGAGCAGGAAGAACGCGTTCCGGCCGACGAAGTGGAGCTTGGCGAAGGCGTAGCCGGCCATCGAGTCCAGGAACACCTTGGCCACGGTGACGATCGTCGCTACGAACAGAGTGTTGAACATCCAGCGGGGGAACGGGCTCTCGAACACCAGCCGCTCGTAGTGACCCAGGTACGGCGGGATGGGCAGCAACTTGGGTGGGTACTCGAAGAGCTGGGTCGACTCCTTGAGGGACGCGCTGATCACGTACACGAATGGCGAGACCAGCGCGATGCAGGCAGCGATCAGGGCCAGGTGATAGAGGGCGCGCTCGATGCGGCTGGGCTCATCTACCGTCCGCGAACTGAACAGCCGGTCACGAAGCGATGTGGACGTGGGCGCAGGCCGTTCGCGCCGGCGCGGCGGGGCGGTGGGCGACGTCATGACCTACACCTGCCTGACGCGGATCAGGCGGACCACGGCGATAGACATGGTCAGGATCACCACCAACAACAGGACGGAGATGGCGGCGCCCAACCCGACCTGACCGTCGCCGAATACGTACCACCAGACGTAATAGACGGCGGTGCGGGTGGCTGTCCCCGGACCGCCGCGCGTCAGGACCAGCACGATCTCGAACACCTGGAGCGCCCAGATGGTGGCCATCAACACGGCGAGTAGCAGGATGTTCCGGATTCCCGGCAGCGTAACGTGCCAGAACCGTCGGACCGTGTTCGCCCCATCGAGGTGGGCGGCCTCGTACAGCTCACGCGGCAGACCCAGGAACGCGGCCAGGAAGAAGATGGCCCAATAGCCCACGCTCCGCCAGACATCGGCCGCGGCGACCACAGGTAAGGCGTTCGTGGTCGACAGCCAGTTCACGGGCTCCGCTCCGACCGCCCGCAGGATCACATTGAACATGCCGAAGTCGATGTGGGTCAGGAAGACCCAGATCAGCCCGATCACGATCGGGGGAACGAGCACCGGGAAGTACACGAAGAACCGGTAGATCGTCGCGCCACGCTTGACCCGCGCGAGCGACATCCCCAGGACCATCGCCAGCACGATGATCGCCGGCACTGACAGCACGGCGAAGATCACCGTCGTCCTCAGGGCGCCGGACGCTTCGATCGACGTGAGGATCCGGCCGAAGTTGTCGAGTCCGACGAACTCGTTCCCACCGAGCAGACGTCCCGACTGTGTGCTCCAGTAGAACACGCCGAGGACGGGGATCAGCAGGAACAGGACGAAGAACAGTCCGACGGGGGCGACGAATGCCCACCCCGTCAGGTTCCGTTCGACGATCCATCGGCGACGCAGTCGCCGATGGTCGGCTGCGGACAGCGCCTCACGGCGATCGGTCCTCATGCCAGTGACGGCGGTCCCGGGGCTGTAAAGCGCCCCGGGACCGGAGGAGGCCGTCATGTGCTGGCGAAAAGCGCGCTTCTGGCGACCTGGTCGATCAGAAGCCCATGACCTCGTTGACGATCGAGACGATGTTCTGGATCGCCTCCTCCGCGGAGATCTCGCCCGCATAGGCGCGCTCGATCTGCGGCGTCGCTCGGGCGTTCATGTCCGGAGCCTCAGGGATCTCCAGCATGTAGACACCGTGCTCGATGAGCTCATCGCGCGCTGCCGTCATCTGCGGAGGGATGAGGGACTCGAACGTCGCCCCTAGTTCGCCCTCCAGAGCGCCTTGGTGGGACGGGAAGTATCCGTACTTACCGGCGTACTCCGCGTTCACCTCGGCCGATGTCCAGTGCTTGAGTACTTCCCAAGCAAGGTCGGGGTTCGGTGTCTTCTTACCGATGGCAAACGAGCTGGTGTTCAGCACGGTGGCACGCGACTGCGGGCCGGGGGGCCAAGCATGGAGTTCCCACTCGAACGGGACCTCGTTCCGAGTCAGCGCTCCCGCCACGGAAGCGTCGTAGCCCACCATCCCGAGCTTGCCGCCAGCGAACGCGTCGATCCCGGTCGTGTAGTCGTAGGTACCCAGCGGCGCCGCGGCCTTCCTGGTGAACAGGTCGACCATGTCCTTGGTGACCTGGATGGCTTCCGGAGTATCGACCCCTGGTGCCGAGCCGTCTGCGGTGACCCAATCGGCCCCCGCACTCTTCAGGCGTCCGTACCACTCGACGTAGTTGTGGAGGCTGAGGCCGATCCCATATTCGCCGGCGGCCGGATCCGACATCGCCACGGCGGCGTCGGCGAACGACTGCCAGCTCTCGAGGAAGGTGCTGTCGAGGCCCGCCTCGCGCACCTTGTCCATGTTCACGTACAGCGCGTTCTCCGGGAACCACAGGTACGGCACTGCGACGGGATATGGGGACATCCCGAGGATCCGATCGATGCCGTTGATCTGCGCCCGCTCCTCGGCGTAGCACGGGTCATCGGTGTACGGGCCGATGTCAAGCAGGGCCGTGTCATCGGCAGAGTAGAAGACGACGTCGCCCTCACCCATGTAGTAGATGTCGTGTGCGCCTTCTGCGAGCGACGTCTGAACGCTGGTTCGGGATGTGTACCAGTCGAAGAGCTCAAAGGTGAAGGTGACGTTCGGGAATTTCTCGTTGAACTTGGCCGCGATGGCTTCCTGCGCAGCCTGCTCCTCATCCGAGAACGGACCCGTCAGGAAGCGGATCTCAGCCGTGATGTCGGACGGGACGCTGCTCCCACAGGCGGTCTCTGAGCCAGACGCGGCGGGCGTCGCAGGAGCGTCGCTGACAGTCGCATCGCTAGCCGGAGCGTTGCTTGGCGCCCCGGGCGAGCACGCCGCGAGCAAGAGCATGGCCGATAGGGCCAGCGCCATTAACCGGCCGATGACTCGATGGCCCATGATGCGGCCGTCTCGATCGTCGGCGGCGATGGCGCGGTACGACTCAGTCACGGTGATCTCCTCCTCCCGGGGATCGTTCACCCCCCGGTCCACTGCCGGTTCAGCCTGCCGAGCGCGTCGCTCGAGGCAGGGCTCCATGGACGGTCGGTCGGCACACGCAGGTGCCGAAAATCGCTGGCAGGTAGGTGATGGCGGCGGCGAAGCGGCGGAGGTCACCTCCTCCAGGGGGTTGGCCTGAAAACGGCTCCGCGACTCCGAAGCAACTGGTCGGCCACTCAGTCAGACCAGACTAGGGGTGCGCCTCCACGAGTGTCAAGTCGGTGAGAGCGGGTGCGGAGAAAACCGGGTCACCACGGTGCTCACACCGGTCGACCACCGGGGTCGTCGAAATCTGTCGCGCTAGGCTGTTCGCCACCGGTGAGCGCCACACTTCGTCGGGCGCTGCTTCCTGTTCCTAGGGCTCGGCCATCCCGTGCATCCATGACACGGCGAGCCGCCGCGGCGATGTCGGAGGAGCGCATCCCGTGCTCTGCGAATAGCGATTCCGTCGGGCCGCTATCGACCCAACGGTCACGGACCCCGATGCGCTCGACCGGGACCGCGTTGACACCCATGGCTTCGAGGACGGCCGCGCCGAAACCGCCTACGACCGATGCGTTCTCGGCCGTGACGGCGCAGCCGGTCTGGAGTGCCGAGCTTCGAACGAGTTCCTCGTCGATCGGCTTGATCGAGGCGAGATGGACCACGCGGGGATGGATGCCGTCTCGACGGAGGATCTCCGCAGCGCGGAGGCAGAGACCGCTCATGATCCCGGTGCCGAAGAGGGTGACGTCCGAGCCGTCCAGCAGGACGTGGCCGCGGCCCCACTCGAAGGGCAATTCGTGGGCCACCAGGTCCGGGACCTCGAGTCGGGCCACGCGAAAGTAGACCGGCCCCGCCGTCTGGACAGCGACGCGGATGACCGAGCGCAACTCCGCCCCGTCTCCGGCGTCGGCCACGCGCATGTTCGGCAGGGAGCGGAAGATCGCAATGTCCTCCACAGAGTTGTGCGAAGCCCCAGCCCGCGATGTGGGCAGGCCCGCGTACGACCCGGCGATCTTCACGTCCAGGCCGGGGTAGGCGATCGAGATCGCGATCTGATCCAGCGCCCGCCTCGCCGCGAACACCGCGAATGTTGATGGGAACGGGACATACCCCTCCATCGCGAGGCCCGCCCCTATCCCAAAGAGGTTCTGCTCGGCGATCCCCACCTGGATGAAGCGGTCCGGAAAAGCCTCCATGAACTTGACCGTCTTCGACGACGTGTTCAGGTCGGCATCGAGCACGATCACGTCTTGCCGCTCATGGCCGAGTTCGACGAGCGCGTCCGCGAACGCATCCCGCAAGTCGCCGACCGCTGCGCTCCTACTCGCCACCGTAGAAGGACTCCTCGGAGACTGCCATGTGCAGCCGGCTGTACCCCACCTCGTCCCGGCCCGCGGAGCGGGCAAGCTCGCGCAGCATCATGTCCGCGGTCGCTGGGTCTGGTGCATGGGTGTGCCACGCAGGATTGAATTCGGCCATCTCGACACCGCGTCCCTTGACCGTATGCGCGATCACGACGATCGGCTTTCCACGCGGCAGAACCCACCGGGCGCGGTGGAAGGCCCCGACGAGCTCGTCCAGGTCGTGCCCATCGGCCTCGATGACGTCCCAGCCGAACGCGCGCCACTTGTCCTCGAATGGCTCGATGCTCATGAGTCGCCATACGGGGCCCTTGGCCATGACCTTGTTGTAATCGACGATCGCGATGAGATTGTCGAGGTGATAGTGGGAGGCTGCCATGGCTGCCTCCCAGACGTTCCCCTCATTGCACTCCCCGTCCCCAAGGATGCAGTAGACCCGAGCGCGCGGATCACCCCTGTACCGGAGCCCTAGCGCACGACCCACCGCCACGGACAGACCCATGCCCAGGGGACCCCCGGATGCTTCGAGCCCCGGCGTCCTGGTCATGTCCGTGTGTCCCTCGAGCATCCCGCCAAGAGCCGTGTAGGAGTAGATGGCATCGATCGGGAAATAGCCGCGGACGGCCATGGCGGCATACAGACCCGGCGAGGCATGTGCCTTGGACAAGATCAACCGGTCCCGACCATCCCACCCGGGGCGCTCAGGGTCGACCCGCATCGCCTGGAAGTACAGGACGGCCAAGATCTCCGCCATCGAGAAGGACCCACCGAGGTGTCCCCATTGCCCCCAGGTCACCATCTCGACGGTGAGGCGGCGAATCTCGTAGGCCACCTCGCGCAGGTGATCCCGGTCGACGTCGGTGAGGCTGACCATGCGCGCTCCTCGTCTCTCGGGCCGCGACCGACCCTGGGTCAGGATAGCGGCCTCGCCGATGCCGATCGGAGCCGGGCGGAACGCCAAGGGATCCGGGGCTGACGCGACTGCTACGTGCGCCATGCACGTACGATCGCGCTGCACGGCACTATGATGGAGCCCTTGGATCACGCATGGGCCGGGCCGTTTCGCGGCCGTTAGCGACGTTGACGCGACGGGTGGCCTGCGGTGGTCGTGCGAGGGTGTGATGACGGAGCCCAATCTGACGACCGGCGTGACTGTGGCACGCAAGGTCCTTGCCCTGCTGGCCTCGAACGGCCTTCGCGAGGGCGATCGGATCCCATCCGAACGCGTGCTCGCTACCGAATTGCGCGTCAAGCGGTCCGTCGTTCGCGAGGCGCTCCGATCGCTGATGCTCTTAGGACTCCTCGAATCGCGGGCTGGCAGCGGCACGTTCGTGGCGGGCGCCGATAGTGAGTGGGTCAGCACCGCTATCGAGTGGGGTCTCGTCCTGGGCGTTCGGAACACCGTTGACCTGGTCGAGGCTCGGAGTCAACTCGAAGTCCTGGCAGCTCGATTGGCCGCCGAGCGACGCACGGCCGAGGATCTCGACGAGCTGCGCGGCATCATCGAGGCCATGGCCGTCGCGTCAGACGACCGGCCCAGGTTGACGGAGCTCGATCTCGCGTTCCACCTGGGTCTGGCCCGGGCCTCCCACAGCAACGTGCTGATGCACTTGCTCGACAGCGTTCGCACCTTGCTGAAGGTGTGGATCGCGCGCGTGCTGGCTTCGAAACCGGCCGCCGAGTTGCAAGGCGAGTACGTGGAACATGGGCAGATCCTGGATGCCGTCATCGCCGCTGATGGGGACCTCGCCGAGCGCTTGATGCGCGAGGCCATGCGCAAGGGCCAGCAGAGCCTCGCCGCGACCCTGCAGGCGGCAGCTTCCTCGGAGACCGATGAGCGCACAGACCGGCTGTTGGTCATCCGCGGCACGGGGGCGACCGAACGATTGCGCCCTGCGCCTGTCCTGCACGAAGCGAGTCGGTGAGGCAACGTGCTCAGCGCACAGGCCCCCGTCGTCCAGAGCCCTCTAGGTTCGGCTGAGGTCGCTCGCCGACTGGTCTCACTGTTGCTCCAGGGCGGCTACAAGCCAGGAGATCGACTGCCCGCGGAGCGGCAGCTCGGCCATGATCTCGGGGTCGGTCGTTCGGTCGTTCGCGAAGCCCTGCGGTCCCTGTCCCTGCTGGGGATCGTGGATATGCGTCAGGGCGCCGGTACCTATCTCACCCAGGTCGCCGATGAGCCCGTAGCGAAGGCCAGCGAGCTGGGCCGGCTCCTGAGCGCCCGTCGAGTGGCTGACCTGTCGACGGTGTCTGTGCACCTGGAGGCGGTCATGGCCGGCTTCGCGGCGGAACGCCGAAGCGAGGCGGCCATCGCGGACCTGGATCGATTGCACGCCGACGTCGCCTCAGACCGGCGCCCGCTGTCCGCGATCCAGATCGAACACAGGTTCCACACGACCGTCTGGTCAGCAGCCACGAACCACGTGCTCGCCGAGATCCTGGCAAGCATCCGCGCCCTCCTGGACGCTCCGCTCGGACGATCGATGAGCGCCACCATCGACCGGCGCTGGATCGTCGATGACCACCTGCAGATCACTGAGGCGATCCGGTACCGCGACGCGGACATGGCCCGCGCGGCGATGTCGAGTCACATGGGCCGCATCGGCGTGGGTCTGCGGGCGTTCCTGGAGCCTCTGGGCGACCCGCGTGTCGAGGGATCAGAGCGTGGCGAACACGCGGTCGACGACCTCCAGAGTCCGGTCGACGTCCTCGCTCGTGACCGCACCTGACACATACCATCGTCCACGGAACATGGTCAGGACGCCTTCGTCGGCCATCGCTCGACGGATACGGTCCCCCAGGGCGTGATCTGCGAGCGGATACCACTCATCGATCGACCACGCGCGCTCGATGGCCACGGGATAGAACATGATGACGCCCGGACAGTCCTGGATCAGCATGGGCCGGCCGTATCGCGTCGCGACGTCGCGAAGCCCGGCCATGAGGGGTTCCTGCACAGCGGCCACGCGACGGAAGTAGGCACCGCCGTCCTTCTCCAGGTAGCGCATCGTCGCGAGGCTGGCGACGACACCCAACGGGTAACCATTGAAGGTGCCCGCGCTGATGACCTTGCGCTCCTGGCACAGGTTCATGATGGCGGCCGAACCACAGACGGCCGCGAAGGGGGCACCGCCGGCGATCGCCTTGCCGAGCGTCGTCAGATCGGGCGTGACGCCCAACAGCCCCTGGGCACCTCCCATGGCGACGCGGAAACCGGTGATGATCTCGTCGAAGCACAGGACGATCCCGTATGCGTCGCACAGCTCGCGGACACGCTCGAGATAGCCTGGTCGCGGGTAGCAGCAACCGCCGTTAGCGTTGATCGCCTCCATCATGATCAGAGCGATCCGGTCCCCGTAGCGCTCCAGCGTACGTTCGAGCATCTCCAGGTCGTTCCAGCGAAGCTTGAATGACTGCTTGCTCGAACCCGAGTCGAGGCCCTTGGAGGTGAAGAGATCGTCGTCGCGGTACAGGGCGTACGGTGGTCCTGCCGGCGCAGGATCCACGCCGCCGCCGTAGACGTTGTCAAGCCAACCGTGATAGTGGCCGTCAAAGCGGATGAACAGATCGCGTCCCGTGTAGGCACGAGCCAGCCGGATCGCCAGTTGGACGGCCTCCGTCCCTGACAGAAGATAGCGGACCTTCTGCGCGCCGGGGACATGCTCGACGATGCGTTCGGCCAACTCGATCTCAGCGGGATGCCGTCGTGCCGTGTCCAGGTACTGGAGCCGATATAGCTGGTCCCGGATCTGGTCAAGCACTTCCGTGATGCCATAGCCAAGCGAGCCTGCCCCCATCCCGCACATGTAGTCGATGTACTCGTTCCCGTCGACATCCCAGACGTGCGCCTGGTCGCCGCGCTCGATCCAGAGCGGTCCGAAGAGTTCGTAACCCGGCAGGTTGCTGTGCTGCCCCGGCATCAGCGCCTCGGCCTGCGCCCCCAGCCGGTCGGACGTCTGCATCGACCGCATGATCGCCTCTCCTTGACACTCGGCCCATAGGCATGATCGGTCACCGGCTACCGGCGCATCCGTCCACCCGCTGACAGCCGTCAGGTGCCATCGACCCTTGGGCTCGACAGGTGGTCAGCCATTCCGTCCGACCGGTCGACGGTGATACACTCGCCGCCGGGTTGTCAAGCCGCCGGCGGCGCGCGGGTAGGTGCTTCGTCGCGACGTCAGACGGGAGGAGTGGACGACTTGCGCTCCAACGCTGCGGACCACATCGTCTGCCTCGCGCCCCCTGGACTTCCATCACCAACTGCGCGGAGATCCGCGCTTGCATCACCGATCCGCCTGTGATGATCGCTGACCGCTCGAGTGTCCCACGGGAGCAAACCCTCCGCGCCGGTTCGATCTCCGTGACACTCGTTCGCGGGGGGTTGCGCTCCATCACCCTAGATGGCGAAGAGGTGGTGCGCGGGATCGAGCTAGCCGTTCGCGATCCCGCTTGGGGGACCGTCGCCCCGACCTTTAGCACCTACGACGTCGCGAGCAAGCCTGATCGATTCGCCGTCCGCCTGGTCGGTTCCCATGTCGCCCTGCCGATCGACTTCGGCTGGGAGGCGGAGATCGACGGCGACACGAACGGGAGGGTCCGTTTCGCGATGTCCGGCGTGGCTCGTCGTTCGTTCCTGCGGGCACGGATCGGCCTATGCGTGCTGCATCCCCGGAGCGTCGTCGGCCGGGCGATCCGGGTCGACTCCCCGTGGGGTACCACGCGGGCCCGTCTGCCGCGCGAGATCAGTCCGGTCGCACCGGTCAGCATGATCCGGACTATGTCCCACCGCCTGGACTCAGGTGCCACGGTCACCATGACGTTCGACGGCGAACTCTTCGAGATGGAGGACCAGCGCAACTTCGGCGACGCATCCTTCAAGACCTACTCGACGCCACTCTGCATCCCGTATCCGGTATGGGTGGAGAAGGGGACGCGGATCGCCCAGAGCGTAGTCCTGACGGTGGGGGCCTCCACGCGACCCCGGCGGAGGCGAGCGCGGCCCGACCCAGACGGCGAGATCCTCACCATCGGCGCGACGTCGCACCCGATCCCGGCGCTGGGCTTGACGGCGAGCGACCCGCGCACCGAGATCTCCGAGCGTGGCTACCAGTACCTGCGTGACTTGCGGCTGGATAGCGTTCGCGTCGAGGTAGACACCACATCCGACGACGCGCCGGCGCAGCTCGATGCCGGTCTGCACCAGGCTCGTCTGGCCGCCGCGCCGATCGAGCTGTCCCTCTCGACGGATCCGGAAGGCCGTGAGGTCGCCCAGATCATCGCCCGTTGCCGGCAAGAGCGGATCCTCATCCGGCGCGTCCTGGTCTTCGAGCGTTCGACATCGGTGACGACCCGGGCGGCGGCATTGCAGGCCCGGGACGCTCTGCGGGCACACGGCGACAGCGCGCCTGTCGCGGGCGGCTCGGCGGCCTGGTTCGACCTCGTGAATATGCAGACGGTCCCCATCGATGCCCTGGATGCACTCGCCTTCGGGATGTGTCCGCAGGCCCACGCGACGGACGACGCCACAGTCATGGACAACGTCTCGGCGCTCGAGGACCAAGTCGCGACGGGGCTCGTTCGGTCGGCCGGTCGGCCACTGGTTGTCGGTCCAGTGGGAATCGCCTACCCGTTCGATCCCTGGGCCGGCGACACGACCGCGGCCGCCGTGGCTGGGTCGCTGGCTGGACACGACCGCCGGCATCCCACCTTGTTCGGCGCGGCCTGGGCCCTCGGTGCGCTGGCCCATGCCATGCGGGCCGGAGTGGCGGCCATCACGTTGCGCGACTTGGCGGGTTGGTCGGGTGTGGTGGCTGCTCGCCAGGCGTGGCTCCCGCCGCTCGAAGGGCACGGCGGATCGCGACTTCTCGACGATGCGGTGCTGCCCGCGTACCACCTCCTTGCCGATGTCCTGGAATTCGGCCCGGGAACGGGTCGCCTCGCGTCCCGGGCTCCTGCAGGTGTGGCGTGCGTCGCACTGGCAGTGGGCCGGCGGCGAAGGATCCTCGTCGCCAATCTCGGCTCGT
>Ga0190275_10003213_pt1 | contig 11619 bp, 9 predicted proteins | sample Popmic550T_FD_133745 | JGI IMG/M metagenome (GOLD analysis project Ga0190275, IMG submission 133745) | Populus adjacent soil microbial communities from riparian zone of Yellowstone River, Montana, USA - 550 T | ecosystem: Environmental > Terrestrial > Soil > Riparian zone > Trees stand | place... | reverse complement strand
GCTGGAAAACATTTTCGGGCACGGCGCGATCGACCGGGCGCGGCAGGGTGAATTCAAACGCCCGGGGCAGGTAATGCGGCCCCGCATCTCTCAACACCATGCGCAGCCGCAAACGCCTCCCGCCCAGGGCCGCTGGTGGATCCTGCGGGATGTCGAACGAAGAGGCATATTCGTCAAAGAAAGGAGCACTTACGATGACCTGGAACCCGGCACGATTTTGCCGGAGCTGGACGCTCTGCCGGTTGACCGGCACATTGTCTGACGTTCCAGCGTCGAACAAAACAGCGCTTCGCACTTCCGCTTTCGCTGCGACCGCGACGGGCAGTGCGGTCACCGCGTCCACAAATTGAATGGCACCGAGCACGCGCCTGTCCACGTGCTCGACGATACGATGAAGTGGTGGCGCGAAGATCATGGCTTGCCCGCCGGGACGGCGTATTGGAACCGCGACGCCACCACCGGTCCGTGCCCGGGAGATTCCTCCGGCGATATCCGCACCACCCGCGCGACGTATCCGAGGCTCAAGCGGTATTCCGGTTTCAAAGTGTCCCAGATCCGCATCATGTCCGCCGTGCTCAGCTCTTCCGGAATGAGCTGCACGACTTCCTCCGCGGTCCAGCGCGCTTCACCGCTCAGGATGGTCGCGTCGAGCAACGGCGTGGCCTGCAATTGCAGCATCGTCCAGCCGAGCACAAGGTGTTCGTTCTCCGCGCTGTCCGACCAGAAAGTGAACAGGTAATGGAGCGCCACCGAAAGAGGAGGCGACACCATGTCGGGCGCAATCAATCGGCCCGAGTTTCGCATATGCGGGTCGATGCCGACGTGATAAAGAAAAATCTGCACGGTCGTCGCGGAATCATCCGGATCGACCGCGTCCTGGATCCCTCCGCTGCTCACCACGCTGAATTTGCAGGCCGGCCGGGTCACGCCGTCTGGGAACTCAGCGGAGTCGAATGAGCGCTGGAGGTATTCCGCCAGGGAAGTGCCGACGGAACGGATTGCGGCGATGTTCGCCATATTATTCTTTCAAAAGAAGCGCGGGCATGCTGCCGCCATCACGGTGCCGGAGCACCGTTTCGCCGAAAGCCCTCTGCGCGACAGAGTCAGGCGGCTTCGGATAATTCCAGGCAACCGCGCCCGATGACGACGCGGCCCTGCTGCAAGTTCTCAATCAAAATTACGACGCGTTCCGCATCGCTCAGCGCACAATCGAAAATCCCCGACCAGCCCGCGAGCGGCCCCGCGGTGATGCGCACGGGATCGCCGGCGCCAAAGGGCCGCTCGAGCAATTCGACGCACCCTTCCTCTCCAAGACGCGCCCGGATGGTGGCGATGACCTCGTCGTCGATCGCCCAGGGAGAATCGGCGGCGCTCCCGAGCACGCGCAAGATTCCGCGGCTGTAATTCACCGCGCGCAGAGAGACGGCCGCGCAGAATCGCGCGAAGAGATAGCCGCGAAACAGCGGCCGCAACACCATCCGCGGCGCGCGGGTCGCATGGCGGACCGGACGGCGCGCCAGCGGCAACAGGGTTTCGATTCGCAGCGAACGCAATTGCGCTTCCGCGGCGGCCTCCGCGTTCGGGCGGGTCTGGATCGCAAACCAATGCAGGTCGTTCCAGGTCGTCATTCGGGAGAGGGGTTGTCGGGAACTGCGGAGGTTTTTTTCAGCGTCACGAGATATTGAGGGGAAACACGGTAAAAAATATGGCCGTCAGCCGATGGTTTCTGCTCGAGGAAACCTTGTTGGACGAGCTGCTCGATGGTTTCCGCAATCTTCGGAGCCCAGTTGCGAATGCAGGCGTCCAGGACCCACCAGTGCATGATCCCGTCGATCGTATCCTGCGCGTCCGGATGCCTGCTGAGGTAGTCCAGAATTTCGGGCGCAGGAGATGGGAGCGAGAGGTCGGCTGGCACACATTGGAACGGTCGGACAGTCGCCTTAGCACCCGCCATGCCTTCGCTTTTTCTCGAGCGCGCTCGCTCCCCGGTCCTGGCCCTAACTACTCGTTAGGCTTGCCTCGTTCCTCCTCGGAGAATCTGGTTGCGCAACTTGTTTGCATTTTTCTTCCGCCGGCGGATCGGGCCTTTTTTCCAAAGGCAGAAAGAGGACATTTTTGTCCTTCACGATGATGCCGTGCCGGCGTCGCCGCCGCCCCGTTTCCGGGGCCTGGAGTATCAGGCTGATTTTGTCCGCGCGCTGACGCGCTTTTGTCATCCCCGGTTACTCGCTCCGCGCCTGGGCGAGCAACCCGTGTTTGCGGAGCAGTTCCCAAAAGGCGCGGCGGTTCTTCTTCACGGCGCGCGCCGCCCGCGTGATGTTGCCGTGATGCGCCCTCAGGGTCGTTTCAAGGAAATCGTGCTCGAACCGCTGAATGACGCGCGATTTCGTTGTCCGAAAAGATTGGTTCTCCTCGATCGCGTCGTCCCCCGGCAGGCTCAAATCCGCAACCTCCAGGGTGTCGCGATCGCAGAGAACGATGGCGCGGACCAGCACATTCTCGAGCTCGCGCACGTTGCCGGGCCACGAGTGCCCCAGCAAGCGGTTCAGCGCGGGCAGCGAGAGCTTTTTTGGCGGCGTGTTCGCGATCGCGGCCTGCGAGGTGAGAATGTGATCGGCCAGCAAAACGATGTCGCCCCGCCGTTCGCGCAACGGCGGAAGGGTGAGCGCCAGGACGTTGAGCCGGTAAAACAAATCCTCGCGAAATTTACCCTCGCGCAGGAGCTGGGCGAAATCGGCGTTGGCCGCGGCCACGATCCTGATATTCGCGTACGCGATCTGTTGCGAGCCGACCGGCCTATACTCGCCGTCCTGCAAAAAGCGAAGGAGCTTCACCTGGGCCTGCGGCGTCAGGCCATCGATCTCATCCAGGAAAAGCGTCCCCCCATCCGCTTCCTGGATCAGTCCCGCCTGGTCCATCATGGCACCGGTGAACGCGCCACGCTTGTGCCCGAAGATCTCGCTTTCCACCAGATGCTCGGGGAGCGCCCCGCAGTTAACCGGCACAAATGGCCGGGCCGCGCGGGGACTGAGATAATGAATGGCCCGCGCGAAAATCTCCTTGCCCGTCCCGGACTCACCGGAGATCAGGACTGTTGCATCGCAGCGCGCGAACCTCGGGACGCGCTCCACTTCTTTCAAGAAAACCGCGCTGTTGCCGATGACTTGCTTGAGGCCGATCTGTGCTCTCAGGCTTTCGATCCTGACTTGCCCTTCCGGAAGTCGTGGCGGCGGCTGGGGAGCTTGGCTGAGCCGTTTCCCGGGGCCCGGCCTTGGTTTGGCTTGCTCGGGTTTGCTCACATTTTAGTTTTCCCTTCCGCGGCTGGCACGCGTCGAAAGCCCCGATTTCGACTGGCCCTGGCTGATCCCTTATGTGACGACTCACCCCCGGGGGAACAGCAGCCGCGCGCGAAGTATGACAAGTCGATCGCCCGGCGTATAGTGGGAAAACTCCTACACAGGATTTCGACCGGGGATGAAGTTGCTACCCGCGCCGGAGCGCGATCACCGGGACCGTTGCATAACCGAATACGACATCACGGCATAGACGGCGGTCATGGCCAGGAGCACCGCGGTGGCCGCGAAAAAAATCTCAGGAGCCGAAAGGCCAGACGTAATTCCCGCATCACTTCGCCTCCCGGCGAGGGAGGCTTGCCTCCCGGCGAGGGAGGCTTGCCCCCCGGCGAGTTTGTCTGTAATACATTATGCCTGAAGCAATAGATATTTCATAGCCGAGTCGATTCTCATTTCGTGCCAAAACTCCGTCCTGCCCCGAATCGATCCTGGCTGCTCCTGCTTTTCAGCCTGCCCGCGACCCATAAGACCGCCCGCGTCGCGCTCTGGCGGAAGCTCCAGAAATCCGGCGCCATCCAGATCAAGACTTCGACCTATCTGCTCCCCGACGCGCCGCCCCAGTACGAATTGTTCCAGTGGCTCGCCAAGCAGGTCACGGATTCCGGCGGCGATTCCACCCTCATCCGGGCCGAGCAGATCGAAGGCCTCTCCGACGAGAAGATCATCGGGCTGTTCAACGCGGGGCGGGACGCCGATTACGCGGCCATCATTGACGCGGCCCGGAAGCTGACCCCGCGCAGTGGAAAAAAGCGCGATCAGACTTCGGCCGATGAATTGGAGAAACTAAAGAAATCTCTGCGCACGATTCGCCAGATCGATTTCTTCGACGCCCCCAAAGCACACCTGGCCAGCGCTCAGCTCGAGCGTTTGGAAACAGTGAGCCGCTCGAAAGCCGCGCCGGCAGCGAAGCTCCAGATTAAACAATTCCAAGGCCGAACCTGGCTGACGCGCCCGCGGCCGGAGATCGACCGGGTCGGCTCGGCCTGGCTCATCCGCCAATTCATCGATCCGAAGGCGACCTTCGCCTTCACCGCGAAGGCCGATTCCATCCCGAACGCCCTCCCCTTCGATTACCCGCACGGGGAATTCTCCCACCACGGCGAGGATTGCACTTTCGAGACCTTGCTGACCCGGTTCGGAATTGAAGACAGGGCGCTGCGCAAAATCGGCGAGATGGTGCATGACGCCGATCTCGAAGACGAAAAATTTCAACGTCCAGAATGCCTCGGCCTCGATCGCATCTTCAAAGGCTGGGCCAAACGCGGCCTGCCGGACGCCGAGATCCTCGCTCAAGGCGCCGCCTGTTTCGACGGCCTTTACGCCTTTCTCCGCCGGTGATGAAACCAGGCAACAATCACGGCTACTTCGCCGGTTCGGGCGCGTCCTGATCGCCGCGCAGAAACCGATTCCAAATGATCTGATACTGCTCAGGGAAAGAGCTACCTGCGTATTTCTTTCGCACCTCGGCCAGCGAGGGCGGCGGCAACTCGTCTTCGTCCGTGGTGACGCGCAACCCGGTGATCGCTTCTGCCAGCTCCGACAACCACAGCGGCGCGGCTTTTCCATCGAAGCGGGCGCGTCCGTCGTCCGTGACCGGTTTTCGGAACGACGTGTCCCAGACGCGCACGGTGTTCATCGTCGTCCAATACAAACCCGAGGTCGTGAGGAGCTTTGTCCCATCCGAGTTGAAGTTGGGGTGAACCACGGCCTCGGCGACGCAGATCGGCTGGGCGAGGAGCTGATCGAGTTTGCTCGTATCCCAAATCCCGACCATGCCGTGTATGCCGGCGGCGACGCGCTGTTCTTTGCGGCCGCCCGCGGCAAAGTCGAGCCGCATGACTTGGTCCTGCGCGGATTTGGGACGAAGCTCGCGCGATTTTCCGGTGCGAAGATCCCAGAGCCGGGCACGCTCGCGCACCCCGGTAGCGCCGAGCTCCTGGCCGTTCGCACTAAAACGGAGAAAGGAGAATTTCGTCTCTGCAGTCAATTCTTCGGACACGAGGGATGTCTTTAGCTCGGCTGTTTCCGGCGCCGGCTGTAAGGTTTGCGCGTCCAGGATTTGCACCGCACCGCCCAGGGCGACCGTCGCGATCCACCGACCATCGGGGCTGATCGCGCCGGCGGTGGCGCTGGGGATCGTGCCTTTTTCCAGGTAACTGGTGCCATTGAAGGCAAAAACACGAGGAGGCTGCTGCTCGGAACGCGTTGGGAAAACGCAAAGCAAATTGCCATCAAGACTCCAACTGGCCGAGCGAACCGAATCTTTAAAATTCACGGGAGCCCCTTTGGGAAGGTAAGTGCGATCAGGGGCGGACCAGGCCAGGACTCGCGCATTTTCGCGGGTCGCGGCCGGAAACGTAAGCAGAATTTGTTTTCCATCATCGCTTACCGCTGCCGAACTAACCGTTCTGTTTTCGACAGCCGGTTTATCGGGCGCGAGCGGAATGCTCTCTTTGGGCGCGAACGTCTCCGCGTCCCAGCGCACGAGATTTCCGTCCTCCGCGATCGCGATGATGTCGTTCTCGGGACCGAAGGTGGCGCAGAGCAAGCGGGCATTGGGATATTGGAGCGCCGGCGAAAGCGGCGGACACCAATTATTGTTCACGAGCAAATCGCAGAGGAGTTTCGCCGCATCGCGGTTCGACGGATCGATGCGCAAGGCCCGCGCGAGATCTCGCAACGCAAAAACGGCGCGCCGATCGTTATTTCGCATTTCCAGCCGTTCGTGGGCCCGTTTTAGGGCATGCCGGCTTCTCTTTTGCATCTCGGCTCCGATTATTAGCATCTCGGCTCCGATTCTTAATTTCTCTTTAGCCAGCGACTGAGCGCGGTACAATGAACCGGCCAGGGAAAGCGAGAGGACGAGCACCGCAATGCCCAGGCCCCGTAGCCGCCGCATTCGTTTCAAACGCTCGACCGCTTCGGCTTCGCGTTCGCGCGCGAGGCGCGTTTCTTCCTCGGCGTGCGCGCGCTGGCGCTCGGAGTCCTCCACCTGCCGCCGCTGATGGTGCTCAGCCCGGTCGGCGCGAACCACGTCGGCCAGGGTATCGTGCGTGAGCTCGAGCCATTTGGCCGCGCCGGTCGTCTCCCGCTGCACGATCCTGCGGTCGATGAGGGTGGCGATGATGGCCGGCGTAACGCCTCGTTTGGTGAGCGCGTCCTCTTCCGCGATCCGGTTCCGCGCCCCCGAAGAGGTCAGAAGGCAGTCTTCGATAAATTCGCGCACGGCCGGATCCATCCCAGCCAGCCCCCGGAGATAGAAGTCATCGAAAATCTCGGTGGCTTGCGCTTCTCCCACCAGCTCCGCAGTGATCTTTTCCTGGCCGTTCTGAATGCGGCGGTTGTTCAATTCCTGAAGAATAACGCTGAGCAGAGCCGGCTCGATCTGGCGCTGGGCTACATGGGCCCGTGTCACCTCGGTTTGGAGGCGCGATCTTTCCGTGGAAGAAACAAAATCAATGATCCGAAGTGCGACCGGCTCATCCACCAGATGGCCCCCCGGTTTCAAAATGACCTCCAGGGCCTGCTCGCCCTTGAGCGGCATGAGCCGAAACCGATTGAACATTATGGCGCGCAACCTTTCCCGGAGCCCTTCGAGATCGGGCAGGAAATCTTCGCGCAAGGTGAGCACGACCCGATAGTCCACGCGCTCCAGGTCGTAGCCCCGGGCCAGGGCGCGGTCGGTCTCAAATCGTTTCAAGAGTGCCGCTGGGGGCCGGTTCTCGATCAAGTCTTCCAGTTCGGTTAGGAACGAATCGGTGCGGGAAGCGCGAATAGGATCGGACTGTCCGACGGTGAGGAGTTCCTCGAACTGATCGAAAATCAAGACCGGCTTTACGAGCCGGTTATTGCTGTCCCACCAATCGCAATCCTTCTTATGGAAGTATTCCCAAAGCGTTTCGGAGCTCACCGGCTTGGGCGCTTCGATCTGCTCCTGCCCCAAGATTTCCACGAGGTAATTCTCGACCTGATCTACCAGCGGCGGCGCTCCCTCGGCATGGTTCAACCGAATGTAGACCGGGATGAATTCCGAGGCTCGCAGCAGCGGAGAAACGCCGGCGCGAAGAATGGAACTTTTGCCCAGACCGGATTTGCCGAAGAAAAGCGTGGCCGTTTCCTGCCGGATCATGCGAGCCAATTCCGCCACCTCGCGTTCCCGTCCGAAAAAGAAGGCATAATCGGCTTCCGTGAAACTGATCAGGCCGGGCCAGGGGTGCTCGCGGTCCACATGCATCACCGGGCGATCGGGGCCGCTGACCTCTGTGGACATGGTCATCAATTCCGGGCAGGCCGCACCTTGTTGTAGAGCGATTGCACACGGTCCAGAAAACCCGGATCGGGCGTTTCGGTCGGCAGCCGGGTACATTGAATGCGCTTGAATTCCTCCGGGATTTTTGCTCTCCCTGGATCCGTATTGTCGATCACGACCGGAAATAAGAACTGGCGGTCCGACCCGGTAAAATGGGGCAGCCGTTCCAGCGCCCAGCCCCATTCCATGCGGAAGAAACCATCCGCGCGCGATTCGGTCGTTTCCGAGATCAAGGGCAAAAAGACCGAACAGGTGTTGATGTAGCGCCTGATCTTTTTCGAATAATCGTCGCCCCCTTCGAGCGCCCGCTGGTCCAGCCAAACGTCCACGTCGCGCGCCACCAGCGCATCCCGGATGGCGAGCGCGATCTGCTGGTCCCGGGCCGCCGCGCCGCTCGCATCAGTCCGGCAGTAACTGATAAAGACCGCGTTTTGCGACATCGCCTTTGTCTCCGCCGGCAGGGATCGAATTGGGGCCTGTTCCTGCTGGCCGAAGCGTTCCATCCATCTGGCCGAGAGCTCCATCACGAACTGGACGGGCTCCATTTCGTCGATCACTTCGGTGTTGATGGTGAAATTCCTCAGGAAAAAGAGCAGTTGTGGGTCCTTCTTTGAGTCCGCCACATACTGTTTCGATTCCCCTTGGTGTAATGATTTCTGGCGGACCATGCGCAGGAATATTCTGGTCAACCAGTCGGGAAAACTGTTTCCGAGCAGAAGCAGCGGACGTTCATACAGCTCACTGAAAATTCGCTTCGGCCGGTATTCCGCGGTTTGGAGCGCATGGAGGTACTCCACGATGTCCCCTTCCGTGAGGGCAAACTGCAAAGGTGTTTTGTAATTGCCGAAACACTGGAAGATCACCGGCCGTCCCATGCCCAGCTTGTCCGTTACTTGCGCCTCAGTCGGGACATTCCTCGGCGAATAAGCGATGACCTCGGTGCGCCGTTTGCCCTCGAAGCGCGTTTCATTCAGCGCCCGCTCCAGGCAATCGTCGAAGGTAGTGCTGACAAAAAGGTGGAGATGGGAGATTCTGGCCAGAGCGCGCAAAGGCTCGGGAATGGGCGGACTCCATTGCTCGTATTCCTTCCCGAGATCGTCGTAAACGTTGAATGGGCTGTCGCGGAAATCCGGATGCCGCCGGACCGTCGCGCTCAGATTTCCCTGGAACTGATCTTCCAGTTCGATCCCGCAAAGAGCGGCATAGCGTTTTGCCAGGGCCTGATAAAGCGTGGTGCCCTGCTCTTCGCCCGGCAATTGCAAAAGTTCCTCGCCGATGATTGGCACGACATCGCCCTTCGCGATCAGGTCGAGAAGTTGATTCCAGAACCGCGCTTTCTTGCGGTCGCCGATGGCGCTTGGGACAGACATGCTTGCTCCGTTCCGGGGGTGAAACGCGATCCTAAGAAATCCGGTCAGGCGCGAAAAGGAAATTCAGCCCTGGGAAAGCGGCGTGACGCGGGAGGCCATCGCGGTGTCATCAACCTTGAAAAGATCATTCATGATCTGCGCCCGATTCGCCTTGTGCGTCGGCAGCGGCACGCCTCAAGGCTTCACGCCATGCATTCAGTTCCTTCCCCTTCGGAACCCGGTTCTGGAACATGCCGCCGTCTTCAGGAATTTCCTGATTGTCGAACTGGGCCCACCAAAGCTCGCCATCCTCTTTCAAAAGGCCAAAGTCGAATGCATCCGGCCGCCACGACTCTATAAGATAAATCGGCCTGTTAAAGCATAGCGTCCCCGGATGGTCACGGCAGTATCTCTCCATCTCGCAGAACACCCTTCCCTCCTTCGACCAGCCCCGGTTAAGGTCCAGCCTTTGCGGAAACATGTTCAGCTCCGAACTTCCGCCATTACAACGGGCCATGAAATGGCCCTTGTCGTACTGCGGGCCAAAGCGTTGCCGTGTAGGGCCGACGAGACCCCTTGCCCATGCGTTCGCCTTCTTCCGGCTTTCGCGGGCCTGCGCAGAACTTCCCACCACGAATACAACCCGGTCATAAACAGCGTCATCAAGCGGAGCCTCGCCCTTCAATTCCAACCAAGAGTAGTCGTCGACTCCGTACCAGAAGGAACCATGCTGGATTTCATCGACGCGTGTCGGACGCTGGATCAGTTTTTTGTAAATATCAGTGGCAAGGTCAGTGAGGCCATTACCAAGACAATTTCGTTTCTCCTGAGTTGTTTTCGCGTCCTTAATCAACGCCTGGTAGTCAATGGCCCAATCGAGCAAGTCCACGCATTATAGTAGGGACAAAGCCTCGTTTTGGGAAAGGCCTTTCCCTGAGCGCCTACCTTATGCGCTGCTACCCATTCCAGCGGGGAGGCTTTCCCGCAACGCCTCTCTACTCTTCGCTACATGGCCGTTCATGCGCGAACAGGGCGATCGTCTGACCCGTTCCGCAACGGTGCCGGACGCCCATGCCTCCCCCGAGCGGGTTCTGACCATCGCAAGGTGAGCAAAGAGAAAACAAGAACTTCAGTTTGGGAATCCCGTGATCACCGCGCGACGGCGGCACCCCGCATGAACATACTCTAGATTCGGACGCATCCTGCCGTCACCATAACGTCGTAGTGAACTATGCTGCTTGACGCAAAATTCGGGCTCGCGCAGTATCAGCACCACTCGCCCCCTGGACTGCAGAACCGCATTGTCGCGAAAGGGAGTGCTGATTGTTAAACACGCCGCCATCTCATCATGAAATCCTCAAGTAATCGATCTCCTCGAAACAAAGCAGACATTCTTCAGTCTCAGCCTAATAGATATAATGTGTGCTTAATTGGAGACAAATACTTTGAAACGGCCAAATTCCACAACTCACAACATGGCCAAACACCTCCTATTCCGAGTCGGCCTTTCGCCGGGGGCGTTTGGTACGTTAAACAGTTCTTCGACATCGTCGGCCTTGCGCAAAACGTTCGTTTGATAACGTATCCGACACCAGCAAATCCGACACAGAACCTATTTGCGGCTAGTCACCTCTTTAAGTTTTTTCCACGACAGTCGACCAGAGCGTCCGAGATGGTGCTGAGAATCGCGGCCAGCGATCAGGTTCATTTAGACTCCATGGAAGTCACTCCATTGAACACTAAAACGCTTCCAAATCTCCTCGTTATCGAAGATATGAATCTCCGCTATCGTTTCGACGGCAAGAAGGAATGGAAACCACTCTTAAAGCGCTTTTCCCAAATGCCTTTAGGCCGTTATCCGCGAATCGTGGTTTTGCTAGGAGGCGAGCTACCTGACCTATCACGTGAGACTGAATCCAAGACCAAGCGTGATCATGACCTATGGAGTCATCTGACTCGGAAACACCGCAAAGATACCGTAGTCATTGTAAACGCCGACCTTCTGCGGTTCAAAGGCGCGAATATTAGTCGTCGGCTGTCATGGGAGAGAACCGCTCAAGACCTTGTCACGGAGATTCAATGTCATCCACGTCTTGAAATGCTCTCGCAATTCGCACACCTGATCATTAGATTCGGCGTTACGGCCGCGATACATTGCTTTAAATCGGGCCGAGATACCCATCGGGTGTTGTATTATGACCCGACGGCTTTTCACGGCATTTTCCGGGGAGTTGGTACGGAAGGCGCAATCATTGGTAATAACAGTGTTTTCGCGGCCGCAGTGACCAAGGAGCTACTCGTTAGGCATTCGTCCAAAACGGCCGTCGAAAGAATTGGTCTAGCTATCGAGAACGCCATACCGGCATGCCAACGATTGTTTCGTTTTGGCTATCCTACTCCAAGAGAAAACGATCACGAACGCTGGTTATCCGATTGGCCTAGCCCGCTTGTATTCGACGAAGCCGCTAACAAGACCGCGGCGGATGAACGCACGGCGGATGATCCAACATATAGTGATTTCATTCGCAGAGCGGAGATTCCACCTGCCGTGGAGAGCTGGAGCATTATCAATCAGTCTGCTCCAGGTTCATCAATGATGAAGCTCGCT
>Ga0190275_10003212_pt1 | contig 11623 bp, 1 predicted proteins | sample Popmic550T_FD_133745 | JGI IMG/M metagenome (GOLD analysis project Ga0190275, IMG submission 133745) | Populus adjacent soil microbial communities from riparian zone of Yellowstone River, Montana, USA - 550 T | ecosystem: Environmental > Terrestrial > Soil > Riparian zone > Trees stand | place... | reverse complement strand
CCAGCCGCCCGCGGATGCGCAGCGGCGACGGCATGTTGTAGAGCGAGGTGGCGGGATCGAGCTGCTGCAGGAACCAGAGCCGCTCCTGCGCGAAGCTCACCGGCAGGCCGCCGTCCCGTGGGACGCGGGCGATAGGGTCGTCCGCGCCGGTGCCGACGCGGCGCGCGGCGTCCACGCGCGCGGCGAGGGCGGCCAGGCGCGGCGCCTCGAACACCGCGCGCAGCGGCAGCTCCACGCCCAGCACCGAGCGGACGCGCCCCACCAGCTGCGCCGCCAGCAGCGAGTTCCCGCCCACCTCGAAGAAGCCGTCCCCGGGCGCCACGCCGGGCACGCCGAGCAGCTCCATCCAGATCGACGCCAGCACCTCCTCCGTTGCCGTAAGCGGCCGCCCGGCCTCGCCGCCGCCGGCGCGGGGCGCGGGGAGCGCGGCACGATCGACCTTGCCGCTGGCGGTGAGCGGGAGCGCGTCCAGCACCACGAACGCCGCGGGCACCAGGTGCTCGGGGAGACGGGACACGGCGTGGTCGCGCACGGCGTCCACATCTACCGAATCACCCGCAATGGGGGTGACGTAGCCCACCAGCCGCGCGGTGCCGGGCGCGTCCTCGCGCACCACGACGGCGGCGTCGCCCACGGCCGGGTGGGCGCGCAGCACCGCCTCCACCTCGCCCGGCTCGATGCGGAAGCCGCGCAGCTTCACCTGCAGGTCGAGCCGGCCCAGGTACTCCAGCTCGCCCCCGGCCGACCAGCGGACGCGGTCGCCGGTGCGGTACATCCGCGCGCCGGGGGCGGGCGCGAACGGGTCGGGGACGAAGGCACCGGCGGTCACCCCCGGACGGCCGTGGTAGCCGCGCGCCACCTGCACGCCGCCGACGAACAGCTCGCCGGGGACGCCGACGGGGCACGGGTTCCCGGCGGAATCGACCACGTACGCCCGCGTGTTGCTCACCGCGCGGCCGATCGGCACGCCCGCGCCCGGCTCGCCGCCGCGCACGCGGTACGCGGTGGCGTCGATGCACGTCTCCGTCGGCCCGTACAGGTTGACGATCTCGGCCGAGGGGAAGATCTCCGCCGCCCGCGCCGCCAGCTGGGAGGAGAACGCCTCGCCGCCGACGAAGAGGCGGCGCACGCCGGGGAAGCGGACGCCCGGGAGGTCGGTTATCGCGCGCAGCAGGGTGGGAACGATCTGCAGGATGGTGATCCCGCCGTCGGCCACGGCGGCGGCGAGCGCGGCCGGGTCGCGATGGACGCCGGGGTCGGCCATCACCAGCGTGGCCCCCGCCGCGAGCGGCGCCCAGAACTCCCACACCGACGCGTCGAAGGAGAAGGGCGTCTTCTGCAGCACCCGGTCGGCGGCGGCGAGCGGGAAGACCTGCTGCATCCACAGCATGTGGTTGGCGGCCGCGCGGTGCGTGAGCGCCACTCCCTTCGGCGCGCCGGTGGAGCCGGAGGTGTGGATGACGTAGGCCAGCGAATCGGGGTCCACGCGCCACTCCGGCGCGGCGCCGTCCAGCTCGTCCCACGCGCCGGGCTCGTCCACCCACACCGCGTCCACGTCGGCGGGGAGAAGGGCCTCGTGGCGGCGCTGAGCGAGGACCAGGCGCGCGCCAGTGTCGCGCAGCAGCGCGGCGATGCGCGCGGGCGGCTGGGCCGGATCCAACGGAAGGTAGAAGGCGCCGGCGGCCAGCACGGCGTGGAGCGCCACCACCATCTCCAGCGAACGCTCCGCGAGCACCGCCACCGGCGTCTCGGCCCCGGCGCCGCGGGCGCGCAGGTGGCGGGCGAGCCGGTTGGCGCGCGTCTCCAGCTCCGCCCAGGTGAGCGTGCCCGCGGCGACGATGACGGCCGTCGCGTGCGGGGTGCGCGCCGCCTGCGCCCGCACCAGCGCGGGGAGGGTGAGCCCCGCCGGGTGCGGGAGCGCAGGGCCCGCGGCGAGGGCGTGCAGCGCGGCACGCTCGTGCGGCGCCACCAGCGGCAGGTCGCGGACGGCGCGGTGGGGCTCGGCCACGGCGCCGGCCAGCAGCGTGGCGAAGTGGGCGGCCATGCGCGCGGCGGTGGCCGCCTCGAAGAGGTCGGTGCTGTACTCCAGCACCCCGACCAGCGCGTCGCCGCCGCCCTCGGCGAGGCCGAGCGCCAGGTCGGTCTTGGCCGTGGCGACGGGAACGCCGATGCCGTCCACGGCCAGCCCGTCCAGCTCCACGCCCACGCGGCCGGCGGCGGCGGTGAGCGCGAAGGTGGCCTGGTAGAGCGGCGTGCGGTCGAGCGCACGCTCCACCTTCAGCTCGTCCACCAGCCGCTCGAAGGGGACGTCCTGGTGGGCGAGCGCGTTCAGCACCTCGCGGCGCACGCCGGCCAGGTACTCGCGGAACCCGAGCTCGCCGCGGATGCGCCCGCGCAGCACCAGCGTGTTGGCGAAGAAGCCGATCAGCGGCTCGGTCTCGTGCCGCGTCCGCCCGGCCACGGGGGTGCCCACCAGCACGTCGTCCGCCCCCGCGTAGCGCGCCAGCAGGAGCTGCCACGCGGCCAGCAGCACCATGAACGGGGTGGCGCCCTCGGCCTGCGCCGTCTCGCGAACGGCGCGCGCGAGGCCGGGGGGCAGCGTGAACGCGTGGCGCGCGCCGGCGAAGGTGCGCCGCGGCGGGCGCGGGCGGTCGGCGGGAAGCGCCAGCACCTGCGGCGCGCCGGCCAGCTCGGCGCGCATCCACGCCAGCTGCCGGTCGATGGTGGCGGCGGCCGCGGGCGAGCGCTGCCACGCGGCGTAGTCGCCGTACTGCACCGGCAGCTCGCGCAGCGGCGACGGGAGGCCGCGCGAGAAGGCGTGGTACAGCGCCGACAGCTCGCGGAAGAGCACGTCCAGCGACCAGCCGTCGCAGGCGATGTGGTGCAGCACCAGCAGCAGCGCGTGGTCGCCGCGCCCCAGCCGCAGCAGCCGGGCGCGCAGCAGCGGCCCGCGCGCCAGGTCGAACCCGCGCCCCACCTCGTCCGCGAAGCGCCGGCCCATCTCGCGCTCGGCCTCTTCGGGGCCCTCCTTCGACACGTCTTCCACGGCCAGGGGGAAGCCGTCGAAGGGCTCGATGCGCTGCACGGGGCGGCCGTCCACCTCGGCGAACACGGTGCGCAGCGCCTCGTGCCGGCGCACGATCTCGCCCAGCGCGCGGCGCAGGGCGTCCACGTCGAGGGCACCCTTCATCCGCAGCGCGGTGGGGATGGTGTAGCCGGCGTTCCCCGGCTCCATCCGGTCGATGAACCAGAGCCGCTCCTGCGCCAGCGACGCCGGCAGGTCGCCCGCGCGGCGCACGGCCGCGATCCCCGCGCCGGCCGGCGCGTCGGCGGCGGGCGCGTCGGCTTCCGTCGACGGGGACGCGGGGGCGGACGGCTCGTCGGCCGCCTCGATCTCGGCGAGGAGCAGCGACTCGATCTGCGCGGCCATCCCCCGCAGCGTGGGGTGGTCGAAGAGGACGCGCAGCGGCAGGTCGACCGCGAAGGCGGCGCGGACGCGCGAGGCCACCTGCATCGCCAGCAGCGAGTGCCCGCCCAGGTGGAAGAAGCTGTCGTGCGCGCCCACCCGTTCGACCTTCAGCACCTGCGCCCAGATGTCGGCGAGCGCCTCCTCGGCCTGGCCCTCGGGCGGCTCGAAGGCGGTTTCGCGGTCCGCGCCGGACGGCTCGGGGAGGGCGGCCCGGTCCACCTTGCCGCTGGGGGTCACCGGCAGCCGCTCCAGCGCCACGAACGCGGAAGGGACCATCGCCTCGGCCAGGCGCTCGCGCAGGTGCAGGCGCAGCGCCTCGGCGCCCGCCGGCGCGGCGCCGGGCGCGGCCACGGTCCAGGCCACCAGGCGGTCGCCGCGCACGGCCACCACGGCCTCGTGCACGGCCGGGTGGCGCAGCAGCGCGTGCTCCACCTCGCCCGGCTCGACGCGGTGGCCGCGCACCTTCACCTGGCCGTCGAAGCGGCCCAGGTACTCCAGCTGGCCGTCGGCGCGCCAGCGCGCGCGGTCGCCGGTGCGGTACATCCGCTCGCCGGGGCCGCCGAACGGGTCGGGAACGAAGCGCTCGGCGGTGAGCGCCGGCCGCCGCCGATACCCGCGCGCCACCTGCGCCCCGGCCAGGTACAGCTCGCCGGGCACCCCCGCCGGCGCCGGCAGCCCGGCCCGATCGAGCACGTAGCCGCGCGTTCCCGGCACCGGCCGGCCGATGGAGGGTTCCCCCGCGCCGGCGACGGCGGGGGCCCAGGTGGCGTAGACGGTCGCCTCGGTGGGGCCGTAGAGGTTGCGGATGGTGCGCACCCCGGACGCGGCCAGCTCGTCCACCAGCGCGCCGGGGAGCGCCTCGCCCGCCAGGTTCAGCGTGGCGAGCGACGGCGGCAGGGCGCCCTCGCGCAGCAGCGCGGCCGCCGCGGTGGGCACCATCACCCCCATCCGCACGCCCTGCCCGGCCAGCCGCGGCAGCGCCAGCGCGTTCTCGGCCAGGATCACCTGCCCGCCGTTGCACAACGTGTCCCACAGCTCGGCCACCGACACGTCGAACGAGGCGCTGGTCGAACCGAGGACGGCGGAGCGCTCGGCGGGCGTGACCACCTCCCGCATCCAGCGCAGCAGGTTGTCCACGCCGCCGTGCCGCACCTCCACCCCCTTGGGCGTGCCGGTGGAGCCGGAGGTGAAGATGACGTAGGCGAGGTCGGCTGGATCGACCTCGACTCCCGGATCGCTCCCGTCCTCCGCGTCGATCCGTGCCGCGTCGGCGTCCAGCCGCAGCGCGCGCACGCCGTCCGCGGCCACCGCGTCCGCGAAGCGGGAGGTGGTGACGGCCAGCACGGCCCTCGCATCCTCCAGCAGCGCGCGCGTCCGGGCGGGCGGGTGCGCCGGGTCGAGCGGGAGCCAGGCGGCGCCCGCCTTCCACGCGGCGAGGAGGGAGGCGACGAGGTCGGGGGTGCGCTCCAGGCACACGCCCACCACCGTCTCGCGCCCGGCGCCCAGCGCCCGCAGCCGCCGCGCGATGCGGTTGGCGCGCGCGTTCAGCCCGGCGTAGGTGAGCGTCCGCCCCTCGTGCCACAGCGCGGGGGCGTCGGGGGACGCGGCGGCCTGGCGCTCGAAGCGCCGGTGCGCCGCCCGGAACGGGACCGGCGCCCGCGGCGGCGGGTTGAAGCCGGCGACGACCCGCTCCGTCTCGTCTGCGGACAGGAGGGACAGCGCCGCCACCGGCCGCTCCGCATCCTCCGCGATCCGGCCGAGGACGCGCTCCAGGGCGTGCAGCAGCGTGGCGGCCGAGTCCGCGTCCAGCCGCGTGCGGTCGCAGGTGGCGCTCATGCGGAAGCCCCCGGCCGCGGGCGCGACGACCAGGGAGAGCGCGTAGTTGGTCCGTTCGTCGGAGTGGCCGGCGACGAAGCGGAAGCCGTCACCGGGCGCGTCGGGGACGGGGGCGGCCTCCAGCGCGCCGCCGGCGCCGGCCTGCAGCGAGTCGAGCGGGTAGTTCTCGTAGACGAGGAGGGTCTCGAAGAGCGGCCCGTCGGCCGGGAGGGCGCTCCACCCGCGCACGCTGGCGAGCGGCGCGTGCTCGTACGCCCGCGCCTCGGCCTGCGCGGCGTGGGCGGCGCGCACCCACTCGGCCACGGTGCCGCCGGGGGGGATGGAGATGCGCACGGGAACGGCGTTGATGAACATCCCCACCATCTCTTCCACCCCCGGCAGCTCCGGCGGCCGGCCGCTGACGGTGGCGCCGAACACCACGTCGTCCTCGCCCGTGCAGGCGGCGAGGACGCGCGCCCAGGCGCACTGGAACAGGCCGCTGGCGGTGGCGCGGAGGCGGCGCGCGGCGGCCTCGATCCGCGCGGTGGCGTCGGGGGAGAGCTGCAGCTCGGCGGTGGCGTGCTCCTCGGCGGGGGCGCCGGCGCGCCGCGGGGCTCGGTCGAACGGGAGCGGCGTGGGCGATGCGAAGCCCGCCAGCCGCGCGCGCCAGAACGCCTCGGCGGCGCCCATGTCCTGCCGGCCCAGCCAGGTGATGTACTCGCGGAAGAGCGGCCGCGCGGGGAGCCGCGGGAGCTCGCCCTCCACCAGCCCGCCGTAGAGCGCGCCGAACTCGCCCAGCACGATGGGGAGCGACCAGCCGTCCAGCAGCATGTGGTGCGAGGTCAGCCCGAAGCGGTACTCCGCCGGGCCCATGCGGTAGAGCCGCACGCGCACCAGCGGCGCCTTCACCAGGTCGAGCCCGGCGCGGCGCTCGGCCTCGAGCTCGCGCCGGTAGCGGTGCTCGCGCTCGGCCTCGTTCACGCCGCTCCAGTCCTCGTACGTGAACGGCAGCTCCACCTGCCGGAAGACCACCTGCAGCGGCTGCGGCACGCCCTCCCACACGAAGCCGGTGCGCAGCACGGGGTGGCGGTCCACCACGCGCTGCCAGGCCTCGCGGAAGGCGTCCACGTCCACCGTGCCCTGCAGGGTCATCCCGTGCTGCTCCAGGTACGCGCCGGTCCCGGGCGAGTACAGCGTGTGGAACAGCATCCCCTGCTGCAGCGGCGACAGCGGGTACAGGTCCTCTACGTTCTTCCGGTTCATCCCACTCCCATCGATGTCACCCACCACTGGCGCGGCGGAAGATCCTGTTCGGTTCACGCAGAGTCAGCAGAGTGAGCAGAAAAAACTGCAGTTGTTTCTCTGCTGACTCTGCTGACTCTGCGTGAGACCTGCTGTTGCCGTTCTCACCCGAGCCGTGACATCAGCGCGTCGAGGGCGGACTGGTCCAGCCCGGCCTCGGGGAAGTCGGACGGGGTGAAGCCGCCCGCGCCCGACGCGCAGTGCGCCACCAGCTCGCGCAGCGCGCGCAGGTACTCGCCCGCCAGCCGCTCCACCGACGCCTCGTGCAGCGAGGGGCCGTGGAAGAAGCCCACGCGCAGCTGCCCGCCGGCCGTCATCGCCTCCACCGACAGGCGCTGCGTGCGGCGGTTGCCGGGCGCGCGGCCGGCCCCGGCGGGTTCGTCCGCCGTACGCAGCAGCGCCTCGCCGGCCGGCGCGTGGGGCTCCGGCGCCGCCTGCTGCCCCAGGTAGTTGAAGCCGATCCCGCCGGCCGGCCGGCGCGCCAGCTCCGCCGCCGCCCCGCCCCCCGCCAGGTACCGCAGCAGGCCGTAGCCGATGCCGTTGCGGGGGATGGCGCGCAGCCGCTCCTTCACCGCGCGCAGCACCTCGCCGGGGCCGGCGCCGAAGGCGGCGTCGAGCGCCACGGGGTACTGCGTGGTGAACCACCCCACGGTGCGCGAGAGGTCCACCCCCTCGTCCAGCGCCTCGCGCCCGTGGCCCTCCAGCTCCACCACCACCGGCAGCCCGCCGCTCCAGGCCGCGTACGCCCGCGCGAACGCGGAGAGCAGGGCCTCGTTCACGCGCGTGCCGTAGGCCGCCGGCACCTCCTGCAGCAGCGCCCGCGTCTCGTCGGGCGACAGCTCGATCCAGGTGCCGCGGGTGGCGCCCTCCACGTCGTCCGCGGCGGAGCCGTCGAGCGGCACCGGCGGGGCGGTGGGGACGGCGCGCAGCCAGAACTCCGCCTCGCGCCGCGTGTCGGGGGCGGCCGCGTGCTCGGCGAGCCGCCGCGACCACTCCAGGAACGAGGTGGTCTTCGGCGGCAGCAGCACCGGCCGCCCGGCGGCCGCCTGCCCCAGCGCGGTCTCCAGGTCGGCGGCCAGCACCGCCCACGACACCGCGTCCACCACCAGGTGGTGCACCGCCACCAGCAGGCGCTGCGGGCGGTGGGGCCCGCACTCCAGGAGCACCGCGCGGGCGACCGGGCCGCTCCCGGGCTCCAGCGCCCCCTGCGCCGCGCTCGCCCGCGCCTCCACCGCGGCGGCGAGGGCGTCGTCGGGCACGCCGCCCAGCTCCTCCACCTCCACCTCGGCCTCGCCCGGCGCGTCCACGTGCTGCACGGGCACGCCGGCGGCGTCGGGCCCGAAGCGGGCGCGGAGCGCGTCGTGGTGGGCCAGCACCGCCCCCCACGCGGCGCGGACGGCGCCCGCGTCCACCCGCTCGGCCAGCTCGAACAGCGCGCTCATGTTCCAGTGCGCGGGGTGCGCGAAGCGCTGCTCGAAGAACCAGTGCTGGATGGGGGTGAGCGGCGCGGTGCCGGTCACCGGGCCCTGCTCGGCCACCGGCGCGGGCGCGCCGCCGGCCACCGCGGCCAGCTCGGCGATGGTGTGGAGCTCGAACACCTGGCGCGGGGTGATGCGCACCCCCTCCTGCGCCGCGCGGGCGATCACCCGGATGGAGAGGATGGAATCGCCCCCGAGCTCGAAGAAGCTGTCGTGCACGCCCACCTCCCCGCGCCCCAGCACCTCGGCCCAGATGCGCGCCAGCACCGCCTCGGCGTGCGAGCGCGGCGGCGCGGGCGGCGCCGGCGAGGCGGCCGCCGGGGGCGCGGGAAGCGCGCGGCGGTCCACCTTTCCGGTGGGGGTCAGCGGCAGGGCCGGGAGCACCACCACGCTGGAGGGAACCATGTGCTCGGGGAGGCGCCCGGCCAGCCAGCCGCGCAGCGCGGCGCCGTCCACCCCCTCGGCCTCCACCCACGCCACCAGCCGCCGGTGGCCGCCGTCGTCGCGCGCGTCGGCGGCCGCGCGGCGCACGGCGGGGTGCGCGGCGAGCGCCGCCTCCACCTCGCCGGGCTCCACGCGGAAGCCGCGCACCTTGACCTGCTGGTCGGCGCGGCCGAGGAACTCCAGGGTTCCGTCGGGGAGCCAGCGGGCCCGGTCGCCGGTGCGGTAGAGCCGCGCCCCGGGCGAGTCGCCATGGGGGTCGGGAACGAACCGCTCGGCCGTGGCCGCCGGGAGCCCCAGGTACCCCTGGGCCAGCGCGGGGCCGCCCAGGCACAGCTCGCCGGGAACACCCACCCCGGCGGGGCGCAGCGCGGCGTCGAGCACCCGCGCCACCCGCCCGGGGAGAGGACGGCCGATCGGCACGCGCCCGCGCTCGGCCTGGTAGCCGTCGGGCACCTCGAAGGCGGTGGCGGTCACCACCCCCTCGGTGGGGCCGTAGGCGTTCAGCAGCCGCGCCCCCCCCGCCGCCGCGGCCCAGCGGCGCGCCGGTTCGGGGAGCATCGCCTCGCCCCCGGCGATCGCCAGGCGCACCGACCGCTTCACCGCGCCCAGCGCGCCGGGGTCCATCACCAGCTGCGTCCAGTAGGCGGTGGGAGGGTTCACCACGGTCACGCCCATCTCGCCCACCCGCTGCGCGAACTGGGCGGTGCTCCACAGCTCCGGGCCGCGCAGGGCGACCGAGGCGCCGGCCAGGAGCGGCGCCAGGATCTGTTCGAGCGAGGGATCGAAGGTGAGCGCGGCGAAGGCCAGCACGCGGTCGGCCGGGGTGAGGCCGTACGCCTCGGCGGCGGCGGCCAGGTGCGTCCGCGCCGCCCCGTGCGACACCACCACGCCGCGCGGCCGCCCGGTGGAGCCCGAGGTGTAGAGGACGTACGCCGCCGAGGCGGCGTCCACGTCGGCGCCGGGTTCGGCGGGGCCGTGCGCGTCTTCGAGCCGCACCACGGGCGGCGCGCCGGCGGGGAGCGCCGCGCGCCCGCGGGCGTCGGCCACCACGGCCGCGGGCCGGGCGTCGTCGAGCAGCTCGCGCAGCCGCGCGGGGGGGAGGGCGGGGTCGAGCGGCAGGTAGGCGGCGCCCGCCTTGAGCACCCCCAGCAGCGCGGCGACCGCCCCGGGCGAGGGCTCCGCCAGCACCGCCACCCGCGCCCCCGGCCCCGCGCCGGCGGCACGCAGCGCGCGCCCGACGGCCGAGGCGCGGCCGTCCAGCGCGCCGAAGGTCAGCGTTCCATCGTCCCACACCACGGCCACGGCTTCGGGCCGGAGCGCCGCCTGCCGCTCGAAGGCGCGGTGCAGCGGCTCGTCGGGGGCGTTTCGCGGCGGCGGCGCGGCGCCCCACTCCCCGAGCACCTGGGCGCGTTCGGCGGCGGGAAGGCTCTCCAGCTCCGACACGCGTGCGTCGGGCGCGCGGCCGGCGCTGTCCAGCAGGGTCACGAAGTGGCGCGCCAGCCGTTCGGCGGTGGCGGCGTCGAAGAGCTCGCTGGCGTAGTTCAGCACGGCCATCAGCCCCTCGCCGGTCTCCAGGGTGGCCAGGTCCATGTCGAACTTCGAGATCCCGGTGTCCACCAGCGAGATCGGGTTCTCGGCGTAGATCGGCTGCGGGTCGAGCGAGCGGGTGATCCCCTCCATCCCGCCGTGGTGGACGCGCGCGAACACGTGGTGGAAGTACATCACCTGGAACAGCGGGTTGCGGCTGGGGTCGCGCTCCGCCCCGAGCGCATCCACCAGCTTCTCGAAGGGCAGGTCCTGGTGCGCGTCGCCCTCCAGGATCACGCGGCGGGCGCGGCGCACCGCCTCGCGGAAGGGCGGGTCGTCGGAGAGGTCGACCAGCAGGGGGAGGGTGTTGACGAAGTAGCCGCACACCTGCTCCAGCTCGGCGCGGCTGCGGTTGCCGAAGAGCGAGCCGATCACCAGGTCGCCGCCCGCCCAGCGCCGCAGCACCGCCGCGAAGGCGGCCAGCAGCACCATGTTGAGGGTGACGGTCTCGTGGGCGCACAGGTCGCGGAGGCGGTGGGTGACCCCGGGATCCACGTTGAAGCGGAGCGCGTGCCCGCGGTAGCTCTGGCGCGGCGGGCGCGGGCGGTCGTAGGGGAGCTCGCGCGGCTCGGCCGCGGCCACGTGGTCGCGCCAGTAGCGCACCTGCCGCTCCAGCGCCTCGCCCGCCAGGGTGCGCCGCTGCCACACCGCGTAGTCCACGTAGCGCAGCTCGGGATCGGTGGGGTAGGGCGAGGGGAGCCCGGCGGCGTAGGCGGCGTACAGCTCGTCGATCTCGCGGCAGATCAGCGGCATCGACCAGCCGTCGGTGGCGATGTGGTGCACGGTCACCACCTGCGCGTAGCGTTCGTCGCTCACCCGCAGCAGGGTCACGCGCAGCAGCGGCGCGCGCGTCAGGTCGAACGGGCGGCTCCCCTCCTCGGCCACGAGGCGCTGCACGTCGCCGCGAAAGTCGGCGCCCACGCGGTCGCGCACGTCGATCACCGCCACCGTCGCGGGGCAGGGTGGCTCCACCACCTGCACCACGTCGCCGCCTTCCGCGCGATACGCGGTGCGCAGCGCCTCGTGGCGCCGCACCACCTCGGCGGCGGCGCGCTCGAGCGTGGGGATGTCGAGCTCGGCGCGGATCAGCATGCCCACCGGGATGTTGTAGACCGCCGCGTCGGGATCGAGCTGCGAGACGAACCACATCCGCTCCTGCGCGAACGACAGCGGGAAGGTGGGCCCGTCGCCCGCGCAGCGGGTCACCACCTCGCGCCGGTGCGCGGAGTGCGCCTCCCCGCGCAGGCGCTTTTCCAGCAGCGCGCGCTTGGCGTCGCTCAGTCCGGACTTCCGGTTCAGCAGGTCCTGCATGGGTCGCTCGCTCGTGTTGGAGAAATCACAGCCGACGACTGCTTGGCATCCAGTTCGTTGCGCTTCGGTGGGCCCGCGGGCCCTCTCCCCCCTCCCCCAAAACAGCCTGGGGGAGGGGGAGATTCGAGGCGGGCTGTCGTGCCCTTCGCCGGCGCCGCGGGGGCCCTCCCCCCGCGCCTGAGGGCGCTCTCCCCCTCCCGCTTCGCAGGAGAGGGTG
>Ga0190275_10003211_pt1 | contig 11625 bp, 9 predicted proteins | sample Popmic550T_FD_133745 | JGI IMG/M metagenome (GOLD analysis project Ga0190275, IMG submission 133745) | Populus adjacent soil microbial communities from riparian zone of Yellowstone River, Montana, USA - 550 T | ecosystem: Environmental > Terrestrial > Soil > Riparian zone > Trees stand | place... | reverse complement strand
GACGACGTCGCCGCCGTCAAGGTGCGCCAGATCTACACGAGCAGTGACGGTCGACCATCAGAGGCCGAGGGCGAGGGCTCCCCACTGTTCGTCATGGCCAAGGACGAGGGGCTGTGGCGCCTCGTGGCATGCCAGAACACGCTCGTGCTCGACACCTGAGGCGCCAGCCGGCCTACCACTCCAACGGCAGCTGGGACGGCTTGGTGCCGGTCGGCGGGACGGCGTACCGGCGCAGCGCGTACCCCATGATCTTGGCGAACGCGGGGCCGGCGACCGAGCCGCCACCGCCGCCGTTGGTCGGGTCCTGGACCACGACATAGATCGTGAACCGCGGGTCGTCGGCGGGGGCGAAGCCGGCGAACGAGACCGTGAACGTGCCGTCGTAGCAACCGCACTCGGCGCCGACCCGCTGCGCGGTGCCGGTCTTGCCGGCGACCCGGTAGCCCGGCACGGCCGCGGCCGGCGCGGTGCCCTCGTCGGGATCGGTGACCCGCTCCATCATCATCGCGGTCTGGTACGCCGCCTTGCGGCTCACGACGCGACGGGTGGTGGTCTCGTCGGTGCCGACCACGGTGCCGTCGTCGGTCGTGGCGCTGCCGGAGATCAGCGACGGGTCGACCCGCACGCCGCCGTTGGCGACGGCGTTGATCGCGGCCGCCAGCTGCACGGCATTGACCGACAGCGACTGGCCGAAGGCAACGCGGTCCCCGACCAGGCGGCTCCACAACGACTGCGGGGGCAAGATACCCGCGGACTCGCCGCGGACGCCGATGTCGGTCGCCTCGCCGAGGCCGAACCTGGTGAGGTAGCGACGCAGCTGGCCGCGGCCGAACTCGTCCGCAGCGCGCACCGTGCCGATGTTGGACGACTTGGCGATGACGCCGGCCATGGTCAGGTGCAGCACGCCGTGGTCGAACCAGTCGCCGATCGTCCGTCCGTCGCGGCGCAGCTCTGGCTTCACCACGATCCGGGTGCGCGGGGTGACCTTGCCGGCATCGAGCAGGCCGGCCGCCGTCAGCACCTTCTCCACCGAACCGGGCTCGTACACGTCGTTCAGGGCCCGCGAGCCGAGGTCCTCCTTCTCGGCGACCAACGGGTTGCTCGCGTCGAAGGTCGGATGGTCGGCCAGGGACAGGATCTCCCCGGTCTTGGTGTCCAACACGACCGCGAAGCCGGACTCGGCACCGGCATCCTCCACGGTCTGGCGGAGCACCCGCTGCGTGTACCACTGCAGATCGAGGTCGAGCGTGGTGCGGAGGTCCTCGCCGTCACGCGACGCGACGATGGTGCTCTCACCCAGCGGGATCCGGTTGCCGCCGCCCACCTGGTAGCGCGCGGACCCGTCGGTGCCGGCGAGCTGTGCGTCGAAGGTGCGCTCGAAGCCGGCCAGCGCCTCATCGGTGCCCACGAAGCCGACCAGGTTGGCGCCGACGTCGTCGGCCGGGTAGTCCCGCACCGGGTCACGACGGGTGTCCAGCCCCTCGAACCCGCGCTCCTCTGCCTCCGCCACGACCTTGGTCGCCAGCGTGGACGGGACCCGCCGCGCGAGGTACTCGAACCGGCTCCCCTCCTCCCGCAGCCGCGGCAGGATCGCGAAGTAGTCGACAGCGAGGCGATTCGCGAGGAACTTCGCGATCTCAGGAGCCTGGTCGGCGGTCAGCAACGGGTCGGCGACGACCATCAGGCCCTCGACGGAACGGGCGAACGGCTCGCCGTTGCGGTCGAGGATGTCCCCGCGCTTCGCTGGCAGCGACACCTCCACGGTGCCGGTGGCGGCCGCCATCTCGGCGTACGCCTTCGGGTCGACGCCCTGCAGCTGGACGAGCCGCGCGCCGAACACCGACAGCACCAGCGCGATCACCATGAACCCGAGACGCAGTCGGAACAGCGGCGACCCACGCATGGTGCCGCGCAGCCGGGACGTCGGACGGGCAGAGGTGCGCACAGGTTGTCTGCCTCTCAGTCGTCTCTGGTGGCGGTGTCTCGGCCCGCATCTCGGATGACGGGGCGGCCCTCGTTGCCACGGCCGGTGAGTGCCGCGGCGGTCGGGCCCTCGGCCACGACCTGGTTCACGATCGGGTCCGGGTCGAGGACGGCGGGCTTCACCGGCGGACGGGCGTGGAGCCGGAGGTTGTTCTCGGGGGTCGCGGGAGTCGGCTCGCCGAGCACCTTGCCGTTCGCCAGCAACAGGTACGCCGGCGTGCCGCTCGGCACCATCCCCATCGCCTGCGCCCGCTCGGCCACCCGCTGCGGGTTGCGGAGGACGTCCAGCTCCATCTCGAGGGTCTGCTGCCGGGCGGCGAGGGTGCCGGCCTGCTGCTCCAGCGCGGTGGTCGCGAACGCCGCCTGCTGCATCGAGGTGTTGAAGAGGAGCAGCCCGATCACGCCGCCGAGCAGGAGCAGGCTGACCAGCGCCACGAACGGCACCCGCGCAGCCTTGGTACGGCGCCGGGGCACGACCCGCAGCCGGGCGCGCTCGACGGCGGCCTCGGCGATGCGGGGCACCCGGGTGCGCAGCTGGGCGGCCGGAATGCTCATGACGCGACTCCTCTGATCCGCTCGATGGCGCGCAGCCGGACGGAGGCCGCGCGAGGGTTGTGGTCGATCTCCGCAGGACCCGCCTGCTCGGCGCCACGCGTCACCAGTCGCAGTGCCGGCTCGTGACCCTCGGGCACGAAGGGCAGGTCGGGCGGCACGTCGCTGCGGGTCGCGGCGGCGAAGGTCTGCTTCACGAGCCGGTCCTCGAGTGAGTGGTAGGACTCGACGACCACGCGGCCGCCGACCCGGATCGCGTCGATCGCCGCCGGCAGCGCCCGCCGCAGCCCGGCGAGCTCGTCGTTGACCTCCATCCGCAGCGCCTGGAACGTGCGCTTGGCGGGGTGGCCGCCGGTGCGGCGTGCCGGTGCGGGGATGGTGTCGTAGAGCAGCTCGACGAGCCGGGCGGACGTCGTGAACGGCGACCGCGAGCGCTCCCGCACGACGGCCGCCGCGATCCGGCGGGCGAACCTCTCCTCGCCGTACACCTTGAGGACCCGGGCGAGGTCGCCTTCCTCGTAGGTGTTGAGCACGTCGGCGGCGGTCGGACCGGCGCTGGAGTCCATCCTCATGTCGAGCGGCGCGTCCACCCGGTAGGCGAAGCCGCGCTCGGGCACGTCGAGCTGGAGGGAGGAGACGCCGAGGTCGAAGAGGACCGCGTCGACGACGTCGAGTCCCTGCGCCTCGAGGACCTCGGGCAGCTCGTCGTACCGGGCGTGGATGCCGGTGAAGCGATCGCCGAAGGCGGCGAGCCGCTCGCCCGCCATCGCCAGCGCCGCCTCGTCGCGGTCGATCCCGATCACCCGTGCGAGGGAGCAGCTCGTGAGGACCGCCTCGGTGTGGCCGCCGAGGCCGAGCGTGGCGTCGACGAGGACCGCACCGTCGTGCTCGAGCGCGGGCGTCAGGAGGGCGACGACCCGGTCGAGCAGGACCGGGACGTGGGAGGGGGTCGTCATCGTCAGCCCCGGCGACCCAGTGCGGTCAGCAGCAGGAGGCAGCCGGCGAGTGTCGTGGACGCTCCGGCCGAGAAGACCATCAGCACGATCGCCTCGCGGGCCAGGTGCCGTACCCGCGGCACTGCTGCGCCCGGGGCGCCGGGAGACCCGACGTCGGCGGCTGACGTGATGCTCATCTGTCTCGACCCCACAGTGGTGTGAAATGCTGCCCGGTGGTTCAGGAAGGTGCTGCTGGTACTCCGGATCGCACGGCCAGGTCCCTGCCCGCTCCCCCCGCTTGGGAAGTCGACGTCTGGTGCCGGGGAAGTTGCCCCAGATGCCGAGAGGAGCGGGCCCGAGACCTCGCCGTGCGATCCGATGTGCTGTTGTCGTCGTTGTCGGTGTTGCCGCGGCTCAGGCGGTCGGGAAGACCTCTTCGCCCAGGTCGGAGAACTCGTCCTCGTGCGCGTCCGAGTACGTCTGCCAGCGACCGGCGTCCCAGATCTCCAGCCGGTTCACGACCCCGATCACGACCACGTCACGGGTGAGCGCGGCGTACTCGCGGAGCATCGGAGGGATGGTGAGCCGACCCTGCTTGTCGGGCTGGTCGTCAGAGGCGCCTGCGAACAGGAGCCGCGTGTAGTCGCGGACGCCGCGGTCGGTGACCGGCGCCGCCTGGGCCTTGGTGGCCAGCTCCTCGAAGGCGGGACGCGGCCAGACGGTGAGACACCGTTCCTGTCCCCTCGTGACCACGAGCCCCTCCGTCAGCTGGTCCCTGAACTTCGCCGGGAGGAAGAGCCGGCCCTTGTCGTCGAGCCGCGGGGTGTAGGTGCCCATCAACATCGACGGACCTCCACTTCCCAGGAGTCCGCACCGGACTCATCCTCCACTGCGCTCCACCATACGCCACTTCGCTCCACCGTCAACCATCTTCCACGTGATTCCCCGCGTGTTTCGCCGGCGTTCTCCCGACAGGACCGCAGCAGCGACCGGTGGAGCGAGGTGGAGGAACGGGTGGAGCGCGGTGGAGCGCGGTGGGGTGCTGGGGTGACAATGGGGATCGCAACCATTTCGTGACGTAGCGGGCTGAACCTCGACGCGGGCCTCGTCATAGGTTGCTGAGGCACACCACGAGGTGACTGAGACGACATGACCGCGCGACGGGTGGAGGGACGATCGGTGGAGATGCAGGAGACGGGGACGAGTTCCCACACAGCTGCGGATCTGGAGACGCTCGGACGGGTGGTCGGGCAGGTCCGCACCAACGTGGAGCGCGTCATCGAGGGCAAGCCGGACGTCGTGTCCTCGGCACTGGTGGTGCTGCTGGCGGAAGGCCACCTCCTGATCGAGGACGTGCCCGGCGTGGGCAAGACGCAGCTCAGCAAGGCGCTCGCCCGAAGCATCGACTGCTCGGTGCGGCGGATCCAGTTCACGCCCGACCTGCTGCCGTCGGACGTGACGGGCGTGTCGGTGTTCAACCAGAACACGCGTGAGTTCGAGTTCCGGCCCGGCGGCATCTTCGCCAACATCGTGGTCGGCGACGAGATCAACCGGGCATCGCCCAAGACTCAGTCCGCGTTGCTCGAGTGCATGGAGGAGCGGCAGGTCACCGTCGACAACACGACCTACCAGCTCGACAGCCCGTTCATGGTGATCGCGACCCAGAACCCGATCGAGATGGAGGGCACCTACGCCCTCCCCGAGGCGCAGCGCGACCGCTTCATGGCGCGGGTGTCGGTGGGCTACCCGGTCGAGGCCGCTGAGATGGCGATGCTGACGTCGCACACCAAGGCCAACCCGCTCGACGACCTCGAGCCGGTCACCGACGCGACCGAGCTCCGCAAGCTGTCGGGCATCGTCGGACAGGTGTACGTCGCGGACGCGGTCCAGAAGTACGCCGTGGCGCTGACCTCGGCGACCCGCCGCAGCAGCGACCTGACGCTGGGCGCCTCGCCGCGAGCCACCCTGCACCTGGTGCGGGCCGCCAAGGCGCGGGCGGCGATGGCTGGCCGCGACTACGTGCTGCCCGACGACCTGCGGACGCTCTCCCAGCCGGTGCTCGCGCACCGGCTGCTGCCGAGCGTGGAGGCCGCGATGAGCGGGCGTGCGACCACCGACATCCTCGAAGCCATCGTGGCCGCGGTCCCGGTCCCGGGTGGCGCTCCCACCTCGTGATGGGCAGCCGCCGTGCGTGAGGCACTGTCCGGACTCACCCTGCGAGGCCGGGCGTTCCTTGCCGCTGGGGTGACGGCGATCGTGTGCGCGATCGTCATGGGACAGCCGCAGCTGACCCGGGTCGGGATCCTGATCGCCGTGCTGCCGCTGCTGGCGGCGGTCATGATCGGCCGCAGCCGCTACCGGCTGTCGCTGGTGCGCACGGTCAACCCGCAGCTGGTGACGGCGGGCTCGGCGGCCCAGGTGTCGCTCGCCCTGACCAACGAGGGCCGGACCCCGAGCGGGGTCCTGATGCTGGAGGACCAGGTGCCGTACGTGCTCGGTACCCGGCCCCGCTTCGTGCTCGAGGGCATCGGCCACGGGTGGCGCCGCGACGTGAGGTACCAGATCCGCTCCGACGTACGCGGCCACTACCAGATCGGCCCGATGTCGGTCCGGGTCAGCGACCCGTTCGGGCTGGTCGAGCTCGGCCGCTCGTTCCGCACGACCGTGCCGATCACCGTGGTGCCGCGCACGGTGCCGCTCCCCCACGTGCCGCTCGGCGGTGCGTGGACCGGGACCGGTGACAACCGCCCGCGCGCGTTCGCGGCGGGCAGCGCCGAGGACGTCACCGTCCGTGAGTACCGCCAAGGCGATGACCTGCGCCGCGTCCACTGGCGCAGCTCGGCCCGGGTCGGCGAGCTGATGGTGCGGCGCGAGGAGCAGCCGTGGCAGAGCCGCGCGACGCTCTTCCTCGACAACCGCGCCCGCGCCCACCGGGGCCAGGGCATCGCCTCGTCGCTGGAGGCCGCGGTCTCGGCGACCGCCTCGATCGCCGTCCACCTGAGTCAGCGCGGCTTCACGGTGCGGCTGGTCACCGCCACCGGTGACGACCCGACCACCACGTGGCACTTCCGCGACGCCGAGCTGAACACCGGCCCACTGCTGGAGTCGCTGGCGGTCGTGGAGGCGGTCGACCAGTCGTGGCTCGAGACCAACTGGCTGACCGACCCCCAGCAGGGCGGCCTGCTGGTCGCTGTGATCGGCGCCGTGGGCGAGCTCGACGCGCCGGTCTTCCGCCGGATGCTGCACCACTCGATGCCGGCTCTCGCGGTGGCACTGGATGTCGAGGCGTGGGGAGGCCGTCCGGGGGCAGGCCCCGCCACCCCGATCCTGACCGGCCAGGGCTGGCGCGCCGTCACGCTCGGCCCGCGCGACCGGCTGGCGGCCGTCTGGCAGGACGTCGGGGTCAGCAACGCGCGGGCCGCGCGCGGTCCGGGTGACCCGCGCACGGGGGTGGGGCGATGAGCACCCGACGCCGCGTGCTCACCGACAGCGTGGCGCTGACCGCAGTCGCCGCGGGCACCAGCTGGCTGGCCACCACGTCGTGGAGCGGCTTCACCGAGGCACCCGGCCGCTTCCTGTGGCCACTGCTGTTCATGGCGCTGCTCGTCGCCGGGATCGGTGCCGGTCTCCGGCACCTCCGGTGGCCGCCGGCGCTGGTGCTCGTGGTCCAGCTCGTGGTCGGCACGGTCGTCGCGGCCAGCCTCGCGGGCGGTGCCCTGGTGCTGACCCGCGACGGGTGGCTCGCGTTCGGGTCGGCGATCAGCGGCGCACTCGACACCGCCCAGCAGTACCAGGCTCCCGTCCCGGCCGAGGCACCCGGCATCGAGTCGCTGCTGATCCTCGGCGGCTTCCTGTGCATGGTCGTCGTCGACTTCTGCGTCGGCGGGCTGCGGCGGGTGTCCCTGGCCGGGCTGCCGCTGCTGACGATCTACAGCATCCCGATCAGCATGATCTCCGGGGGCGTCGCCTGGTGGAGCTTCGCGCTCACCGCGGGCGGCTTCCTCCTGATGCTGTTCCTCCAGCACCGCGAGCAGACCACCCGGTGGGGCCGCGGGATCGGCGAGGACGGCTCCACCGGCTCCCACGTCTCGATCAGCACCACCGCGATCCGCTCGTCCGCGGGCGCGCTCGCCGGCTCGGCGCTCGTGCTCGCCGTGCTCGTGCCGCAGTTCGTCCCCACGCTGTCGCTGAGCGTGTTCGGGTTCGGGCCCGGCACCGGCGCCGGCGGGGACATCACGGTCGAGAACCCGATGACCGACCTCCGGCGCGACCTGCTGCGCGGCGAGGACGAGCCGGTGCTCCGCCTCGAGACCGATGACCCCTCCCCGTCGTACCTCCGGCTCGCCGCGCTGAAGGAGTTCAGGGAGAACGAGTGGAGCACGGGCCAGCGCGAAATCCCCGACGACCAGCGCGCGGAGGGCCCGGTCCCCACCGACGAGATCGACCCTGAGGTCGACCGGGTCAGATACGAGTACTCCGCGACCGGCAGCATGAACTTCGAGTCCCACTTCCTCGTGCTCGCGTTCCCGGTCGACCGGGTCTCGGCCCTGGGCGACTGGCGCTACGACACCGACACCCTCGACTTCATGGCGGTGCCCGACGAGCTGAACCTCGCCGGGCTGACCTACGAGTTCACCGAGGTCGAGCTCGACATCAGACCCGAGCTGCTTCGCGACGCCCCGTCGTGGTCGGGACAGGTGAGCCGCGACTACATCGAGCTCCCCGACGACTTCCCGCCGTTGGTCCGGAACCTCGCGCAGGACGTCACGCGCGACCACCCGTCGCGCTACGAGAAGGCGGTCGCGCTGCAGGACTGGTTCCGTGAGGACGGCGGGTTCACGTACGACATCGAGAACGCCGAGACCGGCAACGGCGTCGACGAGCTGGTCGCCTTCCTGACCGAGGGCGACGGCGGCCGGGTCGGGTACTGCGAGCAGTTCGCCTCCGCGATGGCCGCGATGGCCCGCTCGCTGGGGATCCCGGCCCGGGTGGCGGTCGGCTTCCTCAATCCCCGGCAACAAGATGACGGGTCGTGGGTCTACTCCACCCATGACTTCCACGCCTGGCCCGAGCTCTACTTCGCCGGCGCCGGCTGGGTCCGCTTCGAGCCGACCCCCAGCGACCGGGCCGAGAACGTTCCCTCGTACGCGCAGGGCACCGGCGTGTTCAACCCGCCCTCCGAGGAGACCAGCGGACCGACCGATCAGCCCAGCGCCACCAACCCGCTCGGCCCGGATCGGTCGATCGACCCCGGCGACATCTCGGGCGCGGAGAGCGACGCTGCAGGTGGCCGCGGGATCTGGGACAACCTGCTGGTGGTGCTGGCGATCCTGGTGCTGCTCGCCCTGGTGGCTCTCACACCTCGCCTGATCCGGCGCGCCCGCGCTCGACGGCGGCTGTACGGCGCCGCCGAGCCGGCCTGGGCCGAGCTGCGCGCGACGACGATCGACCTCGGCCTGCCCTGGCCGGAGGCGCGTTCGCCGCACGAGACCCGCGACCAGCTGGTGCGGTACCTCGGTGCCGCCGGCTCCGGCGACGGGCTGGAGCGGCCGGTACGCGGTGAGCGAATCGCCCCCGAGGCGGTCGAGGCGCTCGACCGGATGGTGCTCACGTTGGAGCTGCTGCGCTATGCCCGGCCGGACGGAGTCACCGAGGACTCCGTCGGCGACGGGCCGATCGACCCGCAGGTGGTCGACGACACCCGGACCGTCCAGGCCGCGTTGTTTGCCGGCGCCACCCGACGTGCCCAGCGGCGGGCCACCTGGTGGCCTGCGTCGGTGCTGCCGTGGCGGAGCCGGGTCGGCGAGCTGGCTGCGCCGTCGACCACGGAGCGGTCAGGCGTGGTCGACCACGTCGGCTAGCGGTCGGCGAGCGGTCGGTCAGAAGCCGCCGGACTCGCGGCGACGGCGCCAGCGCTCTTCCATGCGGTCCATGAAGGAGTCGCTGGTCTTGGGGCGACGCGGGCGACGCTCGCGGCGACCACCCTGCAGCAGCGTGAGACCGCTCTGGTTGTCCCCCTCCGGGGCCGGGGCGTCGGCCGGGGCGCCGCGCTGGCCGCGCAGCGCGCTGAGCGCGACGGTGGCCGAGGCGAGCATCACGACGAAACCGACGATGCCGATCGGGATCCACTGCATGACCAGCCCGGTCATCATGACCGCGACGCCGATCACGAACACGACTCCGGCGACCACCGCGCGGCGACGAGCGACGCTGCGCAGCGATGTGCCTCGCAAGGTTGAGGCGAACTTGGGGTCCTCCTCGACGAGTGCGCGCTCCATCTGCTCGAGCAGTCGCAACTCTTCCTCGGAGAGAGGCACGGTTCCTCCCGGGGGTCGGGGCGTGTAGATCAAGTCTAGGCAGGTGGTGGTGAGGTGGGTACACCTGTCCGGTGAATTTATTCCCGCCCGGTGCACCCTACTGCGGAACGGTCGGTCTCAGCGTTCGGCCAGCAGGCTGGCGGGCCGGACCGCGGCGCTTCCGAACCGGTGGACGGCACGGTCGGCGGCACGGTCGGCCTCGTGCCAGCCGTGCTCCCGCTCCCCGAGAAGCAGCTGCCGGTGGACCCGCTCTCGCGGCAGCAGCCCCTCGACCCGGACCCCGACCAGCCGGACCCGGGCTCGCTGGAGGCCGAGCGCGTCGTAGAGCCGGGTCGTCGCCTGGTGGATCTCGACGGTCACGTCGGTGGCTTCCGGCAGCGTGCGGGAGCGGGTGATGGTGGTGAAGTCGGCGAACCGGACGGTGATCGTGACGGTGCGACCGGCGACCCCAGCGACCCGCATCCGGCGGCCGACCTTCGCCGCCAGCCGCAACAGCTCGCGCACCACGACCTCCCGGTCGTCGGTGTCGCGTCCGAACGTCTCCTGCGCCCCCATCGACTTGTCGGGGTCGCCACCGAAGAACGCCGGGGCGTGGCGCGACACGATCGGCCGCCGGTCGGTGCCCCACGCCAGCTCGTGAAGGTGCTCGCCGAGGTGGTGGCCGACCGCGCGGCGCAGGGTGCGCAGCGGGGTGCGCGCGACGTCGCCGACCGTGACCAGTCCGAGCCGGTGGAGCATCGCCTGGGTCTTCTCCCCCACGCCGTACAGCTCACCGACGTCGAGCGGGTGGAGGAACCTGGCGACCTGGTCCGGCGGCACCACCACGACCCCGTCGGGTTTGGCCAGCTTGCTGCCGAGCTTGGCGACCGACGGCGCGGCCGCCACCCCGACCGAGCAGGTGATGCCCTGCTCGTCGTGGACGACCGCGCGCAGCTGCTCGGCGATCTGCAGCGGCGACCCGAGCCGACGCGTGGCACCGCGTACGTCGAGGAACGCCTCGTCGAGCGAGAGCACCTCGACCAGCGGGGTGACCCGGCGGAACGTCTCGATCACCGAGGTCGAGACCGAGGAGAAGGTGTCGAAGTCGGGGGCGAGGACCACCGCCCGCGGGCAGAGCCGGCGGGCCCGCGTCATCGGCATGGCCGAGCGCACGCCGTACTGCCTCGCTGCATAGTTGGCCGACAGCACCACGCCGCGGCTGCCGCCGCCGACCACGACCGGCTGGTCGGCGAGGTCGGGCCGCTCACGGGTCGCGACGGAGGCGTAGAACGCGTCCATGTCGACGTGGAGGACCGGGCAGTCCCAGGAGTCGTCACGCACCGGGCCACCCCCGGTCGCGGGGGTCAACGGGAGGCGACGACGTGCAGCTGTGCGGCGAGCGGGCGGTACTCGGCGCGCTCGGAGACCGCCTTCTCCAGCTCGAGCAGCGCGGCGGTCGCGCCGGGCTCGAGGTCGAGCAGCGAGCCGGGGACCAGGTCGGAGAAGACCCGGACCGCATGGGTCGTGGCGAGCGTGAACCCGGCCGCGGCGAGCAGCTCCTCGAGCTCGGGGGCGGTGAACCGGCGACCGGAGCGGCCGGCCGGGCTCTGCTGTCCGAGGGGTGCCCCGTCGAGGATCGCCCGGGCCTGCTCGAAGTGGCCGGCCATCGCGCGGGCAACCACCGCCGCGTGGCGCTGGGCGACCAGCAGGCTGAGCACCCCTCCGGGGCGCAGCACCTCGGCGATCGTGGCGAGCGCGGCGGCGGGGTCGTCGACAACCTCGAGGACGCCGTGGCAGAGCACCACGTCGGCGCTGCCGGGGTCGGCGACGTCGAGCAGCGAGGACAGGTCGCCCTGCTG